>Ga0137463_1000157_pt1 | contig 26004 bp, 16 predicted proteins | sample EasRivERMGT800_2_FD_102333 | JGI IMG/M metagenome (GOLD analysis project Ga0137463, IMG submission 102333) | Soil microbial communities from meander-bound floodplain in the East River, Colorado, USA - East River MetaG ERMGT800_2 | ecosystem: Environmental > Terrestrial > Soil > Floodplain ...
GTCTGATCTGGAAATTCCCCTGCGCAACCTGACGCTCCTGAGCTTCGCCCTGCATCGCGTGAAGGGAAAGGGGATTTCGACGCTCGCCCTGGGGACGACCGCCGACAACAGCTACTGCGACGGGAGCCGCGAGTACTTCGACCTTTGCGAACAGGTGCTCACCCTCGAAGCGGGCCGGCCGGTGAGCGTGCTGACGCCGCTGATCGGCATGAACAAGACTGAGGTGATCCGCAATTCCGACGCGACCACGCTGGCCCTCAGCTTTTCGTGCGTGAACCCGCGCGGCGACCTGCATTGCGGTGAGTGCATCAAATGCGGCAAGCGGAAGGCCGCTTTTCAATCCGCCGGGGTGCCTGATCCGACGATCTATGCCGCGTGACCAGATTACCGTTCACAGGCCGGGGACTGTCCCATTTTTCGGCCCCAGGCTCTCCTTCACATGAACGCCTCGCTCCGAAAACATGGGACTGTCCCCCTTGCTCGGCAGGAGGACGCGTGTTCCGGGCCGTGGACGCGCTGATATTGACGATCCATGCCGCTTGACGTGCGCCACTATCGCTGGGCCGGGCTCGATTTTCTGATCGACCGCGACGGCACACCCGTCTTCATCGAAGCCAATCGCGCGTCGCACATGCTGGGCGAATACCTGCACTTCTTCGGGAACGACCGCCCGTTCGAATTGACCGCCGGCGTCATGAACCGCGCCCCGGGACCGCCCTGCCTCCTCTGGCGCCGCGACGATCCGCTCCCGGATGCCGATGAGGACGCCTGTTTCATCGGCCGGCATCTCGAACGACACCTCGCTCACCCCCCGGTGATCTGCAACGTCGAGGACAACCAGGAACCTCGCGAAGTGCTCATTGCGCGCGACGGACGCCAGATTCGCCCCGGCAGCATCTTTCGCTGGTGGTACGGCCTCCCCTGGAGCTACGAACGGTCGGGGGTCACCGTCATCAATCCCAACTCGGTGTGGGTAACAGTCCGTGAAAAACTTCGCTGTACCCAAACCCTCGAAGGCGCCAAAACCTTTCGCGTTCCGCAGTGCTTCGCGGTCGAAAGCGGCGATGACGTCAGGACGCTCCTGTCACAGCATGAACCGTTGTTCGCCAATGGGTACGTTCTGAAACCACGTGTGGGGTGGGGAGGTCATGGCGTACAGGTTGCCGATCCAGGCGTCGCGCCACCCGAGATCGGAAACGGATATTTATTGTCAGAGCGCATCGTTTCTCCTCAAACTGACGGCCGGTTCTGGGAAGCGCGCGTCTTCGTGATGGACGGCGTCTACCTGGGAGGCCTCAAGCACTGCAGCCGCTCGCCGCTGACCAATTACTGGCAAGGGGGCCGTCCCGAACGGCTGGATGATGCCACGACCGCCCGGCTGGAATCCGCCGCGCTGGAAGCCGTCGCCATTCTCGACGCCGCCGCCGACCGAATTCACAAACTCCCCGAGCCACCGGTGAGCCGGTTGACCGAGGTCAATTACGAGGGAACGGGAATGGGCTCGGCAGGGCCGGCGACGAATTCCTGAATCAGGCCCCGCCAAACACTCCGCCCATCGAGCCGCGGGATTTACTCCCGCGGGATCCGGGTGAAGAGCCAACGCGACAGGCAAGCCACCCCAAACGCTGATCGTATTTCCCTAGGATCGTGTCCCAACGGGTTGACCCGTCCCAATCGAATCCTCACGATGGTACGGAGGATTTCCCGGTCCGAAACAAATGATCCAGGTCCTGCCTCACAGGGCGAGATCGGGTTGCTCAAATCCGAGATTGAGTCCGTGCTCCCAACCCTCCGTGGGCTGCGATGAAACTAGCGAAAACATTCGTCGATGACGTTCGCGACCTGATCGTCTCGGCCCGCGCCACTGTTGCCCGGGGCGTGGACCTCGTGCAGGTCCATACCAATTTCGAAATCGGCCGGCGGATCGTCGAGCAGGAACAGAAGGGTAAAGACCGGGCTGCTTACGGGAAAGAGGTGATCAAGGCGCTCGCCGAGCGACTGACGGCCGAGTTCGGAAAGGGGTTCTCCGCGAGCAACCTCGCCTATATGCGAAGCTTTTTTCTGCTCTACCAGGCTCGGGTGACAATTTTCCAGTCAGCGCCTGGAAAATCTGGATTCAGCAAGAAAATCCAACCGGCGACCGGCGAATCGGCAATCCCCCAGACAGCGTCTGGGAAATTACCGGCCGGCAAGAAAGGGCGGCCGCCGTCAGTGACTGGCAAAACAGGCACAACGCTGTCTGGCGGATTGGCGATTTTCCAGTCACCGACTGGAAAATCAGCCCCAGTTGCAATTGCCCAGCCGCTGACTGGGCAATTCGCCGCCCCGCCACAAATCGCGGATAAACCCTTCACCTTGAGTTGGACGCATTACGTTTTCCTCCTCGGTATCAAAAAACCCGACGAACGCAGCTTCTACGAGATCGAGGCGGCCCGAAGGGATTGGACGGTTCGCGAACTCAAACGCCAGTTCGACAGCAGCCTCTATGAGCGCCTCGCCCTGAGCCGCGACAAAGACGGCATCCGTAAGCTGGCAAACGAAGGTCAGATTGTTGCCAGGCCTCAGGACATCCTCAAGGAACCGCTCGTCCTGGAGTTTCTGGGGCTGGATGAACGCAGCGCGTATTCCGAATCCGATCTCGAATCGGCCATCATCAGCCAGATCGAACGTTTCCTGCTGGAACTGGGCAAGGGCTTTCTGTTCGAGACCCGCCAGCGCCGGATCACGTTCGACGAAGAGCACTACTTTGTCGACCTCGTGTTTTACAACCGGCTACTCCGCTGTTATGTGCTCGTCGATCTGAAGATCGGCAAGCTGAGTCATCAAGACCTCGGTCAGGTCCAGATGTATGTGAATTACTTCGACCGCGAGGTGAAGACCGACGACGAAAACCCCACGATCGGCATCATCCTCTGCAAACAGAAGAACTCCGCCCTGGTGGAGATCACGCTCCCGAAAGACGCCAACATCCACGCCCGCGAATATCAGCTCTACTTGCCGAGCAAAGAGGAATTGAGACGCAAACTCGTCGAGTGGGCAGGAGACCGGGAAGCGCCCGACGAATGAATCGGTCGCAGATCGCAGCACTTGACGCCAGCGAGCCGGTTAACCGAAGTCAATTGCGAGGGGACCGGGATGGACATTCAAGACGGCAAATGATTTTCAGCGGGATCGCGGAACCGCGCGTGAGGCACAACACATTCGCCGCGACAGTGCATGTCTTATTTCTTCAACTTCGCAAAAAAGGTCTCCACGACTGAGTCTAGATTCGCTGCTGTAAGCGTTCCTTCAAAATCCAAAGTCCTTACTCGCCCCATCGGATTCAGGGTAAGACGCGGGTGACTCACAGGAATGGCCATGTCTGACAGATCCGCAGCCGCCAGCCTGACATTCTTCGTTTTCATGCGCGAGACATTCCACACATCGTCGTCCGGCCAGTAATGACACGACATCACGAGTGATGGCAACTCGATCTCAGTCCCGCCCCTCGAAACGCGACTCGTCTCGAGCACCACCATTTGCGAGCGCCGGACGCCGGATATGAACTGCTCGTACTGCAACAAATTCAAGCCGGATTCGCTGAAATAATAGACGAGTTCAGTCCGGTCCTTCTTCTTGATTCGCAAGATCTTTGACTTGACCCGGGAAAAGTTCAGGCCTTCTTCAAATCCAATTTCATTTGCAGGATCCGAAATGTACTGCAACAGATTCTTGATTCGACCAAGTCCAAAACTACCACCATGGACCGGGATCGAACCGGGGCCCCATCGATCGTGCATCCCATGCTGCTTGTTTTCGACAGCTCCGCTGAATCCTGCGAACGGCGCAGGATCAAACTCCAGTCGCGAATTCCTGGTACAAAGATAGATGTTGGAACCATCCGTCGTCAGAACTGCGCGACTGGCAGCATCTTCTTGAAGTTTCCTGCGAGGCTGCTGCGCGATTGACTCATACAGGAAGGCTCCGTCGTTACTGAGCCAGCGACAATGGTACGTATCGATCGGTTGTTGGTCGTCGAACATGCCCTGGAGAGCATCATCAGGCGATCTCGCTTTTCCCTTCTCAACCGTCCACGTCCATTCGACGCCTTTTAATACCTCGTATTCCTTCTGCTGCGCAGTTCGAACAGCTGCACGAGCGTCATCTGCGGGAGTTGCGGGGATCACCTGACCGACAACGGCGGAATTCCAGATACTCGCAACTGCCAACATCGCAACGACGGCGGTCCATCTAGCGCGGCACGTTTGCAAAATGAGCCGGCACAAGCCTGTGACCGATAGCAGCATCTTGTCCAAGTGTGCGCCCTCCGAATGTCGTTGGCCAGCTTCGACAACCTGTCCTTAATGGTACCGAGTTTCGTCTTCAACGGATATTAGCGCCGCCCTTACGTCACGGCGTTTTGCCGGGATGAATCAGGTTGCGGTAAAGTGCTGTCGCGTAAGGCCAAGCTTGTGTCGTCAATTGGCAACGCGCGACGCACCAGAATGGCGCGCGCACGCTGGGTGGTTGCTTGATACCGATCCCGCGGGAGTAAATCCCGCGGCTCGCTTTGTCGAATTTCGCCGTTAGCACTGTGAAACTGGGCGGACTTGTGACATAAGTGGGCCAGTCAATGCAAATGAATAACGATTCGTAGCGAATGAATAAGTGTCTGTTCGCCGGTGCTCTTTCTGCACCAATAAGTTACGGTCGTTTCTCCCAAATATCAGCCAACTTTTGCGTACCGAATCTCGAACGGGATCAGTCGCCGTAACCTGGCGGGCGACAGGCTGATGTGGCACCGGTTCGGTCTCCAATTCGAAGTGCGCGCTTTCCGGGATTTATTCACACTGAGATTATTCATCTTTGGGGGATGATATCGACGATTTGTTGCGCGACTTACGTTACGGCGCTTTGTCCTGTTTCCTGAGGTTGCGGTAAAGTCGTGCCGTGCAAGCTCGTGCTGTCAGTTGGTGACGCGCGAAGACCCAGAATGCCGCTCGCACGCCGGGTGGCGGCTTGGTGTCGATCCCGCGGGAGTGAATCCCGCGGCTCGCGACGGCTTGTTACTCGCCGTGCAGCCAGGGGATCACTGAAATCATTTCATCCACCCGGTCCTGCAGCCGGACTTCGATCACGGTCGGGCCGGTTCGCTCCAGCCCTTCGGTAATGTGTCGGGGGAGATCATCGATGTGACTGGTGCTGACTCCGTGAGCACCGAAGCTGTGAGCCAGCGTCACGAAATCGGGCGTATGCATGTGGACGTCGATGCTGCGTCCCTCGAAGGCCTGCGCCTGGGCCCCCTTGATCGCAGACAGGCAATTGTCCTTCACGACCACGGCGACAACCCCCACCCGGTGCTCGACGGCGGTCGCCAGTTCGAAGGAGCCCATCAGAAAGCCGGCGTCTCCCGAGAGGGAGACGACCGGGCGTTCGGGAGCGGCGATCTTCGCTCCGATCGCCGCCGGAAATGCCAAACCCAGGGCCACGCTGTGACACGGATAGATCATCGATCGCGGACCGGGAACCGGGAATCGGTCGAAACAGTTGTATCCGGTCGCCGTCACGTCGACCGACAGCAGTCCATCGGTCGGGAGCGCCTGGCGGATCTGGCTCAGAATGGGAATGGCAGGTTGCGCCTGCCATTCGGAATGCTCCCGCAGCGCGGCCTCGCGCCACTCCGGGTCGATGTCGCCCGGCATCCAGTCGAGATCGTCGCACACCGTCCGCAGGGCAGGGGCCAGCGGGCCGGCGAAACCGGCCGAGATCGGGTATTCGCGCCCCAGTTCGCGCTTGTCGCGATCGAACTGCACCAGATTACGCGGCATCGGCGTGGACCAATTGAGCATGTCGATCTGGGTAAACCGGCAACCGATGGCGACGACTCCGTCGGCCCGCCCGAGCAGCGCTACGGCGCGCTGCGAACGGGTAAAACCGGCGACCAGCGGATGATCGTCGGGAACCACTCCCTTGCCGCGCCGGCCGTAGAGAATCGGCGCTTGGAGCGCTTCGGCCAGCCGCCGCGCTTCGTCGCACGCATTGGCCGCAACGCAGTCGACACCGACAACGACCACGGGGCGGCGCATCTGGCGAATGCGGCTCGCCAAAGCCAGGACTTCTTTCCGCTTGACGGCCCGCTCCACCAGCCGGGGAACAAACGGCGCCGGGGTCAGATCGTCGGGCGCCGGCTCCAGAGCCAGATCGGGAGCCAGTTCGATGACCGCCGGTCCCGGTCGGCCGGCGAACATCGCCTGAAACGCATGCTCAACCACGCGGGGAATGTCGCGGACGGTTCTGGGCCGGCCGAAAAAGCGCGCCAGCGGCCCGAAAAAAGCCTCCTGATCGAGACCGTGAAACATCTTCGTGCGGTCGCGCTTCGCCAGCGAACGTTCGTACCCGCCGACGACGAGCAGCGTGGGAACGCAGTCGGTCTGCGCGTCGAGGATTCCGGTCGCCGCGTTGGCTGCCCCCGGACCGGGAACCACAAACGCGGCAGCCACTTCACCGGTCGCCCGGGCAAAGCCGTTGGCCAGCATCGTGGCCCCCTGCTCGTGCCGCACGAGGTAATGCGCGATCCCGTCACCCGAGCGGTGGAAGGCATCGTAGAGAGCGACATTCTGGGTCCCCGGCATGCCAAACACGGCCCGCACTCCCTGCTCACGCAGGCAACGCAGTAAAACGTCGGCCCCGGTCAAGCTCATAGGATCTTCGCAGAATGTGAAACAAAGTTGCCGTGGCGACATGCCCCGGTGCCCCGTCGAAAGTCGGTTCGCGAACAGCCAGCGAGCATACGTTGGCGGAACCGTTCCGTTCGCGTTAGGCTACTGGTGCAGGCGTAACGTTGCAAACGAGGTGGCACCGAATTTCCGAACCATGATTGCTGACTTCAGCGGCATGCGGGTCACAGTGATGGGGCTGGGTTCCTTCGGCGGAGGAATCGGCGCAGTTCGATTTCTCGCGGCCCGCAGAGCACAGGTGACGGTCAGCGACCTCAAACCGGCCGGCGAATTGTCGCAGTCTCTGGCCGGGATTTCGGGATGCGCCAACGTCATCCAGCACCTCGGAGAGCACCGCGACGCCGATTTCCGCGATGCCGACCTGATCGTCGCCAGCCCGGCGGTTCCCGGGAAGAACCGGTACCTGCAGATCGCCCGCGACGCCGGAGTCCCCGTCACCAGCGAGATGAATCTCTTCTGGGAACGAAATCGGGCCAGGACGATCGGCGTCACCGGCAGCAGCGGGAAGTCCACCACGACGGCGCTGATTTATGCGCTGCTAAGTGCCGGGCCGCTGTCAGCGGGTCCAGCGAGCGTTGCAGGTCCGCATTTCGAGGGGACCGGCGCGGCACAGCGCGAACCGGTCCGGGCGCCCTTTGCGCCGCTGTCGGCGGCAGGAGCATCCCGCATCTGGCTCGGCGGCAACATCGGCAAAAGTCTGCTCCCCGACGTCGATCAGATTCAATCGACCGACTGGGTCGTCCTCGAGTTGAGCAGCTTTCAACTCGATGCGCTCGCTCCGCTGCAACCGAATCCGCACGTCGCCGTGGTTACGAATTTCGCACCGAACCACCTCGATCGGCACGGTTCGATCGAAGCGTACCGGGCCGCGAAGCAGAATCTGCTGCGCTGGCAGACAGCCGACCGGTTCGCCATCCTCAACCAGAGCGACGCCGACGTGTCGGCCTGGCACACGAATGCCCGCAAGTTCTGGTTCGGGCGGGAAGACGAGGGGAAGCAGGGAATGTTCGCCGTCGGCTTCGACACCTACAAGCGCCGGGCGCTGTTTCGATTCGGCCCGCGTGAGCAGGTTTTGCCGCTCGGCCGGTGGCTGTCGCTGCCGGGTGTCCACAATTTTCAGAACGCACTGGCGGCGGCGTGCACGGCCCTCGTCCTCGGCTGCGGCCTGGAGGGCATCGAAAAGGGCCTCTCCGGCTTTCGGGCACTGCCGCACCGGCTGGAACTCGTCGGTGAGACGGCGGAGAGAAAGTTCTACGACGACTCCAAAGCCACAACTCCCGAGGCAGCCATCCTGGCGCTCGGCGCCTTTCGCGCTCCCGTCGTGCTCCTGGCCGGAGGCTACGATAAGGGGGTCGACCTGAGGGGCCTGGCCCGCGCTATCGTCGACCGCCGCGTTAAAGGGGTCGCACTGCTCGGCCAGACCGGCCAGAAGCTCAAGGAACATTTGGAGGAGTTCGCCCCCCACGGAGAAGTGCCGGCCAAGGTTCACGTCACGCTGGAAGCGGCGTTTCAATGGGCGGCAGCACGCTCGGCGCCGGGCGACATCGTCCTGCTCTCGCCCGGTTGTGCCAGTTACGACTGGTTCCCCAACTACGAAGCCCGCGGCGACGAATTTCAGCGCCTGGCCAGAGCGTGGCAACCGGCCTGATCTGCTTCAATCCTCGAACCGGCGCTGCGATTCTTCAAATGCTTCGAGCTCTTCTTCGCTGAACCCGAAATGGTGGGCAAACTCGTGGATCACCGTGGCGCGAATGTTGCGCAATAGCGCGCCGCGGGTGCGGCTGATCTGCTCCATCGGCCGGCGAAAGATCTTCACGACGTTCGGAGCCCGATCCCCGTACGACTGCCGGGTCAGCGGTACGCCGATGAACAGCCCCAGGAGCAGCCCCTCTTCCCCCGGCGAACGGTCGCCCAGCGCCGCGTAATCCTGCTCTGAGGGCTCTTCCTGCACGTCGACGGCGACGTTTTCGAGGTACTTGTGGAACGGCTCCGGGAGCGATCGGACGGCTTCTTCCACCGCCTCGCAGAACGCATGCCAAGACAGCCGTCTGCGGGGTTTCACAAGGTTTGCTCGCCAGGTTGAGTGCCGTCCGGTTGACGTTGTGGTGCAAACACACGATATAATCGAAACGCGAGCCGGTGCAAGCCGATTGAGGCACCGGTGAATCAAGTCCCCAGCTGCCCACACCAGAGACAGCCTCACCATGGAAGCCAAGTATGTCGTCCGTTACGGGGCGACGCGGAATATCGGCGAGTTCAGCAGCAAGGGGCGCGACAATTACCCCCGCAACTGCCAGGTCATCGTCCGCAGCGATCGGGGAGTGGAAGTCGGGGAAGTCCTCAGCCCGGCCGGCGACCGCACCCGCGAATACCTCGGCTCGACCGAATCCAAGGGGCACATCCTGCGGGAGGCCACCGAGCAGGATCGGCAGAAGATCGACGAAATGCGGCTTGCCGAGCGCGACGAATTTCTCGGTTGCAAGGAGATGATCGCCCAGTACAAGCTCCAGATGCAACTGGTCGACGTCGAACATTTGTTCGGGGGGGAGCGGCTGCTGTTCTACTACCTGTCGGAAAGTCGCGTCGACTTCCGCGAACTGGTCAAGGCGCTGGCGGGCAAGTATCGCGTGCGGATCGAAATGCGGCAGATCGGGGTTCGCGACGAAGCCAAGCTGCTGGCCGACTACGGCGACTGCGGCAAGCCGGTGTGCTGCAACACGCATTTGCGCGAAATGCCCCCGGTCTCGATGAAGATGGCCAAGCTGCAGAAGGCCACGCTCGATCCGACAAAAATTTCGGGTCGCTGCGGGCGGCTCAAGTGCTGCCTGCGGTATGAATACGACACCTACGAGGAATACCGCCGCGATCTCCCCAATGTGGGGGCGATCGTCGTCACGCGGCAGGGGCAGGGCAAGGTGATCGGCCAGGAGATCCTGGCCCGCAAATTGCTCGTGCAATATGAAGACAGCCGCCAGATCCTGGCCGACCTGGCCGACGTCCTTACAGTCGTCAGTAAAGGGAAAAAATCGGCCGGTTCCGGCGAGTGAACGTCAGGGCATCTTGCGGAAAGTCCTCGCTTCGGGTATGGATAATAATTGATCAGAAGTTGTTGATCACCGGCCGCGGCGCGGGCCCCAGTCTTTAACGCCGACGAGACCGAGCTGGAGCACGACGCGAATTCAATTGGACCTGGATGTGTGCCAAACTCCGCATGAATCGTCATCCATGAGCACCACCCAAAATACATCGCTGCCGCGACAGAAGTATCACCCCAACGCCTATCGGTTTCTGTTCGCATCGCTGCGGCGAGCGCAGCAGACCCTGGGGCGCGCCCCAGCCGCTGAATCCAGCGGCGAGGAGGAGTCGCACATCTCCGGGCCGGAGCTGCTGGAAGGCATCCGCGAATGCGCCGTCGAACAATTCGGCCTGATGGCGCGGACCGTGTTTCATTGCTGGTCCATCCATTCGACCGACGATTTCGGGCGGATGGTCTTCGACCTCATCGACCGGGGCGAGATGCGCAAGACCGACAGCGACCAGCTTTCGGATTTCAGCGACATCTACGATTTCGAAGAGGCCTTCGAAACCCAGTATCAAATCGATGTCAGCCGCGCGTTCTCATAGCCGCGCTGCCGAGACGGCCGGGGCGGTGGCTGTTGCTGGAGGGCCGGTTCCCGGACACAGGCGGTCGCTGCTGGCGGCAGTTTTTCTGGCGGCAGCCTGGGCGGCGGCCCTGTTTCTGCTCGATCTGGTCACCGCCAGGCCGCGAATCGTCAGCCCCGATCAGATCCTCAAATCCGATCTGGTGGTCATTGCCCGGCGCGCGGCTGCCGCGGGAGACCGCGTAAAAATCGACCGGGTCTACCGCGGTCGAAAGGAGCCGGGAAATGAGGTTCGCGTGGTGAATCTGGCCGATGTGCGGGGACTGGTCGACGATCAGCCGTACATTCTCCCGCTGACCGCGTTTCGGGGCGATTTTGTGGTGACGATTCTCGACCGGCAGCAAGTCCCCCCGCTGGTCTACCCGGCCTTACCCGAAGTCATTCAGCAGGTGAAATCGATTCTTCGCGATGCTCCCCAGCTCGACGACGAGGCCGATCCCCAATAGGCTCGCAGGCTACCGCAACAGCCTTTGACACGGCCCCGCGGACGGGTAAGATAAGGATTCGCCGAAGTATCGGTTCGGCGGTCTCTCTTTCAGGTTTCTGGCGGGCCGCTGCGGGCGTCCTCCTTCTTAACGATACTTTCTGCATGTCATCATCGAAGGTTGACGAACTGTCGCGGTTGCTGGTGCGCCTGCAGTTGGTTCCACAGCACCAGGTTGACATCTGCCTGGGTCAGGTCAGCCGCAAGAATTGCCAGCCCGAAGACGTTCTGAGATGGTTCGAACACAAAGGGCTGTTGACGTCGTACCAGGTCGGACGGATCGAAAAGGGTGAAATCGACGGCCTGGTGCTCGGCCCCTACAAGCTGATGTATCGGAACGCGTCGGGAAGCTTCGCCCGGGTGTACCGCGCCTGCGATCTGCGGACCGGGCGGATGGTGGGGCTGAAGGTGCTCAGGCAACGCTGGTCGGAAGACCGCAAGGCCGTCGCCGAGTTCCATCGCGAGGCCGAACTGGGGAAGGCGCTCAAGCACGAGAATATCGTCCCCATCTACGAGGTCGGCCAGTCGAACGGGCAGCATTTTTTTTCGATGGAGTTCGTCGAGGGGGGAAACCTGCGCGACTTCATCAACATCCGAAAGAAACTTTCACCGCAGGAAGCGACCAAGTGCATCCTCGACATGACTTCGGGGCTGGACTACGCCTTCAGCAACGGTTCGACCCATCGCGACCTGAAGATGACCAACATCCTGATGAGCAGCCAGGGGGTGGCCAAGCTCGTCGATTTCGGGCTGGCGGGAGTCGCCGAGGATGATCGCTACGAAGGCGAGAGTGCCCAGCGGGCACTCGAATACGCCACGCTGGAAAAAAACACCGGCGCGCCGCGCAATGACGCGCGCAGCGACATGTATTTTCTGGGGGCCATTTACTACGAACTGCTGACCGGCATCCCCCCACTGCCGCGCACCAAAGATCGCTTCGAACGCAGTCAGTTCAGCCGCTATCAGCAGGTCCGCCCCGTCCGAACCCTGGAACCGGGGCTCCCGCGATCGGTGGCGAACATTGTCGATAAGATGATGCAGCTCAATCCGGCGTTGCGCTATCAGACGCCGGGCGACGCCTTGCGTGATTTACGCGCCGCGCAGTTCGAGCCGTCGCCGGGCTCCGAACGCGGCGCCGACGACTCACCGGCTGATTCAACGCGAGCCGTGAATGCCGGGGACACCGGGCCGATGCATACCATCATGTGCATCGAGCCGCGGCACAAGCAGCAGGATTTTCTCCGGGAATATTTCTCGAAGCACGGATTTCGGGTGCTCGTGCTCTCGGATGTGCAGCGGGGCCTGGCGCGGCTGAAAGTCACGCCTCCCGATTGCATGGTCATCATGGGTGATTCCCTCGGTGAAGGCGCCGTGAAGGGTTTCCACGACGCACAGTCGATTCTCGAAGAGTCTCACGCGAGCGTGGTCCTGGTCCTCGGCGAAAAGCAATCGGACTTGAAGCAGCGCCTCTCGGAAACTCGATCGGCCCGCGTCCTCGTCCAGCCCGTCACGCTTCGCGATCTGCGCAAGACGGTCAAGGGACTGCTCGGAGCGGCCACCAACGGCGACGGCACCGATCCTTCCGGCAGCGCCCTCACCTAGGCTGCGCGATTTCCCTCTCCCAGGGGGAGAGGGAATCACCCGGCCGGCTCCAAACCTGCCGATCTTCGCAAACTGGCCACCCGTAAACCCTACGTTGACCTTCCGGCAGTCGATCTGATAGCTTCGCGGTCGCCGCGTCGGCACAGCGCTCGACACAGCCAGCATGTCGGAAGGAACCATTCATGTGCGGAATCGTAGGATACGTCGGGCAGGGGCAGCGGGACGCGGTCGATGTGCTGATGGAAGGGCTGCACCGGCTCGAATACCGCGGCTACGACAGCGCCGGGCTGGCGGTCCATGAAGACGGCGACATCGCCCTGCGCAAGCGCGTGGGGCGTGTTTCCGAGCTGGCCCGGCTGCTGACCGAACGGCCGTTGTCCGGCAAGCTGGGAATCGGCCATACCCGCTGGGCCACGCACGGCGGAATCTCGGATACGAATTGCCATCCGCACGTGGGAGGCGACGGCTCGGTGGTCGTCGTCCACAACGGGGTCATCGAGAATTACTCGACGCTGCGCGACCGGCTGCAGGAGCTGGGCTTCGTGTTCCGGTCGACCACCGACACCGAAGTCGTCGCCCACCTGATCGCCCACCACCTCGACGAACAGGTGCTGCTCGGGCAGGCGGTCTCCAACCGCGAGACGATCCTCGTTGCCGTGCAGTTGGCGCTCAAGAGCCTCAAAGGGACGTTCGGCCTGGGGATTCTGTTTCGCGACCATCCCGATCTCCTGATCGCCGCGCGGGTGGGCAGCCCGCTGGTCATCGGCATCGGCAAGCACGAATACTTTCTGGCGAGCGACGCCAGCCCGCTGGTCGGGTACACCGACGAAGTCGTGTACCTGTCGGACCACGAACTGGCGCTCTTAACGCCGCAGGGGATCGAGCTCATCCACCGCGATCACGGCCCGACCGCCCCCTCGATCACCGTGCTCGAACAGACATCCGGCGACAGGGACCTGGGGCAATTCGAGCATTACATGCTCAAGGAGATCTACGAGCAGCCCACGACGATCGAAAACGCCCTGCGCGGCCGGCTCGACGACGACGCGGCCACCTCGGTGTTCGGCGGGCTCAATCTCACCGTGCAGCAACTGCGGCGGATCGACCGCATCGTCCTCACGGCGTGTGGCACGAGCTGGCATGCGGGGCTCGTGGGTGAATACCTGCTCGAAGAATTCGCCCGCATCCCGGTCGAAGTCGAATACGCCAGCGAATTCCGTTATCGCAATCCGCCACTCACCGACACGACGATGATTTTCGCCATCACCCAGAGCGGCGAGACGGCCGACACGCTGGGGGCCTTGCGCGAAAGCCAGCGCAAAGGGCACCCGACGCTGGCGATCTGCAACGTCGTGGGCTCGACGATCGCGCGCGAAGCCGACGGCGGAATCTATCTGCACGCCGGTCCCGAGATCGGCGTCGCCTCGACCAAGGCGTTCACCTCGCAGGTCACCGTGTTGACGCTCCTGGCTTTGTACATGGGTCGCCTGCGGCACCTGTCGCATCCGGCCGGCGGTCGGATCATTTCCCACCTGCGGAACATGCCCGACGTCATCCGCAAAACGCTCGCCTGCCACGACTCGGTCAAGGAGATCGCCCGCAAGTACCACACGGCGCAAAACTGCCTGTATATGGGGCGGGGTTACAACTTCCCCGTGGCGCTCGAAGGCGCGCTCAAACTCAAGGAGATCAGCTACATCCACGCCGAGGGTTATCCGGCGGCGGAAATGAAGCACGGCCCGATCGCCCTTGTCGATGAAAACACCCCCAGCGTCTTCGTCATTCCGCAGGGAGCGATGTACCCGAAGGTGATGAGCAATCTTGAGGAAGTAAAGGCCCGCAAGGGGCCGGTGATCGCCATCGCCTGCGAGGCCGACGAAGAAATCTCCCGCATCGCCGACGACGTGATCTACATCCCCCAGGTCGAAGACTACCTGCAGCCCCTGGTGGCCGTGGTGCCGCTGCAGCTCCTGGCCTATCACATCGCGCTGTTGCGCGGCTGCAACGTCGACCGCCCGCGGAACCTGGCCAAGAGCGTGACCGTCGAGTGACGTGCGGCAACGCTCAGCGACGTAGGGTGCGTCCAGCCCTTTGGCGCAGACGCACGGGCGTTTGAGGGCAAACGCACGATCGATCGTCGAATTATCTTGTCGCCCGCCGTGCCGGTGCGTCGGCGCCCCGGGGCTTGACGCACCCTACTCGCTCAGTGCTTGACGTGCGGCTCGCCGCGCAGCTCTTTCCCAAGATGGCTGTGGTGTCGGCTGTAGCAGAAGTAAATCACCAGCCCGATCGCCAGCCACCCGAACAATCGCACCCAGTTCTGCCAGCCGAGCGAAACCATCATCGATCCGCACAGCAGAATTCCCAGCGGTGCGACCAGATTCATCGCAGGGGCGCGAAACGGCCGCTCAATCTGCGGATTGGTGAACCTCATAATCCAGACCGCCGCGCACACGACCACGAACGCGAATAGTGTTCCGATGCTGACCATGTGACCGAGTGCCTCGAGCGGAAACAGGGCCGCAGTCACACCGGAGAGAGCCCCGGTGAGAATCGTTGATTTATGGGGCGTCCTGAATTTCGGGTGGACGGCTCCAAAAAAACTTGTCGGAAGCAATCCGTCGCGCGCCATCGCCAGCAAAACTCGCGGCTGACTGAGCAACATGACCAAGAGCACACTGGTGATTCCGGTCAGCGCGCCGATCGTAATGATCACTGATGCCATCTTCAGCCCCTTGCCCTCAAATACGTTCGAAATCGGCGCATCCAGCGGGATTTCGGGATAGGGCACCATTCCCGTAATAACGGCCGTTACGAGGATGTAGAGGATCGTACAAATCGCGAGTGACGCAATAATTCCGATCGGAACATCACGTTTCGGATTGCGGGCCTCTTCCGCGTGCGTCGAGATCGAATCAAAGCCGATGTACGCGAAGAAGATCACCCCCGCCGCGCTCATGACTCCGCCCCAACCGTAGGGCAGAAATGGCGTCCAATTGCTGGAATCGACGTAACCGACACCAGCTCCGATTACGAAGACCACCGCCGCCAGTTTGACCACGACCATCACCGTGTTGAATCCCACGCTCTCGCGAATCCCGATCACAAGGATGATTGTCATCACCGCGACGCTCAGGATCGCAACCGCATTGAAAGTGAAGTGCCCGGGAAACGGAGTTTCGTTATATGCCGTAAATCCGTCGTGGCAGCCCACCTTCACTTCGGCGAGTTTGGCGGTCGGTCCCTTCATTGGGTCGAACATCAGGCCGTTTTCAAGCGACCTTCGAACGCGGTCGATCGATCCCTCGGTCGCGTCATGTCCTTTCGCTGCCGCAAGCGATTCGGCTGTGAATATCACTTTGACCCCATCCACTCGGTGCAGCCTGCGTCTACCCTCCTGACCGCGTACGTCGGCATCCGCGACAGAGTCGACGAGCGCAAACTCCGCTTCATCCTTGAGCGTCGCAGTGGCTGATTCGACCACAAGAACTTCGGCCGTCCGATAATCGATGTGCTGTTCGTACGCCGTGAACGGATCCATCGTCAACCAGATCGGAATCGAAACCAGCGCTTTATGAGTCGTCGGGTTCTTGAACAGTCCCAGAAACTTGAGAAAGTAGTGGGACCAGCCGTTGGCAACCGTAGATGAGCCCATTGCATATTCGAGAACCAGGTCCCAACCGATGATCCAAGCCATCAGTTCGCCGAGCGTCGTGTACGCGTAGGTATATGCGCTGCCCGCAACGGGCGCCATTGACGCAAATTCAGAATAACAGAGCGCCGCAAAGGCGCAAGCGGTACCGGCTACGACGAATGAGAGAATCAGGCCTGGGCCGGCATAATTCCTGGCGGCCAGTCCGGTCAGCACAAAAATGCCCGTCCCGATAATCGCACCGACTCCGAGCGAAGTCAGCATCACAGGGCCGAGCACGCGGCGCAACCGATCTTCCCCAGCCATTTCGTCGAGCAGAACCGTCAGCGACTTCTTCGCAAACATTTGTGCGAATAATTGTTTCATGGGAATCGAATCTCGCGGGGCGAAACCGGGAAAAAGTCACCGCCAGGCCCGCGGTGTGCTCCACGGGTGCAACGAGAGTACAGCAGCGTTTCGACCTGAGCAAGGCCGGGAAGCGCGGCACAAATTCTGCGAGTGAATCCGTGTTCTGGGGTATCCAGTTTCCGTAACCCAACGCATGGCCAAGGGGCCTGGTAGCCCGAAGCGTCAGCGAGGGACGAGCCACCGTGGGACATGCAATCGCCTTTCGCGCATCGCGTCCCTCGCTGACGCTTCGGGCTACCAGAAAAATGTGGTCCCCACGGCTTAACGGATCCAGCCCATTACTACCGGGTCCGCGACTTCTGCTGTCAGCCTCGATCGGCCCGTCGGTTCCTGCCGCGCGGGCTCGCCGGCTTCGACAGGAGCAAGGCCCAGTCCGCCGGGTCGGGCGCGGTCACCGTCACCGGTTCGTGCCGAATCGGATGGTCGAAGGTCAGCGAGCAGGCGCTGAGCGCAATCGTTCCCCCCAGCCTGTTCCCCGAGCCGTACTTGCCGTCGCCGTAAATCGGATGGCCGCGCGTCGCCAGTTGCACGCGGATCTGGTGGCTCCGCCCCGTGGCGGGAGTGATCTCCAGCAGCGTCATTCCGCCGGCTGATTTGAGCCGCCGGAACGAAAGCCGGCTCTCCCGCGCCCCGGGCGTCCCCGGTTTAACCGAACGCACCGTGTTCGTCTTTTCGTCCTTCAGCAGAAAATCGACGAACTCACCGGCAGATTCCGCGACGGCTCCCTCGACGACGGCTCGATAAGTCTTCTGAATCGTCCCTTCGCGAAACTGTTCCGAAAGCCGGGCCGCCCCCTTACTCGTTCTCGCGAACAGCACGACACCCGAGACGGGCCGGTCGAGCCGGTGGACCAGTCCGACAAAGACGTTGCCCGGTTTCTGATACTTCTCTTTGAGATAGGCCCGCGCCAGATCGAGGAGCGAGACGTCGCCCGTTTCGTCCCCCGACGTCAGCGTGCGCGCCGGCTTGAAAACCGCCAGGCAATGATTGTCTTCGTACAGAACTGTCAGCATCCGAGACTAACTGCCTGTTGAAAAAGGGGACTGTCCCTTTCCAACGAATGAAGTTTCCGTGGCAAATTGGTACTGCCGAGAGGGACTGTCCCCTTTTTCAACAGGCTCCTAATGCTCGGTGAGGCGCTTCACGAGAATAGTAGCGTAGCTGCCGCGCGGCAGATCGAACGTCAGCGACAACTTCTTACGCCCCGGGTACAGTTCGTCGATCGCCGGCTCGGCAGTCAGATTGTCAACGGCGACCGCCACGGCACGCTGCCCTTTGGAGAAAAAGCTGTCGCGCGGATACTTGACCCGCAACTGTCGCAGTTCCAGTCCGAACTCCGCCAGGACTTCGGTGACCAATGTCAGCATCGGTCCTTCGTCGAGATGCAGCCTGGCCGAAGGGAGGGGCAATTGGGCGGTGCGCAGGCGCTCCGCCGCATCGGGTTCCAGTCCCGTGAAAAACGGAACCGGACCCAGTTTGAGCTGGACGTCGACGACGTTAGTCGCCGGGACTTCCTGCTTGAGATAGCGGGCCAGCATCCGGTTCCAGAGGCAGCTCTGAAACGCCGACAGATACAATCCCCGCAGGTCCACCTTCAGGCGGGCAAATGCTCCGCGGTAGTCGGGCTTGTCGGGAGGCTTGTCGGCCATGTACGTCACGATGCTGCGGCGATGCGAGCGATCGAGCGCCGCTTTGCACTCTGGCCACTTTCCCCAATGTTCGCGCAGAATCTCCTTCTGCTTGCGCTCGTCGGTGCGGTCGTCAGGGTGCGGATCGGCCAGCGCCAGCCACAGCGCTCGTTCGTAATCACCAGCGCACCAGGGGCGCGCGATGAACTCCCCCGAGAACCCCACCGACCCGAACCGCTGGTCGTCGAAATAATTCGGCAGACCAGCCACCTGAACCTGCGGGACGACTTCGAGCGCCCGCTCGAGAGCCGCCTCAGACAGATCTCGCAGCACGATCGAAAAGCGATTCCCCGAAATCTCCTGCGGCGTGAAGGGCTGCCCCGCCTGCCCCAGATAGCTCAATTCGAAGCTGTTCTGCGCCAGGTTGCGTCGCGGCCCGTGCAGCACGGTAACGAACTGGCTGGTCACGGCGTGCTTGTCTTTGAGTCCGCCGTACGAGATCCGGTGCCGCGGAATCTTCCACCGGCGGGCCACCTCGTCGATCGCTTCGGGGGTCCCCGTCGATCGCTTATTGAGCCGGTACAGCGCAAACGCGCCACCGCCCGAGGAAAACCGGGTAAGTTCCTCGACCTGAAAATCCTCGGGCAGACGTTTGATCTTCAATGGAAAACCTCGACCCGATCTTAGTCGGTCCCGCACCACACCGCCATGAAGTACCTGGAACCCCGACATTCTCATTTTGCGTTCGCCTGATCGGTCGAGTACGATCAAGGGAGAGCGATTTTGCGTCGTTCGGCTCTGCAACTTGACGGAAGGGAGCGCCAGGTATGGCAATGCGTGCTGTGTTGAGGACGATTCTGGTCGGCCTGGCGCTCGGGTTGCCACTACATGCGGGAGCGGCTTCCGCAGACGAAAAGCCGGCGGCCCCCGCCGATCCGACCCCGAGCGTGACCCAGCTCACTGAGACGGCCCGCAAGTCGGTCGTCGTGATCACGGTCACCGGCCGCGACGGCCGCCAGCAGGGACTGGGAAGCGGATTCATCGTCTCGGCCGACGGGCTGATCGCCACCAACCTGCACGTCATCGGCGAGGCGCGCCCCATTTCGGTCCAGACGGCCGACGGCAGGAAGTTCGCCGTCACGGCCGTCCATGCGTTTGATCGCCCCCTCGACCTGGCCCTCATCCGCGTTGATGCCAAAGACCTCCCCGCGCTCCCGCTCGGCGATTCCGACAGCCTCCAGCAGGGACAACCGGTCATCGCGATCGGCAATCCGCACGGGCTCAAGCACAGCGTCGTGACGGGAGTCGTTTCGGGGACCCGCGAAATCGAAGGGCGGCAGATGATTCAGCTCGCCATTCCGATCGAGCCGGGGAACAGCGGTGGGCCGCTGATCGATCTTCAGGGGCGCGTGCACGGTCTGCTCACGATGAAATCCGCCGTCACCGACAACCTCGGCTTCGCCATGCCGGTCAATCTGCTGAAAACGCTGATCGAGAAGCCCAACCCGACGCTGATGTCGCGCTGGCTCACGATCGGTGCGCTCGATCCGCAGGAATGGACCGCCCTGTTTGGTGCCCGCTGGCGGCAGCGCGCCGGGCGGATTCTGGTCGACGGAGTGGGAGGCGGCTTCGGCGGCCGTTCCCTGTGCCTGTCGCAGACTTCGCTCCCCGACCCACCGTTTGAAATCTCGGTCACGGTGAAGCTCGATCACGAAGAGGGGGCGGCCGGGCTCGTGTTCTGTTCCGACGGCGGCGATGTCCACTACGGGTTCTACCCCTCCGCCGGAAAGTTGCGCTTGAGCCGGTTCGACGGACCCGACGTCTACTCCTGGAACGTGCTGGCGGAAGTCAAAAACGCGAACTACCGCCCCGGCGACTGGAATGCCCTGAAGGTTCGGTTTGAGAAAGGAAAGATTGCCTGCTTTGTGAACGACGCGCCGGCGATTGAATCGACCGACGGCAGGCTCGCGGCGGGAAAAGTGGGGCTCGCCAAATTCCGCACCACCGAAGCCGAGTTCCGCTCGTTTCGCATTGGCAAAGAACTGCCGGCGGCCCGCCCCGACGACGAAGCCACCGCCCGCCTGAAACGGCTGATCGACGAACTTCCCGCCGATGCGGCCCTCACTCCGGACGCTGCCGGCAAATTCGAAGACGCGGCCGCCGTCAGCGCGCTCCGCGAACGGGCCCTGGCGCTCGAGCACCAGGCCCAACAGCTCAAGAAACTCGCCCTCGAAGCCCATCAGCGACGGGTCGAAAAGGAGCTGGTCCGCGTACTCGACAAACCCAGCGACGACGACGTCGACCTGTTTCACGCCGCCCTGCTGGTGGCCCTGCTCGACAACGACGAAGTGGACGTCGACGGCTATCGGGCCGAGCTCGACCGCATGGCGCGCGACATCTCCCGCGAGCTCGCCAGCGACGCCGACGAGAAGACGCGACTGGCCGCCCTCAACCGGTATCTCTTCGACGAACACGGCTTTCATGGCAGCCGGGGGGACTACTACCACCGTTCAAACAGCTATGTGAACGAGGTGCTCGACGATCGCGAAGGGTTGCCGGTCACACTCTCGGTCATCTACATCGAACTGGCGCGGAAGATCGACCTGAAAGTGGTGGGTGCCGCCTTGCCGGGGCACTTCATGGTCCGCTATCAGCCGGCGCAGGGGGAACCGGTGCTGATCGACGTCTACGAGCGGGGCAAGGTCGTCCCGCGTGCCGACGCCGAAGCGCTGATTCGCGAAGTCCATCAACGGCCGGTCGTGGAGAGCGATTTCGCAGCCCCGACGCGGCGGGCGATCATCGTCCGCATCCTCCGCAACCTCAGCGGACTGGCGCAGCGGACCCAGGACCTCCCCGGCGTCCTGCGGTACCTGAATGCCATCCTGGCCGTCTCACCTGATGCCGGTGAAGAACGGTTCATGCGGGCCATCCTCTACCTGCGCACCAATCGCCGCGCCGAAGCGCTCGCCGACGCCGACTGGCTGATCGACCATCGCCCGGAAGGGATCAACCTCAACCAGGTCGACGAACTCCGCCGCGTGCTTCAGCGGGCGGATTGAGAAAGACGAAGAGAAACACTCATCGGCGCTGATCAACGCTAATCCATTTGTGCAAATTAGCGGCGACTAGTGTTGCGGTCCTTTTCGTGTCTTTCGTGTATTTCGTGGTTTCGACAATCGTCTCGTTCGTGATTCGTTTAAGACCAATCCGTCCCCCGGCTGCGATTTCAAAAGACCCCACTTCTCGCCGCCCCGATTGCTTTCCGCCCCCCTCGCGACCCATTATCATAGTGGTTTCGAATCCCACCCCGGAAAATGGCCTCCCGCCCCCGATTGACTGACCAGGAGATGCGGAATGACCCGGTTTTGGCTCTGTGCGTCTCTCTCAATTGTTCTCTGCGACGCAGCAGCCACTTCGGCTCAAGCGCAGTCCGCTGTCGATGCCCGCTGGGTCTGGTTTGACGAAGCCAACCCGGCCGAGTCGGCCCCCGCCGGCAAGGTCTGGTTTCGGAAGGAATATCGGGCCGAAGAACCCTCCACCGGCTCGGCGATCATCGCCTGCGACGACGATTTCGTCCTGTGGGTCAACGGCCAGAAAGTGGGAGAAGGGGGCGGACTCAAGGGCTCGTTCTTCAACCTCAACGGCATCGTGGGGCGCGGCACCAACGTCTTCGCCGTCGAGGCCACCAACAAGTCGGGTAAAGCCGGGCTGTTCGTTGATGCCGAAATCCGCGGCCAGGGAGGTCACCGCATCCCCTGCGACACCGGCGCCGACTGGAAGGCCACCCGCACAGCCCCCGCCGGCGATGCCTGGCTGAAACCCCGGTTCGACGACAGCCAGTGGAAGCCGGTGAAAGTCATCGCCGCGCACGCCGAGTCTCCCTGGAAGGAGATCGCGTTCGACTTCGGCGACCTGGGCCGCTTCCAGCTCCCCCCCGGCTTCGAAATCAAGCGACTCGCCGGGAAGGAGCTGGTTGGTTCGCTGGTCGGCATGACCTGGGGCAATCGCGGACGGCTGCTCGTCTCCCGCGAGCGCGGTCCGATCCTGAATGTCCTCGACACCGATGGCGACGGCACCTACGACAAGGTTTTCGAATTCTCGAGCAAGATCAAAAACTGCCAGGGGATGTGCACCGTCGGCGATGACCTGTACGCTGTCGGTGATGGTCCGCAGGGAACCGGGCTCTACCTGCTCCCCGATCGCGACCACGACGACAAAGCCGACGACATCACACTGCTGGCCAAACAGAAGGGGAGCATGGGAGAGCACGGTCCGCACGACGTGGTTCTCGGCCCCGACGGCTGGCTCTATCACAACCTGGGGAACCACGCCTGGATCGAATCGACTCCCGAAGCCAATACTGCCGCACGGAATTGGGAAGAAGGCAACCTCCTCGAACCGGCGTTCGAAGACGCCGGAGGACACGCCGTGGGAATCAAATCGCCGGGGGGCACGATCTGGCGCTTTTCTCCCGACGGCAAGAAATGGTGGGCCGAAACGGTCGGCTTCCGGAATCACTACGACATCTGCTTCAACAAGTCGGGAGACCTGTTCACGTTCGACAGCGACATGGAATGGGACGTCAACCTCCCCTGGTATCGGCCGATCCGCGTCAATCATTGCATCCCCGGCGCCGAGTTTGGCTGGCGCAGCGGCGCGAAGCTCTGGCCCGACTACTACGTCGATTCGCTCCCCACGACGGTCGATGTCGGCCGCGGTTCCCCGACCGGCGTCGTCTTTTACGAGCACACGCAGTTCCCCGAAAAATACCGGAGAGCCATGCTCAACTGCGACTGGTCGATGGGGCGGATCATCGTCGCCTACCTGGAGCGCGACGGCGCCACATACACCGGCAAGTGGGACAATCTCGTCACCGGCAACCCGCTCAACGTTTCAGATATCGAAGTCGACCGCGACGGTTCGGTCGTCTTCTGCACCGGTGGCCGAAATACCGAGGGGGGCATCTATCGCGTGACGTACACCGCCGGCGCGGCAAAGACGCCAGCCGCCCCGGCCGCCGAATCGATCGACGACGCGCTGGCTCTCCCGCAGCCACAATCCGCCTGGTCGCGCGAACTGGCCGCCGCCATCAAAGTCAAAGCCGGCGATGCCTGGGGACCGGAACTGGTCGAAAAAGTAAAGACCGGCACTCCGGCCCAAAAGATCCGTGCGCTGACACTGCTCACCCAGCAGGGTCCCAAGGCCGACAATCAACTCCTCATCGCAGCAGCGGGGGACGCTGACGCCAGTGTGCGCCAGTTCGCCGTCTTGCTGCTCGGGGACCACCCGACCCCCGAGACGGCGGCAGCGCTCGCCCGGTTGCTGGCCGACAAAGACCCGACCGTCGCCCGCCGGGCCTGCGAAGCCTTCGTTCGCACCGGGCTCGAAGCGCCGGTGGATCCCATCCTCAAGCTCCTCGCCGGCAACGACCGCTGGCTGCGCTTCGCCGCGCGGCTCGCACTCGAACGCATTCCTTCGGGCAAATGGAAGTCAGCCGCACTCAGCAGCCCGAGCCCGCGCGCCCGGCTGCTGGCTGTCTTGGCGCTGACACGGCTGGGAAAAGATTCGATGAGCCCGGCAGATGCTGCCGTTGTCCTCGAATCGATCTCCACGACCGATCCTGAAATCCTCCTCGACTGGACGCGCCTGGTGGAACTGGCCGTTCTGCACGGCGGCCCGACGGCTATCGGCGGCAAGTTGCGCGAGCAGGTCTGGGCTGCTTACTCGAAACTCGACGGTTCGCCGACCCGCGCCTGGGCAACGATGAACAAGGCCGGTACCACGCCCGTCGGCACCCTGGGCGAACTGGCCCGCATCCTGGCGATGACTCAAGCCGGCCAGGCGACGCCCAGATTCATCAACGTCCTGGCGAAATCGACGAGTCCGCAGGAACAGATTCACTACGCCATGTGCCTGCGGTATCTCAAGGAAGGCTGGACGTTCGATCTCAAGAAACGCTATCTCGACTGGTACGAAACGACACGCGACCTGGAAGGGGGCAACAGCCTGCACGGCTACCTGCGGAATATCGTCACCGGGACGCTCGAAGTCTACTCGCCCGAAGAACGCAAGCAGTTGATCCTCGCCTGGAAAGAGCGGCCTCACGCCACGCGCGTCGTGCTGGCAGCCAGTCAGCCCGATCAGGTTCAGGACTTTGAGCAGGTCGTCGCGAAGCTGCTCGTGGAAATCGAACAGCAGCCGGCCAGCGGCGGACAGGAAATGCTCTCGCTGGCGGTCGACGCTCTCGGCAAGAGTTCGGCGCCCGGTTCACAGGCCCTGCTGCGGAAGCTGTTCGACGAAAACGCCGATCGTCGTGAGTTACTCGCCCGGGCCATTGCGAAGCATCCGACGGCCGAGAACGTTCCGTACCTGACGCGGGCGGTCGGCACGACCGACAGTACGACGATGCAGGTCTGCATCGCGGCACTGGCTGAGGCCGACTACAAGCCCGCCAAGCCTGAAGAATTCCGGACTGTCATCCTCGCCGGCCTCAAGCTGGGTGGAGGTGGGGGGAAGGCGGTCGTCAATCTGCTCAAGAAATGGACCGGCAGCGACCACAAGCGAGGGGACAACATCGCGGCGGCCCTCGCCTACTACCAGCAATGGTTCCGCGACACGTACCCCGATTCCCCAGCGCCCGAACTCGCGAAGGCCGACACCGAAAAGACGAAGTATTCTGTCGATCAGCTCGTCGAATTCCTCGAGAAGAATCCCGCCGCCGCCAAGGGGGACGTCGCCCGGGGGCGCGAGGTCTTCGCCAAGGCGAACTGCCTCAAGTGCCATCGCTTCCTGAAGGAAGGGGAAGGGGTGGGTCCCGATCTGACTTCCGTCCGTCGCCGGTTCCAGAAGAAGGAAATCATCGAGTCGGTCCTGCTCCCCTCGCAGGTGATCTCCGACCAGTACACCGCCGTCACCGTGGTGACGACCGAAGGGCTGGTCCACACGGGAATGCCGCTCCCCAACCCCGGCTCAAAGAATCTCCTGCTGCTGCTCCCCGACGCCACGCGCCTCGAAATCCCACCTGAAAAGGTGGAAGAGAAGCAGAAAGCCAAAGTTTCGGTGATGCCCGAAGGACTGTTCAAAGACCTGACTCTCGAACAGATCGCCGACCTCTTCGCCTTTCTGGAAACCAGCAAAAGCAACCCCGAACCGGCCGCGACGGCAGCCGCCGGGAAGTAGGAATTGATCTACGCCAGAGGCCGGAACCAAAGCAAGAAACTTAACCGCGGATGACGCGGATATTCGCGGATAAATACGAAGCTTTTCGAGTCGGACGGGAATCATGTGCGTTAAACCAGACGTCGGGTGGCCCGTCCGTCCCGTCAGGGCGGGCGGGTCGCGCAGCGACAAGATTCGACACCGTTCGCGTCCCCGGACGGAAATAAATCAGTTCGCCGGATCTTTCCTGGATCGGGACCTCGAATGACCGCTCGCATCCGCATGATGTCGAATCTTGTCCCGGCCCGCCGGGACCCGGCCGGTGCTCTGCACGCGGCCGGGCCACCCACAGTTTTTGCATTACACCAAACCAAAATAGCGCCGCACAAAGGCGAATTGCAGGTCGGATGAAAGACTGGTGGAGCATGCGTTTATCCGGTCGTCCTCTCGTGTGTGCCATTCTGGCGGCGGGACTCATTCCCGCCAGCCCGGTGCTCGCCCAAAAGAAGGCGCTCGCCGAGTCGATCGAGAAGCGCGAGGCGCAGTCCTGGGAGGCGGCCCTCAAGATCTGGAAGTGGGCCGAGCCCGGCTACCAGGAAACGAAATCGTCGGCCCTCGTCGCCGCGATGCTGGAAGAAGGCGGCTTTAAAGTCGAGCGCAAAGTCGCCGGGATCCCTACCGCTTTCACCGCCAC
>Ga0137463_1000158_pt1 | contig 25759 bp, 14 predicted proteins | sample EasRivERMGT800_2_FD_102333 | JGI IMG/M metagenome (GOLD analysis project Ga0137463, IMG submission 102333) | Soil microbial communities from meander-bound floodplain in the East River, Colorado, USA - East River MetaG ERMGT800_2 | ecosystem: Environmental > Terrestrial > Soil > Floodplain ...
GGCATCGGTCACGTACCGCCCTTCGGGAACCGGAATGCCACCCGAGCGCAGCAGGGTCTTCGTGAGTTCCTTGTCCTGGGCAATGGATTCGGCGATCGCACTGGTCCGATCGGTTTCGGCGGTCCAGATCCGCCGCTGTTTGATTCCCTGGCCGAGCTGAACCAGGCTGCCGGCATTGAGCCTGCGCGCTGGAATTCCGCGAGCTTCAGCGGCGGCGACGATGGCCGCGGTGCTCGGCCCCAGGCAGACGCGATCGACGAGCGCCTGCAATTTGGCGACTTCGGCTTTGACGTCGTAGGGGCGATCGTAAACCGCCGCCAGGATCAGTTCGCGGGCGGCAAACAGAGCGGCGCGCGCCACCTGTTCGTCGCGATAACGGATGACGACTTTATAGAGGCCGTCTTCCGATGTTTCTCGTGCCTTGCCAAACCCCACCACGTTTCCGGCCAGAGTCTGGAGTTCGATGGCCACGTGTTCGAGGATGTGGGCCGGGTAAGTGCCGTCCCGCAGCCGCTGAAAGAAGCCTCCCCGCTCGCCGATGCTGCAACGGTGCTCGATCATCGACGGCAGCCAGGCCATCAGCCGATCGTTGAAACCTGGAATGGAATCCGAGGGAGAGTCTTTGAGCTCCTGCAAGTCAACCCAGGCCTCAAGGACCGGATACCGCGACCAGATATTCGGCCCGCGGAGGGTCAGAATCTTGCGAAATTCCATAACTTACGCCTTTGCGGGCTGCGCGATGGAGCTTAACTCGCGTCGCCGGTTACTTTGCCCGCCGGATCAGGCTTCCAGGTTCGGCGCGCACGAGCGGCACCGACATCTATTACGGTTTCCAGCGCAGACGCCATTGATTAATTCCGAATCGAATCATCGAGAATGATTTTCCCTCACACTCGGTGAGGTCCGTCCGTGACGTCTTCGCAGGGGAATGATGGATTCGAGCGGCCGGGAGGAACTGGGGCGGGGGTTGACTGTCTCAACAGCACAGGTTGGTGTATTCTACTGGCCGAAAAACAAAAAGTACACAAAAATTCGGCGGTTGGCGTGACGAAACGCCAGCTTGTCGGGAGTGCCGGTCCGTTGAACTTTTCCGCCGATGATTGGAACCGGCTTCCCACTGCCTGGCGTCAGGTCGTCGAATCACAACTTGAACCGCAGGAATCGGTTGCGGCGTTTTTCCGGGTTGACCTGGATGACTCTCTGGGATTCTCCGACGGGCTGGCCCTGCTGACGGCGAAGCGCCTGCTGATTGTCCCTCCGCGACAAGCCAGCCCCGCCCCGCAGACCGGTCAGGAGCAGTCGAGTTCGGCAAGATTCGAGCACTCCGCCATTGCGTCCTGGCCTCTGTCTGCCATTTCCTCGCTGACGACCCACGACCGAGGCGGGTTGGGCCAGTTTGAGGTCGTCGGGCACGCTGCACGCCTGGCGAACCTGCACTACACACTCGGTCAGGCGGGCGCGGTGCGTGAGCTTGTTGAAACGTTCGAGAATCTCCAACTGGGCAAGCCGCTGCCGCTCTCAAATGCGGGGTCGGACCCTGACGCGGCCCCCGAGGCCGAGGAGCAGGCGCCGCCAGCCAGCGTGGCGGCACTCTTTCGATTGTTTCGGTTTGCCAGACGCCGTGTGTGGGGAATCGTTCTCGGAGCGCTGCTGACGCTCGGCACGACGGCAGCGGGTCTTGTCGCTCCTGGTCTCACCGAGCCCTTGATCGACGACATCCTGGACCCTTATTCCTCGCAGGCCGTAGAGGTCAAGACAAAGTGGAAAAAAGGTGAGATCGACGCCGCACAGCGCGACGAAGAACTGGCGACGCTCAAGGAGGGGGCCCAGAGTCCCTTCCGGGATGTGCCTTTCTATTTGGGATTGATGGTCGTCTCGGCGGTGCTGGCGTGGCTTCTGGGCTGGGCTCAGGGTCTCGTCCTCGCGCGTCTCAGTGAACGGGTCAGCGCCGACACGCGGAATGCCACTTACGAACATCTTCAGAAACTGTCGCTCGATTTTTTCAGCGCCAAACGGACAGGAGATCTCGTGGCGCGAATCAGCAGCGACACCGATCGGATCTGCAATTTCCTGTCCGACAGCCTGATGGACTTCGTGACCGATGCGCTGATGATCATCGGGACAGTGGCGGTGCTGTTCTATAAGGATCGATACCTGGCATTCGCTACGCTCCTGACGTTTCCCATTATCGGCTGGCTCACCTACCGCCTGCGCGAAAGCCTGCAACATGGCTTCCTGTCGGGGGGCCGTGCCTGGGGAGAAATGACGAGCATCCTGTCGGATACGATTCCCGGGATCAGAGTGGTCAAGGCGTTCGCGCAGGAACGACGAGAGACCGAGAGATTTCGTGACGCGAATGACCGGATTATTGCCGCCAACGACCGGGTCAACGCCGTCTGGACGTTTTTCTGGCCGGTGGTCACTCTGCTCAATCAGGCGGGCCTCTTGATTGCGTGGGGCGTCGGTGCCTGGCGGATCTATGATCAGCGTATCACAGTCGGATTGCTGATGGCCTGCCTGGCCTACATAGCCCGGTTCTACACGCGTCTCGAGTCGATGAGCCGGATCGCCACGAATACGCAGCGGGCCGCCGCCAGCGCCCAGCGGATCTTCGAAATCCTCGATCGGGTTCCCAGCGTTCCCGAGCCGGCTCATCCCGTGTCGCCGGGAAAGATCCGTGGCGAAATCGAGATCCGCGACATCAGCTTCCGCTACGGCAACCGGCAGGTGATCGACGGCGTGACACTTTCGATCCGTCCCGGCGAAATGATCGGGCTGGTCGGCACTACCGGCGCCGGGAAAAGCACGCTGGTCAATCTCGTGTGCCGGTTCTACGACGTGACGAATGGTTCGATCCTGGTCGACGGGAACGACGTCCGCTCGTTTCGGATCGCGGAATATCGCCGGCATATTGGAATCGTGCTCCAGGATCCGTTTCTGTTTTTCGGGACGATTGCCGAAAACATCGCCTACGGCCGGCCCGATTCGACCCGCGAAGAAATCATCGCTGCGGCGCGGGCGGCGCGGGCCCACGAATTCATCTTGCAGCTTCCCGACGGGTACGACTCGATCGTCGGTGAGCGCGGCCAGACCCTTTCGGGAGGGGAGCGCCAGCGCATCTCGATTGCCCGCGCGCTGCTCATCGACCCGCGAATTCTGATCCTCGACGAAGCGACGTCGTCGGTCGATACGCAGACCGAGCGCCAGATTCAGGAAGCCCTCGATAATCTGGTCCGCGGACGAACGACGATCGCCATCGCCCATCGTCTGAGCACCCTGCGGAAAGCCGATCGACTGGTGGTCCTCGAACGGGGCCAGATCGTGGAAATCGGCAATCACCAGGAGTTGCTGGCCCGGCCGGGGACGTACGCGCGGCTGTACCATGCCCAGATGCAACTGGCCCACGATTTCGGCGAGCCGCCCGCCGAACCTGAGTCGGGGAATTCTTCGATCAACTTTCCCGATCCGAACGAACCGCCACATGGCAAATCGCTGGAGGATCCTGGCCCGGACGAGTGATTGTTGCAAGTCCGGTGGGAGGCGACCGCAACTCCGGGGACTTGATTCCGTAGAGGCCGTCAGCCGTTCCCCCCGACGGATTTCGTCTGGCGAGAAAAGAGCTGGTGCATTGAATAAACGTGAAACAGACTCATGATCGGAACGCCGTAAGCCGGAATGATCAGGACGTAATTGATGTACTGGATCGAGGCGCCCGACAGAGCCAACTGGCGGACAAAGGGGGGAATGTAGGTGACCCCTGTGATCAGGGCGACCACGAAGTCCAGGATCCCCAGCAGATTCCAGGCGATCGCCGCACTCCTCGCATACGGTTTGTTGGTAGCCAGGAGATAAACGACCAGCATCGAGAGCGCGGCCACCGTGACGTCGCCGTAACCGGCGGGGCGGGCGAATTCGGCCGGGAGCAGTTTCATGTCGAGCAGCGTCAGAAACAGGCCGCCAATAAACCTCCCGGCATGAATGCCAATGATCCACGTGGCCGGCGTGGCCTGGACGATCTGACGAAAGGTCGGGGAGATCCATAAGGGGAGTGTCCCCGCAAGCATCCCGAAGGCGACAAAGGCCACCGTGGCATTTGCCCCGAGGACGCGGTCCCCCGGCGGGCTGACCTGCAACACCAGACGCACGAGCAGCCAGATGGTCAGCAAGGATCCCGCACCCCAGCGCCAGTTCCGCCGGGTCTGCGGCGCGAGCGGCAGCCGCGAGAGCGTGGCAGACAGGATCAGCCACGCACAAACGCCGGCCTGAACCATGGCACCCGTGATCAGGACAATCGTGTTGGTCGGGAAACTCGGGTGCAGCATCGGTTTCCAGCGGGAAAGGCGTCGCCCAGCTCAGAATCAGAACTCGGAGTGCGGAATGTGACGAAATTCGGAGTGTGGATCCCTTCACAGTTCGGCGGCGAAATCCGTGTCACTGGACCAGGCCCCGCGTCAGCTCCATGAAGGCCGTTTCCAGATTCAGTTCTTCCTCACGAAACAGCAGCAGCTTGAGGCCCCGTTCGACCAGCAGCGTGGGAATGAAGCTATAGTCGAGGATCCCTTTCTTGAGCGTTACGACGATCAGGTCCGGGGGGCGGACTTCCACCTTCGCCACGTCTCCATGAGGCTCAATCAGCCGGGCTGCCTTCTCTGGATCGGCCGCAACGCGAATGTGCAGGATGATCGCCTGCCGCACCTGCTGCATCACTTCGTCGACCCGCCCGTTGACGAACAGCTCCCCCTTTTCGATCATGCCGACCTTATTACAGACGTCAGCCAGTTCCGGGAGAATATGGCTGGAAACCATGACGGTTTTGTTGAGTTCGCCGAGCCGCTTGAGCAGTTGCCGGATTTCGATGCGGGCCCGCGGGTCGAGGCCGCTGGCGGGCTCGTCCAGCAGCAGCACCTGCGGCTCGTGCAACAGCACCCGCGCCAGGCCGATGCGCTGGGTCTGACCGCGCGAGAGCTGATTGACCATGGCGTCGCGCTTGAACGTCATGTCGACCAGTTCGAGTTTTTCTTCGCACACCTTGCGCCGCGCCGGTCCGTTGATCCGATACGCGGCTGCAAAAAACTCGAGATACTCAATCACCTTCATGTCGTCGTAGACGCCGAAGAAGTCGGGCATGTAACCGACCAGCCGTCGAATTTCCTGGGCATGTGTGTAGATCGACTTGCCGCAGACATAGGCTTCGCCGTAATCGGGATTGAGCAGCGTCGCCAGCATCCGCATGGTCGTCGTCTTACCCGAACCGTTGGGGCCGATGAAACCGAACACGTCCCCTTCGTCGAGCTTTAGCGTCACCTGGTTGGCGGCAATCAGATTGCCGTATCGCTTCGTCAGTTTGATCGTTTCAATCACGCGCTGGTTACCTCAGAGATCGCTGGCTTTGGGGAGAGTTTTATCGAGGACCCGCTCGACTTGCTGCACCGGAAGCACCAGTCGCACCCAGGTTGATCGGGCCGACGGTTCCACCGACACTCCGTCAATCAGCACATCTGTCGGGGACGCGGCCAGGCGGCCGATCAGCACGGCCCGCCCGCGCTGCATGAGATCGGTCAATTCGAGGCCGCGCAACGCCGCATTCGTCAATCCCGTGTAGTCGTGACCTCCGGCTGCCTCGTAGAAGGTCACCATCGCGACCTGCTGGCCGCGGTTGCGGCCCAGAGGATTATAGGCTTCGGTCGTCGCCAGAATTTCCGTGGTTTTGGCGTCTTCGGTGCTCCGGCGGGTTCGCTTCTCCTGCGTCAGCAGCGCTTTGAGTTCGCGCGGGCGCGAGCCGCCGTCTCCCTTGAGTTGCCATTCGACCCCCGGCTTCAACGTGGCGTCGGCAGTTGTCGGAATGTAAGCCCAGCCGTCGACGACGAGCAGACAATCTTCCAGCGGCAGGTCGAGATTCTGGGTAAGTGATCCGTTGAGCTGACCGGGCCCGAAACTCTTGAGCTGGCTCGCGGCCGGCGGACTCGCCGCGTGGCTCTCCCAGGCCGCCGACACGCTCGCCGTCGACCACTGCGGAACAGGCAGGTTCTCAACCAGATTGCCGCCGGCGTCGAAGCGATAAGTGCGGCCTCCGAGATTGGCCGATCCTGTTCGATACAACCCCCCCACGGAATTCTCCGGCGGCGCCATCCAGCTCAGGGCAATCTCGGCGGGTGCTGGTTTTGATTTCGGATCTGATGGGCTGCCGGAAAACGGCGGGCGTGGTTCGATGGCGATCGAGAACCGCCGATGTTCGGGAGCGTAAACGGAAACCCACGTATTGGCCCGGACGGTACCGCTGGCCGCGTCCATATCGACGAGGTCGAATTGATTGACTTGCAGGTTCTGACCGTTCGTGCGGTTGGCGTTCCATCTGCCGAGAAAAACACCGGCGGCGACAAACAGCAGGAACGTCAGCCAGGTGAGTTCGGGGCGACGGAAGACCCGCTGAACAAGAAAATAATCCAGCGGTCCAATCACGACGATATACAGCAGGATCAGCCCCATGACCCACCAGTACGACGGTCGGCGCACGGTCGCAAAGGCTTCGTGAGTCTGCTGCAACTGCGTTGCCAGTTCTGTCACGCCGACGTGCGTCAACTGGCGATTCGTTTTGCGAGTCGCCGGCTTGGCCGATGCAGCGGCGCCCGTGAGTTTGTAAACGACGGTTTTGAGCAATGGCCAGTTCGACAGGAGTTCAGCGTCGAGATCGAGAGCGACGACCGTCACGCGACCAAATCCATAGGGAATGTCTGCGACAAGTGCCTGCGAACTGCCCAGATCCCGGATGACCACGTTGTTCCGCGGCAATGGCGCCAATCGCGCTGCCGGGATCGTTCCGGAGAATTTGAGCGGTGCGGCGCGGCCGGCATAGCTCTCGAAGCTCGAGAGTTGCCGCAGCGCCATTTCCCCCTCGATCACGGGAATCCACGCGGCCAGCGGCGACTCTCGCCACAGGGCAGCCTCGCTGCCGACCGAAACCAGCAGGTGCCCTCCCATCTGGACCCAGTTCCGAAGCAGTTCGTTTCTTGCGGGCGACAGCTCCGTGAGTAACGAAGCACCACCGCCGGCCCGTCGGCCGGTCGGCAGGATCAGCAGGTCCACCGATTGCATGGCCCGCCAGTCGGTCGGAAGCCGCTCGAGCGTTTCGAGGCGCGCCTCCCGCAGATTGCGGTCGATCTCGACACCCTGACCTGCTGCGAACAGATCAATGTTTCCGAGCGTGATCCACAGTGGGAGGTCGAGCTTGATCGCAGGAGGCAAATCGACCGACGAATCTGTTCCGGGACGCAGCCGCCGGCTGGCGAGCAGCTTTCCCTCTTCGTCGGCGACTTCGACCAGGAGTTCGCCGCTCAATCGTCCGGTTCGGAACCTGGTTTCGATTCGAGTGGCCGTGCCCGCCGGCAGTGGAACGACTCTTCCGACGCAGGATGTCACGTTGTCGTCGGAATCGGAAACGTTAACGATCACTCGAACCTGCAGATCTGCCGCTGATTGCAAAGTCACCCACAACGGAGTCCATTCGCCAACCTTGTAGTGGCCGGCGAGCCCGACCTCGATCTGGGCGATTGAAACTTCGGCAACGCCTGGCGTTTTTTTGCCAGATTCGGCAACGGGGCCCTCTGCCCGCGGCGGCGCAGCGCCCACCAGAAGCAACAGGAGGCCCGGAACGCAAAGCCGCACGATGAGCAGAGGTTGTGCCGCAAGGCAGGAACTGACGGGATTCAAAGCGCGCCTGACACAAAGAAGTCGAAACGAGAAAAGCCTGTTGTAGCGGATCGAACCCCCTGAAACAACACGGCGGCGATAGCACCGACGGACCGGCACTTCTGATACGCAGCGGCGAGCATAACCGTTTGAAAATGGCGGGTTTCCATCGACGAAGCAGGTCGCGACAGCTCCCTGTTTTCATCAATGCGCCTCTACGGCTTCTCGCTCGTGTCGCACCGGCACACGAATTCACCACAACCCGGGCAGCCGCGGCCGTACTTCTCAATGACCGCCTGCTCCAGGTCGATTCCGGCGACATTGGCGATTGTTGCCAGCCACGCGAGCACATCGGCAAATTCGCGGGCCAGTTCATCCCGGTTCCCTTCCCGCAGCGCCGCAGCCAGTTCACCAACTTCTTCCATGAGCCACATGAACGTCCCGTCAATGCCGCGCGCCTCGTCCTTCGACGAATACATTTTGCGGATCAGCGACTGCAGATCAGACAGCGACATGGACGGCGACTCGCGCGACTTCAGCTCGGGCATGATTTACTCAGCGGCAGGGGACGGTTCAGGCTGGTTACCAGTTTAGCGACGAGGCAGGTTCGGGCAATGCCGGCAAGACAGGGACGTGCAGCCCATTCCCGTGATGAACTTACGTCGAGACTGGTCCCGCTGAGACCCGCAATAACTGGCTTCCGCATCCAAACCGCCCTGTCACGCGAAATGGAAACATGGACGAGTTCCAGCCTCCCAAAGATGAATAATCTATGGATGAATAATTCCCAAAAATCGCGCAATGGAGACTTCGCTCTCAGGTGTGAGCGTAGCTGGCTGTGGCGCCTGGCATTGCGGCGACCGGCGCGACAGAAACAGGCGTGCGCACGAACGCGCACAAAATTGTCCTGAGAGCGTGAAAAATAAACGCAATCGACCTTCGAGAAATCAGTTACGCGCCGCCCGACTGTTATTCATTCCGGCAAACTCTTTATTCATTCGCTTTGATTGATGCATTTCGCCCCGTGGGCGGGCTCCTGATTCGGTCACTTACGGCACGGCGAACCGGTTGCCCCGACGACGTAAGTTATTTCGCCCCAGCGAGCCGGTGGATTCATTCCACCGGGATCGGGTTCAAGTGTCACTTCAGGATGACCCGAACAATCGACTCCAGTGCCATGCGTATCTGTTGCGCACGCGCGAGTTGCTGACGACAAGTCCCGCTGGTCCCTGCACTTACCCTACCAGTTCGAAAAGGACCGTCATTTTTTCGAAATATCACACTCCCTGGGAGATTTGACGCTGGTAGTCAGCCGGTAGCCCGCATCGAGGAGCTGTTCAGCTTCCGGTCCAACAAAAAAGGACTTGATTCGCTTGAATTGTCGCCGGATTTCTCGCGCGACCAGGTTTGCCAACTCTATTGAAATATGGTTCATCTTCGCAGTTCCAACTTGTCCGGCAATCACACATGATTCTTCGAAAATTCCGCCCGGCCAAATGACTAATGACTCTGGATTCAACCCTGGGTCGATGCCGTAACGGGTTCCGCCACGGCGCTGCGGAACGACTTCAATTTGTACCTTAGCGTTAGCATCTGTAATTAGCCAAAATGGTTCGAGATTATTGTCGCCGGACGGAGCGAGCCCGAGGTTGGGGATTTGCGAGCCTGACACGAATGTTCGCGTCTCAGGCGAATCGAACATGCCGGCCTCCGTGTACTTCAGAGACCGCTGTGATTCCACCTTGGTCAACACCGCTTCAAGATCGCGCTTGGTTGCAAAGAAATGAATAGATTTTGATTTTGGCATGGCCTGCAGCGCCGCTTTGTCATTGCTTCGGGACGAGAAGGAGTTGGTCCTTTCTTGAACACCGAAATATCCAGTCCAATAAGTGACCGGTCCTGTGGGCGGGGCATTCCGAAACGCAGCGGCCCGACACCTAAATAGGCGATGATGTCCCAATGGTCTAGTGTCATGATCCTCATCCTCCGGTTTGGGATCATTGAATAATGGGTGGCACAGTTTTGAGAACATCCAAGGAAGAGGAGACGGAAGTGTGCGGGCTGGAATGCAGGCTGGTCGGCGTCCCGTTTAATTAATCGGTGGCATTTCTCAAACTACCGTTCGCTTACTGGGCGGCAATTCCATTGCCTCGGTATCGCCCGATCGCCGCCTCCAGGACCGTGCCGACCGCCAACGAAAAGACGACCACGATGCGTGCGATGGGAAATCCACAACCGGGCTGTTGCAACTCGAGTTGCGGATACTCCGCCTGATTCTCGGGCGTGTCGGGCATCGTGACTGCCGCGCCGTCCACGACGCGTACGCGACGGCCTTTCCAGAACCACTCGTCAGGCGCCTCGTCCTCAACCTTTTTTCCGGTACGGCAAACCAGTCGATGGCAGCCCGCTTCCGGCAATTGCTCTCGGGCCGTGCAATACGCGCCGGTTTCCGAAGAACACGGCCGTTGCCCTTGAGCGGAAAGCCATGCCGACAGCCTCGCCACTGCATCGCGGCACGAATGATCCGGACTCAAACATTGCGATAGAAATACCCACGTCGTCACCGCGGGCGTGTACAACCAGCCATTCCAAACCGAGCTTGCCGAACCGAAGGCCTCCAGGATACATTCCCGATCGAGCAGCGCTGCGAAGTACAGATCTCCATGCCGCCGCGCAGCAGCAACTGCTGCCTGAAACGATTCAAACATACTGGCCTCCTTGCCATTTTGGGTGACGGTTAACACCACCTTTTTGGCAAGCGAGGCCTTTTCAGTCCAGATCAACCGATCATGCGGGCGCGCTTGAAGTTACGATGTTTCAAGTGCCATTCATGGGTGGCACTTCCCTGAAAGGTGGAACCAGCCCGCCTTCCCGCTTTTGGATCTTTGCAATCGCAGATTTCAGTTTTCGCTGAACAGCATGCTCTTCACGGCTGACCATTCGTTGTAACAAGGGTATATCCTCGGCATTACCGTATTTTGCAAGTACTTGCGATGCCGCGTCGGGGATCACATCCAGACGTCGGCGTGCAACCTCTAGCACTGATGCCCGATCCGAGATGAGGGTCAGGGCCTTGAACAATGGACGAATTGCATTGATCGGCTCAGAATTCATTAATCGATTCTTCAACCAGTCAGCCACCATAAGAGGTTTCGCCAATTCCAATGTATTGGCAATGACCCACCGTAAATGGTTTGACTCCGTCTGGTCAAACAAGGCAGTGAGCACGCGCCCGTCAAAAGGAACTGTAACAGCGCCCAGGAGCCGCACGAGGCATTCCTGAACTCTCGCCGGAGCATTCGGGACCCATCGCACGAAAACCTCGACCGCCTCGGCAGAAAAGGGAACGTAGCTCTCGAAGTATTCAGATTTCCCGACGGACGGAACAAAAATGCCAACTCGCCGAAGGTCCTCCAAAACAGGTTTCTCCTGCTCTTCAAACTCAGCGCGATTCCTGGCGCACTGCTCTTCCTTTTCGCGCAACATTTGAACGTAGGTCGGGTCTTGTTCGAGCTGTCCGATAAGATCCTCGGCTGTCACTGGTTTTGTAAATCGCCTTTTGCCACTCATCGCGCCCCCTTCAAAAGTTTGAGCACAATGCGACCATCCTGAACAAGCTCCGCCACGGCTGGCGAGAGTCGCTGGCCCGCATTAAGCCATAGCTCAAATGTATAACCATTCAAAATGGAATAGCCTACGAAGTCGCGAAGCTGTCCGGTAAAGTGAAGAATCCGTTGTGGATTATAGTTCTTTACCTCAGAAATTACCTTCGCGACGTGGTCTAGCCCATCTGGAACGCGATCGTGTTGCCATCCGGCAGCGTCTTTTGGAATGTGCGGGCTACACTCGACGGGTCTTGTGCAACTCCCTGGAGATGTTGGCTCAGTTGCCTCTGCCCTTGCGCCGTGTTGTGAATTCCAATCCGATTCATTTGAGCGGCATTTTCGAGCGAGCGCTGGGTATTGTGCGTCCCCGACGTTACTTCTCCAAAGATATACTTGAACTTATTGGGGTCGATCTCAATTTTCTGGCCCTTTCCAATGCCATTGAGCGCGCCGAGGTTTCCGAGAGTTCCGCCGACGATCTGAGCCCCATTTTGCCAATCGAGGCCGTTCTCCGCTGCATCAGCAGCGCCGGTCCCGATATTAATAGAGTTCTGGGTAACGTCGAGGGCACGCAGGGCGTAGCCACCTAACTTGGCAATCTTTCCGCCCTTTGACAGCGCCGTTGCCGCGCCCCCGGCGGCGACGCCGACAAGTATTTCTTCTCCGACGCGAGAGATCGCGGCCGATGCGTTGTACCCCATCGCCCGGTCTTCGTCTGTGACGGGAATGTAATCCTTACCATCCACCTGGCCCAGGGTAACCGTTGAGACAGCCGTATTCAGTGCACTATTCGTGACTGCCTTTGCACCAACCTTGAGTCCCTTAGCTTCCGCCTGCAATACCTCAATGCCGCTTGTCACGTCCTTATCAACCCAAGTTCCGGTCCATACGAAGGTGTTCCATTGCCCGGCGAATTGGTCTGTACGTTTCGCAGCCGACTTAACGCCCCCCCAGACGCTGGAGAAGAATCCGCCGCCCTGAGAGTTGCTTCCTCCGGCCGAGGAACCCGACGCGGTGCCGGTCCCATAGCTGCCGGCTGGCCTCGGTGCGACTGGCGGCGCTCCATTGTTGACCGCCTTACCAACCTTCTTTAGGTCCGAGATCAGGTCGTTAACCTTTGGGTGATTTTAGGATGGTGCCATCCATTATTAGCGGGCAACGTGGGAGACCTGGCCATAACAGTGGACGTTGCCATCGCCGTGAGTGGACGCGACGAAGGATCTCACGCTAAGCCGCAACGTTTCGTAGTGGGCCCTACGGAAGAATGTCACGCTCTCGTGGCCGAGTTGGACGAACTGCTGAGCCCCAAAGGGGCGGGATTCGACAGCCCGGGGCGCGTCAGCCCCGGGGATCGAATCCCGATAATTTCTCTCCCAGCCCCAACGGGGCGAGATTCCCGGACGCCATTCCAAATCGCCCTCATGAATCTCGCCCCTTCAGGGCTTTGCCAGATTTTGGATGGTCGCATACCCAGGGCTGGCGCCCTGGGCTATCGAATCTCGCCCCGTTGGGGCTTTCTGTTGAAGACATCAATCGCTCCATGTCAGGCTGAAGTCGCTGACGGTGGACCAAAGGGCACCTGAAATGGATCGCGTGTGAGGGTGACATTCTTGGGTGGACAGACCACTACAGAATTACAGCTCGGGGCGCCGGGAATCGGCACTGGTCGACGTTCTTCAGACGCGAATGGATCAGCGGCGATCAGTGTTTCTCTGGTCCGTTTTTCGTCAGGTAACGAGCAGGTTCATCGACCTGCTCCACGGTGACGGGAGACTTGCGGTCGGCGGGGATGGCAAGGTCAGGAGACCTTGCCATAACACAGGAGACCTTGTCATAACCGGGAGAGACCTTGCCATAACAAGACAGCCCCTCGCACAGAAACGGCTGCCGTCACTTCAGCTCGCTGCGCAGCTTGATCGCACGGTCGTTTTGCGGATCGCGATCGAGCAGGTCATTCAGACGCTTCAGTGCGGCTTCCCGATTCCCCGAACCCGCTTCGGCACGGGCCAGCTCGACTTCGACGTCGGGCGCGTCGGGCTTCAGCTTGAGCGCCACCGACCATTCCTCTGCGGCGCGGGCGAACTCCTTGAGACCGGCATAACCGGCGGCAAGGATCTTGTGCGTTTCGACGTCGACGACGTCGATGTGCAGGGCCAGGCGCGCAAAGCGCACGGCGCCGGCGAAATCATCGTCATCCAGTGCCATCCGGGCGAGTCGTTTGCGGGGGCCGGCGTTGTCGCCGTCGGCGACGACCAGCCGCTCGAGCACCGGCCGGGCCTTATCGAATTCCAGCGCCTTCAAGTATGCCGCAGCCAGCCCCTTGATCCACGCAACGTGATCGGGATCGTGCCGCAGGCCGAGTTCATAGAGCTGGGCCGCCTGCACAAAATCGTCCTGTTTGAACCGCAGTTGGGCCAGCAGGTCGAGGACGTCGGGATGCGGATCCTTCTGATCCAGGGCCGGTTCCAGCCAGCCGATCGCCGATTCCACATCTTCGCCGCGCATTTCGAGCCCGGCCATCACGACGGCAGCCAGGGGTTCTCCTTTTTTCATTTCGAGCGCGGCCAGCGCGATCTTCCGCGCCTGGCTGAATTTGCCCTGCTTCGACAACTCGCGGGCGTAGCGCGCGGCGGCATGCGCGTCGGATGGATTTTCGCGGTAGGCCTTTTCGGCGGCGGCAGGCGTCACCGATTCTTCGAGCTTGCGGCCCCGCAGATCGGTCACGATGGCTTCGAGATAGTTGCGGTATCCCTGTTCAAAGGCGGCCTTTTCGACGCCGAAGACTTTGGGGATCGCCTGGTCAGTCGACAGGTGGTCTTTGTAGGCGGCCAGCAGCGCAGCGGTCGTCTGGGGACCAAATTTCTCAATCATGTATTCGGCGTACAGCCGGCTCTGACAGTACGCCATCTGCCAGTCGAGCGGAGACCTGGGGCGGGTAAATCCCTGATTGAGGTTGTCGAGATTCAGGATCTCACCCCGGGGGACACGATCCAGCAGCAACTGATTCCAGAGTTCCGGGCGCGGCGATTCCTCACTGAGGACCGCCAGCGCTTCGGTATACCAGTGCGGGATGTTGAAGTTCGTCTCCTGCAGCGTGAGGATGTGCACAAATTCGTGCTTCACAACGCGGGCCCAGTTGAACGGCTTTTCCGTCGCCGTCGGTGAGGCCAGAGCCACGATCATGCCGGTCGACGCGCCGATGGTCTGCACCCACGGCAACCCGACCATGCGTGCGCTGAACCACTGGTGGGCCGAGAGACCTTTCGATTTGTGAAAGATCTCGAATTGCGTACGGGCCGCAGGCTCGTAACCGAATTGTTTGACCAGCGCCGGATATTCTCCCTCCAGATACTCGGCGACATACTGTCCCAGGACCAGATCGGCCTGGGAATCGACGCGGATCACGAAATGGTCGGTCGTAATCGAATGGTATCCATCGAGCAACTTGACGACCTTGCGCATGTTGCTGACCCGAACGTGATACGGGTCGGCTTCGAACGCCTGATCGAGCAGGCGCCTGGCTTCATCGATCTGCCCGGTCCGCATATACAGCATGCCCAGAGCCGATTTCGGACCAGAGAGCTGCGGCATCGCCTCGATCGCCTGTCGATACAGCCGCTCGGCAATTCCAAATTGTTTGCGCGACTCGAGTTCCTCAGCAGCCGAAAACAGGAACACACCGGGATGGGCGTTCCAGCCGGCGGTCGCCGCCAGGAGGTCGCCGAAACGGCTACCGGTCTGCGGTGGATCGACCTTCGCCAGCGTTTCCAGCTTCGCGAACAATTCGTCGAGTTGTGCGGCCGAAGGGGCGCCGTCTTCGAGAATGCGGCAGGCGGCCAGCAGGCCGAGGGCCTGTTCATCGTGCAGGTTGACCTCGAGAACCCGCTCGAGAAATTTGATCGCCGCGGGCAGATCCTCTTCTTCGAGGCAGAGGTCGGCCCGGATCCGCAAAGCGAGGGGGAGTCGCGGATTGATCGCCAAAGCGCGATTCAGGTGTTCGGCCGCCTCGGCCAGCGCGCGATCCTGCAGGGCGGCGGCCGCCAGGGCCGCGTGGACTTCGGCCGCCTGGGGATTGATCGCCAGCGCCAATTTCAATTCGGGTACGGCCTGGGCCCGATTGAATTTTTCGAGCAGCAGCATCCCGGCGATGAAATGCGACTGCCAGCAGTTTTTGTCTTTGGCGAGGGCGTCGGTGCATAACGTATTGACTGCAAAATTGAAAATCTGAGGAACGCCGTGCCAGCGCGCGTACTGCGAGGAGCCGCGGGCCACCAGCAGCAGGACCTCGGGATCTTCGGGCTGCGACTGATTGTAGAATTTGACGAACCAGTGGTAACCTTCATCGGCGCGCTTGAGATCACCGGTGGCGGCCTGTAAATCGGCGGCGACCAGCCGGGCCGCGGGCAGATTGGCGTCGATTTCGAGGGCCTTCGTCACGACGGCATGGGCGTCGTCGAACCGCCCCTGTGCCAGATAGATTTCCGCCAGTCGCGTGGCCAGCGCCGCGTCGCGGTCGGCCTTTCCGGCGGCGGCCTCCAGAATGCCGGTCGCTCCCGGCCAGTCCCCGCGCGCCTCGAGGTACCGGCTTTTACCGATCGCCACACGAGCCAGCGCTGCTTCGTCGGCTGCCAGGCTGTCGTAGAGTTCGAGCGCCTCGTCGAGGCGCCCTTTCTGGAAGTGGACGCGCGCCTCTTCCAATTGAGCCGCAGTGTCAGCCGCCAAAGCCCCCTGGAATGTCAAGAACAGGCTGGCCGCGGTGACCATGCAGACGGCGGTGGCTGTGCGCCGGAAAGCGATCGTCGACGAATTCGTGGACATGCCTGGATTGTATCGCGCGGCTTGCCATCCATGAAAGTTCGTCAATGAAAACAGCACGGCTGGGCAATTACTCGATCTGAGGGAAACGGGTGGCACGCCCAGAGCGCAGCGAAGGGCGTGGCGGTCGGCTACCACGCCCTTCCCGGTGGTCAGGGCGTGCCACCCCTCCGGAATACCTGGCCTGCCGAATGAAAACAGCCTGCGGGTCTTCCCGCAGGCTGTTCCATTGTCATGGCGAAACCGGACGTCTCCAGAGTCGCAGTTCCAGCTATTCGAAGGTAATGCTCAGCCAGCCGTCGAGAGCGCGAATGCGGGTCACCGCGGTCACCACCTTGATCTGCTTGTGGGTCATGCGTTTGACGCGTTTCAGTTCGCGGCGGGGCAGGGCGCTGGCCAGCTTCTTCTTGATGACGCCGGCCCGCACGAGCTGCTTGGCCGGGCTTTCCTGCTCTTCGGCGGCGGAAATCGAGAAGTCGCCCGGCTCGATGACGACGTTTTCCATCGTGACGGTGAATTTCAAGGGGACCGTAATGATCTGGGTCGGGATGTCTTCCTTATCTTCCTGTTTGAATCCGGCCCGGATCGTCAGGAACAACTGGCCGTCGTCGGCATGGATGCGGAGCGGGTCGACCTTGTCGAAGACGATGGTCTTGATACCCGAGTCGTCCTTCGGAGCCGGGGTTTCGTCCTCCGAGAATTTCACCTCACGGTCGAGGAGCTTGGAGAGGTGCGCTTCGAGCTTGGCCTTGATCTGCGCGTCGGTCATTTCCTGTCCGGCGAATTCCAGACGGTCGGCCGAGGCGTTGAGCATGGTATCGTGCATCAGGAGGTTGAGTCCCCGTCCGAGATACAGGGCCGGGTTGGGCTCGCCGCCGGACAGTTCCGTATTCGTCATCAGCCGCGACGACAGCTTGAGTTCTGAATCGGTCGAACTCCACGATTTGGCGTCGGGATACAGGTTCAGCTCACGCAGGGCCTGCAGCCGGCGGGCGACGTCCGGATTCATGTCGCGGAACTCTTTATCGACTTCCGTATTGAACGGCGGTAGCACGCGCTCCTGCACGCGGCTGGCGGCGATCGATTCGGACTGGCCGCGGAGTTCTTCGGCCCGGTTCATGGCAATGCCCCGACCGATTCCCAGAAACGTGTGCATGTCGGCCCCGGTGGTCTGGTTATGGGCACTGACGTTGATTCGGGCCGGCCGGGTCGAAAACTTTTCGCCGTCGAACACGATCCGCTTGGCGGCGACGAAGTGGTGGTTGCCGTAGGTATAGACGGTGGCCTGATCGGTGGCCCCGGCCGTATTGCTGGCGACGGCGCCCGTCGCCTTGATGTCGAACTGGGCTGTTCCGCCGCTGGGGACCAGATCGATGCTGACGGTCGTCTGAGTCGACTGGCTGCCGGTCACATAGGCGCCGAGAATGTTGTCGACGACTCCGCCCGACTCATTCCGAATCTGGCCGATGTACTTGTTGAGATAGGCCTCGCTGGCGACGATCCGCAGGTTGTAATTGAAGTAGTTGTCGCGCATGGCCAGCGACAGCGCCTCGGCACCGTCCGGTGCCGCCATGCGGGTGGCGTCGAACGCCTTGCGGGTGGCCAGCGCCGATGCCGTGCTGTGTGTCGATTCGAAGTCTTCCAGAGCACTCACGAGTTCCGCCAGTCGCTTGCGGAGTTCGGGATTGTTCGCCGCTGCTTCGGGGACGGCAATCGCCGAGAGGTACTCGTCGACAGCCTCTTCATACGCGGCAAACTGCGGCTTGGACAGGAATTCACGGGCCTTGGCGTCGGCGAGCGAATTCTTTTCCTTGAGGCGCCCCTGAACAGCAGCCAGCGAAACGGCCGCTTCTTCGGTCCCCTTTTCCGCCACTGCCGTGCGAACTTCGTCGACCGCCAGATACTTATTCCAGCCCGAACCGTTCTTAATCTTGCCCAGATAAGTATCCAGTGCCTGGGCTTGCTGCACGACTCGTTGGCTGGCCGCGCTGACCTTGGCGGCCCGCTGTTCCGGCCCCTTTTCGAGGGTTTCGAGGGCTGCTTCCGCGATGTCCAGACGTCGCTTCAGCCCGCCCGACAACGAGACCAGCAGGTTCAGGATCGACTTGTATCGCGGGTCGGCCGCGTACGAGGTGGCAACGGCCTGCCGTTTCCGGAGAACGGCGATCGCCTTCCTCTGGACCGTGATATCGGCGTCTTCGGCCTCGTAGAGCGTCGCCAGTTCCGAGCTAACGGCAGTGCCCCAGTCGGTCCAGTTCTCGGGGAGCGTGGCAATCGTGCCGCTCAGCTCCGCCGGCACCATATTCGGCAGGATGCCCCGCAATCCTGTCTGGGGGGCTTCGTCGGCCGCGTTCAACCAGCAGGTTCCGCCGACCAGAACGCCCGACAGCACCAGGGACCAGGCGACGCGCGAGAACTTACCCATCTTCGGAAGACTGCGACCGGCATTCTGCATGAGATACTCCGTTTTTTCTGACGCGTCAAAATTCAAGACTGTCGGCGAGCCCGGACACCGGTTCGGAAGATATCGACCTGCGAAATTCACCTGCTCACGGCAATTCCGCCACAGGCGTCGCGTCATGGCGACTGGCCCAGTCAACGCACGGGTTGTGCCGGAGGCACTGGTCAGATAAGACCAGCCACATGCCGAGCCTACTCGCACCACGGCCATCAACCTCGCATGCAGTTTAACTCTGTCCCCCAGATTTCGCAACCAATTCAACCGGAAGAACCCTCAAGGTCTCGCGCCGGCACGGGACTAGCCAGCCGGCGCTCGGGGGGTCTATGATTGCGTGCGTCATGTCCAGTTCTGATCTCAATCCCCGGCAACGGGAGGCCGTCAATCACCTGGAGGGGCCGCTCCTGGTGCTGGCGGGCCCCGGATCGGGCAAAACGCGCGTCATCGCCCACCGCATCGCGCGGATGATCGAAGCGGGCATCGCGCCGGGGCAGATCCTCGCGATTACCTTCACGAACAAGGCGGCCGGGGAAATGGCGTCGCGGGTGAGCGCGCTCGTTCCCGGCCGCAATGTCTGGGTCAGCACGTTTCACAAGTTGTGCGCGCGCCTGTTACGGCGCGACGCGGCAGTCGTCGGCCTGCAGCCGAACTTCACGATTTTCGATACGGCCGACCAGGCGCATCTCGTCAAAGAGGTGCTCGCCGATCTCGATGCCGATGTGAAACACTACAAGCCGGCGGCGATTCTGCACCGGATCAGTCAGGCGAAATACCATCTGCAGTCTCCCGAAGCGTTTGCGCAGTCGGCCCAGGAGCGGCTCGGGGACCGCCTCGACCAGCTCGTGGCCCGCGTGTACCCCGCTTATCAGACCTTGCTGCTCAAGGCCAACGCGGTCGATTTCGACGACCTCCTGATGCACGTCTGCCGGCTCCTGCTCGAAAACGAAGAGATCCGCGCCGAACTTGACCACCGCTATCGGTATGTCCTGGTCGACGAATACCAGGATACGAACCTGCCGCAGTACCATATCGTCCGCGCCCTGTCGCACGACTACCCCAATCTGTGTGCGACCGGCGATCCCGACCAGTCGATTTACGGCTGGCGCGGAGCCGAGATCGGCAATATCCTGCGGTTCGAGCAGGACTTTCCCGACGCGCACGTCGTGCGGCTCGAGCAGAATTACCGCAGCACGCCCGAAATCCTGCAGGCGGCCGACAGCCTCATCGCGCACAACGTCCGCCGCAAGCACAAGTCGTTATTCACTGAAAATCCCTCGGGCGCGCCGGTGGAGTCGCTCTGCTTCCAGACCCATACCGAAGAAGCCTCGGAGGTGGCGCTGACGATCTATTCGCTGGCCGACCAGGAACAGCGTCCGTGGTCGGATTTCGCCGTCGTGTATCGTGTCAACGCCCTGTCGCGCGAACTCGAGCGGGCGCTGACGCGTCTCAGAATTCCGTACCAGGTGGCGGCCGGCGTGGCGTTTTACGAGCGGGCCGAAATCAAGGATCTGCTCGCCTACTTGAGGCTGATCCACAACCCGTCGGATCGGGCGGCATTCTTCAGGGTGGTGAACACACCGCCGCGCGGCATCGGCAAATCCACGGTGGGCAAGCTGGCCGACTGGGCCGACCGGCACGACATCACGCTGCTGGCTGCAGCGCGGCGGGCCCGCGAATTTCCCGGACTGTCTCCCCGCGCCGTCGCCGCGCTCAAGCGCTTCGCCGATCTGGTCGAGGAATTTGCAGGCGCCTGTTACGGTGGCGTCGCTCCGCTTTTGGCCGCGGTGCTCGATCGCACGAAGTACGGCGCCGAGTGGGAGGGGAGCACAATTGAAACTGACGTGCAGCGCTCGGCCAACGTCGACGAATTGCAGACCGCCGCCCGACAGTACGACGAGAGCCATTCCGACGATCCCACGCTCGGCGGCTTCCTCGAAGAAACGGCCCTCGTCGCCGACGTCGATGCGCTGGATGACACGGCGGGCAAGGTCACGCTGATGACGCTCCACGCCGCCAAGGGACTCGAGTTCCAGGTCGTTTTCGTGATCGGCGTGGAAGATGGCCTGCTCCCTCACGAAAGGTCGATCCGCGAGGGCTCGCTGAATGAGATTGAGGAAGAGCGCCGGCTGCTGTTCGTCGGGATGACGCGCGCCGAACAGCGGCTGATTCTCACTCGGGCGATGATCCGGACGATGCACGGGAAGGATTTTCCCAGCGCGCCGAGCCGTTTCCTGCACGAGTTGCAGCTTCCCGGGAGTGCTGCGCTGATTCGCGAGGAATCATTTGCTGAGGACCGGCCGCGGCGCGCCGCCTCCCAGTCGGCCGGCCTCAATTTCGGCGCCGGCACGGGGAGGCCCTTGCTCATGACGGGGGCCGACCTGCTCAACGGGACGACTACGGCGATTGAAATCCCCCAGACCTTTGCCGTGGGAATGACGGTCCGTCATCCGCAGCTCGGGACGGGCGCCGTCATCGAGGCGCAGGGGATCGGGAAATGGCGGACCGTGACCGTGAAGTTTACAGACGGGGAACAGGTGTCGTTCGTCGTGCACAAATGCCCGCTGCAACCGGTCGCGGCTGGGTGATTACTTCTTGTCCGCCTTTTTCGGTGGCGGGGCGAAGAGCGCTTCGTTGGCCGGCTTGACGGCTTCGCCGTCGCGGGCCACGGCGACCGGAAGCTTGATCACCAGCTTCTTCGGAGACAGGCACTGTGCGTCGTCGCACGCCTGGTGGAAGACGGTAATCAGGAGTTCATCTTTCTTGCCGGCGGCGTCGGCCGGGATTTCGAGCTGGCCGATGATCGAGACTTTGCCGGTGTACAGTTTCTGCGGTTTATCGCTGTCTTCCCGTGGCACTTCCTTGCCGGCCGGGTAGCGGATCTTGGTCAATTCGATTCCTAGTTTCGATTCGACCTCGACTTCGGTCGGTGAGTCGGCATCGGGATCGCCGACGTCGTTGGCCTGGATGTGCCAGCCCTCTGCGATCTGCAATTGCACGAGCACTTTGCAGGTTTTGCCGGCCGGGAGACGATCGAACGACAGAAAAGCCTGCCCCGTCACGACGCTGGAATTCTTGTCCTTCTTTTTCGTTCCGGGTTTACCGCTATCGGCTTGGGCCCCGGCCAGGATGATTTCGGGATCGGGAGAGATGCCGAGCTGAGCGCGCGGCGGGGTGCGCGTGGTTCCCGCCGGTTCGCCGGTATCCAGATATTCGGCCAGTGCCAGGGCCATGTTCGTGAGGCCGCCGGGAGCGTCTTCGATGAGCGGCACGAACAGTTCGAGCGTCTGCCGCGCGCGGTTGCGATAATCGGCCTGCTTGGTGTAGGAGGTCAACCGCAGCAGATTGCGGATCGTGACGCTGTTTCCCGAAGGCATCACCGAGTCGTAGGCGTTTTTCGTGCGGGCGAAGAGCGCCTCATGCTGGTGCGAAGTGAAGTAACAGCCCTGACCCTGTTCGTCCCAGAACATCTGCATCTGCATGTCAGAGAGCCGCTGGGCCGCGTTGGCCCATTTGTCGTCGGCCGTGGCCAAATGCAGAGCCAGCAGCCCTTCGTTCAAAAAGGCATAGTCGTCGAGGTAGGCGTTGAGCCTGGGTTGCCTGGCGGCGTAACTGTGGTACAGCCGCCCCTGGTCGTCGCGCATTTCGGTCAGGATGAACATCGCCGCCTTCCCGGCAGCCTCGACGTATTCGGGTTTCTGGAGGATGACACCGGCCCGGGCCAGCGTGCGAATCATCAATCCGTTCCAGGCGGTGAGGATTTTGTCGTCGCGCGCCGGCCGGCGCCGCTGGCCGCGCGCCGCGAGCAGCTTCTTGTTGATTTCGGCGATCTGCCGATCGAGCTGCAGGGGGGGGACTTTGAGCTGTTTGGCCGCGTCGTCGATTGATTGCTTCAGTTCCAGCACGTGACCGATTTCAAAGTTCTGCGTACCGCCGGTGCCGTACACCGCGTTGCAGACGGCCCGCTCGGCGGGGGTGAGGACGGCGGCCAGGTCTTTTTCGGTCCAGACGTAGAACTTGCCTTCGACTCCTTCGGAATCGGCATCGAGCGCCGAATAGAAAGCGCCACCGGCGTCGCGCAGTTCGCGGAACACGAATTCGATCGTCTCTTCGACCACCTGGCGGTAGTAGCGCTGCTCGGTGTGCCGGTAGGCCTCGGCGTAGACGTCGGCCAACTGGGCGTTGTCGTACAGCATTTTTTCGAAGTGGGGGATGCGCCAGAACCGGTCGGTGCTGTAGCGGTGGAAGCCCCCACCGACGTGATCGTAAATCCCCCCTTCCGACATGCGGTCCAGAGTGAAGTACAGCATTTTGGACGCCCGATCGTCGGCGTGACGCTTGGCCTGGTATTGCAGCAGGCCGAGTTTCGAGGGCTGCGGGAATTTCGGCCGGTTCGGCGCCTTGGGGCTGAATCCGAACCCGCCGTATTCGGCATCGTAAGTATCGGCCAGGTTCTTGATCGCCGGTTCGATCTTGCCGTGATCGAGTTTCACCGGCGTCAGATTGGCCCGGGGTCGTGCGGCGGCGCGGACGTCGCCGGCCAGAATGTCGGCATTGCTCTCCATCTGCTTGCGCTCGTCGCGCCAGGAGGCGTTGACTTTCTTCAGCAGCGAGTGAAAACCGGCACGATTTCCTTCATCTTCGGGAGGGAAGTACGTGCCGCCACCGATCGGCTTGCCGTCGGGAGTCAGAAACATCGACAGCGGCCAGCCGCCGGTCTGGGAAGACCCGGCGCGCGCGTAGTACATCTGCAGCGCCGTCATGTAAATGTCGTCGAGGTCGGGGCGTTCTTCCCGATCGACTTTGATGTTCACGAAATGCTCGTTCATGTAGCGGGCGATCTCGGCATTCGAGAACACCAGTTTCTCCATGACGTGGCACCAGTGGCAACTGCTGTAGCCGATCGACAGGAAGATCGGCTTGTCTTCCTTGCGCGCTTTGTCGAGCGCTTCGGCGCCCCACGGATACCAGTCGACCGGGTTGTGGGCGTGCGACAGCAGATAGGGGCTCGTCTCGCGCGCCAGCCGATTCGTGTGCCTGCCCGGTCGTTCGCCGCTGGCGGGGGCCGGCTCGGCATCACCTTCGGCCAGCGAATTCCCGATCGCGGCGACAATCATGCCGCCAACCGCAGTCAGCAACCAGCCGAGCGTGCGAAGCGTGCGTGCAGTGTCGGTTGAATGTTCCTGACCTGATCGACGGGTCGGCTGGTGCTGAGTTGGCAACTGGCGATCCATCCTGAGTTCCTGCGACATATGAGAATCCAATCCAGATTGTTCACCGCGCCCGCGAATGAGCGCGCTGGGACCGTTGGCGGCGCCTTTGCCAGACTGCCCCATCGTTGCGAATCTTAACCAAAACCCCAAATTGAGTCGCTAGGAGTTTTGCAGGAATTACACCGGGCGTCTGGAGTCGACCTGCTGTTGAAACATGGTCCGCGGGCCGCGGGCTGATCTAGGCTTGACGAAACGACTGTTTCCTTTCTAATTTGGCTCTCGGCACAACGTTGCGGCGAGGGACGAAATGGTTCCCTGGCGGCGATGCTGTGGCCACCTGCTCCCCGCTGGTGTAACGGTAGCACGAATGACTCTGGATCATTCAGTCCACGTTCGAATCGTGGGTGGGGAATTTGAGACAACCTGAAGCCGTTCCGCAACTTGCGGCGACCTGCTTCGCGAGACGTTAGAACTGACTACCCTTTTCGAAAGGGTAGTCGCCCCGGAAAGCCGGGGAATTCGGGAAGGTCCCGAGGGCGTCGAGCGGCAGAGTGGCGTGAAACCCCGATCAGAAAAGGGGACCGCTGCAATGCCGACCAAGCCCGCATACCAACTCCACAAGCACACCGGCCAGGCCCGGGTGCGCATCGACGGCCGGGACCACTATCTCGGGACGTTCAACTCTGAAGAATCGAGACTCCGGTACGACGACCTGATCGCCGACTGGCGCATGCGCCAGGAGGACCAGGCCGGCATGACGATTGCCGATCTATCGATTCTCTACATCCGGCACGCCCGGAAGCACTACCGCAAGGACGAGGTTGAGACGTCGGAGGTCAACTGCATCCGGCAGGCGCTCCGGCCCCTCGTGGCGCACGCGGCCGATGTTCTTTGCCGGAAGTTTGGCCCGAAGAAGCTACGCGAAGTCCGCGAAAAAATGATCGGGCAAGGGCTGTGCCGGAACGTCATCAACATTCACGTAGGCCGCATCCGCAGGATGTTCAAGTGGGCCGTTTCCGAGGAAATGATCGCCGAGACGGTCTATCGGGCCTTGCTGACGCTTCCCGGGCTCGAGCAAGGCCGTTCCGACGCCAGGGAGTCCGAGCCCGTCCGCCCGGTCGCAAAGGCTCTTATCGACGCCGTGAAGCCGTTCGTGAGCCGCCAAGTCTTGGGGATGATCCAGCTCCAGATTGCGACGGGGATGCGCCCCGGGGAGGTCCTCCAGATCCGCGGGATCGACATCAACATGGCCGGCCGCATTTGGGAATACGAACCGCGCTCGCACAAGACGTCGCACCACGGAAAGCGGCGAATAATCTTCATCGGTCCGAAGGGCCAAAAGATCATCCGGCAGTTTTTGAAGCCCGACTTGCAAGCGCACTTGTTCAACCCCCGGGAGGCCCGCGCGGAATTCGTCGCGAAGCATTACCGGAAGGGAGCGAAGGTCGCTGACCGCTTCCCGGTCGACCACTTCACGATCGAGGGATACGAGACGGCAATCCGGCGCGCCTGCGAGCGGGCCCACGGCATGCCGCCGCACCTCGCGAAGATCGACCGCAAGCTGCCAGCGGACCAGCGGGCAGACTTGAAGCGACAGGCAGCGGAGTGGCGCCGCCAATGGTGCTGGCATCCGCACCAGCTTCGTCACAACGCGGGGACGGACCTGCGTCGTCAGTTCGGTTTGGAAGCGACGCGAACCGTTTTGGGACACTCCACGGTGTCTGCGACCGAGATTTACGCAGAGGCCGACTTGCAAAAAGCGCGAGACATTATGGCGACGGTTGGTTAAAAAACCCGAGCAGACCAATTGGCGCATTTTTGCCGATTCTCTATTGCAACGGATTCTACAAGTTGAATAATTCCAGTAGTTCCAAGTTCTGGCTAAGGGTCGAAAATGACGTAAGGCTCGGAGCCATCGTGAAGTAGCGCACTGACGGCTTGGGCAAGCCAGTCGAGCATGCGTTTGAATCGCAACCGTTCCAAAC
>Ga0137463_1000159_pt1 | contig 25738 bp, 19 predicted proteins | sample EasRivERMGT800_2_FD_102333 | JGI IMG/M metagenome (GOLD analysis project Ga0137463, IMG submission 102333) | Soil microbial communities from meander-bound floodplain in the East River, Colorado, USA - East River MetaG ERMGT800_2 | ecosystem: Environmental > Terrestrial > Soil > Floodplain ...
CACATTCGGAGAAGATCACCCGGTGATCGGCATCGTCGGCGAATTCGACGCGCTCCCGGGGATCTCACAGGAAGCCGTTCCCTATCCACAGCCGCGGAGCGATGCCACCTACGGGCACGCCTGCGGGCATCACTTGTTCGGCGTCGCCTCGGCGTCGGCCGCATTGGCGGTGGCCGAGCAGATCACCGCCGGCCAGATCAAGGGGACAGTGCGCTATTACGGCTGCCCGGCCGAGGAAGGGGGCGCGGCCAAGGTGTTCATGGTGCGCGAAGGGCTGTTCGCCGATTGCGACGCCGTGCTGCACTGGCACCCCGGCAGTCGCAACGCCGCCGGCGATGTTTCATCGATGGCCCGTATCGCCGCCAAATTCCGGTTTCACGGCAAGGCGGCCCACGCCGCCGGCGCTCCGCAGCAGGGACGCTCGGCCGTCGATGCGATCGAGCTCACCGCCCACGCTTCGGAACTCTTGCGCGAACACACTCCCGATCTGACCCGCATTCATCACGTGATCACGTCGGGGGGTGAAGCGCCCAACGTCGTCCCGGCGTTCGCCGAGATGTACTACTACGTGCGCCATCCCGAGTCGTCGGTCGCCCGTTCTGTGTATCGGCGGCTCGAATTGTGTGCCCAGGCCGGCGCTCTGGGGACCGAAACGAAACTCGAAGTTGAGTACCTCGGGGGCACAGTCGAAATGCTCCCCAATTCGGCTCTCGCGCAGGTGATGCTCACTAACTTGCGCGAACAGAACGACCTGGAACTCACGCCCGACGAACGGCAGTTCGCCCTCAAGATTCAGGAATCGCTCGACGAACCCCGCTCACTCGAAAGCCTGCACGAGGTCTTCGATCAGACCGGCCAGATCGGCCGCGGCTCAACCGACGTCGCCGACATTTCCTGGGTCGTGCCGACGGCCGGGTTCACCACCGCCTGCTGGGTACCCGGAACGCCGCCGCATTCGTGGCAGGCGTGCGCGGCGGGCGGCACGACGATCGGCCGGCAGGGAATGCAACTGGCAGCCCGCGTCCTGGCCGCCTCGGCCTGGGACCTGTACCACGCGCCGGCCACCCTCACCGCCGCCAAGGCCGAGCTGACGCGCAAGCTTGGCGACCGGAAGTACGAATCGCTGATGCAGCCCGGCCAGAAGCCGGCACTCGATTATCGCAACCCCCCGGCGAGCCGCGGCGGCGAAGGTGCCGCTGGCGCTCCGCGAGGACGTGGCAAAAACAATCCGGAAACCCGAACATCAGACGCCGAACAAGATCGGAAATCAGAATGACGATCGCACGCGCCGCTATGAAACGCCATCAAACGTCTCCCCTCTCCCTCTGGGAGAGGTTCGGCGTGAGGGCAAACTCCCGAGGAACCGCAGGCCTCACCCAAGAAGCGGTTGGGTGGCACGCCCTGAGCCGTGCGAAGGGCGTGGTCGACAGTCTAGGCCACTTTCCCATCTCGAGTCCAATGGACGTCAACGGGCCACACGCCACGCCCTTCCTGACGTCAGGGCGTGCCACCCGGAGAACCGTGACCCGCTTGGGCCTGATGCTAGCGGCGCTTTTACCCCTCGTCGTCGGCGGCGCCTCCCGTCCCGCACTGGCCGCTGACAAACCCGATGCCACGCCGCACAACCGGCTTTCGCCCAAAATGATCGCCGACGGCTGGATCAATCTGTTCGACGGCCAGACGATGTTCGGCTGGAAGCCAAACAACAACGTCAACTGGCAGATCACCGACGGCGTCGTCCATGCCGACCAGGGAGATCCCGGGCTGCTCGTCACCACCGCCGAATTTTCCGACTACGAACTCCAGTGCGACTTCCGCCTCGAAAAAGGGGGTAACAGCGGCATCTTTCTGCGGACATTGTTCGTCGCCAAGGACCCGACGACAGACTGCTACGAACTCAACATGTGCGACACCCATCCCGCGTTTCCGACCGGCAGCCTGGTGGGGCTGATCAAGCCCGACCAGCCGATTGCGGGTGAAGAAAAGTGGATGACCTACAACGTCGTCGTGCAGGGGAACCGCATCGACATCAAACTCGACGGCAAGCCGATTCTGTCGTACACCGACAAACGGCCGACCGCCCGCAAGCGGGGCTTCATCGGTCTCCAGAAAAACGCCGGCAAGGCCGAGTACCGCAACGTCTACCTGCGCCCTCTTTCAACGACCCCGCTCTTCAACGGCAAAGACCTCGCTGGTTGGCGGGTCGTCCCCGGCGGAACGAGTAAGTTCACGGTCGTCGACGACACGATTCACGTCGTCAATGGGCGCGGCTTCCTCGAAACCGAATCGACCTGGGGAGACTTCGTCCTCCAGGCGCAGATCAAAACCAACGGCAAGAACCTCAACAGCGGCATCTTCTTCCGGGCCATGCCGGGGACCGAGAAAGCCCCCTCCAACGGCTACGAAGCGCAGGTGCACAGCGGCTTCGTCCAGGACGACCGCACGAAACCGGCCGACTATGGGACCGGCGGCATCTACAACCGGGTGAAAGCGCGGCGCGTCGTCTCGAACGACTTCGAATGGTTCACGATGACGGTCGTCGCCACCGGCCCGCACGTCGGCATCTGGGTGGACGGCGAGCAAGTGACCGACTGGACCGACCCGCGTCCTGCCAACGACAACCCCCGCGAAGGGCTGCGGACAAAGGCCGGCCACTTCAGCCTGCAGGGGCACGACCCCACAACCGACCTCTCCTTCCGCAACCTGCGGGCCGTTGAATTGCCGCCGGCGGAGTAGGGCGGGGCAGCGATCGGCCGCAATCCAGAGGCGGGAGTCGCGGAATGACGGTTTCAGACGCCAGCAGCGCCCAGCTGTTTAGCCCCGAGCTATCGGCGAGGGTCGGGTGGCGTCAGCCCCAACGGGGCGAGATTCGATAGCCCGGGGCGCAGCGAAGCGGAGCCCCGGGTGAGATCGTTTAGCTCAGCCGAAACCGCACCGCGAGGCGCGGCGAGACCAGTTGTAAAGCCGCGGAGCGGCGAAGGAATGTAGCCAGTGGCGCGAGCCACTGGTAAGGTCGCAGTGCAGAGCGCAGCCCCGGAGGGGCGACAGGGAAATGCAATGGGACGCCAACTTCGCCTGAGGAAACTCCGCACAGTCCCGCTCAATCCCAAAGATACTTTCGATCGAATTCGATTCGATTTCGCCGCAGCAAGGTTTCGAGTTCCTGCTTGAACGTCGTCTTGCGATGATGCTGCTCCTGCCGTTGAATGTATCGCCGGACAGTTTCCGCCTGCGATTCGCTCACTGTGAATGCACTATAGCCAGTCTGCCAGGCGAAAAGAGACTTGGCCTCGCGACGTTCATTCGCCCACTTCGCAGTGTTTGTCTTGATGAGTCGCAGGGCGTCTGACAATGCCAGACTCGCCGGCAATCGGACCAGCAGATGGACGTGGTCGGGCATACCGCCGATCTCCAGCAGCGTTCCCTTTTCATCTCGAATGATCCCGCCGGTGTATGAATAGAGATCGTTTCGGAGTTCGGTGGAGATGTACGGCCGGCGGTTCTTGGTGCTGAAGACGATGTGATACAGAAGGTTTGTGAATGTCGATGGCATGATTCAAGGCTTGGCGGCAGGTTCCTGCCGTCCCTCCGGGACTGGGTTTTGTTTACAACTGATACCAGTGGCTGACGCCACTGGCTACATTCCTTCGCCGCTCCGCGGCTCTGCAACTTATTTCTGCACTCCGCTCACTCGTTATGAGATCGGATTCGACGAGCGGGAAATCTGGGATTAAACCGGAAATCCCACCCCCATTGGGCGTTGGAAATCCTGATTTCGCGGTTTTCCCAAGGCTGCCGCGCCCCGGGCTATCGAATCTCGCCCCATTGGGGCTGTTTTCGTTCCGACTCGAACCGGGTCAACCCGCCGTTCCGGCGGCCTTCACCGCGAATCAGATCACAAAAAAGGTTCCTGACACCTTTTTTGCAGGTCTGCCAGGTGCCCCAGCTTGTACCAGATGTTGGCGACGCCGCTGTGGCGCAGGTCGGCGTCGAGATCGGGGCGGGGGAAGCCCACGCAAGCCACGATGCGGACGCCGGGATGCGCCCTTCGGACCTCCGCCAGCGCTCGCCGGCGCACGTCGTCCCATGGATCGGCGTCAAACACAATGGCCTGCGGGCGCGACACCGTTGCACCGCCGACCGATTTCGCCCCCGGTGAACCCAGCGCCCGCTCGATCATCTCGCGCCAGGCTCGGTCGGGGGAGATCACCAGCGTCGCCGGTCGTTCTGCACCAACCACCTCCGGCTGGAAATCGAATTCGAAGATCTCAGTGCGCGAGGCGGTCAGTGGGAGAGCCGGCGGGCCGCCTGCCGGGTTAGCGCCGCCGACCTGCTCCCATTCGCGCTCGAACCGCGCCGCAAACATTTCGGGCGAGACTCGCACCGCCAGGGGCCAGATCGATCGCGTCCGACCGTCTGAATCGCACCAGGGGCCGAAGCAACAGATGATTCGCGCCAGGGGGCACAGGGCAATCAGCTCATGCACATCTTCAGCCGGGTATTGATCGGGCCAGTCCTGCGAGATGACGACCAGATCGGGAAACCAGCCGTCACTGGCGAGAAAATCCCGCAAACCGCCGAGGTGGCGGCATGCGCGCTGATTCGCCGGATCGACGTTCCGGCCGACTGCCCCCGCGAGCTTCCGCAACAGCTCCGAGTCGGGATCGCCGACGAAGAGCACGCTGGGCGTGGGCGGGGCCATCGCTAGTTGCGGGAGGCGGCGTACTTGACGGCCATGAACCGCAAGACGTCGCGCGACGAAATGATCCCGGTGGCAATCCCGGCCGAGTTCACGATCGGCAGGTGCCGATACCCCCCAAGATCCATCGACTGCATCGCGAAACCGAGCGAGTCCGACTTCGTCGCCGTCGCCGGAGCGGCGGTCATGAACTCACCAACCGGCGCGTCGAGCCGCGACAGGTCGACCGAAATCTTGTTCAGCACGTCGCGCTCCGAAAAGACCCCCACCACCCGGGCGCTCTCTTCGACAATCACGCAGCCGATGTGCTTACTGGCCATCAGGTCGAGTACTTCGCGGACCGGCGTCTCGGGCTTCACGCAGGTCGGCTCGCGGGGGCAGAGGACGCTGATCGTGTGGGCCGAAATGCTCTGCTCGACTTCGTTCCCCTGTGGTTCCAGCCCCCACAGCGAGCCGCCGCATTCCTGACATTCATCGGCGCCGGCCACATTCATGTGGCCGCAGTCGGGGCATTTCATCGACGTGCTCCCCTGGTCTCAGGTAGCGGTGACCGTGCGAAATCCGTGTGACGTGAGAACCGACATCGGGAGAGGGAAGTCTCCGGCTGAGCAACACGTTCTACTCGACCACCCACGTGTCGCCGTGGTTGAACAGGGCGTCGAAATCCCCTTCGCCCTTTTTCTTGATTTGCGCCGCAATCTGTTCGGTGACTCTCTGGTCGTAGATCGGCGCCTGGACGTCGCGGAAGACCCCCATCGGTTCGGGGAACTCGGGATGGCGCATCCGCGACAGGAGGAACGCCAGGCTCGGCTCGACCGCCTTTTCGTCGTGGAACAGGAGATCGTCTTCGTTGATCCCTTTGCCCAGTTCGACGATTTCGGGGTGCATGCCGTTGAGCCGAATTCCCTTCTTGACGTCTTTGCCGAACACCAGGGGTTTACCGTGCTCCAGGTACACGACGTTGTCGGCCTTGACCGTCTTGTCAGAGGCGTACAGGAAGGCGTCGTGGTTGAAGACGTTGCAGTCCTGGTAGACCTCGACGAAGGCCGTTCCTTCGTGATGAGCGGCCCGCTCGAGAACAAACGTCAGGTGCTTGATATCGACGTCCACCGAACGGGCGACAAACGTCGCTTCGGAACCGATGGCGTAGCACAAGGGGCCCAGCGGATTATCGACCGAGCCGACCGGCGTAGTGCTGGTCATCGAGCCGACCGGGCTGGTGGGGGAGTACTGCCCCTTGGTGAGGCCGTAAATCTGGTTGTTGAAGAGGATGACTTTGAGCCCCATATTGCGGCGGAGCATGTGCATCAGGTGGTTCCCGCCGATCGACAGCGCGTCGCCGTCGCCGGTGATGACCCACACCTGCAGGTCGGGATTGCTGATCTTCACGCCACTGGCAATCGCCGGGGCCCGGCCGTGAATGCTGTGGAACCCGTACGTGTTCATGTAGTACGGGAACCGGCTCGAACACCCGATCCCCGAGACGAACACGAAGTTCTCCCGCGGAATCCCCAGGGTGGGGAGCACCTTCTTCATCTGGGCCAGGATCGAATAGTCCCCGCAGCGCGGGCACCAGCGGATCTCCTGATCGCTGGCGAAGTCCTTGGCCGTCAGGACCGGCAGCGACGTATTAATAGCTTCAGTACTCATAGCGTTACTTGCTTTCCAGCACTTCGTCAATTTTGTGGACGAGTTCGTGAACGAGGAACGGCTTGCCCTGAATCTTGTTGTACCCCTGGGCATCCGCGAGGTACTTGGCGCGGATGAGCAGCCGCAACTGTCCGGTGTTGAGTTCGGGGATCAGAACTTTCTTATAGCGCTTGATGATGTCGCCGAGGTTTTTCGGGAACGGGTTCATGTACCGCAGGTGCGCATGAGCCACCGATTTACCGGACTCGAGGCACGATTCGACCGCCGTCCTCACGGCGCCGAACGTCCCCCCCCAGCTCAACACCAGGAGTTCGCCCGACTCGGGCCCCTGGACCTCCTGCAGCGGAATGTAGTTGGCGATACCGGCGACCTTATTGACCCGGTTCATCACCATCTTGTGGTGGTTTGCCGGGGAGTAGTCGACGTTACCAGTGACATCGGCCTTTTCCAGGCCGCCGATGCGGTGTTCGAGGCCCGGCGTCCCGGGAATTGCCCAGGGACGGGCCATTTTTTCATTTCGTTCGTACGGATGGAACTCAGGTTCCCCTTCGCCGTTGCCGTCGCCGTTCGTGGCAAATTGACCCGCCTTGCCGGTCGGGTGCGTCACGTGAATCGGCTTGAGATCGGCAAATCGGGGGATCCGCCACGGCTCGGCGCCGTTGGCGATGTAACCGTCGGTGAGGAAGATGACGGGGGTCATGAATTCCACCGCGATCCGGACCGCCTCCTGCACGAGGGCGAAGCAATCACCCGGCGTAGACGCCGCCAGAATCGGAACCGGACTGTCGCCGTTGCGTCCGAACATCGCCAGGAGCAGGTCCGACTGTTCGGTCTTCGTCGGCAGGCCCGTGCTGGGGCCGCCACGCTGCACGTCGATGATGATCATCGGCAGTTCGGTCATGAAGCCCAGGCCCATTGCTTCGCCTTTGAGGCAGATCCCCGGACCGCTGCTGGCGGTGACGGCGATCTTCCCCGCGAACGCAGCGCCGCAGACAGAGGCCATAGCGGCGATTTCATCTTCGGCCTGGAACGTCTTGACGCCGAATTCCTTCATGTCGGCGAGTTCTTCCAGAATGCCGCTGGCGGGAGTGATCGGGTAGCCGCCGTAATACAGTGTCTTCCCCGCCAGCTTCGCCGCCGCGACCAGCCCCCAGGCAGTCGCTTCGTTGCCGGTAGTCTTGCGATACTTGCCCGGCGCCAACTTGGCGCGCGGCACCTGGTAGTGCGTCGTGAAGGCTTCGGTCGAAAAGGCGTAGTTCGATCCGCCGCGCAGCGATCGCAGGTTGGCCTCGAGGACGTCAGGCTTCTTGCCGAACTTCGAGTTCAGAAAGTCTTCGGTCGGCTTGCGATCGCGGTCGTAGAGCCAGTAGACGAGCCCGAGCGCGAAGAAGTTGCGGCAACGATCGGCGTCTTTCTGCGACAGACCCAGCCCGGCGACGGCGTCGCGGTTGAGCCGCGTCATCGGGACGCGATGCACTGTGTATCTGGAAACGATCTCTTCGCTGTCCAGCGGATTGGAGGCGTAGCCCGCCTTCTGGAGGTTTCCCTTGTCGAATTCGTCTTCGTTGACGATCAGGGTTCCGCCGCGGCGCAGATCGCCGACGTTCGTCTTGAGGGCCGCCGGGTTCATCGCCACCAGGGTGTCGATTTCGTCGCCCGGCGTGAAGATGTCTGAGCTCGAAAAGTGCAACTGAAATCCGCTGACCCCGGCCAGCGTGCCGACCGGCGCCCGGATTTCAGCAGGGAAGTCGGGGAGCGTACTGACGTCGTTGCCGAACACGGCCGACGCATTCGTGAACTGGTTGCCCACCAGCTGCATGCCGTCGCCGCTGTCGCCGCAGAATCGGATGACGACTGAATCCAGGGTTTCGAGCTTCTTGGGATGCTCGGATGGCGGCGGAAGAACTTCCGTAGATGACATTCTAAAGTCAACTCCTTACTCGGGGGGGCTCGCGCCGAGCCGGTCGCACGGCAGGGCGGAGGAAGACGACGTTATCTGCTGACAGAGCGCCGGGTGGGACAAAATTCAGGCCCCTTCACGGTCTCGAGACTGTAACAGGGCACGGGGGGCTTGGTTATATACGGCCTTCGGAAAATGCTCAACCAGAAAATGGACGACCGATTTGACGTCAACGACGCCCACGGGTGATCCCGCCGCATCGACCACCGGCAGCCGCCGGTAGCCCCCGCCATCCATCAGTTGAATGACGGTCATCAGCGAGTCATCGAGCGAAACGGTGCGCGGCTGGGCCGTCATCGCTTTGGAGAGAGGCTCTTCGAGAGTCTTCCCCTCGGCCAGACGCTTCATCAGGTCGCGCTCGGTGAAGATGCCGATCAGCTTCCCGTCGCGGCAGATCATCGCGCTGCCGTGACTGTGGGAACGCATCTCGCTGGCCGCGTCGGCAATCGTCTGCTCACCGCGCAGCACAGGGATCGCCTTGGGGGCGAGCTGCCCCACACGCGAAGTGGTCAGTAGCTGACGGAGAAACACGTCAAAATCCCTAAGTTGCCAGTCGGCGTCGTTGTTCCAGTTTATTGTTGCAGTTTCCCTGAATCTTGGAAAGCGATGATCATTAAAAAACTGATAGCTTGCGCCCGTTGCGCAGCCTTCGTGTTCGTCAGCCTCCGCAGACTCGCAATCTGCCGTGTTGCCAAGGGGTTACGTCGCTGCGGCTCGCCTTGTCGCATTTGGGCGAATGTGCAATAACTCCGCCGCGATGAACGGCCGATTTGATGCGCCGAGCGACAACAATCCCGGAAAATAAAGTCTTGGACTCTACGAAAACTCCCATCGTTTAGCCCCGAGCCGGGCACCGCCGCAAATCGCGGTGGTCCGAGGCCCGATCATGATAGGGCGCCGCCACAGTTGAACGACACAGCTCCAGGTTAGACGACAAGACAGCCACAAGACAACAAGACAAACCGACGACTTGCTTCACTTCCTTCCCCCTCGATGGGGGAAGGTCAGGATGGGGGTGGGAGCGTCAATCGACGATACCCCCCACCCCAGCCCTCCCCCACAAGGCGGGAGGGAGAGAAGTGATCTCCACAAATGCAACGGAGAGTTGTCCTCCGGCCGACGGCGTCCACATCCGTCGCACCAACACGAGGCGCTCTTCATCGAGGCCGGCGACGTGCTCGAACCACTTTCCGAACCGATTCGCAAGTTGCTGCTGGAGCTGAAGCTTTGCTCCCTGCACGACCTCACGCGCTGCCGCCGGCAGGTCAGCCGACTCACGTTCGACCTCCCCGCCTTTGACTCGGTCTGGCTCGATGCGCTGGTCCAGATCGGCCGGCTGACCCCCTTCCAGGCCCGCATTCTCGAATCTTCGACCCCCGAAAAAATCCGCATCGGCCCCTACGTCGCAGTCAATCGGCTCGGGAGCGGACCACGCGGCCAGACCCTGCTGGCCCGACCGGCCGATGCGCACGAACTGTGCGTCATCAAGCACATCGAGTCGAGCGACTGCCTCTCTGAAGAAGTCGCCGAGCGACTCCAGTCGCTGGTCAAGCAGGCCAGAGAGTTATCCCATCCGTCGATCGTCTGCCCGGTCTCCTGTGTGCGGAGCGATCACCGGCTGGTCCTGATCAGCCGCTACATCCCCGGTCCGCACCTGGGAGAACTGGTCGTCCGGCGGGGCCGCTTCCCGGCGGCCGTCGTCTGGGAGATCGGACGCCAACTGGCCGAAGGGCTGGCGGGGCTCGCGCAGCGCGGCATCGCTCACGGCGACATCCGGCCCGCCAGCGTCCGGCTGACAGCCGGCGGAATCGCAGTGCTGGTCGATGCGGGAGTCGGGCCGGCCATGACACCGGTCCTCACGATTCATTCCGGATTGTCCCCCGACCGCTACGACGGAATCGCTCCCGAGCTGATCGGTGTCAACGGCCAGCCGAGCCAGGCGACTGACGCTTATGCCCTGGGGTGCCTGCTGTGGCAACTCCTGGCAGGGCGGCCGCCGTTTCCGGCGGGCGATCCGCTCGTGAAACTCTCGGCACATCAGACTCGATCGATTGACGACGTCCGGAAATGGGCGCCCGATACGCCCGACCTGCTGGCCAAGGCGATTTTTCACCTGACGGCTCGCAATCCCGAGGAGCGGCTGAAGTCGTTTTCCAAACTGCTCGACGTCTGGGGCTACCCGCTGCGCTCGGGCCGCCGGCGCCTGGCGGCGTTTCGCAAACGTTTCGACTCCCCTGCGCGGCTTAAGAGCGAACGGCGGCGATTGTCGGCTCCGACGCGCTGGCTGTTTCTGCTGGCGACTCTGTTCGCCCTCTCGGGCGCGGCCCTCACCCTTTCCGACCAGGGGGCCCGCAGCGTCGTGCTGGCCTGGGTTTCGCCGTCAGCTCCCGAAACTTCTCGCGAGTCACCGTCAACTGAAAGTGCGGCGCGTGACGACGCTGAATTGCCTGGAGACGCCGAGCCATCGACATCTTCCTCGAAACCGGAAATCGGTTCTCCATTACCGGCCCCCGACCCGCAGGGTGTGATCCACCTCACAGGGGAGGGACCGTATCGCGTCTCAGACATCACGACTGTCGGCGAACTGGCAATCGTCGGGCAGGAGGGATTTCAGCCGCAGATCGTTATCGAAGATCGTCCCCTGAAACTTTGCGCCGAGAAAGTGCGGCTGAAAAATGTCCGCATCTGTACCGTGAAAGGATCGGCGGAACGGCGACGGAAACTGAAAACCCTCGTGCGCGTGCAGTCGCAGGAGCTGACTGTCGAAGATTGCACGTTTGAATCGGGCGAGATCGGCTCCGCCGACACGGTCGATCCGGCAAAACCAGTCGTCGCTCCGGCCAGCGGTCCGGCGGCAATCGCCTGGAAACTGCTGGATGCCACCGAACAGCGCGGCGGGATGGCGATCATTCGCAACTCAGTCCTCCTGGGGGATGGCCCGGGTCTCTATCTCGCTCAGGCGGTACGACAGGTCGAATTCGACAATGTGCTCAAGATCGGCCCGAGTCCCCTGGTGCACCTGGCGGCAATTCCCGGGGCCAAAGCCGCCACGACCCTGCGCTTGACGCACACCACCTGCCGGAGCTCGGGCGCTCTCTTGCGGTGGATCGTTCCCGTTGAGACAGCGCCGCGCGGCCGGATTCTGGTGGAGGCAGCCGACTGCGTTTTCGATCTCCTCTCGCCGCAGGCCGCGCTGTTTGAACTGGCCGGGCCCGACGTCCGCCCCGACTGGTTGCGGAAAATCAACATGACGGGGGAAGGCTCGGTCGCCGGAGCCGGGCTCGAAATCGCCGCCTGGATTTCCATCGAGAGCGGCCGGCTCTACCCGCTCGAAGCGGCGCTCGTCGAGCTCGAAGGGATCTTCGCGGGGGAATTGAGCTTCGCCGGCGATCCCGGCCCGGAGCCAGACGACTCTGAAGTGCGCGACGTCGAAGCGCCACGCCGCTCGAATGCCCCCCCGGGAATCCGCGCGGCAGCCCTGTCGCGCCGCTAGTACCCCGCCGCCCCGCCGTACCGTATAATGCCGGTGCGCTGTTACGTGCCGTTGAAAAACGGTGAAGGGCTCGGAGCGGCAGTTCAGTTTTTCTCCCGCGCCCTCTGGGAGAGGGCCGGGGTGAGGGCGGGCGATCGGGATGTGTTGTCGAGACGACAACGTGTGGCCCCATCCCAGATCCGCTCAACAACAATCATTTACGTTAGCCCCGGAGGGGCGAAATAATTTAGCCAGTGGGACCACCGCTCTTCGCGGCGGTGCCCGCCACTGGTTTGCTCGCATAGAAAATCCAAGCCCCAGCGGGGCGACATCGTACGCTCTCTATGCCGCCCCGCTGGGGCTGCGATTTGAAATTCACTGACGTTCCTGGGGCTGACGCCACCAGGCTAAACTATGTCGCCGCATCCGCGGCTAACGCTTTGACGTGTCCGACCCCGTAGCTGATCCCGAACTGTTCACACGACGACTTCTGCCACAGTTTCTTCTGTCATGCCCGATACATTGCGCGGACAGTTTCTGATTGCCGGTCGAAACCTCCGCGACCCGAATTTCTTCAAGACTGTCGTCCTCATCGTCGAGCATGGCGAGGGAGGGGCGATGGGAGTCGTCGTCAATCGCCCGTCGGGAGTGACGGTCACCCAGGCACTCCAGAAGCATTTCGAATTGCCCGAGACGGGGGACATGGTCTACGTCGGCGGACCGGTCGAGCGCAATGCACTGTTTATCCTGCACAACTCGGCCGAGCTCGACGGCGGCGAGACCCCCGTCCTCGACGGGCTGTACGTCGGCAGCAGCCCTGATACGTTCGAAAATATCGTCCGGCAGGCCGCCGAGGGGGACAGCGATCTGAAGTTCCGAGTCTACTTCGGCTGCGCCGGCTGGGGCCCCGAGCAACTCGAAGGGGAACTGGCCCGCCACGACTGGCTCCTCACTCCCGCCAGCCTGGAGTCGGTTTTCCATCCCGAACCCTACGACATCTGGGACCGCCTGGTCCGCGAGTGGAACGAAGCCCACCCGCCGCTCCCGGGGGTTCAAGGGAACCACGAGCTCAACTAAAACCAGAATGTCTAATGACGAATGTCTAATGAATGACGAAATCCGAAGCACGAAGCTACGGTCGTTCTCCGAACGCCCAATTCCGAATTTCTCCCTCGCCCCTTGCGGGAGAGGGCCGGGGTGAGGGGAAGGCGGAATGCCGAAGTCCGAAGCACGAAATGAGTCAGCCTCGCGCCGCCACCAGTTTTCGGATTTCGTCATTCGGATTTCATTAGACACTCTGCGTTGAAGAAACCCTAATGTCGAATGACGAATGACTAAGAAAGCACGAATGCCGAAGCCTGAAATCTCGCGCTCACCCGCCGTTCGCCATCGTCGGCAGCTTCGGATTTCGTCATTAGTCATTGATTAGACATTCGTCATTAGACATTAGGATTTGTCTTCCCCGGTCCCCATTCCCCGGTCCACTTTGTCTAACTGGTCCACCCTCAACCAACAGGTCTCCGCCTGCCAGCGCTGCCCGCGGCTCATCGCCCATTGCCAGCAGGTCGCCAGAGAAAAACGCCGCGCGTATCTCGACTCCGACTACTGGGGCGGCCCGGTCCCCAATTTCGGCGACGCCAAAGCCCGAATGCTGATCGTGGGTCTCGCGCCAGCCGCGCACGGAGCCAACCGGACCGGCCGGATGTTCACCGGCGACCGCAGCGGCGAGTGGCTGTACCGTGCGCTCCACAAAGCGGGCTTCGCCAACCAGGCCACTTCGACCAGCCGCGACGACGGCTTGAAATTGATCGACTGCGCCATCACGGCGACCTGCCACTGCGCCCCGCCGGGTAATAAACCGGAGCCCGACGAAATCGCCGCCTGCCGCGACTGGTTCGCCGCCACGATCGATCTGCTCCCGGTCCGCGTCTACCTCGCCCTGGGCCAGATCGCCTGGCGCGCCGTGATCGATGAATGCCGCCGCCGCGACTGGTGGCGAGGCTCGCTCCCCAAATTCACCCACGCCGCCGTCGTCCCGCTGCTGAATGGAACCGTCCTGATCGGCTCCTTTCACCCCAGCCAGCAAAACACGTTCACCGGCAAGCTGACCGAACCGATGTTCGATAAGGTTTTCACGTTGGCCCGCCGGCACCTCAATGCACGGGGGACCCGGGACCGGGGACCAGGGACCGGAAATGAGGAGTGAAGAAACCAAATCCGAATGTCTAATGACGAATTTCTAAGGAAATCCGAATGACGAAATCCGAAAATTGGCCGCGGACTGCGGGAGACCTATTTCGGGTTTCGTCATTAGTCATTGATTAGACATTCGTCATTTGACATTAGGCCTTTTCTTCCCCGGTCCCCGGTCCCCGGTCCCTGGTCCCCGGTCCCCTCCTCCATTGGCCAACCTCCCCCTCCGCACTACGATACAACCTCCCCGGAGCCTCCCGTGCCGCTGCCGCTCGAAAACATCCGCGTCCTCGACCTCTCCCGCGTCCTCGCCGGGCCCTATTGCACCATGCTGCTCGGGGACCTCGGGGCCGAGGTGCTGAAAGTCGAGCGCCCCGGCACCGGCGACGACACCCGGCAGTGGGGCCCGCCGTTCGCCGCCGGCGAGAGCGCCTACTACCTCTGCTGCAACCGCAACAAGCAGAGCCTGACGATCAACCTCAAGTCCCCCGCCGGCCGCGACCTCGTCGCCCGCCTGGCGGACCGTGCCGACATCCTCGTCGAGAACTTCCTCCCGGGAACGCTCGACGCCTGGGGCCTGTCGTACGCCGCGCTGTCGCAGCGCAACGCGCGGCTCATCTATTGCAGCATCACCGGCTTCGGACAGACCGGCCCGCGGCGCGACGAGCCGGGGTACGACATCATGATCCAGGCGCTCGGCGGCGTGATGAGCATCACGGGCGAAGCCGACGGCCCGCCGATGAAGCTGGGGGTGGCAATTTCCGACATCACCGCCGGCATGTTCGCCTGCCAGTCGATCCTGGCGGCCCTTTACGCGCGGGAAAAAACGGGCAAGGGGGATCGGATCGACACTGCCCTGTTCGATTCGACGATCGCCTGGCTGGCCAACGTCGGTTCGAACTATCTCGTGAGCGGCGCCGTGCCGCATCGGCAGGGAACGGCCCACCCCAACATCGTCCCCTACCAGGCCTTCGCCGCGGCAGACGACTCGCTGATCATCGCCGTCGGGAACGACCCCCAATTCGTGAATTTCTGCGGTGTGATTGGCCATCCCGAACTGGCAACCGACGCGCGCTTCGTCACCAACGCCCAGCGCGTGGCGAATCGCGACGCGCTGATCCCACCGATCGCCGCCGAGATCGCGAAAGAGCCCGCCGCCGTCTGGCTGAAGCGTCTGGAGCAATCGGCGATCCCCTGCGGCCCGGTCCACACAATCGACCAGGTCTTCGCCGATCCGCAGACGATCGCGCGAGACATGCTGATCGAAGTCGCGCACCCCACAATCGGCCCCCTGAAACTCGCCGGCACGCCCTTGAAGTTGGCCAGCCTCACGAACCCGCCGCGCCGCCCGCCGCCGCTCCTGGGCGAACACACCCACCAGGTCCTGTCAGGAATCCTGCAATTGACCGCACCCGAAATCGATCGACTGCGGAAAGACGGCGTGATCTGAAATCTGCAAAATCGCAAGGCACGCACGCATGAACCGCGATCAGGCCATCGACGCGATCAAAGACAGCCCACTATGCGAACTTGCTGACCAACTGATTGATTCTCTGATTCCCTCGGCTAGGATCGTCGTAAGCGACGAGCCAGGAGATCCGTCGGGCAACGCAGTTCATTCGCATTTTGGCGGCTTGCCGCTTCTTCCCGACGGTACGACCTGGCCCCGTTGGGATAAGACTGATTATTTGTGTGCGCAGATCGCTCGGCTCGAGGACAAATTCAAGAAAAATGCGCGGCTCACCGGTTTACGCGACATTGCTGCCCGGAAGCGAGAGGAATTGTCAAAGGGAATTCAGCCTCTGTCGTTTTTGTGCCAGTTGTCTCTCGCAGAAATGTCGGCGACGGCGCCTCTTGAAGGGTGGCCAAGTTCAGGGACTTTGGGGTTGTTCTTCGATTCGGGTCAGGACTGGGGTTTCGATCCCCAATGCCGCGGCCACTGCCGCGTGCTCTATCTTCGGGAGCACGAGCAACTTGCACCGGTCGCCGCACCCGAAGATCTTGCGGACGAGGTGAGATTTCCAGAGCGGGCATTGAGCTTCACAAGGGAATGGACATTGCCGACTCGTCTCAACGTCGACGAAAATGACTTATCGATTTGGGGAAATGAGGACTACGCCGTACTCCTGCGACAACTCGCGGGTGTATCGGACGAACGCGAACCAATCCATCGCTGCGGTGGACATCCTCAGGAGGTTCAGCGTGCAATGCAGCTTGAGTGCCAGCTCGTCACGAATGGGTTGTACTGTGGCGACTCATCTGGCTACAAAGACCCCCGGCGAGCGGCACTTGAATCAGGCGCAGCCGACTGGCAACTGTTAATTCAGATCGATTCCGACGAAACGCGATTGGGCTGGATGTGGGGCGACGTGGGGCGCGTTTATTTCTGGATCCGCCGCCAGGATCTCGAAGCCGCCGATTTCGACGGAGCATGGGCGCTGCTGCAGTGCTATTGAGCCACGCCTTTCACTTCGCCCACTTACGACGACAAACAGCCGAAACCGGGGTTGACTTAATTGCCGGATTGGGCAGAATTCACTGAGATCCTTTCGAAAGAGGCGGTATGCGGTCGTTTGCGTTACTGATTCTGACACTCGCGTTTGCCTGGGCGGTTGTCCTCCCGGCCGACGATATCGGTACGCATGAACTTCCCGCCGTCCACCACGGCAAGGTGATTTCGAAGGTCCGCGGCAAAGCCGTCGAGCCCCCCACCAGGGGAGCCGCCGTCGCTTTCATGGCCGTGATTGACCAGCAGGCTGTCGAAGTCTACCGCCCTTCCGAAACGGTCGTGTGGCGGAGTGTGCGGACTGCCTCGAACGTGCAGCTCAGCCTGCCCCTCGTAATCTGAGAGTCCCGGAGCGGACATTCTCAAGTCGTGTCGCGCGTTTCCGATCGCGCCGACTATCCGTTCCATGCATGACCTGTGTGTCGTGCGCCTCACATCGATTTCGAGGGAAGGATTCTCAATGACTCAACTACCGGAAGAAAAACCGGCGACGCTGATGAGCTGGTTCCAGCTCTTTGGCTTTCTGATCACCACGATTGTCATCTCGTTCACGGTTGTCACTGTTTTTGCAACTGTCTTTGGCCGATCAGGAGGTGGTCCGTGATGACCCGTTTTCAAAAGTTCCAGATGGTGGCGACGATCGGCATCGCGTTCGTCCAGGTCGCCTGCGGCTGCCCGGCCAGCGCCGTCGTGTTCTGGATCACGCTGTTCTGGGCCGCCGCCCTGAGCGGACAGGTCGAACAGCGCCGACGCAGGTCGCGGGCCGAGCTGACGTAAATCATTCGGCGGATGGATCCGTGTGGCACCCCCTGAGCCACTTTTTTTGGCGAAGGGGGTGCATCCGTTATGTGGGGGTGGCCCAGTCGTCCCGGCCAGGGCGGCTGGGTCCCGGCGAGCCGGGACAAGATTCGACACCGTTCGCTTTGGAAAGACTGCGCTCTCCCACAAAGTTCGCCGCGGCATGAATTCTGAATCGTACTTGTATTTACATACCAGGACTTTCGAATCGACGGCAACGTTGGGCTGCGTGTGGCAATGCTGTAGCAATGATGGTATTTGAACCCGCATGGCGCCGAATCTTGTCGCTTCGCGACCCGGCCGGTGCTTTGCACGCGGCCGGGCCACCCTCCGGAGTTACCCGACCCCCGCTTAACTGGTGCACTCTCAAAGCCCACGATCGCTCGAGTTTTGTCAACGCCGAACCCTGGGCTTTGGTGGTGGAACCCCGTTGGGGTTCGCGACGACAAACAAGGAGGCATACGGGCAGGTTAATAAACCTGCCCCACGCGCGTTACCGGCTTCGCGGTCTGACGTTGGCGGGACTACAATCGCGGGATGAGCGAAGATCGCAAACTGACTGGCCTGGTGCTCTGGATCCTGGTCGCGCTCGGCCTGTTCGCAGTCCTCTTGATGGCCGCTGCCGTGATTTTCGTGGTGGGGTTCTGATCGCAGGCACGCGGCGAAGTATTCCGGCATCAGTAACGGAAGCCGCGGAAAAATGAAGGGGTACGAAGGAGACGAGAATTCATAACCGCGGATGAAGCACGGACGGGCCAAACTGGCCCATTTGCGGTGATCCGCATTGCAAACGGTTCGTTTCTTTGTGTGCCGCGCAAATTGCCAATCTGGGAAAGGAATTGGCCACGGATGCACACAGATGAACACAGATAAGTCGGAGGTGTCCTCGATCTCGTATCTGTGTGGATCCGTGTCCATCTGTGGCTCATAAACTTGGTTCCGGCCGGCGGCCGGGCGACGTCACCCGCGGTGGGCTATCCGTCCTTTGTTTCTTCGATCTCTTCACGAGCAGGTATATCAACCTGCTCCACGACGGGGGATTCCTTGCCACCTTCGGCAAAAAACGTGGGAAAATCATCAATCCGGGGTCTGGCGGGCTGGCCGACCGAACCAGGCCGCCGAACGGGCGACATTTCCGTGTAACGCTGTTCCGTTAAGGATATGATGGTAAACTGCCGGACGAGAGGGCGTCTTGCCCCTCCGGCCTTTCGCTGCTGCTCATCCTGCCTCGGGTCACGCATACGAAGGAGAACACAATGGTCCGCAACACTCGTCGCGAGTTTTTAGGGGACGTGGGTCGAGGGATGCTCCTGGCTGGTCTGGGGACGACACTCGCCGGCGACCTGGGGCTCGCCCGAATCATGGCCGACGAATCGGACGCGGCCCTCAACTTCGGCAAGCTCGAGCCGCTCGTGGCGCTGATGCAGGACACCCCACCCGCCCAGCTCACGGCCATGCTCGTTGAGAAGATCAAAGCGGGGACCAGCCTGAAATCGCTCGTCGCCGCCGGGGCGCTCTCCAACGCGCGCGAATTCGGCGGGCAGGATTACATCGGGTTCCACACGTTCATGGCTCTGGCGCCGGCACTGCGGATGTCTCAGGAACTCCCCACGGCACTGGCCCCCCTGCCGGTCCTCAAGGTCCTGTATCGCAATGCGAACAGGATTCAGGAATTCGGCGGCCGCAAGAACGAAATTTTACATCCCGTGACGGCCGATCCGATGCCGGCCGGCGCGGTCGGCGGCGAATACCTGCGCGACGTGGCCCGCCGCGGCGACATCGAAGCGGCCGACCGGGCCTTTGCCGGTATGGCGCAGTTGCCGGTGGGTGAAGCGTTCAATCACCTGCAGTATGAAGTCGAAGACGAAGTGGACGTGCACCGCGTCGTGCTGTCGTGGCGGGCGTGGGACACACTCGAAATCGCCGGCCAGGAATGGGCGCACTGCCTCTTGCGCCAGTCAATCCGCTACTGTGCCAACGTCGAACGCTCGATGAAGGAAAAGAATTACAAAGGTTCGCCGATCCGCACGATTCTGCCCGCGCTGCTCGACCAGTACAAACTGCTCGGGCAGACATTGGGGAGTCGCGTTGGAGACGACGCCTGGCTCGAGCAACTGGCGACGACGATTTTCCGCGGCACTCGCGAACAGGCGGCCGACGCGGTCGCCCAGGCGCTCAACGACGGATTCTCGCCCGAAACAGTCGGCGAAGCGATGTCGCTGGCGGCCAACATGCTCGTGCTGCACGATCCCGGACGGCCGGAGCAATGGGCCAACGGCGACAAGCCGGTCGGCAGTTGCCACGGCGACTCGGTGGGGGTGCATGCTTCCGATGCGGCGAATGCCTGGCGGAACATCGTGCGGGTCAGCAACCCGCGCAACGTCGTCGCCAGCCTGATCGTCGGCGCCTTCCACACCGGCGGACAGTCCGACCGGTCGAACAAGACGCCGTATCCGCTGGCCGACCAGTTGTCGCTCGTGCGCAGCGACGATCCGGGCCTCCTGCTCCGCGATGCCGAAGCGGCCGTCCGCGAGAAAGACCAGTTCCGCGCGGCGGCGATCGTGGCGCGGTACGGCCAGTTGGGGCACGAACCGCGGCGCGTGTTCGACATGCTGCTCAAGTTCGCGACCAGCGAAGACGGCGCTCTGCACGCCGAGAAGTACTACCACACCGTGACGGCCGAATTCGCCGCCATCCGACCGGCATTCCGCTGGGGACAGCTCGTGGCCCTGGCCCGGGTCACCGCCAGCGAATACGGGCACCAGTCGGCCGGCTACGAAGAAGCGAAGAAGCTGCTGAACGTGTAAGCGCACGGTCAGCGGATGAGCCAACCACCCACGAGCGCCTCGATCGACGAGGCGCTCGTGGTCGTTTGTGGATGCTCAATCTGACGCGTAGTCGATGAGGCGCTGGAAGACATTGGGCCTTAGCCCCGAATGGGGCGAAATATAATAGCCCAGGGGACCACCGCTATTCGCGGCGGTGCCCGCCCTGGGTTCGCGTTTCAGTTCAGCACCTGAGCCCTGAAGGGGCGAAAGAAAGACCCACGGCGGGCGCGCCGTGGGCTTTCGAATCCCGCGCTCATTGGGGCTGCGCTTCAATTGTCGCTATCATGTCTGAAATCGATTCTCTTCCCCAATTCTGGCGCAGAGCCCGCAACATGCTGAGACCATCCATGAACGCTCTGGGCGGCTTGATCACCCTCCTCATCTGCGTGACTTCCCTCCAAGCGGCGGATGACGCAGCCTGGTTTTCCTTCGCGCCGAATGAAAAGGGGCTCGAGGCCGACAGCCCGCTCAACCTGCGGGGGCTCAACGAAAAGTTCGCCGGCGAACATGGGGTCATCGCCGCCAAAGACGGTCAGTTCGTCCATAGCGAGGGCGGCAAGCCGGTGCGCTTCTGGGCGGTGAACGGCCCGCCCGACGATCTCAAGGGAGATGCGCTCCGCCGCTGCGCAAAGTTACTGGCCCGCTACGGCGTGAACATGGTTCGCGTCCACGGCGCGATGTTCGACAAAGACGGCGAGCCCGACCTGGCGAAGGTAAGACACGCCCAGGAAATCGTCGCCGCCATGAAAGCCGAAGGGATCTACAGCCACTTTTCGATTTACTTTCCGCTGTGGTTTACGCCGCGGGCTGGCTTGCCGTGGCTGGAGGGTTACGACGGCACGAAGCATCCGTTCGCCGCGCTGCAATTCAATCCGGCATTTCAGGAGAAGCACCGCGCGTGGCTCAAGGCGCTGCTCACCACTCCCGATGACAAGAGCGGCAAGGCGCTGGTCGATGAACCGGCCGTGTTCGGCGTCGAAGTGCAGAACGAAGACTCCTTTTTCTTCTGGACGTTCGACGAGAAGAACATCCCCGACGCGCAGCTCCGCATTCTCGAGAAACAATTCGGCGACTGGCTCGCGCAGAAATACGGCTCGATCGAGAAGGCGCTCGCCGCCTGGAAGGGGCCACAGGCCAAGCGCGACGCACCGGCCGAAGGACGGATCGGGTTCCGCGGGCTGTGGTCGATTTCGCACGAAAAAACCCCCCGCGACCAGGACACGGCGGCGTTTCTCCTCGAAACGCAGACCCGGTTTTACCGCAATACGTACGACTTCGTGCGGCAACTCGGCTTCAAGGGACTGATTCACGACAGCAACTGGGCCACTGCCGACCCTGAAGTCTTCGGCCCGCTCGAAAAGCTCAGTTACACGGCGGGGGATTTCGTCGACCGGCACGGCTACTTCGAGTGCAATCACAAGGGAGAGAATGCCGCGTGGTCGATCCGCCCGGGACACACCTACAGCGACCGCAGCGCGCTAAAGTTCGATGCGAACGAGCCGGGCAAGCCGAAACAGTTCGTGCATCCGGTGATGGATCCGCATTACGGCGACAAGCCGTCGATGATCTCCGAGACGACGTTCACGCGCCCGAACCGCTACCGGTCCGAGGCGCCGCTGTACTTTGCCGCGTATGGCGCGCTGCAGGACAGCGACTGCATCGTCCACTTTGCGTTCGATGGCGCGAACTGGGCGGTGAAACCCCGGTTCTGGATGCAGCAGTGGACACTGGCGACGCCGGCGATGCTGGGGCAGTTTCCGGCGGCAGCGCTCCTGTATCGCAGGGGGCTCGTCGCCACCGGCGCCGTTGTCGCCAGCGTGAGGCTGAACACGAACGATCTGGCCCACCTGCGCGGGACGCCGCTTCCGCAGGATGCGTCGTTCGACGAACTGCGGCTCAAGGATGTCCCCCAGGGGACCGAGGTGCAGCCCGGCCAGCGCCTCGACCCGCTCGTGCATTACGCAGGGCGGACGCACGTGACCTTCACCGGTGACCCGGGGGGCGCCAAGGTGAGCGACTTGAAACCGTTCATCGACCGGGCCGCGCAGACTGTCACGAGCACGACAGGGGAGCTCAAGCTCGACTACGGCAAGGGGCTGCTGGTCATCAATGCGCCGCGCGCCCAGGGGGCCAGCGGCGCGCTGAATTCGGCGGGCAAGATCGACCTTGCGGCACTCACGGTGACCAGCGACCTGGACCTGGCGCACGTCATCGCCGTGTCTCTGGACGACCAGCCCCTGGCCACCTCGAAGCGGATGCTGCTGCAGGTGATGAGTGAGGAGCAGGCGAGCGGCTTCCAGACCGAAGCGGCCAGCGCGACGACGAAGCGGATCACGAACATCGGCCGCGACCCGTGGCAGGTGAAAAACCTGAGCGGCAGCGTGGCCTTCAAACGGCCCGACGCCGCAAAGCTCAAAGCGACAGCCCTCGACGCGAGCGGCCAGTCCGCCGGGGCCGCGGGGACGGCACAGGAAATCAAACTCCAGCCGACGACGCTGTATTATCTGATTGAGCTGTGACGATCGAGAATTGAAATCAGCTAGAAGCCGGGCGCCGAGGGTGCGGCCTGCTTGGGCGCGGCGGCGGGAGCCGGTCGGGCCTTCTTTTTCTTGGCGGCGGGCTTGGCCGGTTCGGGTTTGACTCCCGACTCGAGGGCCGCCTCGTCGTTCTTCAACTGCCGCATTTCGTTGATTTCGTCGCGCAGTTCCTTGAGTTTTTCTTCATCGAGGTAATTGGTCACCAGTTCCAGCGTCTCGCCGCACAGCTTCTGGATTCGCTGCTCGGCCGTCGCGTCGCGGCGGGCTTTGGCCGCACTCCGCGAATTGAGCCGGATGACATTGATCTCGCCGGCGAACGTCGCCGCCTTGGGCATGGCTTCCAGATCCTTGAGCAATCCCGTGACGACATCCCACTGGCCATCTTTGGCCCGGGCCTTCGCCATCGACATCAGGACGGCCCGGCGGGCGACGGTGTCAACCAGCTTGGCCTGCACGAGCGCGATCTCTCCTTCGGTCTCCAGGCGGAACGAATCATCCGGGAGTTCGAGCACGACCGATTCCTGCGTCCCCGGCAGGAAGGGAACGCGGGCGAGCAGAACCTGTCCGCTATGCACCAGCAGCCACACAGGCCGCCCGTCGGGCGCCGTCGTGACCGACAAAGGGACGACGCCCGTGCGGTCCGCCACCAGTCGCGGATTCTTCGGGACTGACTTTTCACCCTCCGGCTTTTCGCCGTCGCGCGGCGGGTAGGGAACGGGGGAGAGTTCGACTTCGAGCCCGGCCAAGGGTTTGCGGGCCGGAGGCCGCGTCACGAGTGTCAGATTGGTCACCGGTCCGCGCCCGGAAACTGCCAGCGCGACATTCTGAACGCGATTGCGCCGAGTCGCCAGCGGCGATCGCATCCCGCTGATCAGCGTCCCCGCAGTCCGGCCGAGGCTCGGGGAGTCGCCGGCAACCACGTAGGTCCACGGCACGTGCTGAACGCGCTCGACAACCTGCTCCTTGTTGCGAAAGGTCGAGTAAGCCTCGAAGATCTGGCCCGGACGGATCGCCTGCCATTGGCTGTCGGGGGGAGTGAAGCTGCCACCGCGGGCGCGCATCAGCGGCGGACCGTTGCGCGGCTGTTCGACTGCCGCGATCGGCCGAAAGAGCCGGGCAATGGCTGTCAGAAGTGCAACCGAGATCTCGCCGCGGTCGAGGACAGAGCCCGTGGTGAGCGGGCCCAGTTGCCGGGTGGCATTGTCAAACTCGCGCCCCGCCACGCTGAAGCCGGCTCCCGCCCCCTCGACCCAGAGAAAATACTGCTTATCCGGATCAACAGGCAGGGTCTCAGCGGTCGCTGGTTCGTCAGCCGCCGGCTCGACTGGCTTGGGCACGCGGATGAGCGATTCGGCAGCGAGCCGTTTGAGCGCCGCCAGCCCCGCGAACGTGCTGCCCGATTCTTCGACGACTTCTGCCTGCCAGAATTCGCCGACTGACCGCTCGAGCCCGTCGGCCACTTGCTTGAGCAGGTCGCGCCGGAACTGGGAATTGAACCGGGGGCCAGCCTCGAACGCGATATTCACGCGCACCGAATACGGCAGACTCTCAAACGTCTCCTGGGCTGCCGCCGGACCGGCGGCCTGGAAAATTGCGAGCAAAGCCAGACTGATGTGCCGCGCGCAGGCGTTCACAACGGCTGCTCCTTCGAATACCAGGGTTCGACGCGCCAGCGCTCGATCTTCTGGTACGGCCCCAGAGGCCGCTCGGGAACTCCGCGGATATTCTTGCGATACACGAGCACGTCGTCGATTTCCCAGAGCGGAATCAGATGCACCTCGGCCCAGAACTGTTCGTGCAGCCGGTGCAGCAGGCGCTCGGCCGATTTTCCGTCGCCGACGCGGTCCAGCTCGAGCAGGTGTTTGCGGAGCCACATCGGCAGGTGTCCCAGGGCCCCCGTCTCGGTGGACGTCGTGAGCGCCAGGTATTGCCACAGTTCGACCAGCGGTTCGGCCAGAGTCTCGGTCCGGTACAGAACGTCCCAGGTTTCGTCGCCGCCAGCGGCCAGCGCGGCTGTCGGCGCGATGGCCAGCTCGGCCTCAATGCCGATCGCCTTCCACTGGTCAACGATGCGTTTGGCGGCTTTTTGCAGATCGGGGTCGTTGGCACAGGCCAGACGCAGGATCGGCAGCTTGGCAGCCAGCTCCTTCTCGGCCGTTCGCGCCAGAGAATAGGCCAGTGCGGGATCAAACTTGTGCGGCTCGATCCCGCTGTTGCGGCTGTAGGCGTAGCTCGTGGTGGCAAACGGTGCAGAAATCACGCGCCCCAGGCCCCCGGGCGGCTCGTGCAGAAAGACCTCTTCGAGAATCCGCGGACGATTGATCGCGTACACGAGCGCCCGGCGCAGCGTGCGGGCCGACAGCGCCCGGCTGTGCGGATTGAATTGCAGCACGTGCGTCGTCGGGAGCCCGTAGGCTTGAGTGAAAAACTCGGAACGCGCAGCCAGCGAACGTGTCTGGAAAGCCGGGACGCGCGGCAGGTACGAAACTTCACCTCGCAGCAGCCCCTGAATCGCCTTTTCGTAAGTGGAGTATTTGAGCTCTACGACGTCGAGCACGTGGCGCTCGCTCGCATTGTCGGGCTCGGCGACCGTCCGGCGATAAACCACGCGACGCTCGTCCACCGTGCGCAGCTCAAAGGGATACGTTTTCGTCTGCAGATCCTCGGGGCCGAGACCGCCGTTCGCGGCGGTTTCCAGGGGGCTCCCATCGGATCCCCCTGTGGCGCGGCACGCGAATGCGAACAACGACTCGGGACGCAGCGGCACCTGCCGGAACCTTACCGCCAGCTCGAACGGAGAAGGGATCTCGAGCGATTCGACGGCGGCGGCAAATCGCGCATCGTATTCGGCACTCCGCGGATCGATGCGCGCCCCCAGCGCCCGGGCCAGGCGGGCTGCCGTCAGCAGCGGCTGCGATTCGCCCGGCGAGCGAAAGTGTCGCAACCGAAACAGGATGCTGTGTCCCAGTTCGGTCGGTTCCCACTCGCTGAAGAACCGCGTCTCGTAGCGGGCGATCTTGCTTTCCAGGCGCGACGGCTCAAACAGAGGCAATTCGGTCATCTGCCGGCGGCGGCGTTCAGCCTCTGAGAGAATC
>Ga0137463_1000160_pt1 | contig 25719 bp, 19 predicted proteins | sample EasRivERMGT800_2_FD_102333 | JGI IMG/M metagenome (GOLD analysis project Ga0137463, IMG submission 102333) | Soil microbial communities from meander-bound floodplain in the East River, Colorado, USA - East River MetaG ERMGT800_2 | ecosystem: Environmental > Terrestrial > Soil > Floodplain ...
CAGAATCGTGACGATGAAGAAGTGCTCGAAACCGGCGATTTGCATGCCGATGCCGGTGGCGATTCCCTGTCCCAATGCGGCGGCGAACGTCGCCGAGACAACGGCCCGCACCGCCTGGTCGAATTGCACGAGCAGGTGCCGCTTGTAGTCGCGGTGGACCGGGATCAGTTTTTCAGTTGCTGCGATCAGCGCCGGACCGTCGGTGATGAAATAGTAAGTGGCGATGACGAAGGTCAGAAATCCGACGATCACCGAGACGGCGCCGCCGAGCAGGGTCAGAGTCCCACTGGCCGAGCCGAGGGTCTTGCGGGCCAGCGACACGGCCCCTTCGCGCAGCTTGACCTGCATTTCCCGCTGCAATTCCTCGCGGACGATCGGTTCGCCGTTGAGCGATTCGTAACGCTGGATGAGGCTTTCGACTGGAGCGCTGTTCTGGATCGACTGCGTGACTTCAGTCCAGTTCGACCCCTTAAACGCTTCCTGTGCGAGATCATACAATTGCCGGGCCGCCCGATAGGTGCAAAAGACGAGGGCCAGGATGAGGATCAGGTCGACAATCGTCGTGAGCGCTGCCGCGGCCGCGTTGCGATTCTTCGTCCAGACGAGAAACCGCCGGTAGATCGGCTGGGAGAGGACGGCGACGATCCCGGCCAGAAACAGCGGCATCAGGAACGGAGCGATCACCTGAAAAAAGGTGAGCCCCAGGAGCACGATGACCGTCCCCATCAAGAGCAACGATACGAGCCGCGCCATCTGAGCCATGCCGCCAGACGCTCCTTCCAGAGCGGTGCATACCAGCCAGGGTGTCCGGGAAATGTTACCGTGAGAAATGGTACACGGGGCCGGCGTGCTGCGACAGGGCCGCGCCGCGGCAAACCGCTCCCAACCGGGCTGCGGGGAAGTCGGCAGCCCCAAAGAAGAAAACGACCCCCGGAATTACTTCCGGGGGTCGCTATCGGTCGAACTCAATCGGACACGTTTCCGAAATTGTTCGTAAATTTCACTCACAGACCGGGCTTAGCCACGCAAACCGAACAGGTTCGAGAGGCTGCTCTTCTTCGCCTTGGTCTGCTGATTCTTCAGACGCGAGGGGAAGTAGGCTTCGGGTTCAGCCGAGGCCGGAGCCGGAGCCGGTGCGGGAGCCGCTTCGCCACCTTCAGCCGGGGCCGCGGGGGCGTCCGAGCTGACCGGAGCGGAGCACGAGGCCGGCGCACAGGTGTTGCAAGCTGTCTGGCAGCAATCCTGAACGTCATAACCGCACGCACACAGAGCCTTGGTCGCAGCTTTCACAACGTGCTTGTCGCAGTCCGCCAACGCACAGGTCAGAGCGGCGACAACTTTGTCGTTGCAGCAGCAGCCGTTCTTCTTGGTCTGCTTGGTGATCTGGACGGCGGCTTCCTTGCGGACCCGTTCGTCGCTGTCATTCAGACCGTAGATGAACGCGCACATAATCTCAGGATTGCAGACGCAGTCATACTTGCCCAGCTTCTTGAGGGCACCGCGACGGCACTTCGCATAGCAACCGGTCTGCGATTCATAGATCCAGTGAGCAACTTCGCAGGGATCTGCATTGCAGCACTTGGTATCGCAGCCCTTTTTGCCGTTGTCGCAGCACTTCGACTGGCAAGGCGTGTCGCAGCACTTGGCCGGAGCCGGTGCGGGAGCACAGGGAGCGGCGCAGGTCGCCGGAGCCGGTGCAGCACAAGCCGGAGCACAAGGAGCAGCGCACGTGGCCGGAGCCGGAGCAGCGCACTTCGGGGCACAAGCCGGAGCACACGGAGCAGCGCAGGTGGCCGGAGCCGGGGCAGCGCACTTCGGGGCACAAGCCGGAGCACACGGAGCAGCGCAGGTGGCCGGAGCCGGAGCAGCGCACTTCGGAGCACAAGCGGGAGCACAAGGAGCAGCGCAGCTCACAGGAGCCGGCGCGGCGCACTTGGGAGCGCAGCCGCCGCAGGGAGCTGAATTGCAGCAGCCCTGGGGTTTCGCGCACGAACGCTGGTAGTTGTAGACCCTGGGACAAGTCGGCTTGCAGATCACAGGCCGGCAACATTTGGGCTGACAAGACGGGGCGCACCCGCAGCTCTTCTCAGCTCCGCAGCAGTCGTGGCTGGTCAACACGATGGGGCCGGCTTCAGCCGACGCCACCATGCCGAGCATGGCCACAACCACACTGTAAAGCTTGGTCAATTTCATAACAAAGCGTCTCCTTCCCTTGGGAAATAAGTTTGTCAGCCGTCCGAACCGCGGATGGGTCGGTGTGTATTTCGTCCGTAGGCGATTTTTGCGGCCTGATCTTTCAACCAGCCTGACCGCCTGCGACGCGCGTCGCTTTTGTCCGAGAACCAAGTCCGACGACCACACCGCAGAGTTGGACGGCAAAACCATCCGCTATTGGGCTAGCACATGGCATCGGAGCCGTCGGGCTTTTCCGCAGCCCGAACCTTTCCTCGGCAAGTCCGATGATCCCTGTTACCGGCGTAGATGCGGGAGCCGGAAAAGCAGGTCTGAAGCAAATGATCGGCGGCTGGTCCGGCTGGCCTTGAGTGTCGCAAAGTATTATTCAGGAAGATGTTTACGACGATTCCGGCACCGACTTGCGCGTTCATTCCGGGGAGTGAAACTGCTGCGAGTTTGCGGCCGGAGTCATCCGTTCAACCGTTACATCCCGGTCAATCTGGGTGGTCTGGGTGCAGCAGGAAACGGTCGGGTTCGTCTCCGCATTTGCCGGGTTTGCGAATCAAACACGGCGCGTTTTGTGCTTTTCGATCCTACGATCGAATCGTCCGTTACAGCCCGAATTTTGCGACTCTTCGACAGATCGAGACCAACCGGATTCGAGCGGCCGACTTGCTCTGGTCACAACCTCGGACCAACGCTAATTTACGCTCCCCCCGCCGTCCTGATGCGCCACGCGGCGGGGTTGCAGCGCCAGGCAAGGAGTGCCCGCATGTGGCTGTATGTCGTGCTGTTCGGTCTCACCTTCGTGCAGAGTTGTGCGCTGACACTCTGCGCCCTGCAGGTGGGACGCTGGTTCAGAATCCTCGATTTTCCCGACAAACATCGCAAATTTCATGAACGGGCCACGCCTCGGACCGGGGGGCTGGCGGTCTGTGCCGCTCTGGTCCTGGGAGTCGGCGAAGCGGCCTGGCTCGGCTCGAACGGAATTCTTCCCGGCGTACCGCACCTCGATGGCACCGTGTGGCTGGTTGTTTCGGCCGTCCTCCTGTGTGGTCTGGGACTCTGGGACGACAAATTCGGCATGAGTGCCGGCGCGAAGCTTGCCTGGCAGGCCGCCGGCGTCTTGCCGTTCGTCCTCTGGGGACGAACGACGACGACTGGCTCCCTGTTCGGCTGGCAGCTCGACTTTGCCGGGCTGGCGATTCCGATTGCGCTGTTCTGGCTCGTTTCGTGCGTCAACTTTGTCAACCTGGTTGACGGACTGGACGGCCTGGCCGGGTCGGTCGGATTGATCGTGTCGCTGGCGGTGGCATGGCTCGCGTGGTGGCACGGGCAGACGGAAGTCTGCCTCTTGGCCTTGATCCTGTCGGGAGCACTGGTTGGTTTCCTGGTCTTCAACCGGCCTCCGGCCCGCATCTTCCTGGGAGACTCGGGGAGCCTGCCTTTAGGGTTCCTCATCGGGGCGCTGTCGCTCGAGGCCTCTGCGAAGCGCGCCGCCGGATTGACGCTGGCGGTACCCCTGGTGTTGCTCAGCATCCCGATGTTCGACACGTCGATGGCCATTCTGCGCCGCAAGTTGAACGGGCTCAGCATTGGCCAGGGAGATCGGGCGCACATCCATCATTGTCTGCGGGACCGGGGCTGGTCGCCGGCACAGACGCTGTTTGCGATCTGCTCGATGTGTACCGTGACGGCACTTGCGGTCGTCGCGGCGACCATCCTCAATAATGATCTGGTGGCCATTGCCGTCTCGGGCCTGCTCCTGGTGACGCTGATTGCCGGGCGAGTATTCGGTTTCAACGAGACGGTTCTCTTGGCGCGCCACTTGCGGGCGGTGGTTCTGTTCCTGCAGTCGGCACCGCGAACGCTGCGGACGAAGTTTGTCGCCGTCCGTCTGGAAGGTACCCCGCTGGCCGGCCAGCTTGAGCTCTGGAATAAAATTGTCGAGCGCGCCGAACGGATCGACGCCCGAAAGATCGACTTCACCTGCGAGCATCTCCCCAGCGGCAAGGAGCTGGCCGCGCTCAACTGGAATTCCGATTCGATCGAAGACAGCGAAGGCCCGATCTGGGAATTGAACTACGCGGCACCGCGGGGCCGCGGCGTACAGACCCGAATCCAGGCGCGCGGCCTGGCGCCGTACGGGTCGGGCATCCTGTGGCTCAGCGAACTGGCGGAGTTGTTTGTGGCCCTCTGCATCCATTGGCCAGTGAGCGACGCCGACGCCGCCTCGACTGAATCGGAAGAGGTCGACGATCTGCCGCCGCAGATTCTGACGGCCCGTTGGGGAACGTCGTCCGACGTCGTTGAGATCCCCGTTGTGCCGCATCGGATCGTGGGCCGCGACGCCGCGTGACGTGAGGGGCGCGGCAACGGATCCTGGCATCCCGACTTCGTAGCGGAACTCGTGAGAGTTCCCCGCTGTCCAGGAAATCTGAATTCTCACGAATTCAGCTACCCCAACGAATTGCCTCCCCAACCGGACCCGGACGGCATTCATTTGTTTCCCGATCCAGACGCGGGTAGACTGGTTCGCGGTGCGGAGCCACGTTCCCCGCGAGATTTCCTCTCAGATCCCGATCAGCCGGCCCAGCCGCAATATCGCTTTCAGGAGCAGATTCATGCCGAAGCAACGTTCGAGTCGTCGTGACTTTCTCAAATCGTCGTCTCTGGCGGCACTGGCCGGCGCCTCGTTCCCGTACTGGTTCACGAGCGCGTCCAGCGCGGCATTCGGATTCCAAACCCCCAATGAGCGCCCGGTCGTCGGTTGCATCGGAGTCGGCGATCGCTGGCGCGGCGGCATTCGCCAGAATGTCATGAATTTCGGCGACGTGGCGGCCGTCTGCGATGTGGACGTACACAACCTGCGGTGGGGGCAGGACCTCGTGGGGGCCGACCAGGCCAAGAAGGGCTCGGATCACCAGATCGCCACTTACGAAGATTATCGCAAGATTCTCGACCGCAAAGATATCGACGTGGTGACGATCGTCACTCCCGATCACTGGCACTCGAAGATCGCCATCGAAGCCATGAAGGCCGGCAAAGACATTTATTGCGAAAAGCCACTGACGCTGACGATTGACGAAGGCAAGCAGATCATCAAGGTGCTCAACGAAACCAAGCGCGTGTTTCAAGTCGGCACTCAGCAGCGCAGCGAAATGGGCAATCAGGAAACCCCGCAGTTCTTCCTGACAGCGGTGGCCCTGATCCGGGCCGGGCGGATCGGCGAGGTGAAGAAGGTCACCTGCGGCATCAACGGCGCGCCTGCCAGCGGACAGATTCCGGTGGCCGAAATTCCGGCCGGTTTCAACTGGGACATGTGGCTGGGTCAGGCTCCGTATACCGAGTTTCGCCAGGGTAAATACGGCAACAACGGCAACTACCGCGAATCGCGGACGCATTACGAGTTCCGCTGGTGGTACGAATACTCGGGGGGCAAGATGACCGACTGGGGAGCGCATCACGTGGACATCGCCCAGTGGGCCATCGGGATGGACAACTCGGGCCCGATTTCGGTGCAGGGGACGGCGAATCATCCGGTCCCCCTCAAGGACGGGCGTCCCACCGAAAATGATCGCTACAATGCGGCGACAACCTTCAACGTCGTCTGCCAGTTCCCCAACGGCGTCGAGCTCACGATCTCGAGCGAAGGGGACAACGGCATCCTCTTCGAGGGGACCGAGGGGCGGCTGTTCGTCAACCGCGGGAAGATCACCGGCAAGCCGGTCGAAGATCTCAAGAGCAATCCGCTCCCCGACGACGCGCTCGTCAAGCTCTACAAGGGGAAGAAGCCCGGCAACCATATGGGCAATTTCTTCGAGTGCATCAAGGACCGGACGCAACCCATTTCCGACGTCTACACGCACCATCGCTCGATGTCGACGTGCCATCTGGCCAACATCGCGATCCGGCTCGGTCGCAAGATCGAGTGGGACCCCGAACGGGAACAAATTGTCGGCGACAAGGACGCCAATTCGTGGCTGGCGAGAGAGCAGCGCAAGGGCTACGAGATCGTCACGTAACGAAATCGTGGCGATCGTGAATTGTCCGGCGGACCCCGGCGAAGCATCGCCGGGGCTTTTTTTGACATCAGCCCGACTATGACGGGCATTTATTTCAGCCGCCGCGCGGCTTGTCGAGAACCACTTTCACGGTGACGCGCTCTTCGCCGCGCATCACGGTGACTTCCGCCGTGTCACCCGGCGAAAACTTCCGCAGGGCGTCGTCGAAGTCATTCAGGTTCTCGATTTTGTGGGTGCCGAGCTGGATGATCCGGTCGCCCGATTTCAGACCGGCCTTTTCCGCCGGTCCTCCCGGCGCCACCCCCGACAGCAGGTAACCCGGTTTGTCGCCTCCAAAATCGGGCACGCTGCCGAAGTACGGGCGGCTCCCCGTGCCGGCCGGACGATCCGAAATATCGGCCGTTCCCTTGACCGCGATGTATTTGGGCCGTTCGGGGAGGCTGGCGACTTCGATCGTCAGCTTTTCGACGAGGTCGACGATCCGCTCGGTTCCCGGAATGTTGATTTTGTCCCAATCATCCGACGGGCGATGATAATCGCCGTGCGTCCCGGTAAAGAAGTGCAGCACGGGAATCTGCTTCATGAAGAACGACTGATGGTCGCTGGGGCCCATCCCCTCCGGCTTGAGGCTCAGCGTAAAGCGCGCTTCCTTCCCCAGGCGCGACAGGATCCCGTCCCAGACGGGCGACGTGCCGACGCCGAAGATTGTGAGCTTGTCGTCCCGCAGCCGGCCGACCATATCCATATTGAGCATGGCAATGGTTTTGTCGAGCGGAAAGACCGGCTCCTTGACGTACCGCGCCGATCCGAAGAGCCCCAGTTCTTCGCCGGTGAAGGCGACGAAGACGACGCGGCGGGGAAGCTTTTCGCGGCGGGCGGTCAGGCGCCGCGCCACTTCGAGCAGGCTGATCGTCCCCGAGGCATTATCGTCGGCTCCGTTGTGGATCTCATTGCTGTTGGGGACGAAAGAGCCGACTCCGCCCCGCCCGACATGGTCGTAGTGAGCCCCGACGACGACCGTTTCGTCGGCATGCGGACCGGCCCCGTCGAGAACCGCGACGACGTTCTTGACCTGCGCCTGCTTGCGCTCGATGGTGACCACGCCGCCGGCCGTCCAGCCCTTGACGATTGCACTCCGCGGCTTGAGGTCCTTGTCGATGTCAGTCTCGAGGTCGGTGAGGGTCTGGTTCAGAGTCGCCTTGAGCACCTGATCGGCGATCGCCCGGGTGATGTGGACCACGGGCAGATTGCGGATCGACTCGTGTCCGCCGAACCCGAATTTCATCAGCGTATCGGGCTCGCTCGTCCCCAGATGTCCCTTACCCGCTTTGTACCGGGCGACTTCGTCGGCGAGCTTCTTGCGGGCAGCGGCCAGTTTCTCGGCGTCAGCCGGGTCGGCCGCTTCGAACGCCACCGCCGCGTCGGCAACACCTTCGGCAATTCTGGCAACCTGCTTCTTTCCCTGTTCGAGCTCGTTGCGACCGCTGTACGGGTCATTGACGAGCAGCACGGCCACGGCACCTTTGGTAAAGGCGTGGTCGAGTTTCGAGCGCAGCTCTCCGTGCGACGAAACGCCTCCGCGGGGGTTCATGAACGGTCCGTGCGTGTTTCCCTGCTGCGGTACCTTGCGCATGATGAGGGCCACCTTGCCCTTCAGGTCGATGCCGGCGAATTCGTCGAACTTCTTGTCGGCCGCTTCGATGCCGTATCCGCAGAAGGCCAGTTCCCCCGTAAAGGCCCCCGAGCCGCCGAACGACTGCGGCACAAAATCGGTATTCAGAGTCAGGTTCAGCTTCTTCCCTTCCGGGCCGACGAGTTCCAGCGTGTTGACGGCGCCGATCGAGGCGCCGGTATTCATCGTGAATGTCTGGTACGGCCCGCCGTTCACGGCGTTGAGCCTGAGCCCCATTTTCGCAAACTGGTCGCGGATGTAGTCGGCGGCCGTGTCGAGGCCCGACAGGCCGACTCCGCGTCCTTCCAATTCGTCCGACGCCAGATATTTGACGTCGGTGAGCAATCGCTGCTGCGATTCGGTAACTGCATCGGCAGCCCGGACCGGGGCGAACCCCGACACGACGAGGCAGATTGTGGTGAGTGCGGCGCTGCAGAGTGCCAGGGACGAACGTTTCAGAAAATTCATAGGGGTACAGATTCCCGATTCAGGAAGTGGAAGATCGCTGCAAAGTTCGTGCTTCGTGTCGCGTTAAACAGGTGTGGTCAATGGACGGTTTCGGGGACCGGCTTAAACTGCCCCTGCAGCCGCTCGATCGCATCGACCGGATTCATATTAAACAGCGCCCGGCCGCCGGTTCCCCAGTGCCCGCGCTCGTAATGGAAGACGGCGGCCGCATCGCGGATGTTGCCGACGGCGGCCACTCCTTCCATATCCCCTCCCTCGATCGCCTCAAACCGGATGTTGACGGCCACAAACGCCGTCAAGAGCCCGCTTTTGCGGTCACGCGCGTAGGTGACCGATTCCAGCCAGTCGCAATCGACCCATCGTAAGTCGCGCGGCTTGCCGGACCTGGCGGCCAGATCGAAAAACTTGGCCTCCAGCACCTCGCGCTGCCGTCGGAACTCCTGGCGCGCACGATCGGTCTCGCGCCGCTCCCGCCAGGCGCGGACCGGCTTGCGGAGCAAGACTGTGGCAAACACGAGGAGCGCCACGCCCCCGATTCCCGGCAGCAGATAATCCATGCGTCCCTTTCTACGAGTTCTTGAGGCTGTCTCTGAATTTTACGGTGCCCTCTTGTGGTTTGGCAACCGGTCGGTTGTGCGATGGAGCGTGGCATGCCTGCCACCTTTCCACTATTCTCAGACCCATGACCAGACTCCTGGGTGCCCACATGTCGATTGCCGGCGGCTACTACAAAGCCGTTGAGGCGGCTGCCGAATTCGGCATGGAGGTCGTGCAGCTTTTCACCAAAAACAACAATCAGTGGAAAGCCAAGCCACTTGCCGCTGCAGAGATCGACGAATTTCGCGCGGCCCTCAAGACGACCGGCATCCAATGCCCGGTGGCCCACGACAGCTACCTCATCAATCTCGCCAGTCCCGACGACGTTCTCTGGAATAAGTCGATTGACGCATTCACGGTCGAAATCGAGCGAGCCGAGGCGCTGGGGTTGATTGGCGTCGTCATGCACCCGGGATCGTTTGTGACTTCGTCGGAAGAGGCGGGCCTGGCGCGGATCATTACCGCTCTCGATGAGTCGCACCGCCGCACGCCCGGTTTTCAGACATTAACGCTGCTGGAAACGACAGCCGGGCAGGGAAGCAATCTTGGGCATCGGTTCGAGCACCTGGCCCGGATCGCCAACGACTGTGCCGCACCCGAGCGGATCGGCGTGTGCGTTGATACGTGCCACATCTTCGCCGCCGGCTACCCGATCACGACAGCTGAAGAATATGCCGCGACGATGGCCGAGTTCGACCGCGTGATCGGCATCAAGAGAGTCCGCGCCTTTCACCTCAACGACAGCGTCAAGGAATTCGGCAGCCGTGTCGATCGCCACGCCAAGATCGGTGCCGGCAAACTCGGACTCGAGCCGTTTCGTCATCTGCTGAACGATCCGCGATTCGCCAAGGTTCCGATGTATCTGGAAACGCCCAAAGGGGACGAGGCTGGCGAGCAACTCGACGCCATCAACCTGCGAACCCTCCGCGGCCTGGTCGCAAACAAGTCGGCCAAGGCGACCAAAGCCTGACTCGTTCAGCAGTTTCTCCAAGGGTACTTAAGATTTGTACTGATTTGCGATTGAAGACGACCAGGAACACTAATCACCACTGATCTACGCTGATCCGATTAGCGTAGATCAGTGCGAATTAGTGTTCTTTCTTTTTCTTCGTTTGTTCTGAAACTGTCTCTCATCACCGTGCCAGCAGCCTTCCCAGTTTCTCAGTCAGCGCCCTGATGTCGATCCCGGCGACGAGAAACTTCTTGTGGTGCGACGTTTCACCAGCCACAAGCGAAAGCTGCGAACGTTTGAGTCCCAGCAGATCGGCCAGCACCTTCACGAGCGCGTCGTTCGCTTTCCCCTTTTCCGGCGCCTGCGTCACGGCAACTTTCAGCCGCCCGGCATGGACCCCGGTGACGCCGTTCTTGCGAGCACCCGGCTGCGCATGAACGGGAAGCAGCACTCCGCCCGCTGTCGCCTGAAGATCAATTGTCGGAGTCATCGTCATCGGCTTGCGCAATTGGGGACCGGGGACCGGGGACTGGGGACCGGGCCGCCATCCGTCAACGCCCCCAAATGGTCAGCTTTTGTCTTCATTTTTTTGCCGTGCCACAAACGGCTCCTCATTTGGCAGAAGCAGGACGGTTCGCATCGAAGGGGGCGGGGGGCAGAACCGGGGCGGTCGCAAAGTTCTCGGGAAGTTTGCCGGTGAGACTTCCCAGGAACGCGACGATCTCGTCTACATCGCGGTCTGTGAGATCCACACCGAGTTGCACCTTCCCCATGATCCGCACCGCTTCATGAAGCGAATTCACAGAGCCGTCATGAAAGTAAGGGGCCGTCATCGCCACGTTGCGGAGGCTGGGAACTTTGAACTGATAGAGATCCGCATCGTCCTTCGTGATATTGAATCGCCCTTTGTCGATCTCTTTGCTCCTGGTTTCCTTCCAATACTCGCTGACCACGCCGAACTTTTCGAAGCTCCCCCCGCCAACGCCGGATCCGTCATGGCACTGGACGCAACCGGTCTTGAGGAATGTCCGCAGGCCCCGGCTCTCCTGGGCAGACAGGGTGCCCGCTTTGCCGCCGAGGTATTCGTCAAACCGCGAGGGAGTGATCAGAGTTCGCTCATAAGCGCCGATGGCCTTGCCCCAGTTATCTTCCGTCACCGGATTCGCCTCGCCCGGGAAGGCCTTCTCAAACAACTCGGTGTATCCGGGAATCGCCCGCACGCGGGACATTGCCGTCGCGTAATCGGGATTGCCGAAACCTATTCCGAGCAGAGCCATCTTTGCCTGTCCTTCGACATTTTCGCGGCCGCCATCCCAGTGGATTTTGAAATGCAGGCCGACATTCAGGACCGTGGGCGCATTTCGGGGCATGAGTTTGTCGTTGACCCCGCGCGACTTGGCGAGCCCATCGGCTCCGTACAGCGCCGGTGGGTGACATTTCACACAGCTCCCGACGCCGTCGACCGAGATCCGCGGGTCGAAGAACAGCTTGCGTCCCAGGCTCACGCGCTCCGGGGAGACCGGGTATTCTGTCGTGGCCGCATCCTGGGGAAGCGGCTTAAATGCGTCCTGAGCTTCCTGGAGGAGTTTCGCATCGTTCCGGACTCCCTGAGCGAAGAGGATTCCCGTCAGCGCGCCGGCAAGGATTGCGATCAGGCCAGTGGCAATGACGGCGTTCCGCCGTCGCTTGGCGAACGTGAGGCACTGTATCTTCATGATAAGACTCCCACAGTGATTTTGTCGGAAGACGGGAGTAAACCCAAGCCGGAACGGTCCCAAAAGACGCCCGTGGATGTTGACGAGGGGTCGCCGTCAGCCACGATCATTTCTGGTTCGGATTTCAGCGTCAATGCGATGCTCTTGACGCGCATAGCTCGTTGCCGTCCTCCCGCGTGTGTTAACTCCCAGGTCGGTCAGCTTCCCGCCAGCGCAGCGGCCGTCGATCTCGACTGATCATTCGCACCATTCGTGCCGTTCCCCAGGGTGTAGGAATGGGCGCCGGCGCCGGCCAGTTTGCCGCCGTCGACGATCAGGTACTCCTCGCGAATCGGCCGGCCGGCGAACCAGCACTCCAGGATCTCGCGGACGCCGGCGGCATAACGGGCCTGGGCCGAGAGGGTCGTCCCCGAGACGTGCGGCGTCATCCCGTGGTGGTGCATCGTCCGCCAGGGGTGGTCCTTCGGAGCCGGTTGCGGAAACCAGACGTCTCCGGCGTATCCGGCGAGCTGCCCGCTCTGCAGCGCCCGTACGATGGCGTCACGGTCGCAGATCTTGCCGCGGGCCGTGTTCACGATGTAGGAACCCCACTTCATCTTGCTCAGCAGCGCATCGTTGAACATGTGCTCCGTCTCGGGGTGCAGCGGGCAATGAATCGAGATCACATCGCACACCTGGACGAGTGACTCGACATTCGGGTGATAGGTGAGGCCCAGTTCTGCCTCGACCGACTCTGCGAGCCGATATTTGTCGGTGTAGTGCAGCTTCACGTCGAACGGTTTGAGGCGCCGCAAGACTGCCTGGCCGATGCGCCCACCGGCGACCGTGCCGACGTTCATCCCTTCCAGATCGTAAGCCCGTTCCACACAATCGGCGATGTTCCAGCCTTTCCGGACGACCCACTCATACGAGGGGATGTAATTGCGGACGAGGGCCAGGATCTGCATCACCGCGTGCTCGGCCACGCTCATGCTGTTGGAGCTCGTCACTTCGGCGACGGTGATGCCGCGCCGGCTCGCCGCCTCGAGATCGACATGGTCGGAACCGACGCCAGCGGTGATCGCCAGCTTCAGCCGGGGAGCCTTCGCGATCCGCTCGGCCGTCAGATAGGCGGGCCAGAAGGGTTGCGAGATGACGACTTCGGCGTCCGGTAACTCCTTTTCGAAAACCGACTGTGGGTCGTCCTTGTCGGTGGTGACCACCAGGTCGTGGCCATTCTCCTCGGCAAACTTTCGCAGTCCCAGTTCGCCGGAAACCGAGCCCAGGAGCTCGCCAGGGCGGAAGTCGATCTGGCGGGGAGTGGGCAACTGCTGGCCGCCGGGATAGTGGTCGAGCCGGGGGATATCGTCCCGCGCGTATTTCGTCGGGTGACCGTTGATCGGATCGGGATACAGCACACAGAGGATCTTGGACATGGCTCATGCTCCTGAAAAAGGGTTTTGTGAATCGACGACACACTCCGTTGGTTTCCTGAGCGAAGCGGGATGTCTCCGCCACGCGTTTGTCTAATTTGTGGACCCCTCCCTGTCCGAAATGAACACGTCTTGCCTCGGGAACTTTTCGAACAGCGCGGCGGGTTGGCTGAAGTTGGTGGCCAGGACGTCGGCCGGATTTCCGGCGATCCATTGCGACAGGTCGATGGCTTCATAAACCCCCGTGTTGAACCCGATGAGGACGCGGCACGGTTTGTTGCCGACGTTTTCGATGGAGTGGCCGTATCCCTGCGGGATGTAGCCGACGTCGCCGGCCTCCAGCGTTTCGGTGCGGTAGCGGCCGTGCGAGCCGAACATCGTGACGCTGATGTTCCCCGCGATGACGTATTGCCACTCGTCGGCGGTGGGGTGCCAGTGGAGTTCGCGCAGGGCGCCCGGGTCCAGGTCGAGGATCACGCCGGTGATCGTTTTCGAAATCGGGAACCGGGACGAATCGACGCGCCATTCCCGGCCCCCTTTGTAAATCTTGTGCGGCGGCTGTTCGAGGAGCTCGTACTTGTGCGTCTCGGGCGGGAGTTTCCATCCCTGGAGCGGAGTCGTCGGCTTCTCCGGCGGCACGGCACCGCGGGCAAAGTAGACTTCGTCCTGCGGGAACCGGTCGAAAGCCTCTTCGGCAACCCCGAAGTTTTTCGCGAGCAGCGATTTGGGTGTATGGCCGATCCAGTCGCTGATGCTGAACGTGCCGAATTCCGAGAAGTAGCCATTGTCGAAGATCAGGATGAAGTGGCACGGCTCGTTGCCGAGGCACTCGAGCATGTGGCCGTGGCCGCGCGGGAAGTACCAGACGTCCCCCGGATCGAATTCGTTCGTCTCGGCGTTCCCCTGCGGATCGATGACGGTCGTGCGGACCCGCCCCTCCAGGACGAACGCCCACTCGGCGGCGGTGGCGTGCCAGTGCAGTTCGCGCATGGCACCCGGCTCGAGCTTCATGGAGACGCCGGCGATCCCCTTCGAGATCGGCAGTTCCTCGACGGTCGCTTCCTTTCCGTAGCTGTTGCCGATCACCTTCCCCTTCGATTTCTCGAGGGCGAATTTGAAGGTCGGCAGCTCCTGGCCGGCGACCAGCGGGTCGGGGACGTTGTTCATGAAGCTCGGATCTCCGGCGGCGGCCGGTCGGGTCTTGATCAAGGCTGCGGTGGTGGCGGCTGCGAAGAGCGCGGCCCCAGTCAGAAATTCACGGCGGTTGCTGTCGAGCATGGCAAATCTCCCTGGTCAATGGACGGGTCGTTCGGATGGATCAGGTTTGGCTTTTGGTCTCTTCTGACCGGTGATACGCGACCGGTGGCGCAGACCTTTCAGGAAAATTCGCGAGGGTCGGCGACGGCCTGAAATGGGGCGAAATGCAAAGATGCCAAGCTCCTTCCCCACGAAGCGAATGGTCTCGATGACATTTTCACGAGCTACACAATGGAATGGTTCAACGTCCCACCGCTTCCCACGGTGTTGCTCGAATGCAAGCGGTTGCTACGACCAGGCGGCCGAATCGTGGTTATCGGCGTGCCAAAAGCGTGCGAGCAGTGGTCGGATTGCGACCCGATCTACACGCGCCGCATGCGGACAGCGGCAGGCTTCGCGATCAAGTGTTTCGACATTTTGCTGAAAGGTCGGAGTGCCAGGCTGCGTATCAGCGGGTAGAGTGCCAAACACCTTTGATCGAATCTTGAGGAAGCCCGCCGAGTCTCAACCGGTGACGCGCGACCACGGCTACGGAGACAACAATCATGGACACCAGACAACTGGGAACTTCGGACCTGCACATTACACCGATCGGCTTCGGGGCGTGGGCGATCGGTGGATCGGGCTGGGAATTCGGCTGGGGAGGCCAGGACGACCGGGACTCGGTCGCTGCCATCCGGGAGGGACTGGATGCCGGCATCAACTGGATTGACACCGCCGCCGTCTACGGACTCGGCCACTCGGAGGAGGTCGTCGCGCGGGCGCTGGAAGGGGTCCGTGACCGGCCGTATGTTTTCACCAAGTGCAGCATGGTTTGGGATGGGCGTCGGGAAATCGGCCACAGTCTCAAGGCCGAGTCGATCCGGCGCGAGTGTGAAGCCAGCCTCCGGCGGCTCAAGTTAGACGTCCTCGACCTGTACCAGATCCACTGGCCCAACCCGGATGAGGACATCGAGGAGGGCGTGGCGACGATGGCCAAATTAAAGGAGGAGGGCAAAATCCGCCACATCGGCGTGTCCAATTTCAACGTGGCCCAAATGAAACGGGCGCAGGAAATCGCCCCCATCGCGTCTCTCCAGCCGCCCTTTTCCCTGATCCGTCCTGATGCGGAAAAGGAAATCATCCCCTTCGCCCTCCGCGAGAACATCGGCGTGATCGCCTACTCGCCGATGGGGTCGGGGCTGCTGACCGGCACCATGACCCGGGAACGAATCGAGCGCCTTCCCGCCGACGATTGGCGGCGGAGCAACCGTGATTTCCGGGAGCCGCTTCTGTCGCGCAACCTGCGGCTGGTGAGTCTTCTGAAGGCCATCGGCGTCCATCACGGCTGCACGCCGGCCGAGGTCGCCGTCGCTTGGGTCCTCGACCATCCAGGCGTGACTGCGGCAATCGTCGGCGCCCGTAAGCCCGGTCAGATCACGGGAGTTCTGGGTGCGAGCGGGCTGCGGCTTAGCCGAACAGATCTCGCCGAGATCGAAGCATTCTTCGTGCGACAAGCGGCCTGATTTGGGCTCAGTGTATCCATCGAGAGTGCCCGTTCTTTTGACGGAAACAGGAGAACATTTTCTTGAAAGCGCGGCGCTGTCGCTTGCGTACCACTTGTTAGTGGGCTGAACACTTTGATCGAATTTCGAAGGAATCTCGCCATGTCTGTGACATTGACTCCCAAACCCCCATCTTCAACTCGCAATGGGCGCGAGCCCCGCGACCAGCGGGCCGGCAAGAGATTCGAGAAGGTGACGCTGGACAACTTGTGGCCCGATGGCGTTCCCTTCATTGCGCTGGTGGTCCTCCTGGGAATGATCGTGTATCTCATTTCACGGAAATGAATCATGTGGATCGTCGAGCTGGCGTTGAGGCGGATGTACACGTTTGTCGTCGCGGCCGTGCTGATCGCCGTGCTGGGAGGCGTGTCGATCTATCGCATGTCGACCGACATCTTCCCGGAGATCGACATCCCGGTGGTGAGCGTCGTGTGGCAGTACTTCGGCATGCCGCCGGATGAAATCGAGACGCGGATCGTGCTCCTCAACGAGCGGATATTGACCGCCGCCGTCAACGACATCGACCACATCGAGAGCCAGTCGCTCTCGGGCGTGGGGGTGATCCGGATCTATTTTCGGCCGGGCGCCAAGATTGAGGCAGCCGTCGCGCAGGTCACCGCCACGTGCCAGACGATTCTCAAGCTCATGCCGCCGGGCATCACGCCGCCGTACATCGTGCGCTACAGCGCCACGAGCGTCCCCATCGTGCAGATCGCCGTCAGCAGCGACACCCTGAGCGAGCAGCAGATCCTCGACTACGCCCAGAACTTCATCATTCAGCGGCTGGGGACGGTGCAGGGGGCGCGGGTGCCGCAACCTTACGGCGGCAAGCAGCGGCAGGTGATGATCGACCTCGACCTGGAAGCGATGTATGCCCGCGGGCTATCGCCCAATGACATCACCACGGCGATCCTCAACCAGAATCTGATCATCCCGGCCGGAACGGCCAAGATGGGGGAGACCGAGTACGTCGTCAAACTCAACAGCAGCCCCGGCCTGGTCGCCGCCTTCAACGACATGCCGATCAAGACGGTGAACGGCATTCCGGTCTACATTCGCAACGTGGCGCACGTCCGCGACGGATTTGCTGTGCAGACGAACGTGGTGCGGCGCGACGGCCGCCGCGGTGTGCTGATGACCGTGCTCAAGAGCGAAGGAGCCTCGACGTTGAGCGTCGTCAATCGGTTGCGCGCCGCCCTGCCCGGCGTGCAGGCCCAGTTGCCGCCCGAACTGAAGATGGACCTGCTGTTCGATCAATCGGTCTTCGTGCAGGCGGCGGTGGAGGGGGTGCTGAAGGAGGGAGCGATCGCCGCGGGACTGACGGCGCTGATGATTCTGCTGTTCCTGGGCTCGTGGCGCAGCACGCTGATCGTGGCAACGTCGATTCCGCTGTCGATCCTGACATCGATTGTCGTGCTGTGGGGCCTGGGCTACTCGATCAACACGATGACGCTGGGAGGCATGGCGCTGGCGGTGGGCATTCTCGTGGATGACGCGACGGTGGAAATCGAAAACGTGCACCGCAACCTCGCGATGCACAAGCCGCTGCGCCGGGCGATTCTCGACGGAGCCGCGCAGATCGCCGTGCCGGCCTTCGTTTCGACGCTGGCGATTTGCATCGTGTTCGTGCCGGTCGTGTTTCTCACCGGGCCGGCCGCTTTCCTGTTCACCCCGCTGGCGCTGGCGGTCGTGTGTGCGATGCTGGCCTCGTACTTCCTGTCGCGGACGCTGGTCCCCACGATGGTCATGTATCTCCTGCCGGCCGAGGTTCACGTGCCTGCGGCAGAAAGCCAGAATCCAGACGCCGCAGCCCTCCCGCACCAGGGTGGCGGGCCGATCTGGCGCTTCCACCACGCCTTCAACCATGGCTTCGAGCGCCTGCGCTCGGCCTATGCCGGTTTGCTGGACTGGGTCCTCGATCATCGCGCCGTCACTGTTCTCGTGATGCTCGGCTTTGCGATTGGCTCGCTGGCCCTGGCGCCGCGCATCGGTCGGGACTTTTTCCCGTCGGTCGACGCCGGCCAGCTCCGGCTCCACGTACGGGCGCCGGCCGGCACGCGCATCGAGGAGACCGAGCGGCTGTTCGGCCAGGTGGAAAATGTGATCCGCGAGATCATCCCCGACAGCGAACGGGCTCTGATCCTCGACAACTTGGGGCTGACGCAGTCGTTTACGATCATGGCCTATCTCGACAACGGCACCATCAGCAATGCCGACGGCGAGATTCTCGTCGCGCTCAAACCGGAGCACGGGCCAACGGCCCAGTACGTCGCGCGGCTGCGGCGGGAGCTGCCGCGGCGATTTCCGCAATGCACCTTCTTCTTCCAGCCGGCCGACATCACGAGCCAGATCCTGAACTTCGGCATGCCGGCCCCGATCGACGTGCAGGTGGTCGGCTTCAATCTCGAGGGGGACCTGGCCGTCGCGAAAAAACTGCGCGACGAGATCGCCAAGGTCCCCGGTATCGCCGACGTGCATATTCACCAGATCACAGACGCTCCGGAATTGCGCGTGGACGTCGACCGCGTGCTGGCCTCGGAACTGGGGCTGACGCAGCAGGACGTGTCCGGGAGCGTGCTCGTGTCGCTCAGCTCGACGACCCAGGTGTCGCCGAATTTCTGGGTCAATCCGGACAACCGGGTGAACTATCGCGTGGCGGTTCAGACTCCGGAACATCGCATCCACTCGGTCGAAACCCTGATGAATACGCCGATCATCAGTGCCACGGCCAGGCCCGAGCCTGCGATGTCGCGTGCGGGGACGGGACAAACCCAGCCGGTTCAGTTGTTGAGCAACCTGGCCGACATGGGCCGTGGGACGGTGCCGGTCGTGGTGAACCACTACAACATCCAGCCGGTGTTCGAGGTCTACGCGGCCGTTCAGGGGCGCGACCTGGGGGGCGTTTCGGCCGACATCGAGCGGATCGTCGCGGAGGCCCGCAAGGACCTGCCGCGCGGCAGCTCGATCGTGGTCCGCGGGCAGGTGGAAAGCATGAACAGCTCGTTCGCCGGTCTGGCGGCCGGACTCGTCTTCGCGGTGCTGCTGGTGTACCTGTTGATGGTGGTGAACTTCCAGTCGTGGCTCGACCCGTTCATCATTCTGACGGCCCTCCCGGGTGCCGGGGCGGGAATTCTGTGGATGCTGTACGTCACGCAGACGACGATCAGCGTGCCGGCGCTGATGGGGTCGATCATGTGCATCGGCGTGGCGACTTCCAACAGCATCCTGATGATCACGTTCGCCAACGATCAGCGCCACGACGGGCACGACGCCCGCAGCGCGGCCCTCACCGCCGGAGTGACCCGGCTGCGGCCGGTGGTGATGACTGCGCTGGCGATGATCATCGGCATGTTGCCCATGTCTCTGGGGCTCGGAGAAGGGGGCGAACAGAACGCACCGCTGGGCCGGGCCGTGATCGGCGGGCTCATCGTCGCCACGATGTTCACGCTGATTTTCGTCCCGGTGATGTACAGCACGCTCCGGCACCAGGCACCTCGTGCCGAACCGGATTCCACTGAATAGAAACAATCGGCTTGCCGTCTGCCATTGAGTGAGGAAGGAACTTGCCATGAACGCCACCAGCAATCAATCGCCGCCTGTTGCCCGGGAGGAACCGAACGGATCGGCGCACCTCCGGCCCGTGAATGCCATCCGCCGGGATCGTCCGCGTCTGGGGGGATGGACTCTTTTGGGAATCGGCGCACTCCTGGCGGCAATTCTGGTCGGGATGGGGGTGGCCGGCACGCTCCCCCGCCTGCGTCGCGAGCAGGAGTTGAAAGCGGCGGCCGCCGAGACAGCCAGCGCCCCTCCGGCCGTCAGCGTCGTTCTCGCGCGACCTGCGCCGCCCGATCGCGAACGGCTCCTGCCAGGCAATTGCCTGCCGCTGTTCGAGACCGAAATGTACGCCCGCAGCAATGGCTACCTCAAACGCCGGTTGGTCGACATTGGAGATCACGTCGCAGCCGGCGCCCTGCTGGCCGAGATCGACACGCCGGAAGTCGACGATCAACTGGAGCAGGCCCGGGCCACTCTCGCACTGACGACCGCCAACCTGGAGCGCGACCAGGCCAACAAGGCATTCGCCGACGTCGAGCTTGAACGGGTGACTGCTTTGCGGAAGAAAGGGAACATCTCTCACGAGGAGCACGACCGGCAGGTCGCCGCCACCAAGGTGGCCGGCGCGGCCGTGCAGGCGACAGAAGCCACGATCAGGCTCAACGAGGCCGACATCCAGCGGCTCACCGATCTGCAATCGTTCGAGAAGATCAGGGCCCCGTTTCGCGGGATCATTACCTTGAGGAACTACGACGCGGGCGCCCTGATGCTCGCCGACAACCGCACGATGCTGCCGATGTTCCGCCTGGCGCAGATCGACACGATGCGCGTGATGGTCGTCGTGCCGCAGGTTTATTCGACGAAAATCATGGTGGGCCAGGGGGTCACCATTTTTCGCCGCGAAGACCCGCAACGCCAGTTCGCCGGCAAGGTGACGCGCATCGCGAGCGCCCTCGACCCGAACACCCGCACGATGCTGACCGAGGTGCAGGTCCCCAACCTCGACGGCGCCCTGCTCCCGGGGATGTATGTGCAGGTCAAGTTCATCAGCCGCAAGGATGCTCCACGGATCCTGATTCCCGCGGCGGCGCTCGTGACGGGAGCCGAAGGGGTGCGCGTCGCGGTCGTGGACGACAAAAATATTGTGCACTACAGCCCGGTGGAACTCGGCCACGATCTGGGGGCCGAGGTGGAAGTGACGGCGGGACTGAAGGGAGGTGAAACGGTGGTGGTGCACCCCGGCGATGCGATCTCGGAAGGGACCCTGGTACGGCCAGTCGCACCTCCCTCGGGAACGAAGTAGTCTGACTATCCAAAAAAGTCAGGCACGAAGTGCACTGTTTCGATCCATCCGGGGTCGACCATCTTCGAGGAACTCGAGGAACCAAACGGTTCATCACGCGCCTGGACTGCCTCTAATCCGATTCGTCGGCACGACGATGGGGAAAGGCGATGCCGGTGACCGATTGGAAGTGCTTCATCAGCGAGCGGTTGATGTTCTTCATCATCGTTTCCGCCGGATTGAACTCGCTGCGGCTGGCCAATTTGTCGTGAGGGCCCTGGAGCGTCACTTCGCCTCGCAATAGCTCCAGATAATTGTGTGCGGGGAGCGGGGGAGGGGGATCTCCCACCGGGAAGCAGGCATTCAAATCGCTTTCCGAAATCGGCTGGCCCCGACAGAAGAAGATCATGTCGGTCCCCTCCGGGGCTGTCAGTGGAATTTCTTCGTGCGGTGCCGGATACACCATCCGATCGATGTTGGCAGCGACGTCGCGCACGGGGGAAAACTGCTTGAGCTGGCCGGCGGCGTTGAACCAGACCATGATCGCCTGTTCCCCCTGCGAGATGTTGCAGGAAACGGCGATTCGATCGCCGGTGCGCAGCGGCACCACGTTGGAGATGTTGCGAGTTCCGTCGATCGTGAGTTTGGGGATCGAATGCACGACGCTGGCCGGTGGGGGAGGCGGCTGTTCGGTGATTTCCGACCAGATTGAGAACAAAGCGACGATGGCCAGGATTGTGGCCAGACCGCCAAAGGCGCGGCGCCGCGTGATCCACGAGCGCGAGGCGCGCTCCAGCGCATCGGCCAGCGCTTCGGCCGTGGGGCGATCGTGCGGATGGGCGGCCAGCGCCTGCCGGCAGATCCGCTCCACGCGCGCCGGCACCCCGGACCGCTTGAGAGCGTCGAAATCGATGTCGCAGCGCCGGGCCCGCGCGATCGCCCCCAGCGCGGTCGAGGCGGCAAACGGGGGCTGGCCCGCCAGCAGCCAGTACAGCGTGGCCCCCAGGCCGAACACGTCCCCCGCCGGTCCGGAATTGGGCGGCAGGCCGGCATCGGCGACGATCTCCGGCGGCAGAAATTCAGGAGTCCCGCCGCGCGGGCCGCGACTTTCCCCCCAGGCATTTTCGAACTTTGACAAGCCGAAGTCGATCAGACGCGGGTGATTCTGGCTGTCGATCAGGATGTTGCGCGGAGTGATGTCGCCATGCACGACGCCGTGCCGGTGGGCATACGCGACGACGCGGGCCACCTCGGCGATCAGGCGGGCCGCCTCCCGGACCGACGTGGATTTGCCTGTGAAAGTCTGTTCGAGGTTGCGCCCCGGAACGTGATCGAGGACCAGATAGGGACGGCCTTCGTACAGGCCGACGTTGAAGACCCGGACGAGACCCGGGTGATCGAGTCCCGCCAGCAGGCGGGCCTCGGCCAGGAGTGCATCGCGAAACTGATCGCCCTCTGCCGATTGACGGTGCGACAACTTGAGGACCAGATCGCGGTGCAGTTCGGGGTCGATGACCCGATACACATCGGCCTGGCCTCCGGAGCCCAGGTCGCCGACGATGTGATAACGGTCGATCGCCGTGCCGCTCGGGAGACTGGCTGTCGGGGAGCCGGCGATGACTGTTTTCGGCAGCGAGACGGTGTGCGGGCCTGACAGGGAACGGAGCTCGGCGATTTCCCCGCGGAGCAATTTCACGCGCATCCGGCAATCGGCGCACTGGTCGATGTGCTCGCAAACCGCGTCCGAACCCGGCTCGTCGGTCGCCAGCGCCAGCAACTGGTCATCGGGCGGGCAGGCAGGATTCATGAGACGCTGAGTGGCTCCTGAAAGGATTCACATTCTTCGCGAATCCGCGACAGGAGACGCGACGCGTTGACATAGACGGCGTTGACCGACACGCCCGTTTCGGCGGCGATTTGTGCCGCCGGACGTCCGGCGAGGATGCGGCCTTCAAAGCAGGCCCAGGTGACCGGCTGTGTCGTCGCCCGGACCCGCTCGGTCACGACTTCCAGAATGCGACGGCGATAAAGTTCGTCCCAGGCGACGTCGGATTCGCTCTCCTCGACAACCGGTCGCTGGTCGACCCAGGCGCGTTCGGCCCGATCGCGGGTGCCGCGGCGCCGCCCCCAGTCTGCCAGCGCGTTGTGTGTGACGCGCCACAACCAGCTCCGGAAGCGCCCCCGCTGCTGGTCGAATTGGAAATTCGCCAGGGCCGGAACGAGCCGCGAGAAGACCTCCTGGACGACGTCTGCCGCGTCGTGTTCCGAGACTCCGCGATGGCGGACGTAGGCGACGAGCAGTGGGCGATAGATGGCGAAGAATTCGGCCCACGCCACCGAATCGTCCTGGTTGCGAACGCGCTCGATCAGTGATACGCGGGTGTCTGGCATGAATTCTGACAGATCGGCCTTGTTCCGGACACCGCCAGTAGATCCTGGCGATGAACAACGGAACTCTGTTGAACCGGGCGCAGCCCAATTGTACCGAAATCCGCGGAAGTCGGGGTAGTGGCCGGTTCAAAATTGAATCCTGTGGATCGTCGAGCCTGGCGACCTCGTGGCAAGTTGTCGCGTAGGAGTCAATCTGGGATAAATTCGAGGCCGGTCGCTCGCGTTCGACTGCAGGAGTCACAACCATGGCGAAGAAAACATCGGCGGATTTGCTGGTCCAGACTCTCGCCGCGGCCGGTGTCGAGAGAATGTATGGGGTCTCGGGCGACTCTCTGAACGGCATCACCGATTCGATCCGCCGCCAGGAGCGGTTGCAGTGGATTCACGTGCGGCACGAAGAGACGGCCGCCTTTGCCGCGGGGGCCGAAGCGCATCTCACGGGACGCCTGGCGGTCTGCGCCGGGAGTTGCGGTCCTGGCAACCTGCATCTGATCAACGGACTCTACGACTGCCATCGCAGCCGCGTTCCCGTCCTGGCCATCGCGGCCCAGATTCCCAGCCTGGAAATCGGCAGCGGATATTTTCAGGAAACGCACCCGGAACATCTCTTCGCCCAGTGCAGCCATTACTGCGAACTGGTTTCGCATCCCGAGCAGTTGCCGCGCATTCTGGACATTGCGATCCAGACCGCGCTCTCACGGCGCGGAGTGTCGGTCATCGCGATTCCGGGAGACGTCGCTTTGCGCGACGCCGTCGCCGAGGAGCCGCGTCTGAATTTTCCGCCGCCGAAGCCGACCGTCTGCCCGGCGGCTGACGAAATCGCGGCGTTGGCAAAGCTTCTCAACGGATCGAAGAAGATCACAATCCTTGGCGGGGCAGGCTGCGCGGGCGCGCACGCCGAGCTGATCGAGCTGGCCGGCAAACTCAAAGCGCCGATCGTGCACGCGATGCGCGGGAAGGAGTTCATCGAATACGACAACCCCTTTGACGTCGGGATGACCGGCCTCCTGGGATTTGCGTCAGGCTATCACGCGATGATGAACTGCGACCTCTTGCTGATGCTCGGAACCGACTTTCCCTACCAGCAGTTCTTTCCGAAAGACGCGACGATTGTCCAGATCGACCTCCGCGGCGAACAGCTCGGCCGGCGCACAAAGGTCAATCACGGGTTTGTCGGGGACACGCAGACTACCCTGCGGGCCCTGCTGCCCAAGCTCCAGCAAAATACTGACGACCGGCATTTGAAAGCCGCGGTGGAACACTATCATAAGGCGCGCCAGGGGCTGGATGATCTGGCCACCGGTGAAGCGGGTCGAAAACCGATCCATCCGCAATATGTGGCCCGGGTGCTCGACGAGCTGGCCGCTGACGACGCCCTGTTCGCCTGCGATGTGGGGACCCCGACGATCTGGGCGGCACGGTACCTGACCATGAACGGCAAACGGCGGCTGCTGGGCTCGTTCAACCACGGGTCGATGGCCAATGCCCTGCCGCAGGCCATTGGCTCCCAGGCCAGCCACCCGGGCCGGCAAGTCATTTCGTTATCGGGAGACGGAGGGCTGGCGATGCTTCTGGGGGAGCTGCTCTCGCTGAGGCAACTCGATCTGCCGGTCAAGGTGATTGTCTTCAAGAACGACGCCCTCGCGTTTGTCGAGCTGGAAATGAAGGCCTCCGGCATTCTCGAATATACCACCGACCTGCGCAATCCGGATTTCGCGAAAATCGCCGAGGCCGCCGGTTTCCTGGGTCTCACCGCGGAATCTCCCGAACAGGTTCGACCGATGATCGCACAGGCTCTCGCGTACAAGGGGCCTGCGCTGGTGGAAGTGGTCGTGCATCGGCAGGAGCTGGCCATGCCCCCCACAATCACGCTCGAGCAGATGAGCGGCTTCAGCCTCTTCATGTTGAAGGCCGTTCTCAGCGGGCGCGGCAACGAAATCATCGACCTGGCCAAAATCAATCTGTTTCGGTAGACGCACGTCGGCTCCAAAGCAAAGGGGGCTTCACAAGTCAAAATTCGCGTCGCTGAAACTGATTCCTTCCCCCTCGATGGGGGAAGGTTAGGATGGGGGTGGCGAGCGTCAATCGATATTCGCCCCCCACCCCGGCCCCTCCCCCACAAAAGGGGGGAGGGAGAATGTCTGATTCCAGTTCTATTTGAGACCTGCAAATACCGGCGGCCACAGAGGGTTTCACTATGGACATCAAATCTGCGTTTTCGGGCACCATCGGAGCAGAAGTTGTCGACGTGCCATTCCGCGGGCATCTTCTGCTCGAGCGCCCGTTGTGGAATAAGGGAACCGCGTTTACGTTCGCGGAACGTCGGACGTTCGGCCTGCTGGGACTGTTGCCGCCGACGGAAGAGACGCTGGACGAGCAAGTGGCCCGGGCGTACGGGGCGTACGGGATGAAGCCGACCGACCTCGAGCGGCACATCTACCTGCGTCAACTCCAGGACTCGAACGAGACGCTGTTCTACCGGTTGCTGCTCGAACATCTGGCAGAAATGATGCCCATCGTCTACACGCCGACGGTGGGCCTGGCGTGCGAAACGTTCAGCCACATCTACCGCCGCCCGCGCGGCCTGTTCCTGGCGTATCCGGAGCGCGCGCACATCGACGAAATCCTGTCGAATGCCGCCTCGCCGCAGGTGGAAGTGATCGTCGTCACCGAC
>Ga0137463_1000161_pt1 | contig 25698 bp, 25 predicted proteins | sample EasRivERMGT800_2_FD_102333 | JGI IMG/M metagenome (GOLD analysis project Ga0137463, IMG submission 102333) | Soil microbial communities from meander-bound floodplain in the East River, Colorado, USA - East River MetaG ERMGT800_2 | ecosystem: Environmental > Terrestrial > Soil > Floodplain ...
AACTGGGCATCGCCGTCATCGATGAAACCGAATTGAAGAGAATGATCCGGGAGTCCGACAAATGAAAAGAGTCACCAAGGCTGTCTTTCCCGTCGCCGGGATGGGAAGCCGTTTCCTTCCGGCGACCAAAGCCAGTCCCAAGGAGATGATGCCGATCGTCGACAAGCCGCTCATCCAGTACGCCGTCGAGGAAGCCGTCGCGGCGGGAATCACCGACATGGTCTTCATCACCGGGCGCAACAAGCGCGCGATCGAAGATCACTTCGACAAGGCCTACGAAGTCGAGGCCGAGCTCGAGGCGCGGGGAAAGCACGATCTGCTCGAGCTCATCCGGGGCGTCATACCCAAATCGGTGAACTGCATCTATATCAGGCAATCCGAGGCGCTCGGCCTCGGGCATGCGGTGCTGTGCTCGCGGGCCGCGGTCAACGACGAGGTCTTTGCCGTCATCCTCGCCGACGATCTCATCGACGCGAAGCCGCCGGCACTTCGGCAGATGGTCGACGTGTTCGAGCGGCACCAGTCTTCGGTGCTGGCGGTGCAGCGGATTCCCAGAGAGCAGACCCGACAGTATGGAATCGTGCGGACCGAGCCGGTCGAACAGGATCTCGAACGCATCATGGAGATCGTGGAGAAGCCCAAGCCCGAGGAGGCGCCTTCGACGCTGGCGGTCGTCGGGCGCTACATCCTGACGCCCCGGATATTCCATCACCTGGAGCAGATCAAGCCCGGTGCGGGGAGCGAAATCCAGCTGACCGACGCCATCGCCGCGCTCCTCGGCGAGGATCGCGTTCTCGCGTACAGCTTCAAGGGCACGCGCTACGATTGCGGTTCGAAGCTCGGCTATCTGCAGGCGACCGTGGCGTACGGGCGCAAACACCCCGAAGTCGGCAAGGATTTCGAGCGGTTCCTGGCAAGCCTGTGAAGAGCGCCGCGGGTTTGCGCCTATACTTCCGCGCACGACCATGAGTCCCGAAGAAGCCTGGGAGATCCTGCGCACCGCGGATCAACTGTTCGACGAGGCGAGCGTGCAAGACACCATACGCCGGCTTGCCGCGGAGGTCACAGCGAGCCTCAAGGATCGCTATCCGCTCGTGCTTGCCGTGATGGGAGGGTCGATTGTTTTTGCCGGGCATCTCCTGCCGCAGCTGCGGTTTCCGCTCGAGTTCGACTACGTGCACGCATCTCGTTACGGGCGGGCCACCTCCGGAGGTGAAATTACCTGGACGGTCTCGCCGAGAGACAACGTCGCGGGTCGCGTCGTGCTGATACTGGATGACATTCTCGACGGCGGCGAGACGCTCGCGGCAATTCGCGAACGCGTCCTCGCGCTGGGCGCTGCCACCTGCTACAGCGCCGTGCTCGCCGACAAGGACATCGGCCGCCGCAAGCCCATCGTTCCCGACTTCGTCGGCCTGACGCTGCCAAACCGCTACGTATTCGGCTGCGGCATGGACGTCTCCGGAGCCTGGCGGAACCTGCCGGCGATTTACGCGGTCAAGGGATCCTGACCGGCCATGCTGGCAATCATCGGCGGCACGGGCCTGTCTCAGCTCGCCAACCTCGACGTCTCGCGACAGCAGGTGGTGCGCACGCCTTACGGTGAACCCTCTGGCCCGCTCACCTTCGGCTCGATCCGGGGCGAGCCTGTCGTATTTCTCGCGCGCCACGGATACGGGCATACCATCCCGCCCCACCAGGTCAACTACCGCGCCAATCTCTGGGCGTTGAAGGAGCAAGGCGCCAGCGCGGCGGTATCGGTGGCGTCGGTCGGCGGCATTCGCGGCGATCTCGGGCCGGGAAAAATAGTGATTCCACACCAGATCATCGACTATACCTGGGGCAGGATGAACACCTTTTTCGAGAACGAAGCTCCGGTGAAGCATATCGACTTTACCGAGCCGTACGGCGCCGCCCTTCGCGCACGCCTGCTTGCCGCGGCGAAGGCCTGCGGCGAGGAAGTCGTGGACGGCGCCGTTTATGCGGCGATGCAGGGGCCGAGGCTCGAATCGGCTGCAGAAATCAACCGGCTGGAGCGCGATGGGGCCGACATCGTCGGAATGACGGGCATGCCCGAAGCCACACTCGCCCGCGAAATCGACCTCGACTACGCGGCGATCGCAGTCGTCGTCAATCACGCCGCCGGGCGGGGCGCCAGCGCGCGCGGCATCCCCCTGAAGGAGATCGAGGACGTGCTCGAGGCGGCGATGCACCGGGTGCGCAGCATCATCGAAGCGCTGACCGCACCATGATCCGCGACGTCCTGAAGATGGGGGACCGGCGGCTTCTCGAAAAGGCGCGGCCGGTCGAAGCTTTCGGCACGGCCGAGTTGCGCGAACTCGTCGCCGACATGCGCGACACCATGGCTCACCTGAACGGGGCAGGCCTTGCGGCGCCGCAGATCGGAGTGCCCCTGCGCCTGGTGATCTTCGGCGTAACGCGTAACCCGCGCTATCCGGATGCCGAGGAAGTTCCGGATACGGTGCTGGTCAATCCGGTCACCACTCCGATCGGCGAGGAGCTGGAGGAAGCCTGGGAAGGCTGCTTGTCGGTTCCGGGCATGCGCGGCGTGGTCCCGCGCTACAAGCGGTTGCATTACCGGGGATTCGACGAGTCCGGCAATCCCATCGACCGCAGCGTGGAAGGATTCCATGCGCGGGTGGTGCAGCACGAATGCGACCACCTCGACGGAATCCTGTATCCGATGCGGATCCGCGACATGGCGCTGTTTGGCTACGGCGACGTGCTGTTTCCTGACCAGGATTTTATGGAAGACTGAAAGCCGCGGAATGCCCGTCCGCGTCCGTGCGGGCCGCGGCTAGGCTTGCAAAGCCTCGAGCAGTTCGGTTTCGAGCTGCAATGCCGTCTTGGAATTCGCCAAGGCCGCGCCCGAGACGACGAACACGTCTTCGGCGCGCTCCCCCAGCGTCGCGATCTTGGCCGTGTGCAGGTTGACATCGTGGCGGCTCAGGACGCGCGCGATGGCGTACAGAAGTCCGGGGCGGTCACCGGCAGTCACCGCGAGCGAGTAGTACTGCCCCTTTTCGTCCGGTACCAGCCGCACTTCCGGAGCGATCGGAAAGTGTTTGACGCGCCGGGACACTCTTCCCTGAATCGACAGCGGCAAGGGCGCCTGCCTGGCCAGCCATTCTGCCAGGTCCTTTTCTATCTGCGCGATCATGTCCCGGGGATGCGCCACGCTGCCGGTATGCAGGATCTGGAACGTGTCGAGCGCGTAGCCGTGGCGTGTCGTATAGACCTTCGCGTCCACGATACTGAATCCCAGCGAGCCGAAGTAACCGCAGATGCGCGCGAACAACTGGCGCTGGTCGGGCACGTAGATCACGACCTGCAACCCTTCGCCGGCAGGGGAGAGCCGCGCCTTTACGACGGGTGATTCCACGGTGACCCGGTAGTGCAACAGGCGGGTGTGCCAGGCGATTTCCTGAGCATCGTAGCGGAGGAAATACGACACGTCCAAATTGCGCCAGAGCGCTTCCTGAACGGTGTCCGAAAGGGCGTACAGACGCAGCAGGCGCTTCGCCTCTTCCTGCTTGTTCTGGATGTACTGGTCCGCTTCGAGTCGACCTCCCTTCAGGAGATGCTGCGCGGCGCGGAAGAGGTCTTCGAGCAATTTCCCCTTCCACGCGTTCCACACTTTGGGGCTGGTGCCGCGGATGTCGGCGACGGTGAGGAGATAGAGCGCGACCAGGCGCCGTTCCGTTCCGGCGACCTCGGCGAAGCGGCGCACCACTTCCGGATCCGACAGGTCCTGCTTCTGCGCCACCGAAGACATGGTGAGGTGGTGCTCGACGAGGAACTCGACCAGGCGCGCGTCCTCGCGCTCCAGTCCGTGCTCGCGGCAGAACCGCCTGGCTTCGAGTTTCCCAAGTTGCGAGTGATCGCCGCCCCGACCCTTGGCGATGTCGTGAAAGATCGCTGCGACGTAGAGCAGCCAGTGCCGATCGAGGCCGGCGATGAGACGGCTGCACAACGGATACTCGTGGGCGAATTCGAGCATGGTGAAGCGGCGCAGGTTGCGCACCACGGCGAGTATGTGCTGGTCGACCGTGTAGACGTGGAAGAGATCGTGCTGCATCTGGCCGACGATGCGGCGGAAGGCGGGCAGATACCTTCCCAGAATTCCGTACTGGTTCATGCGCCTCAATTCATGCACGATGCCGCGCGGCTGCTGCAGCAGGGCGAGGAAGGTGCGGCGGTTCGCGGGGTCGCGGCGGAAAGCGGCATCGACGCGACTGCGGGCACGCCAGAGGGCGCGCAGAGTCGGCGCCGTCATGCCCTTCAATTCCGAACGCTGCTGCATGACGAGAAAGCTCTCCAGGATCGCCGCGGGCTCATGCTCGAAGAGATCGGCGGAACGGGCATCGAGAAGCTCGCCGACCCGCATGAAGCGTTCGTTGATCGGCTCGGTGTCGGAATTGCGAGCCGGAAATATCTCGGCGCCGATGTTCTGCAGCAATATGACATTGAGCTGGGTCACCGCCTTCGCGGCCCGGAAGTAGGCTTGCATGAGTTGCTCACCGGCGCGGCGGTGTGCCGAGCCCGCATAGCCCAGGTCGCGCGCCAGGCTCTCCTGATAATCGAAGAGCAGGCGGTCCTCGCGGCGGCCCGCGGCGTAGTGCAGACGCACGCGAAGATCCTGCAGCAGCTTGTGATGGCGCAAGGCCTGGGCGGCTTCCTGACGGGTGATCAAGCCGCGGCGCGCCAGCTCGGCCCAGGAAGTTCCCAGCCCGCTGGCGCGCCCGATCCACAGAATTACCTGCAGGTCGCGCAGGCCGCCCGGCGCCTCCTTGAGGTTGGGTTCCAGGCTGTAGGGACTGTCCTGGAATTTGGTATATCGCTGCTCCTGCTCAAGGCGTTTCGCCTTGAAAAAAGCCTGCGGGTCGAGCGTTGCGCGCCGGGCACGATCGAATTCGGCGAAAAGACGGCGGCTTCCGGCGACCAATCGCGACTCGAGCAGGCTGGTCATCACGGTGACGTCCTTGCCCGCTTCCTCGGCGCACTCCGGTATCGTACGCACGCTGTGGCCGAGCTCCAGCCCGGCATCCCACAGCCGGCTGATGAGGGTCTCGATCCGGACTGCGAGCGCGGCAGTGGGCGATTCGGGCAGGAGCACCAGCACATCCACGTCTGAATGCGGGTACAACTCGCCCCGCCCGTAGCCACCCACCGCCAGCAGCGCGAGCGACCCCGGCATGCGCAACTCCCGCCACATGTCCTTCAGCAACCGGTCGACGAGCTTTCGATGCTCGCGCAGCACCGCAGCACTGTCGGCGGTCTGCCGGAATCCGGCCTGCAGCGCCGCGCGCGCCGCCTGGGTATCGGCTTTCAGCCGAGCGAATGCCGAATTGGGTTCGGAGGTTGCGGACCTCGTCGAAAGCACGGACCTAGCCCCCGGGCGGCGGGGGTGGGGCGCCCCGGGACAGGGTCAGCACTTCGTAGCCGCTGTCGGTGACGAGCACCGTGTGTTCCCACTGAGCGGACAGGCTGTGGTCCTTGGTGACGATGGTCCAGCCGTCTGCAAGCTCGCGTATGGCGGGCTTGCCGGCATTGATCATCGGTTCGATGGTGAAGGTCATCCCGGCCTGCAACCGCGTTCCGGTTCCCGGTCGGCCATAGTGGAGCACCTGCGGCTCTTCGTGAAATTTTCGCCCGATTCCGTGACCGCAGAACTCCCTCACGACGCTGTACCCATGCTCTTCGGCACGCTGCTGGATTACCGCGCCGATATCCCCAAGAAAGGCTCCCGGGTGCACGGCTCTGATGCCAAGCCACATGCACTCGTAGGTCGTATCGCAGAGTCGCCGCGCCTGCACCGAAGGCTCGCCCACGTAGTACATGCGGCTCGAATCGCCGTGATACCCGTCCTTGATGACGGTGACGTCGATATTGAGGATGTCGCCGGGCTTGAGCACGCGCTCGCCGGGAATGCCGTGACAGACCTGGTGATTGACCGAGGTGCAGATCGAATTGGGAAACGGCTTGTAACCGGGCGGCGCGTAGTTGAGGGGGGCCGGAACGGTGTGCTGCTCGTTCACCATGAGGTCATGGCACAGGCGATCGAGTTCGCCGGTCGTGATTCCGTGCTTCACGTGCGGCGCAATGAAATCCAGCACTTCGCTGGCGAGACGCCCGGCTACGCGCATGTACTGAATATCATTCGAGTTCTTAAGCTCAATCGACATGCAGGGCGGACCAATCCGGAAAGGCTAGGGACTCAGGCTGGACCAATCCGGACCTGTCGGAGGCCGGAAAGACGAGGGTTGAGCGCCCTGAGTAATACACTGTTTGCACAGGAAAAACTTGCCCGATGTTCAGCGCGCATGGTAACATTTTAAGGCTAGCCGGGCTTTGAACTCGGCTAAATTTTTGCCGTTCCGCCGTTAGGGTGCCCGAGATCTCCGCCGTTTGGGGTCACGGGTCGAGTGGCTGGCGCGGCTCGAACCAACCCTAACCGGAGTATTCATGTCGACCACGATGCGCGAGATGCTGGAAGCGGGGGTCCATTTCGGACACCAGACCCGCTACTGGAATCCGAAAATGGCACCTTTCATTTTCGGTCACCGCAACAAGATTCACATCATCAATCTCGAAACGACGATGGTGAAGTACCAGGAGGCGGCGAAGTTCGTGCGCCGGATTTCCTCCAACAAGGGCAAGGTGCTGTTTGTCGGCACCAAGCGCCAGGCGCGGGAGATCATCCGCGAGGAAGCCGAGCGCTGCCTGTCTCCTTTCGTCGACCACCGCTGGCTGGGCGGAATGCTGACGAACTTCAAGACCGTGCGCCAGTCGATCAAGCGGCTGAAGGAAATGGACTCGATGATCCAGGACGGCAGCATGGACAAGCTGGCCAAGAAGGAGGCGCTGCATTTCCAGCGGGAACTGACCAAGCTGCAGCGCAGTCTCGGCGGGATCAAGGATCTGGACAGTCCGCCCGATGCGCTGTTCATCATCGATGTCGGCTACCAGAAAGGCGCGGTTGCCGAAGCGAAGAAGCTCGGTATTCCCGTCATCGGCGTCGTGGATACCAATCATTCGCCCGACGGCATCGCCTACGTGATTCCGGGCAATGACGATTCCAGTCGGGCCATCCGACTGTATGCGCGCGGGATGGCCGATGCGATCCTGGAGGGTCGCAGCATGAATGTGCAGGAAATCGTTGGCGCGACATCCGATGAATTCGTCGAGGTCGATGACGCCGGCGCCTCCCGGGCGGGGTGAGCGGCAAGCCCGGCGAAGGGAAAGGGGGCGGCAGCCCCCTTTTTTAACCAGTAACGGCAGCGGAGAGGTTGGCGGGAATGGCAGAGATCACGGCAGTCATGGTCAGGGAACTGCGCGACAAGACCGACGCGCCGATGATGGAGTGCAAGAAAGCACTCGTGGAGGCGGGCGGAGATTTGGCCAAAGCCGAAGAACTCCTGCGAGTCCGACTCGGCAACAAGGCGTCCAAGGCGGCGGCGCGCACGGCTGCAGAAGGGACCGTCGCAGTCTACATCACGCCAGACGCTGGCACAGGCGCGGTCGTGGAAGTCAACTGCGAGACCGACTTTGTCGCCAAGAACGAGGATTTTCTGAAGTTCGCTTCTTCGCTCGCCGAGCTGGTTGTGAAGAGGAGCCCCGCGGATCCGGTCTCGCTCTCCGCGCTGCCGTTTGAAGGGTCTACCGTCGAGGAATTCCGCAGGGCGCTCGTCGGGCGGATCGGGGAGAACATCTCGATCCGTCGCTTCGCGAGAATCGACGCGAAAGGGCGCTTGTGGCAATACGTTCACGGCGGAGCCAAGATCGGCGTCCTGGTTGACATCAGCGGCGGCAGCGAGGAATTTTCCAAAGATCTCGCGATGCACATTGCCTGGGCGAAGCCGATCAGCCTGTCACAGGCGGAAGTCCCTGCCGATGCGATCAAGAGAGAGCGTGACATCGCCGCGGCGATAGCCGCCGAATCCGGGAAGCCGGCCAATATCATGGAGAAAATGATTGAGGGCGGTGTTCAAAAATTTCTGAACAAGGTAACGCTTCTCGGTCAAGCCTTCGTCAAGAACGACAAGCAGTCTGTCGAGGCAGCACTGAAATCTCACGGTGCTTCAGTGGCACGCTTTGTCCTGTACGTGGTCGGCGAGGGAATCGAAAAGAAATCGAGCGATTTCGCCGCCGAGGTGATGGCCCAGGTTGGCGCTGTGAGGAAGGCCGGCTGAGATGGCTGTTAAGCCAAGATTCAAGCGGATCCTGCTCAAATTGAGCGGCGAGGCGTTGATGGGCGACGATGCCTTCGGGATCAATCGCGCGACGCTCGACCGGATCGTCGGCGAGATCGGCCAGGTGTCGGCGCTCGGCCTGGAGATCGCCGTCGTCATTGGCGGCGGGAACATCTTCCGGGGTGTGGCGCCGGGCGCTGCAGGCATGGACCGCGCCACCGCGGATTACATGGGGATGCTGGCTACCATCATGAACGGCCTGGCTCTTCAGGATGCCATGCGGCAGGCAGGCCTCAACGCGCGCGTACAGTCTGCGCTCAATATCGAGCAGGTGGTGGAGCCCTACATCCGCAACAAGGCGATTCGTTATCTCGAGGAAGGCAAGATCGTGATATTTGCCGCCGGAACGGGGAATCCCTTCTTTACCACCGACACCGCCGCCGCCCTGCGCGGCACGGAAATCGGCGCCGAGATGGTGCTGAAGGCGACCAAGGTCGATGGCATCTATACGGCGGATCCGAAGCTGTACCCCGATGCCAAGCGCTACGACCGGGTGAGTTTCGACGAAGCCATGCTCAAGAATCTGCGGGTCATGGACGCCACGGCTTTCGCGCTTTGCCGGGACCAGAAGCTTCCCATTACGGTGTTCAGCATACTCAAGACCGGGGCGATGAAACGGGTAATCGGCGGCGAGGACGAAGGTACCCTCGTCTATTTCAATTCGTGACGCTGCAGGAGAGGCGATGAGCACTGTTGCCGAGGTCAGGAAGAACACCGAGCAGAAGATGCAGAAATCTCTCGAGGCGCTCAAAGCCGATCTCTCGAAGGTACGCACCGGGCGCGCGCACACGGGGTTGCTCGATCACGTGATGGTGGACTACTACGGCAGTCAGACGCCCATCGCGAAAGTGGCCAACGTGGTTCTGCTGGACGCCCGCACCATTGGTGTCACGCCGTGGGAGAAGAAGATGCTCGGTGCCATCGACAAGGCGATCCGAGAATCCGACCTCGGGCTGAATCCCGCGTCCCAGGGCGACATGGTCCGGGTGCCGATGCCGGTGCTGAACGAGGAGCGCCGAAGGGAGCTGATCAAGGTCATCAAGCACGAGGGCGAGAACGCCAAGGTCGCGGTTCGCAACCTGCGCAGGGACGCCAATCACGCCCTCAAGGAAATGCTTAAGAACAAGGCCGTCTCGGAGGATGAGGAGCGGCGGGCCCAGGACGACGTGCAGAAGCTCACGGACAAGCATATTGCCGACATCGACAGGATGCTGTCCGGAAAAGAAACAGAACTGATGGCGGTTTGACCCGGCTCACCGACACAGAACCTCGACTATGAGCGCGTTTGCCAGTTCCACGCTGGAGATTCCCCCGGCCAGCGATATTCCGCGGCACATCGCCATCATCATGGACGGCAACGGGCGCTGGGCCAAGCAGCGGTATTTGCCCCGCGTTGCCGGTCACAAGCAGGGCGCCGAGTCGGTGCGCCGGATCACACGAATCTGCAGCGAACGCGGCATGGGGTATCTCACGCTTTTCGCGTTCAGCTCGGAGAACTGGCGACGCCCGGCCGAAGAGGTTTCGACGCTGCGACAGCTGTTCATCGTGGCGCTCGAGCAGGAGGCCGAGCGGCTGCATCAGAATCAGGTTCGACTGAAGGTCATCGGGGACGTGGTCCCGTTCGGAGAGCGAGTCGTCCAGCTCGTAGGGCAGGCAGAGGCACTCACGGCCGCCAACCAGGGGCTCACGCTGACGATAGCCGTGAATTACGGAGGGCGCTGGGATCTGATGCAGGCCTTTGACAAGCTCGTGCGCAGCCAGCCGCTGCCTCCCGGGGGGTTTTCGGAGGAACAGCTTGCCCCGTTCCTGGCCCTCAACTACGCGCCCGAGCCCGACCTGTTCATACGTACCGGTGGGGAACAACGCATCAGCAATTTTCTGCTGTGGCATCTCGCCTATACGGAATTGTTCTTTACCCCTACGCTCTGGCCGGATTTCGATGCGCGGGAACTCGATGGGGCGATTGCCTGGTATCAGCAACGCGAGCGTCGTTTCGGGCGCACCAGTGAGCAGTTGGAGAAGGCCAAGCAGGACGCCGCCGGTCGGCGGAAGATCGCGTAGCTTCCCTTACCTCCGGTCACAGGGGGGCCCCCATGCTGAAAACCCGAGTACTGACGGCTGCTGCTTTGCTGATACTGTTTCTGTCGGCCTTGTGGCTGCTTCCCGAGGCCGGCTGGACCGCGTGCTGCGCTGTGCTGCTTGGAGTTGCCGCGTGGGAGTGGGGGGGGCTGGCCAAGTTGGGCGCGGCCGGGCGCCGTCTCTGGACCGCGTCGGTCGTCGGGCTCTTTGTGATTCCCCTGGTGCTTTCCGGGTCTTGGGGCGGGGATGCCCCCCGGTGGATGTACTACGTGGCCGCCGGCTTCTGGGCGGTGGCGGCGCCGCTGTGGATCTGGAGGCGCCCCGCAGTGCTGCCGCGGCTCGTAATGCATGCAGTGGGGGTCGGCACGCTGATTCCGGCGGCTTGGGCACTGGTCGATCTTCGGCGCGCCCAGCCATCGGTGCTGGTTGCGATTCTTGCGACCGTGTGGGTGTCGGATACCGCTGCCTACCTGGTAGGGCGACGCTTCGGGAAACACAAGCTTGCGCCGGCCATCAGTCCCGGAAAATCCTGGGAGGGAGTTGCGGGGGCGCTCGCCGCGGTCGCGGTATACGCGCTCGTCTGGTCGGTGGTGGGAGGCTCCGCCAGCATGCCGGTGGCGTCCGACGGTACCCGGGCCGGGCCTCTGTGGATCCTGCCGGTGCTCCTCGGCCTCGCCGTCGCCGGGATCATTGGCGATCTGTTCGAATCTCTTCTCAAACGCCAGGCAGGAGTGAAGGACAGCGGTAGCATACTTCCGGGCCACGGGGGCATTCTCGACAGGATCGATGCGTTGCTGGCGATGCTGCCGCTGGCCGTACTTGCGTTCACGAGGTAGTCGCCATTCAGAACATTGCGGTACTGGGAGCCACCGGGTCGATCGGGGCGAGTACGCTCGACGTCATCGCTCGTCACCCGCAGCGTTTTCGCGCCGTGGCGCTGACCGCGAATCGCCAGGTCGACGAGCTGGTGGAACTGTGCCGGCGGTATCGCCCCGATTACGCCTGCATGGCGGAGAGCTCGCGGGTCGGCTTGTTGCGCGAGCGCCTGGCGGGAGCGGGGCTGCCCTGCAAGGTTCTCGGCGGCGAGGCCGGACTCATCGAGATCGCCTCGCTCCCGGAGGTCGATTGCGTCGTCGCGGCCATCGTCGGGGCAGCCGGACTGCGCGCGACGCTCGCTGCCGCGCGTGCCGGCAAGAAACTGCTCCTGGCGAACAAGGAAGCGCTGGTCACGGCAGGGCCGGTATTCATGGAGGCGGTGCGCGCGAGCGGAGCGACACTGCTGCCGGTGGACAGCGAGCACAACGCCATCTTTCAATGTCTGCCCGCGTCCATCTCGGGGGATCTGGCATCCAAGGGCGTCCGCCGGATCCTGCTCACGGGATCCGGCGGACCCTTCAGGGTGCGCGCCCGTACTGATCTGCGCAAGGTAACCCCGGAGGAGGCGTGCGCCCACCCGAACTGGGTCATGGGGCGCAAGATCTCCGTGGATTCCGCAACGATGATGAACAAGGGGCTGGAAATCATCGAAGCGCACTGGCTCTTCGGAGCACGCGCCGACCAGATCCAGGTCGTGATCCATCCGCAGAGCGTGGTGCATTCCATGGTCGAATATGTCGACGGCTCGGTCATTGCCCAGCTCGGAAATCCTGACATGCGAACGCCGATCGCGCAGGCGCTCGCGTACCCCGAGAGGGTCGAGGCCGGCGTTGCGATGCTCGATCTGTTTCAGACCGGAGTCCTGCACTTCGAGAAGCCCGACTTCGAGCGCTTTCCCGCGTTGCGTCTCGCCTACGCGGCTCTGCAATCCGGCGGGAGCGCCCCCGCAACGCTGAACGCAGCCAACGAGATCGCGGTGGCCGCGTTTCTCGAGGGGCGGCTGGGGTTCCTGGACATCACGGCAGTCATAGAGGAAACTCTCCAGACCTCTCCGGTGAGCTCTTCCGCTACGATTGAGGAGATACTCGCCGCGGATTCGCTGGCGCGGCACCGCGCCAGCGAATTCGTGGCGCGCTTCAATTCCAACGCAGCATGAATTTCATCATAACCGTCGCAGCGTTCATCGTCGCCCTGGGCGTGCTCATCGTGATACACGAGTACGGCCACTACCTGGTCGCGCGCCTGTGCGGCGTCAAGGTGCTGCGCTTTTCCTTCGGTTTTGGCAGGCCGCTGTGGCGGATCCGGCTCGGCCGCGACAGGACCGAGTGGGTGGTATCGGCGCTGCCGCTCGGCGGCTATGTGAAGATGCTCGACGAGCACGAGGGACCGGTGCAGCCCGCGGAGGCACACCGGGCTTTCAATCGCCAGTCCATCTGGAGGCGTATCGCCATCGTCATTGCCGGACCGGTGGCGAATTTCCTGCTCGCGGTGGCGATCTACTGGGGGCTTTTTGTCGCAGGGGTGCAGGAGGCAAAACCCGTCGTCGCGGCTCCCGATCCCGGCACGCTTGCTGCGGTGAGCGGCCTGCAGCGCGGCGAGACCCTCCTGAAGATAAATGATGAGCAGGTGGCGAGCTGGCAGCAGGCGCGCTGGCGGCTTCTGCAGCTTGCGGTGGGCCGGGAATCGATTCGCCTCGAAGTCGTCGACTTGCAAGGCAGGCTCAACTGGAGAAACCTCGATCTGTCCCGGTTCGATCTGGACGGGTTCGAGAGCGATCCCCTCGTCAGGATGGGCCTGCGGCTGAACCGGCCTGACGTGGCTCCGGTGGTGGGCAAGGTCGCCCCCGGTGGCGTGGCGGAGGCCGTCGGGCTGCGCGCCGGGGACCGTGTGATCTCGATAGACGACAGCGCGGTTCGCGTCTGGGATCAGGTGGTGAGTGCGGTGCAGGCGCACCCGGGCGTGAAGTTGCGTTTCCGGGTGTCTCGCGGGGGCAACGAGTCGGAGATCCTGCTCGAGCCCAGGGCAGAACGGCAGAATGGAGCGCTCATCGGCCGCATCGGCGCTGCACCTTTCATCGACCCGGATTCCATGAAGGATCTCGTGACCACCGTGAGCTACGGGCCCGCTGCCGCGCTCGCGATGGCGCTGCAGCGGACCTGGGAAACCAGTGTGTTCAGCCTGAAGATGCTGGGCAAGATGCTGATCGGGGAAATCTCGTGGAAGAACCTGAGCGGGCCCGTGACGATTGCCGACTACGCCGGCCAGACGGCACAGCTCGGACTGGGCGCGTACGTGGCGTTCCTCGCCTTGATCAGCATCAGCCTGGGCGTGCTGAACCTTCTGCCCATTCCATTATTGGACGGAGGACATCTGCTGTACTATGTCATCGAAATTTTCAAGGGTAGCCCGGTTTCGATGCGCATCATGGAGCTCGGCCAGCGCGTCGGATTGGCGGTGCTGCTGTCCCTGATGGCCTTCGCCTTCTACAACGATATCAACAGGCTGCTCGCGGGGTAAAAATTCCCTCGATGAAATTCGCGCTGCGAGCCGCGACCTTCCTGCTCGTGCTGGCCCGGCCGGCCTGGGCATTCGACCCCTTCGTGGTGCGGGACATCCGTGTCGAAGGCATCCAGCGCATTGAAGCGGGGACGGTGTTCAACTATCTCCCGGTCAAGGTGGGTGACACGGTCACCGATCAGAAGTCGGCCGCGGCGATTCGCGCGCTGTTCGCGACAGGCTTTTTCCGGGATGTCAGGCTGGAAGCCCAGGGGGGGTTGTTGATCGTGACCCTGGAGGAGAGGCCGGCGATCGCATCGATCGAGTTTTCCGGCATGAAGGAATTCGAGAAGGACAAGGTGAAGCAGGGCCTTCGCGACGTCGGCTTTCAGGAGGGGCGGATTTTCGACCGCGCGCTGCTCGATCAGGCCGAGCAGGAACTCAAGCGGCAGTATCTGACCCGCGGGCTTTACGGCGTTGAGGTCACGACGACGGTAACGCCGCTCGAGCGCAACCGCGTTGCCATCAACTTCAGCATCAACGAGGGTGAGGTCGCGAAGATCCATAGAATAAACATCGTCGGTAGCCAGGCGTTTTCCGCGGACGAGCTTCTGGGGGCGATGCAGCTGCGCACCCCGGGCCCGTTCACCTGGTTCTCGAAGAACGACCAGTACTCCAGGCAAAAACTCCAGGCGGACCTCGAGGCGCTGCGCTCGCACTATCTGAACCGCGGCTATCTGGAGTTCAGCATCGAGTCGACCCAGGTGTCGATCACCCCGGACAGGCACGACATCTACATAACCGTCAACGTCATCGAAGGCGAGAAATACGAAGTTGCGGAGGTGAAGCTGGGGGGCGAGCTGCTCGTGCCCGAGGATGAGTTGCGCGCGCTGATCACCATCAAGCCCGGCGAAACCTTTTCGCGCGAACGGCTGACGGAATCCACCAAGGCCATCAGCGACAGGCTCGGGCGCGACGGCTACGCGTTTGCGAACGTGAACGCCAATCCCGATATCGACAAGGAAAAGCGCAAGGTCAGCTTCACGTTCCTGATCGACCCGGGCCGGCGGGTCTACGTCCGGCGCATCAACGTCGTTGGTAATACGCGCACGCGTGACGAGGTGGTGAGACGCGAGATGCGCCAGCTCGAAGGCAGCTTCTTCGACAGTCAGAAGCTGCAATTGTCCAAGCAGCGCATCGACAAGACGGGTTACTTCAGCGAGGTCGAGGTCGACACCCCGGCGGTGACCGGCACGACCGACCAGGTCGACGTCACGGTGAAGGTCAAGGAAAAGCCGACCGGGGCGATTCTCCTGGGCCTGGGCTTCTCGAACATCGACAAGCTGATCCTGCAGGCGTCGATCCAGCAGAGCAATTTCCTCGGCACGGGGAATACCGTTGGCCTGCAGATGGCGCTGGGCACGGTGAACAAGTATCTGTCCTTCTCCTACACCGATCCCTACTACACCGTCGACGGCGTGAGCCGTGGGTTCGACGTGTACCGGCGCGACGTGAACGCCGGCGCGCTCGGCCTGGGCGACTACAAGACCAAGACGATCGGCGGGGCGGTACGTTTTGGCATTCCGTTCACCGAATACGATACCTTGTTCTACAGCCTCGGCGTGGAGAACGTCGTCCTGGAACTGCACGACGACAGCCCGCAGCGGTACCTCGATTTCCAGAACCAATTCGGCGAGACCTACCTGGCGGTGATCAATACGGCAGGCTGGGTCCGGGACACGCGAGACAGCGCGATCTGGCCGACCCGGGGCCGGGTGGAGCGGGCCAGTCTGGAGCTGGCGTCACAGCCCGGAGATCTGCAGTACTGGAAATACAGTTACACCCATCAGTATTTCTATCCCGTCTCCCGGGCGCTCACGCTCGTAATGTCGGGGGAGCTCGACGCGGGCGACGGATACGGCGGGAAACCCCTGCCATTCTTCAAGAACTACTATTCCGGGGGCTTCGGCAGCGTGCGCGGGTACCGCGCCGCGTCTCTCGGGCCCAGGGATGCCGATGGTGCCTTTCTGGGCGGCAACCGCAAGATCAACGGCTCCGCGGAATTCCTGTTTCCGATGCCCGGCACCACCCAGGACCGATCCATGCGGCTTGGCACTTTCATCGACGCAGGGCAGGTATACGCGCTGGGAGACAAGCTGGACCTCTCGCTCTTGCGCTATTCGTACGGGGTGAGCTTTGCGTGGAATTCGCCGGTGGGGCCGATGAAATTCAGCATGGCTTGGCCGATTCACAACCAGCCGGGGGACAACCTCCAGCATTTCCAGTTTACGCTCGGCTACGCCTTCTGACCGCCCGGTATAATCGCGCCTATTCGGGCCTCGCATCCTGTCGAGAGGCCAATCGCACTGAGGGAGACGAAGTTGAGAACCCTACATCTGGCGTGGCCGGTGTTCGCTGCAATGGTGATGCAGGCCGGTCCCTGCCTCGCCCAGTCGAAGGTCGGATTTGTCAGTCTCGAGAGAATCCTGCGGGAGGCGCCGGCGGCTCAGCGCGCGCAGAAGAAGATCGAGCAGGAGTTTTCCAAGCGCGATCAGGAACTCGCGAAGCTCGCCGAACAGCTGAAGAAAATGCAGGAAGGCCTGGAAAGGAACGCCGTCACCATGCCGGAGTCTGAACGGCAGAAGCGCGAACGTGAATTCGCCGACCTGAATCGCGAGTTCCAGCGCCGGCAACGCGAATTCCGGGAGGACCTCGATCAGAAGCGCCGGGAGGAACTCTCCGGGGTGCTCGAGCGCGCCAACCGGGCCGTGAGGGCGATCGCCGAGGTCGAGAAGCTCGACATCGTGTTCCAGAACGAGCAGGTGGTGTGGGCAAGCCCGCGCATCGACATCACCGACAAGGTAATAAAAGCGCTCGAAGAGACCCCGGCGGGCAAGTAGAGCCCGTCCCCGCACCTTGACGCATTCACGCACTTATCGTCTTGGCGATATCGTCGCGCGCCTGGGGGGCGAGTTGCTCGGCCGCGCCGAGACGGAGATCAGCCGAATCGCCACGCTGGAGAGCGCCGGTCCCGGTGACCTGTCTTTCCTCACCCATCCCCGGTACCGCCCGCAGCTGCGCAAGACGCAGGCCTCTGCGGTAATTCTCGCCCGGACCGAACAGGACGCGACGGCGCTTCCGCGCATCGTCTGCGACGACCCTTACCTCTACTACGCGCGGGCGGCTCAGCTCCTCGATGTCCAGGCGCGCCCGGCCCCCGGCGTGCATCCCTCCGCCCTGGTCGAATCCGGCGCGGTGATACCGGCCAGCGCAACGGTCGGTCCTTTTTGCCGCATCGGCGCGCGGGTGCGACTGGGCGAACGGGTGGTCATCGATGCCAATTGCAGCCTCGGGGAGGACGTCCAGATCGGAGACGACAGCCGGCTGCACGCTTCGGTGACCCTCTACCCGCGCTCGATCCTCGGAAAGCGCGTTTTGGTTCACTCCGGAGCGGTGATCGGGGCCGACGGGTTCGGCATGGCCCCGGACAAGGGCCGGTGGGTGAAGATCCCGCAAACGGGCAGGGTGGTGATCGGCGACGACGTCGAGATCGGGGCGAACACGAGCATCGACCGGGGGGCCCTGGACGACACGGTGATCGAGGAGGGCGTCAAGCTCGACAATCAGATCCAGATCGGACACAACGTGCGAGTCGGAGCCCACACCATCATGGCAGCGTGCGTGGGCGTCGCGGGCAGCGCGCGCATCGGCAGTCACTGTGCCATCGGCGGCGGAGCGCGCATCTGGGGGCACATCGAGATCGCCGACCACGTCAACATCTCCGCCACGGCGGAAGTGATGAAATCCATCACCCGGCCGGGAACCTATACCGGCGTTCTCCCGGCGGCGGAAAGCCGCGAATGGGCGAAAATGGTGGCGCACCTGCGCGGAATCGACGCGATCGTCGGCCGCGTGCGCGAAATCGAACACAGACTTGCTGCACTCGAAAACAGAAAGAGAAAGAGGTAAGCGATGGAAATGCAAGAGATCCTGGAGTACCTGCCGCACCGGTATCCGATGCTTCTGGTCGACCGGGTGCTCGAATGCGAGCTCAACAAGCGCATCCTCGCCATCAAGAACGTCACCATCAACGAGCCGTTTTTCCCGGGGCACTTTCCCCACTACCCGGTCATGCCGGGGGTGCTGATCGTGGAGGCGCTGGCCCAGGTCGCCGCGATCCTGCTGTTTCGCTCCCTTGGAACCAAGCCGAACGACCAGTCGGTCTACTACCTGGCGGGGATCGACGATGCGCGCTTCAAGCGCCCGGTGGTTCCCGGAGACCAGCTTATCCTCGAAGTCAGCATAGATCGGATGGCGCGGGGACTGTCCAAACTGTCGGGCACGGCGCGGGTCGGAGACGCGCTCGCCGCCGAGGCAAAGCTGCTCTGCACGTTGCGGTCGCTGTGATTCATCCAACCGCCATCGTGCATCCCGGCGCGCACCTCGGCCCCGGCGTGTCGGTGGGGGCGTATTCGCTCGTCGGCGAATACGTCGAGATCGGCGAAGGAACCGCTATCGGGCCGCACGTGCTCCTCGAGGGACAGACCCGGATCGGGAAACACAACCGCATCTTTGCCTTCTGTTCCCTGGGTGGCACGCCCCAGGACAAGAAGTATGCGGGCGAGGCCACGCGCCTTGAAATCGGCGACCGCAACACCATCCGGGAGTATTGCAGTTTCAACTGCGGCACGGCCCAGGACGAAGGCGTCACCCGCATCGGCAACGACAACTGGATCATGGGCTACGTCCATATAGCACACGACTGCCAGGTCGGCGACCACACCGTCTTCGCCAACCTCGCCACGCTGGCGGGCCACGTACATGTCGGGGACCACGCGATCCTCGGCGGTTTTACCGGTGCGCATCAGTTCGTGTCCGTCGGCGCGCATTCGATCACCGGGGTTGCGACCGTGCTGCTGCAGGATCTCCCTCCGTTCGTCATGGCGGCGGGCAACACGGCCAAGCCATTCGGGATCAACAGCGAAGGCCTCAAGCGGCGTGGCTTCAGCGCGGAAACAATCGCGGCGATCAAGCGCGCCTACAAGACGCTGTACCGATCCGGCCTGGCGCTGGAGGAGGCGCGCGCCCGGATCGGAGATCAGGTGGCAGACTGTCCCGAGCTGCAGTTGCTGCTCGATTTTCTCGGGCAGTCGAGGCGCGGGATCATACGTTAGCCGCAGTGACGCGCGATCGCATCGTCGTGGGCATGGTGGCCGGCGAGGCCTCCGGGGATTTTCTCGGAGCCCACCTCATCCGCGCGCTGCGCGAAAGAGTGCCGCAGGCGGTGTTCGTCGGCATCGGGGGACCGAAGATGGAGGCCGCCGGCCTTGAATCCTGGTACCCGATGGAAAGGCTCGCGGTGTGGGGTTATGTCGAGGTGCTGCGGCACCTGCCCGGGCTTCTCCTGATGCGGCGTCGCCTGGCCGCTCGCCTGCTTGCGGCCAGGCCCAGGCTGTTCATCGGAGTCGATGCGCCGGACTTCAATCTGTCCCTGGAGCGCCGGCTGAAACGGAACGGCATTCCAACGGTTCACTACGTCAGTCCATCGTTGTGGGCCTGGCGCGGCGGGCGCATGAAGGGCATTGCGGCATCGGTGGACAAGATGCTGGTGCTGTTTCCGTTCGAGGAGACGCTGTACCGCTCGGCTGGCGTGCCGGTGGCGTTTGTCGGCCATCCGCTCGCCGACGCGACGGCAGACACGGACCTCACCGAGGCGACCCGCGAACAGTTGCGGCTGCCTGCCGGGCGCAAGACGATCGTCCTCCTTCCCGGCAGCCGGCAGTCCGAGCTGCGCTACATGGCGCCGACATTCCTCAAAACCGCCAAGCTGATCGCGGCGCGACAGTCCGCGGTGCATTTTCTGGTGCCGCTCGCGAGCCGTGAGACCCGCTCGATTTTCGAGGAGGCCATCTACGCGGCTGGCGCGACCGACCTGCCGATGACGGTCCTGTTCGGGCATGCGCGCGACGCCATTGCAGCCGCCGACGTGGTACTCGTCGCCAGCGGGACTGCGGCGCTGGAGGCGGCGCTGGCGCGCAAGCCCATGGTGATCACCTACAAGATGTCGGGTCTCACATTCCGTCTCATGAAACGGATGCGCTACCTTCCGTGGGTCGGACTGCCCAACATCATCGCTGGGGCGTTCGTCGTGCCGGAGATCCTTCAGGACGACGCAACGCCGGAGAATCTGGCCCAGGCGGTGCTCAACTCGCTCAACGATCCGGTCGTGGCGCGCCGCCTGCACGATCGTTTCGAACGCATGCGGCAGATTCTCAAGAAGGACGCCGCGGTCCGCGCAACCGAAGCCGTTCTGCCTTGGCTGCAGTCCGGCTGATCTGCGGAGTAGACGAGGCGGGCCGCGGGCCGCTGGCGGGGCCGGTCTGCGCGGCGGCGGTGGTGTTCGATCCGTCGCGTCGCGCGCCGCGCGGCGTCGCCGACTCCAAGCTGCTGTCCCCGCGCATGCGCGAAGAGCTGTCTGCCCGCATCAAGGAGACGGCCCTCGCCTGGTCGATCGCCTGGGCCAGCGTCGAGGAGATCGACCGCCTGAACATCCTGCGGGCGAGCTTGCTCGCGATGAAGCGCGCGGTCGAGAGCCTGCCGCTCGTCCCGCATCAGGTGTGGGTCGACGGCCCGCACTGCCCGGAGCTCGCGATTCCTGTGCGAGGCATCGTCGGCGGCGATGCCAGGATAAAGGTCATCGGCGCCGCTTCGATCCTCGCCAAGACCGGGCGCGACGCGGAGATGCGCAGACTTCACGAGCGGTATCCGCAGTACGGCCTGGACCGGCACAAGGGGTATCCGACGCCGGAACACCTGCGCGCCTTGCGCCGGCACGGCGCCTGCGAGATCTACCGACGCAGCTTCGCGCCGGTGCGCAAGGTCCTGGAACGGGATGGGTGACGCGGCGTGAAGCTCGTTCAATCGCGCAGCAATCCGCAACTGAAGGCCTTGCTCCGGCTGGCGTCTTCGTCGCGCGAGCGGCGCAGCTCGGGGACGACCCTGCTCGAGGGAGAACGCCTGATCCGCGCCTACGCCGACAGCGGTGGAACCGCCGAAGCCCTGCTCGCCGCAGAGAGCGCGCTCGCCCGGCGCGAGATCGCCGCGTTGTTCGAAGCGGCTCCCGCAAAGTCGCGGCTGGTCATTGCCGACAGGCTCTCGGCGCAGATTTCGGAGCTCGTCAGCAACTCGGGGATTACCGCAGTGGTGCGCGTGCCCACGCCTGGCCCGGCTCCGGCCGCAGATGCGCACCGCCTGCTCCTGGAAAACGTCCAGGATCCCGGCAACCTCGGGTCGATCCTGCGCAGCGCAGTGGCCGCGGGGATCGGGCATGTCTTTCTTTCGCACGGCTCGGTGTTTGCCTGGTCGCCGAAAGTGGTTCGCGCCGGCATGGGGGCTCATTTTTTTCTCTCGATCTTCGAAAACGCCGATCTCGCCGAGGCGGTGCGCGGTTTCAGCGGCTGCGTCGCGGCAATGGATGCGGGCGCCCCGAACTCGCTCTACGACCTGGATCTGCAGGGACCGGTCGCGTGGCTGTTCGGCAACGAGGGCGCCGGGCTGACCGACGCGGCGATGCGCATCGCCCATCGCCGCGTCAGGATTCCAATGCCGGGGCCGGCAGAATCGCTGAACGTCGCGGCAGCCGCGGCGATTTGCCTGTTCGAGCAGGTGCGCCAGCGTCAGTAAGCCCGGCGTTCGAGCTTGAATTCCTGCAGGATGGTGGTGGCGATTTCCTCGATCGACTTGGTGGTCGAGTTGACCCAGCGCAGGCTTTCGCGCCGCATCATGGCTTCGGCCTGCTGCACTTCGAAGCGGCAGTTTTCCAGGTCGGCGTATTTGCTGTTCGGGCGGCGTTCGTTGCGGATTTCGCGCAGGCGCTCCGGCGCGATCGACAGGCCGAACAGCTTGTGCCGGTAGGTCTTCAGGATGTCCGGCAGGCTCGCGCGATCGAAGTCCTCGGGGATCAGCGGGTAGTTGGCGGCGCGGATTCCGAATTGCAGTGCCAGGTAAAGGCTGGTCGGCGTCTTGCCGCTGCGCGACACGCCGACCAGGATCACGTCTGCCTTTTCCAGATCCCGGGAAGACACGCCGTCGTCGTGGGCCAGAGCGAAGTTCACGGCCTCGATGCGGTTGCTGTACCCCTTGATGTCCCGGGCGCTGTGGGAGCGCCCGATGGTGTGGCTGGACTTGTCGCCGAGCTCGCTCTCGAGCGGGCCGAGAAAGGTCTCGAAGAAGTCCATGAAGAAGGCGTCGGCGCGCCGCACGACGTTGCGGACTTCGGTGTTCACCAGGGTCGTGAAAACCAGGGGCCGCCCGTTCCCCGCGCCGGCGGACTGGTTGATGCGCGCCACGCATTCCTCGGCCTTGGCGACCGAGTCGATGAAGGGCAGGGTCATCTGCTGGAAATCGATGCCCTCGAACTGGGTGAGCAGGCTGTGCCCGAGCATCTCGACCGTGATGCCGGTCCCGTCGGAGACAAAAAATGCCGTTCGGCTGCGAGCAGTCATGTCGGTCCGGGGAAAAATGTGCCGCGAGGCCGCGGCCCTGCCGCTAAAATAACGGTTTGCGGATAATCCTTCAATAGCGGCGAGTACTCCATGGCCAAGCCGAAATTCGTGGTGCCCTTCGACGCGATCCGGATGACCGACGTCGACAAGGTGGGCGGCAAGAACGCGTCCCTCGGCGAGATGATCAGCCAGTTGTCCGGGGCCGGGATACGGGTGCCGGGCGGTTTTGCCACCACGGCCGAAGCCTACCGTGAATTTCTTGCCCAGGACGGCCTGGGCGGCCGAATCGAGTCCAGGCTGAAGACGCTGGATGTCGACGACGTTGACGCGCTGGCGCGCTGCGGCGCGGAGCTCCGCGGCTGGATCGAAGCCCAGCCGTTCCCCGCGCGGCTGGAGGCGGAGATCGCGCAGGCCTGCCGTGAACTCAGCGGCGGCGACGACGGTATTTCCCTGGCGGTGCGCTCGAGCGCGACCGCCGAGGACCTGCCCGATGCATCGTTTGCGGGACAGCAGGAGACCTATCTGAATGTCCGCGGCCTGGACAACGTTTTCGTGGCGCTCAAGTCGGTGTTCGCTTCGCTGTACAACGACCGCGCCATTTCCTACCGGGTGCACAAGGGGTTCAGCCATGCCGCGGTGGCGCTTTCCGCGGGCGTGCAACGCATGGCGCGCAGCGATCTTGGCGCAAGCGGCGTCATGTTCACGCTGGACACCGAATCGGGATTCCAGGACGTGGTGTTCATCACCGCTGCCTGGGGCCTGGGCGAAATGGTGGTGCAGGGCGCGGTCAACCCGGATGAATTCTACGTGCACAAACCGATGCTGCGCGGCGGCAAGTTTCCCGTCATCCGCCGCAGCCTGGGGGCGAAGGCGCAGAAAATGGTGTTCGCCGAGCACGGGCACGCGAAGAAATCGGTGCAAATCCTGGACGTGGCCGAGGCAGATCGCAGCCGTTACTGCCTCGCCGACGAGGATGTGATCGAGCTCGCCCGCTTCGCGCTGAAGATCGAGGAGCACTACCAGAGGCCCATGGACATCGAATGGGCCAAGGACGGTTCGGACGGGAAGATCTATATCCTGCAGGCGCGGCCCGAGACGGTGAAGTCGCGCAAGTCGAGCGAAGGGCAGGAACGGTTCCGGCTCAAGCAGACCTCCGAGGTGCTCGTCTCGGGCCGGGCGATCGGCCACCGCATCGGCGCGGGCACGGTCCGCGTCGTCAAGGACGCGAGTGAAATGGGGAGCGTCAGGCCCGGCGACATCATCGTCACCGACATGACCGACCCCAACTGGGAACCGGTGATGAAGCGCGCGGCTGCGATCGTCACCAACCGCGGGGGCCGTACCTGCCACGCGGCCATCATCGCGCGCGAGCTCGGCATCCCGGCGGTGGTCGGCTGCGGCGACGCGACGACGGTGTTGACCGAAGACGAAGCCTGCACGGTTTCCTGCGCGGAAGGCGATACCGGCCATGTCTACCGGGGAATCCTCGAGATCGAGGTGACGTCGCAGGAGCGCGGCGAGATGCCCAAGTGCCCGGTGAAGATCACCATGAATATCGGCAATCCCCAGCTCGCTTTCGATTTCCAGGCGCTGCCTAACTGGGGGGTCGGGCTGGCGCGCCTGGAATTCGTGATCAACAACATGATCGGCGTGCATCCGCGCGCCGTGCTGGAGTACCCGAGCCTTCCCGGGGATCTCAAGCGCCAGGTCGAGCAGGCTGCGCGAGGCTACCGCGATCCGCGCAGCTTCTTCGTCGAGAAGCTCATCGAAGGTGTTGCCACCATCGGCGCCGCGTTCTGGCCGAAGCCCGTGATCGTGCGGCTGTCCGACTTCAAATCCAACGAGTACAAGAAACTCGTCGGCGGCGCCCGCTACGAGCCCGACGAAGAGAACCCCATGCTGGGTTTCCGCGGGGCGTCGCGTTACATCAGCGAATCCTTCCGCGAGTGTTTTGCCATGGAGTGCCAGGCGATGCGGCGGGTGCGCGACGAGGTCGGCCTGACCAACGTCGAGATCATGGTGCCGTTCGTGCGCACGCTAACGGAGTGCCGCCGGGTGATAGAACTGCTCGCGGCGCACGGACTGAAGCGGGGCGAGAACGGCCTGCGCCTCATCATGATGTGCGAGGTGCCGTCGAACGCGGTTCTGGCCGAGCAGTTCCTGGAGTACTTCGACGGATTTTCCATCGGCTCGAACGATCTGACCCAGCTTACCCTCGGCCTGGACCGGGACTCCGGACTGGTCGCGGAGGCCTTTGACGAGCGCGACCCCGCGGTCAAGGCGATGCTGCGTCTGGCGATCCAGGCCTGCCGCAAGGCCGGGAAGTACGTGGGCATCTGCGGGCAGGGCCCCTCGGATCACATCGACTTCGCCAAGTGGCTGGTGCAGGAAGGCATCGAGAGCCTGTCGCTCAATCCCGACACGGTCGTCGATACCTGGTTGCAGCTTGCGCGCGAGGTCGATGTCAGCGTCGCCAGCACGACCGCCGGCTGAGTGCCTTCGGTCCGGCGCGGAAGTGCCTGGGGGTGACTGGGATGCCGGACTGTCGAGGTCAGGTGCGGGTTCGCAGCAGGCGCTGCTTCTCGCGATTCCACTCCTTCTCCTTTTCGGTGGCGCGCTTGTCGTGCTGCTTTTTCCCCTTGGCGAGGCCGACCGCGATTTTCACGCGTCCACCCACATAGTGAAGGTCGAGGGGCACGAGCGTGTAGCCGGCGCGATCGACCTTGCCGATGAGGCGGCGGATTTCCTCGGCGTGAAACAGAAGCTTCCTCGTGCGCACCGGGTCGGGCTGAACGTGCGTCGATGCCGCCGCGAGCGGGCTGATGTGGGCGCCAATCAGGAAGATTTCTTCGTTGCTGACGATGACGTAGGCTTCTTTAAGTTGCGCGCGCCCGGCGCGGATCGCCTTGACTTCCCAGCCTTCCAGTGCAAGGCCGGCTTCGTAGCGTTCCTCTATGAAGTAGTCGTACTGGGCCTTGCGGTTCTCGACGATCGTCATGGCAGCGCGCTTCGTATAGACTGATTACGCTTCGATTCTACAACGATGGCAGCCGTCAATCGCTCGGTGCTGGTGGGTTACAGCGCGCAACAGATGCATGCCCTGGTCGCGGACATAGAGTCCTATCCCCAGTTTCTCCCCTGGTGCGAACGCGGCGTCGTCGTGACACGCGGTCCGGACCGCACGGTCGCCACCCTGCACATCAATTTTCACGGAGTCAAGGAGTCCTTTACCACTGAAAACCACGACCACGCGGGGGAGATCGACATGCGGCTCGTCTCGGGTCCGTTTCGGGAACTCACCGGCCGCTGGACGTTCAGCGCCCTGGGCGATGCGGCCTGCAAAGTGGAGTTCGCGCTGCACTACCAGTTCGCGAATCGCCTGCTGGAGAAACTCATCGGGCCGGTGTTTCGCGACATCACCGACGGAATGGTGGAGGCGTTCGTGCGCAGGGCCGATGCGAGGTTTGGCG
>Ga0137463_1000162_pt1 | contig 25641 bp, 17 predicted proteins | sample EasRivERMGT800_2_FD_102333 | JGI IMG/M metagenome (GOLD analysis project Ga0137463, IMG submission 102333) | Soil microbial communities from meander-bound floodplain in the East River, Colorado, USA - East River MetaG ERMGT800_2 | ecosystem: Environmental > Terrestrial > Soil > Floodplain ...
CGCCGCTCGCGTCCGACACCTTCGCGTCGTTGCCGACCCAGAGGTAGCGGCCGTCGGGCTGCAGAAAAACGCGCGTCGGGCTGCGCCCGGCGTCGATGTTGGCGGCCACCGTGAAGGTGTCGGCGTCGATCACCGCCACTTGGCCCGCAAAGGGCATGCTGACGTAGATGCGCTTGCCGTCGGCGCTCTTCACCCAGTCCGCACCCGGCCGGGCGATCTGGATGCGCGCGAGCGTGCTCGTCGCCCGCGCGAGCGACACCAGCGGATCGATGACCGACACGCTCGCGTCGCGGTTCAGGACCATGACGTAGTAGCTGTTGAGGTCGAGCATCGGCCGCAGGCCGACGATGCCCCTCATATACAGTGCGACCTTGTCCCGGCACGATTTCACTTCGGCGCCCGGCTGACCCTGGATGACGCTGCCGATGTCCAGCCAGGCGCCGGGGGTGTTGCCGCGCAGCGGCTGGCCGCTTGCCTCGTCGGTGAGCTTGAAGCGCAGATCGGCGAACTCGCCTTCCATCAGCTCGCGGCTCCTTGCGTCCCGCGCGGGAGCGGCGCTGAACTCGATGACGATGCCCTCCCTCACGTAGCGATTCGGCACCGGGGCGGCCGGCGCCGCGCTTTCGGGTCTGGGAGCATCGGCCGCGATCGCGGCGGCGAAAGCCGACGCAAGGGCGAGCGCGAGGGCGACCGCCGCGGCGGCCGAGACGTAACGGACGTGGATTGTCTTGGACATTTCGTACCTCGGAAGTCCGGCCGATCGGGCGGCGAAAAGCGCCGTTTTTCCCTCAGCCCAACAAAACAAGTGCAGCCCCTCGTGGGGGCTGCACCCTCAGCACGGCATGGTTTGCCGCACCCTTGCCATCTAACCTACTGCTACTGCACCCGCAGGATTCCCCACAGGCCGCTGGTGTTGCCGAAGCCGGCGTTGTCGCGGAACAGGTAGTCGCCCGTCACCGCGTTGCCGCCGCCCGCGCTGGGGAACCGGAACGTCCAGTGCGAGGCCGGGGTGACGCTTTCGTTCGCGCCCTGGTTGAGTCCGGACTCGTACGGGTTCTCCCCGATGTTGCGCGACGCGACCTCGGTCATGGTGCACGCTCCGGTCAGGCCGTTGCGGGCCGAGCCTTCGCAGACGTGGGGCTGGCGCTGCCACAGGTGCCCGTGCACGTTGATCGTCGATCCGCGGGTGGTGCCGAAGGGCACGACCACGTGCATGCGCGCTTCCTTGCCTGCGTTGGCTTGCAGCACCGGGGTGACCGGGTCCTGGTTCGCCGTGAGGATGTTGCTGTACGCCTGGTGCGAGTTGGGCACGCCGCCGAAGCCGCCGACGATGTTGTTGAACGGCGCTTGCGGCACGAGTCCGAACCGGAACCACAGGGGCTCGATGCCGTAGTTGAGCGACATGCCGCTCGAGTCCTGGCTGTCCTCGGGGACGCCCACGCCCTCGCCGTTCAAATGCTCGACCGGCGAGCTGTCGCGGTAGTACTGCGTATTCGCCTTGGTCATCACCACCGAGAGGCTGCGGAACGCACCCGGCGTGTCGATCGTGCAGGGGTTCTGCCCGCCCGGGCACACCGTCGCTTGCGCGCGCGTCCCGCGAGTGCCGACGCCGTCCTGGTGATCGAGATTGGTGCTGTTCTCGGCCCAGGTGGCGCCCTGCCGCTCGATGACGAGCGTGCCGACCATCGACTTCGCTCCCTGCTTGATCTTGTCCCCCGGCATGAGGCCCACGCCGCCGAACTCGATCGGGGTTGCCGTGAGCGCGTACTGCCCGCCCACCTTGGTCGCCGCGATGTCCCCCGCGTACCAGCGCACCTGCTCCACCGCCTGCGGCGGCGTAAGGCCCGCGAGTCCGTTGTTCAGCCCGGCATTGTTCAGGCCGACCAGTGTCCCATCCGCCCGGCTCGGATCGAACTGCACCAGCTGCGGATGCAGGCCGACGAACGAGGACGTCTGGATCAGGTTGGTCTGGAACGTGGTCGAGCCCTCCAGGTTGAAGCGGTCGCGCTTCACCACGCCTTGCAGCGAGGTATAGGTCGCAAGCTCCGGCGTGTTGCCGGTCAAGCGGTTGCGCAGCGTGACGGTGATGCAATCGCCCGCGTTCGCACGCATGACCAGCGGCTCGATCGGCGCGGTGGCGGCGAGCTTGACCGGGCAGGACATGTTGTTCACGCCGCCGCTGTTGCAGGCGGTCGTGTCCGCTCCCGTGACCGGTGTGGGCACGAGGTCCGAAGTCTTCACGTAGAGCAGCGCCGTCGGGTCGTGCAGCGGACCCTGGTGCGTCGGCAGGACGATGGTTGCGCCGGTGTCCACGACGACCGTCTGCCCGCCCACCGTAGTCGTGCGGTGGTTGTAGACCAGCGTGCCGCCGTTGGCCGCAGGCGAGGAGCCGACGTGGCCGTTCGGGAACAGATCCTGGATGGTCACGTTCGCGTTGCCCGGCAGCGCCTTGTTCGCTTCCACCGCCGTGATGTCGAAGTTGCGCACGGGTGCGTTCGTGGGGCACACGCCGATGAAGGCGGCCGCCGTGGCGGTGGTGAACACTACCGGTACCTGCGACTGCGGCAGCGAGACGAGGGGGGGCGCCAGGTTCTGGTGCGCCCGGATGATGCCCCACTCGCCGCTCCAGAAGCCGTCGTGGCCGTAGTCCATGCTGTAGAGGTAGTCGATCTGCGGTTGAACGATCGAGTCCTCCACCGGCAGCACCGGGGTGGTGAGCGTGAACTGCTCGGAGATGCCCGCGGCCTGCGAGTTCCTCCAGCCGGAGTTGGGCGACTTGCCGTGGCCCGAGCCCTGCTGCAGCCATTTCATGCCGTGCATCGAGGCGTTGTGCTCTTCCTCATGCGCTCCGGCCTGCATCTTCACCCGGATGAGATCGCCGGGATAGGTGCGCATCATCGGCGTGAACGGATCGCCCGCCGTGACGCCGCCCGCGTTGATCGGCGGCGGGAAGCGCGTGCCGTTGATGACCGTCGCGGCGGTGGGTTGCACGTTGAGGGCGGCGATGGCGCGGTCGGTGCGCGACTGCAGCGCGAACGCGAGGTCGCCGCGTTGGCCCGCGGCCTGCGTGCCGTTCTTGCCGTCCGGACCGTTGCGGTCCGGATCGAACACGCGCAATCCGACCGACTCGATCCGGTAGTTGGTCACGAGCAGGCCCACGTCCTCGACGCTGATCGCCTGCGGGCAGGGACGCGTCGGGCAGCGCGGATCGAGGCCGCCGGCGAGCTCGATCACGAGATCCGGGAACACCGGGTTGACCTGCGCTCGCATCGGCGGGTTGATCGAGAAGCGGAAGGCATCGGCCGCCAGGCCGTTGAACTGCGGGTTGCCCGCGTTGAACACCTGCGGGGGCTGATCCTGGCCGGCGCCGGGCAGCGGACGGCCGTCCTGGCCCGTGCCGACATAGACGCCTGCTTCGTACGCGTGCTGGAAGTCCGCAAACTCGTGGTAGAACTCGCGGAACGCCTCCAGGGTCTCGGACTTCACCGTGCTGCCTCCGGGGGCCGTCGCCGGCGGCAGGATCGCCGCCTGCCACGAGGTCGGACCGCCGTCGCTGAACACCGTGCCGTTCGAAGTCGTCGCGGTGCGCGCCGGGGCGCCGGTCACCGGGTCGTAACCGAGCTGCGCTCCGGTTTCGTTGTGCACCCAGCGCGAGCCCGCGGGCTCGGTGAGCAGGGTCGCGTACAAGCCGATCTGCTGGTGCGTCGAGGGACCGAAGTGGTCGTGCGTGAAGATGATGCCCAGGCCGCGGTCGACGCCCTCGGTGTTGACCACCGGGTCGGTGAACCAGCGCTCCATCGTGGTGCGGGCGCCGAGCCAGTCGGGCCGGCCGAACTGGCCGAAGTACGGATGCGGTTGCGCGACCGGGCAGGCATTGGTGCCGTTGCGGGCATCGTTCGCCGTGCAGGCGTTGAAGGCGCGGATCGCGTCGATGCGCTCGCGCACCGCTCCGGGCGAAAGCGTCCCGTCCTCGTAGTTCCAGCCGTTGGCCGCGCCGTCCGTCGTGGTGAGATCCCACTTCGGCAGGTGGATGTGCTGGCCGATCACGTCGGTCGGCGTGCGCACCTGGAAGTCGTCGATCTCGTAGTCCTTCGGAACGAGGTTGGTGTGCGAGTACACCGCGCAGTCGAAGGTGTTCATGCGGAACACCAGGGGCTCGGGCGGCTGCTGCTTGTTGATCACCGGCACCGCGTCCTGCCACAGCGTGATGATGCGCTGCTGCGGGTAGTGGTAGCCGGTCTTGCTCAGCACCGCGTCGAACTGGATGTTCGAGCCCTTGATCTTGCGCGGGGTCTGGGCGCTGAAGATGCTCGAGCCGCGCGTGGACATGCCGGTGAGCGTCTCGCCGCTGAAGAAGGTCCCGACCACGCCGGTGTTGAGGCGCACGCCGGTATCGTCGATGCAGGGCTCGTGGAACGGTGCCCCCACCGCAGGTCCTCCGGAGCCGTTGGTGACGAAGTTCGCCGCGACCGCGGTCCGCGCGCCGGTGAGCGGGACCTTGAAGCTCGGATGGTTGCGAACGGCGTGGAACCGCATCGCCGTCTGCTCCACGTCGGTGCCCTGCTCGGGGAAGAACTCGGGCCGCGCGACCAGCAACTCCTTGCTGAAGTCGATCGGGGTGGTCGTCGTGTGCGCGACGCCGCCCGCCGCCACGCCGTGCAGCGAGTGGCGCGGCAGGCCGCCGTTGAAGCCGTCGGCCTGCGCCGGGTCGAGGTTCTGCCACAGCGGGTCGCCCGTCGCCCGGAGCGCGGTCGCGAGGGCCGGCGTGACCATGTCGAGCACCGGCGTGGGCACGCGGTTGCCTACGGTGTGCTCCATGCTCGCGATCCAGAACGGGAAGCCGGGATTGATGTTGCGGTCGATCACGTTGGCGAGGCTGCCCACCGGACGGCCCGTGGGGGTCGTGAACGGGTTGGGTTTGACGGTCACCCGTCCGGGCATCACCGCCATCGCCTTGCCGGGAAGCGGAATGATCGCCTGGATCGGCGCGCCGAACACGACCTCGCCGTCGGGCAGCGCGCGCGCGCCCGCGGCGGGCGTACCGTCCTTCAGCGCAAACTTGACGGTGTGGAAGCCGGTGCCGCTCACCTGCAGCTTGGTGCCCGCCTCGAACACGTCGTGTTGGCGCCAGATGTACCACATGCCCATCGCGAAGTGCGGATAGAAGTGGCAGTGGAAGATCGCGTCGCCGGCGGTCTTGTTGCGGTTGCCCGAGCCGCCGAAGTTGATCTCGTAGGTGTAGCCGATGCTGGGTCCTATGCCTTGAGCGTCCAGATAGTTCGCGTTGTCGTCGCTCGCGTTAAAGAGCCACTGGTGGTTGTGCAGGTGGAAGACGTGCTGCTCCTTGCCCACGTGGGTGTTGCGGAACTTGGTGAAGTCGCCCGTGTAGCTGTGGTGCACGTTGGACGGATCGCCCGGATAGAGAACGAAGTTCGCCTTCGGCCCGGTCGCTCCGGCCGGCGGAGTCTGTCCCGGACGCAGGGTCTCGAGGCCGAAGTTCGCCGGGATGTCGGTGAGCTGCGCGACCTCGCCTATAGTGAAGAAACTGAGGAAGAACTCCTCGTAGGCGCAGTCGAGGCAGTCGTGCATGGGGCCGACGCTCAAACGGTTGGCGATGATCTCCGAGCCGATGCCGCCCGAGCCGTAGTTGATCATGAAGATGTCGCCCACGCCGTGAAGGACGTAGCGGAACACCGGGTCGTCCCTAAAGAAGCCCGGGAAGGCCTGCGCGGTCGCCACCTCGTCGTGGAACGCGGAGGCGAAATCGCGGAAGGCTTCGAGCCGGTTCGGCACCGTCGGGTTCCTCTTGCCCACGCTCTCGAGCGGGTAGGTGCTGGCGGGGAAGCTGCCGTCGGCGTTCGGGCCGGCGATCAGGCCGTCGATCTCGGTGTGGACGATCGCCGTGCCGTTGAGCATGTTGAGCACCGGCAGGTTCGCCTTGCCTTCTGCGGCCCATACGGCCGCCCCGAGGTTGACGCCGTTGTTGCAATTCGCCGTCGGGTATCTCGCCTCGTAGTCGATGATCGGCTGTCCGGCGGACGTGAGACGCTGCTGGCCGCAGGTCGTCGAGGTGCGCGTCAGGTTCATCGTGGCGAGCCGCATTTCTTCCTCGGTCACAGCGCCGCGGTAGATCTTCGCGAGCTTGGGCTCGACGATCACCTGGCCGAAGAGGCCGTTCGCCGAATTGCCTTGCGTGCCCTCGGAGCCGAAGGGGCCGCCCTGGCTCTGCGACAGATACACGCCTTCCTTCTCGGCGAAGAGCCGGTAGACCTTGGTCGCGCCCACCGGGACCAGGCTGCCCGGATCGGTGACGACGCGGCCGACCATGCTCGAGTCGTCCGCCATGCCGGTGCGCAGCTGCATGCCGGTGACGTGGAAGCCGACGTGGCGGTCGGCGACCTGCTCGTCGACTAGCACGTTGAACGGCGGAACGTTGGCGGGCAGCACGTTGTTCGGATTGGCCGCCGGTGCGAGCAGGTTGGTCAGGGTGACGTCAAGACAGTCGCCCGCCGCCACCCGCAGGATCAGCGGACGCGTGCGCTTGTCCGGCCGCAGCATCACGTTGCCGGCAACGGCGCCGGCCGCGTTCACGGTGAGCGGCACCAGCGTCGATTTGTTCACGACGTCGCGCCGGAGCGCGTACATCATCCCGTTCACGTTCGCCGCGCCGAGGCGGTTGAACATGATCGGCTGGTCGAACGCGATCACGTCCGCGGTGAGCGTGCGCGCGCAAACGATTGCGGCGCCCGCCTCAGCCGAGGCGAGAAGAGCTACCGCCGCGGCGGCGAGCGTCCAAGCCGTCGTCGAGCGGGCGGAACTGCGGAGTGAGATTGTTTGGTGGTTTGACGATTTATTCGAGCCCATGGTCATCATCCCTTACGCAAATTATGATGCGGTCAAAATATGATGCGGTCATATGGATAGGCAAACGCAAACGCGCGCCATCTTCCGATTGCGCGATGACGAGCACGGTACGCTTCGAATTCGCGGTGTGGAATTGGTCACAGTGTCGCGCGGCGGTTTGCCGCACCGTCCCTTCAGGTCTGCTGCGGCATATTGCCGCAGCGCATGGGGGCAGACGCCGATCCTCGGTCCGAGCACGAGTACGAGCGATACAATGATGGCGCCGCTCCGGAAGCAAACGTGGGCTGATACCGCGCATCGGGGAATAGGCGATCGGAAGCGCCGGATCGCGGCGATTCGAATCACGGGGAGGATCGAGCGTGGCGAGAGCCGACTCCCGGGCGGGCCGCGCCGAAAAGCGCCCCCGGTGGTACCTGCTCTATTACCTGCTCGCGGCGCTCGACATCGTCGCGGTCCTGGTGAGCCTGACGCTCAGCTACCTCCTGATGCAGAACTTCGTCGATTCGGTCGCCAACAGCCAGGAGTGGGGAAGGCGGGAGGACCGGTACGCGCATCTCGCCGAGCTCGCGCGCGCCGTCAATGCGCCCGGCAACGACGTCTTCGACTCGCGCGATGTCGGCGCCGAGTCCGCGCGGCTGCGCGCGGCGCTCGACGCGTTCGACGCGCGGCTCGACGCGGCCCGGGCCGAAGTCGCGCGCAACGTACGCGCGGGCGAAGCGCCTCCGCTGCTGACGGCTCTCGACGAGATTCAGCGCGCGATGCGGGAAATGGTCGGCGAGACGAAGCTGATTTTCGGCTTCTTCGATACGAAACAGGCCGACCGGGCCGGCGAACGCATGGCGACGATGGATCGCAAGTACGCGAGCGTCAACCGGGCGCTGGCGCGGCTTTCGGGCGCCGTCAGGACCATACGGGATGCGCATTTCGACGAGCAGATCAAGGCTGCCGGGGCGCTCAGGCAACTGGAATACCTGATCGTGGGCCTGGTGATTCTGATGATCGCCGGCGCGCTCTACTACGGATCGACGATTTATCGCGCCGTGCGGACCGCCGACGCCGAGCGCGCGCAGTACGTCGAGGCGCTCACGCACGCGCGCGCGGAAGCCGATGCCGCCAACCACGCCAAGTCGAAGTTCCTGGCCGTCATGAGCCACGAGATCCGCACGCCGCTGAACACGATCTTCCTGACCCTCGACATGCTGGAGCATCCGCGCCCGGACGACGACAGCCAGGGCTACCTCGCCCTGGCGCGCTCATCGAGCCGATCGTTGAAGCGGCTGCTCGACGACTTGCTCGATCTTTCGAAAATCGAGGCAGGGAGGATCGAATTCGAGTCCGTTCGGTTCGATCTGCACGGTCTCCTGCGTGAACTTGTCGCGCCGTACATCCCCCGCGCCACGACGAAGGGCGTGTCGCTCGCGATCAGGATCGCGCCGGAAGTCCCGGCGGCGGTGGAAGGGGATCCGACGCGGTTCGGCCAGATCGTCACCAATCTCGTGGACAACGCCGTAAAGTTCACGGCCGCCGGACCGGTCGAAGTTTCGGTCTCGCTGCGGTCGGAGCACCCGCGCAATCCAGCAGAAGTCCAGCGGGGCAACAACGTCCTGCTGCGCGTCGCCGTCCGCGATACAGGCATCGGCCTCACGCCCGGACAGCAGGCGCGGATATTCGAGGATTTCGTGCAAGCCGACGAATCGACGAACAGAGAATACGGCGGGACCGGACTCGGGCTCGCGATCGCGCGGCGGCTGGTCGGGCTGATGAAGGGCGAGCTGGGCGTCTTCGCCACGCCCGGCGGCGGATCGACATTCTGGTTCAACCTGGATTTCGCTGCGAGCGGCGGCGACTCGCTCGTTGTGCCGCAAGCCGCGAGCAGCGGTCGGGACGAAATCCTCGCGGGCCGGCGCATTCTGCTGGTCGAGGACGCCCCCGAGAGCCGCACGCTCACCGCCGCGATGCTGGGCCGGATGGGAGCGATCGTCGATGTCGCGGCCAACGGACGGGATGCGGTTTCGGCGGCCGCCGCCAACGGCTACGACGCGATACTGATGGACATCGCAATGCCCGTCATGGACGGCTTCGAGGCGACGCGGCGCATTCGCGAGCGCGAACGCGGCGAGGAAGAAGTGCCGATCGTCGCGCTCAGCGCGCAGGTCATTGACGGAATTTTCGAGCAATGCCTCGACGCGGGCATGGACGATCACCTTGCCAAGCCGGTCACGCGAGACTCCGTGGCGGCCGTGCTTCAGCGCTGGATCGAGCGGGAAAGGGCGACACGGTAACGGGGCAGGCGCGATCCGGGTCGCGGCGTGCGCAGGATCACCGGGGATGAACAGGCGCTCGATGCCCTCATGACCGCGGCGCCGAGGTCGACGCCGTCGTCGCGGTTCGCCGTGGGTATTTCGCCTCGTACTCGATGATCGGCTGCCCGGATCGGCCATTACGCGGCCGACCATGCTGCAGTCCTCCGCGATGCCGGCGCGGCCCGTTGCAGCAGGCGAGCTGCCTGCGGCAAATAGCCACACCCCCCTCGCGCCGGAACATCATCGGCAAGTAAACCATCTCGCCATGTGTTTACGAGATAGTTCCGCGGCGCCCCGATCGCTCGCGGATTTGACCTGGATCAGACTTTACTTATAGTTGGAGTAATATCCTTTGGAGCAATCCGGCTCACGAGGAGGCACGACCTGCGGCAGATCAGCGCGGGTCCTTCGCGCCGCCTCGAGGCAAATCAGGGAAACTAAGCGCCGTCCAAAATCGCGCGTAGCTGCATAGGGAATCCAGACTGCCATGGCGGAGACAATTACCGGTCAATCCCCGCTGTGGGCGAGCCTGCGCCGGCTCGCCTACGTTCGCGCATTCGCGGTCGGGGGCTTGGGCGCGGCCTTATTGGTTGTGGTTTACAGCCGCGGGATTTCGGCTGCGCTTTCGCCTGTGGCAGGCACGATCCTGTTTCTGGCCTCGGTCGACGCGCTGACTTTCCTGCGGCTGCGGCGTTCCCGGGTGGTCACCGAGCTGGAAATTTTCGGCCAGCTTCTCCTCGACGCCGCGGCGCTCACCTGGATTCTGTATTTCACCGGGGGCGCGGCCAATCCTCTTGCGGGCGGCTACGTGCTGCTGGTCCTTTACGCCGCCTCGACGCTCGGTTCGCGGTGGGTCTGGACATTCGCCGGAATCTGCGTTGTTTGTTATTTGGCAATGGAATTTGTTAACGTTCCGATGCCTCTTCCGCGGGCCGATGCGCTCGATCGGACGCTCGAATCCCTGGCGTCGCGCATGATATTCGTACTGCTCGTCGCCCTGGTCGCCTGGTTCGGGGTTCGCATCAACGAACTGCGGCGGCAGCAGCAGATCCACGTGTCGAGCCACGCGGAAAAAGAGGCGCGCGAGCGCTACCTGCTCGGTCTCGCCACTTTGTACGCCGGAACCGCGCACGAAATGAGCACGCCGCTCACGACGATCGCGCTGGTCCTCGGGGATCTTCGCCGCAGCGAATCCCCGCCGCCCGACTGGAAACAGAGCATCGATTTGCTCTGGGGACAGATCCAGATCTGCAAACACTCGCTCTCCGAGCTGGCGCTCGCCACCAACGTCGAGCGGCTCGGAAAGGTGTACAGACTGTCGGCGAAGCAGCTCGTTCATGACGTCGGCAATCATTTCCAGCTGCTGCGGCCGACGGTGCAGTTCAAGCTGAGAAGAATTCGGATCGACGATTCGCTCACGCTCGAGGGCGATGACACGCTTTCCCAGGCCCTGCTCAACTTTCTCAACAATGCCGCGGACGCGTCTCCCCATTCGGTGGAGCTGCGCGCCGGGCGGAAGAACGACACCCTGGTGATCCATGTCCTCGACCGCGGCCCCGGCGTCGCCCCGCAGCTTCGGGAGCGCATCGGCCGGGGACCGATCACGACCAAACCCCCCGGCCGCGGAAGCGGCGCCGGGGTGCTCATCGCGCAGGCCGTTATCGGGCGCTTCGGCGGCACCGTGCAGATTTTCGACAGGACAAGCGGCGGCACCTGCGTGCAAATCGAATTGCCTATGTCTCGCACAAATCAGGAGAAAGACGATGGATACCGTGAGCCCCGCATCGCCTCCGGATAGAAGGCCCAAGTTGCTCCTCGTCGACGACAACGAGATCTTCTGCTCCACCATGCAGCGCGCGTTCGGGCAGCGCGGCTACGAGGTGAGGCTTGCGCATAATGTCCCCCAGGCCGAGGCCTTGTTGAAATCCTGGTCGCCGGAGTTCGCGGTGCTCGACCTGCGCCTGCCCGGGCCGGCCGGGCTGACGCTGATCCCCAGGATCAAGGCGGCAAGCCCGGATGCCCGCGTGGTGATGCTGACCGGATACGCGAGCATCGCCACCGCGATCGAGGCGATCAAGCTCGGTGCCGTCCACTATCTCGCGAAACCGGTCGATGCGGACGAAGTCGAGGCCGCGTTTCGGCGCGCCGGAGGCGACGACATGGTGTCGCCGAGCGAGAGCCTGTTCTCGGTCCACCGGCTCGAGTGGGAACACATCCAGCGCGTTCTGACCGAGCACCGAGGCAACATCTCGGCCACCGCGCGAGCGCTACACATGCATCGCAGGACGCTGCAGCGGAAACTCAACAAGCATCCGGCGCCGAGCTAGCATCCGCTCCGCGTGCCCCCGAAACGGACCTCGATCCCGGTGAGCGCCCCGGCGCTCGTTCCGCATCCGCCCTGCCGATTCACTATCCACCTATATAGTATTAGGAATAGCGAGACCCCCTCCCCCAAGCCGGGTCGGCTCCCGTGCTGACTTGGGCAAAGCGCGCCCCCGGGGGATGGATGCTGACGGTCCACGTCCAGCCGAACGCCAGGCAGAGCGAAATATGCGGATTGCACGGCGATGCGTTGAAGGTCCGCGTGGCTGCGCAGCCTGCCGAGGGCCGCGCAAATGAAGCGCTTGTTGCGCTCCTAGCCGCGGCCCTCGGCGTTCCGAAGAAGAGCGTAGCGGTCGTTCAAGGCACGAAGTCGCGGCGCAAAACGGTGTCGGTCGCCGCACCGCAGGCTGACCCCGGGTCATTGCTGCGACCTTGAGTCTCCTCTTTCGGGGGGATTAAGCCTCGTACACGACCTGCCCGCCGACCAGGGTATAGCGCACGCGGCCGGGCAGCTCGTAGCCGATGAAGGGCGTGTTCTTTCCCTGGCTTTTGAGGAAATCCACCGTGATCTTGACGTGCGCGTTCGGGTCGAACACGCACACGTCCGCGTCCCTGCCGGCGGCGAAATCCCCCGCCGGCACGCCCAGGATCGCCGCTGGCTTGCAGGTCACGGTGGCGAGCGATTCGGGCAGCGCGAGGCGCATCTCCTCGGCCCACTTCAGCGTGAGCGGCAGCAGCAGCTCCAGGCCCGTCACCCCCGGCTCCGATTCGGCGAAAGGCAGCTGCTTCGCATCCTCGTCCACCGGCGCGTGATCCGAGCACAGCGCATCGATGGTCCCATCGGCGAGCCCCGAGCGCAGCGCATCGCGGTCGCGCAGGGATCGGAACGGCGGGATCACGTGGCAGTGGGAATCGAAGTAGCCGAGGTCGATCTCCGAAAGGTGCGCGTGATGGGCGCTCGCGTCGCAGCTCACGGGTAAGCCTTCTTTTTTCGCCGCCCGCACCATCGCGACGCCTTCGGCGGTAGACAAGCGGCACAGGTGCACGCGCGTGCGCGTCGTGCGCACGAGCTGCAGTATGGTCGCGAGCGCGATGGTCTCCGCGAACGCGGGGATCCCCGGAAGCCCCAGCCGGGTGGCGACTTCGCCGTCGTGCGCGACGCCCCCGCGCGCAAGATACCCGTCCTGCGGTCGCAGCCACACCGCGATGCCGAAGGTCGAGGCGTATTGCAGCGTGCGCCACAGGACTTGCGTGTCGGGAATCGGCGTATCGGCGTGCGAAAACGCAACACAGCCCGCGTCGCGGAGCACCACCATTTCGGTGAGCCGCTCGCCGCCGAGCTTCCAGGTGAGCGCACCGAGCGGGTAGACGTGTGCGAGATTCAGGTTTTTCGCGCGGTGCTTGAGCATTTCCACCAGACCTGGCTCATCGAGCGGCGGATCGGTGTCGGGCGGGCAGGCGAGGCTCGTCACGCCGCCGGCAACTGCGGCTTTCATCTCCGATTCGAGCGTCGCCTTGTATTCGAAGCCCGGTTCTCTCAAGCGGGCCGAGAGGTCGATCAAGCCCGGACAGACGACGAGGTTGACCGCGTCTATCGTGCGCTCGGCGCGAAATCCCGCGGGAGCCTTGCCGAGCGCCGCGATTTTTCCGTTCGCTATGAAAACGTCCTGCTTCGCGTCGACGCGGTTTCTCGGATCGATCACGCGGCCGTTCCTGATGTGGACGTTGTTCACTTGTACGGACTTCCGTCCTTGTGGGTAAACACCCATTTTCCGTCGACCATGCGTGCGGCCATGTCCACGTCGCTGTAGATCGCGCCGTCGTCCGGCGTACGGTCGCCGATCTCGAGATAGAGGACGGGCTTCCCCGTCTCGTTGACGAGCTGATGACCGTCGGCCTTGCCCGCTGGAAATCCGGCCGCCATGCCGGGCGTCAATTTTTGCCTTCCGGAGTTGGTGACCAGCGTCACCTCGCCTTCGATGACGTAGATGAACTCGTCCTGTTTCGCGTGCCAGTGGCGCATCGAGGATTCCGCGCCCGGGTCCAGGCGCGTGAGGTTGACCCCGAAGTTCTTCAGCCCCGCGGCATCCCCCAGGCGCTTGCGGTGACGGCCGGCTACGCGGTTCTTGTACGGTTCCGGGTAGCCCGTGGCGCTCTGCTCGGGCAGGTCGTTCGGATCGAGGGCGGGCGGAAGAAGTCTGGTCATGGTGAGTTTCCGGCGAGGATGCTCATCACCGCCATGCGCACGGCGATGCCGAAGGTGACCTGCGGCAGGATCACCGAGTGCGGACCGTCGGCGACCGAGGAATCGATCTCCACGCCCCGGTTCATCGGCCCCGGGTGCATGACGATGGCGTCGGACTTGGCGAGCGCGAGCTTCGCGGGCGTCAAGCCGTAGGACTTGAAGAACTCCTGGGCCGAAGGCAGCAGCGGTCCTTTCATGCGCTCGTTTTGCAGACGCAGCATCATCACGACATCGCAACCCGCGAGCCCCTCGCGCATGTCGTGATGCACCGAGACCCCGAGCTGCTCCACGCCCGTGGGCAACAGCGTCCTCGGGCCGATGACGCGCACATCGGGCGCGCCGAGGGTGGTGAGCGCGTGGATCAGCGAGCGCGCCACGCGCGAGTGCAGCACGTCTCCGACGATGGCGACCGAGAGCCGGGTGAAGTCCTTCTTGTAATGGCGAATCGTGTAGGTGTCGAGCAAGCCCTGAGTCGGGTGCGCGTGGCGCCCGTCGCCGGCATTGATCACGTGCACGTGGGGGGCGACGTGGCTTGCGATCAGGTGGGCGGCACCGCTCGAGGAATGCCGCACCACGAACATGTCGGCATACATCGCCGAAAGATTGTCGACCGTGTCGAGCAGGGTCTCGCCTTTCGTCGAAGACGACACGGCGATGTTCAGGTTGATGACGTCCGCGGACAGGCGCTTCGCGGCGATCTCGAAGGTGGTGCGCGTGCGCGTCGACGGCTCGAAGAACAGGTTGAAGACCGACTTGCCGCGCAAGAGCGGCACCTTCTTCACCTCGCGCTCGGTCACGCCGATGAAGGACGCGGCCGTGTCCAGGATGTGCACGAGGACTTCGCGCGGTAGCCCCTCGATCGTGAGCAGGTGCTGGAGCCTTCCGTCGCCGTTAAGCTGCGGGTTTCGCATCGGAGAGCCGCAAGAAGAATTTTCCGCGCTCATCGCGCGCCAGGCGCAAGAGTTTGCCTGCCGGCACCGAAAGCGCGGCGCCGACGTACTGCGCCGCGATCGGCAGCTGCCGTTCGCCGCGGTCCACCAACGCCGCAAGCTCGATTTTTCCGGGGCGCCCGTAGTCGAACAGCTCGTTCATCGCGGCACGCACGGTGCGCCCGGTGTAGAGCACGTCGTCGATCACCACGATGTGCCGGCCGTTGACGTCGAACGGAATTCGAGAGGGCTTCACTTGATGGTGCAGTCCGGCAGCGTCGAAGTCGTCGCGATAAAACGAGATGTCGAGCGTTCCCATGGGCGTCGCGAGCCCCAATTCCCGGTGCAAGCGCTCGGCAAGCCAGGCGCCGCCGGTGCGGATGCCCACGAGGCCCGTGGAGTCGCTGACGCCGGAGCGAAGTTTGCGCGCGAGCTCCTGGCACAACAGTTCAGCGTCGGGGAGACTCATCGAGATAGCTTTGAAGGATGATTTTCGCCGCAAGCGCGTGCACGGCGTTCTTGTGTTCGCGTCCGCCGCGGCCGGTCTCGCGCAGCTGCGCTTCCGCTGTCACGGAGGACAGCCGCTCGTCGGTAAGCTCGACCGGAAGCCGGAAGCGCGCCTCGAGCTGCCGCGCGAAGCGCCGGGCGCGCCGCGTAATATCGTGCTCGCCACCGTCCATCGCAAGCGGCAGGCCGACCACCAGCCGTTCCGGCCGCCATTCGCGCAGGAGCGTCTCGACCTCGGCCATGCGCCGGCTGCCGCTTGCCGCCTCGAACATTCCCAGAGGATTGGCAAGCCGCGTTTCGGTGTCACCCACCGCGACGCCGATCCAGCGCGCGCCGAAATCGAAAGCAAGTATGGTGTGGCCGGAAACCTTCGACGGGGCCACGGCCGCCTCGCTCACGCGTGCCCTGCCTCCTCGGACAACCTGGCGAAGTCGATGCCGAGCAGCTTCATCGCGGCGGGCAGCCGCTCCTCGGTCGGGGTATCGAAAATGATCCTATCCTTGGCTTCGACCGTGAGCCAGGCGTTTTGCTTGATTTCGTTCTCGAGCTGCCCCGCCGCCCAGCCCGCGTAGCCGAGCGTGACCAGCATCTTCTGCGGACCGCCGCCCTGACCGACCGCTTCCAGGATGTCCTTGGAAGTGGTGAGACCCATCTTGTCGCGTACCGAGAGAGTGGACTGCCACTCGCCGAGCGGCTGGTGCAGGACAAAGCCGCGATCGGTTTGCACCGGCCCGCCGAAATAGACCGGCTCGTTCACCAGGATCTGAGAGGTCAGCCGCAGGCTCAGGCGCTCGAACAGGCCGCCCAGGGTCATCTCGATCGGGCGATTGACCACCACGCCGAGGGCCCCCTGGTCATTGTGCTCGCAGATGAACGTCAGGGTGCGGGCGAAATACGGATCGACCATGCTGGGCATGGCGATCAGGAAATGATTGGTGAGATTGACCTGGGCCATGGGGCGAATTCCTATTGTAATCCCTCGGCAGGATCGCGCACAATTTTGCGCCGCGCTCGGGCGTCGTACGAACGCGAGCTTCTCAGGCGGCGGCCCGCCGTTCCTTGAGAAATCCTGAGATTTTTTCAATGAGATCGTCTTCCTGGTAGGGTTTGCCGAGGAAGTAGCTGACGCCGATCTCTTTCGCGTAGTTCTGGTGCTTGTTTGCGGTGCGCGAGGTGATCATGATGATCGGCACCCGGGCGAGGCGCTTGTCCGCCCGAACGTTGCGCGTGAGATCGAACCCGTCCATGCGCGGCATCTCGATGTCGACCAGCATTACGTCGGGGACGAGCTCCAGCAGCTTCTCCATCGCTTCGACGCCGTCGCGCGCCGTCACCACAAGATAGCCATGGCGCTCGAGCAGTCTTCCGGTGACTTTGCGCACGGTGAGGGAATCGTCGACCACCATGATCGTGGGCTGCGTGGCCGCGGCCTGCGGCTTGGGCGCTTCGTAAACGATCGCCGGGCGAGCAGCGACTTCCTTCAGCGCAAGCAGCACCGGATTCAGGATGAGAACGATTTCGCCCGTGCCGAGCACCGTGGCACCGGTGATACCGGCGATCCGCTGCAGCTGCGGACCGATCGTCTTCACGACGATTTCCTGGTTGCTGCCGACCATTTCGTCCACATGCAGCGCGATGGCGTTGGTGCCGCTGCGCAAGTACAGCGTCGGGGAGAAACGCTTCTGCTCGGCAATCGCGTCGGATATCCCGAGAAGGTGCGGCAGATAGTGGAACGGATAGCGCCGATCCTGCCATTCGGTCTGGCGCGACGCATAGGCCGCGACCAGTTGCTCCTGCCTCAGTTGCAACACCTGCTCGACCATTACCGAGGGAATCGCGTAGGTCTTGTTGCCCGCGCGCACCAGCACCGTCTGCGTCACCGCAAGCGTAAGGGGCAGGTAAATGGTGAAGCGGGTGCCCTGCCCGCGCGTGAAACGCATCTCCACGCGCCCGCCGAGCGCGGCGACTTCGCTGCGCACCACGTCCATGCCGACGCCACGCCCTGCAAGCTGTGAGACTTCGGTGGCGGTGGAGAATCCCGCGCGGAAAATGAAATCGGCAATCTCCGCCTCCGAGAGAGTCGAACCGGGCTCCATGAAGCCCTTTTCGATCGCTTTCTCGCGGATCCGGTCGATGTCCAGGCCCGCGCCGTCATCGGACAGCGAGAGCTGCACTTCGTTGCCTTCCTGTTTCAGCTCGAGACGAATTTCGCCGATTTCCGGCTTGGCCGCGGCCCGGCGTTTGTCCGGCGGCTCGATGCCGTGCGTCACGGCGTTGCGCAGCAAGTGCTCGAACGGTCCGGTGATGCGCTCGAGCACCGAGCGGTCGAGCTCGACCTGGGTGCCTTTGATGTCCAGATTGGCGCGCTTGCCGACTTCCTTCGCGGTCTGGCGAACGACGCGATAGAGACGTTGCTGGAGGCTGCCGAACGGCACCATGCGCACGCGCATCAGGTCCTGCTGCAGGTCGCGGTTGAGACGCGCCTGCGCGAGCAGCGCCTTCTCGGTTTCGTCTACCGCGTTGACGAGGTTTCCGTGGACCGTCGACACGTCGCTGACGCTCTCGGCCATCAGCCGCGTGACTTCCTGAAAGCGGGTGAAGCGGTCGAATTCGAGGGGGTCGAATTCGCGCATGGATTCCTTGGCGAGTTCCAGGCGCGATTGCATCTGCGACTCGGCCTGGATTTCGATCTCGCGAAGCTGCGCGCGCAAGCGCGCGACGTTGTCGGTGAGTTCCTGCATGGCCGCCTTGAGCGAGCGCATTTCACCCTCGATCCGGCTGCGCGCGATGGCGACTTCGCCCGCCTCGTTGACCAGGCGGTCGATGACGTCCGCGCGCACCCGCAACAGCGCCTTCGGCTGCAACTCGCGCTCGGCAAGCGGTACCGCCTTCGCCGCGGCCGCCGGTGCCCCGGCCAAAGGTGCGGGCTCGGGCACCGCCTCCGGCGCCTGGACGGCGGCGGCGGCCGGCCCCTGGGGCTCCGCCACCGCGGGAAGGCTTTCTTCCGGCGTGCGGGGCTTCTGCAGATCCTCGAACAAGAAGCCCATCCGGTCCCATGACGTTTCCAACTCCTCAAACAGGGCTGTGGGCAGTATCTTGACCGTCAGAGCGTTCTCGACGCGCGTCTCCATGTGGTGGGTCAGCTCGCCCATCGCCATGGCACCCGCCATGCGCGAGCTCCCTTTCAGGGTATGCAGCACGCGTAGCAGCGCCTGGCCGAGCGCGGGATTGCCCGGACTATCGCGCCAGTCGCGCATGGCTGCGCCCACCGAGGGAACCAACTCGTGGGCCTCGTCGAGGAAGATCTGCAACAGCTCCGGATCGAGGTCGTCGTCGAGCCGCCGCTGGCGGCGCTCGAGCGTGATGTCCAGATCGAGGTCGTCCAGAGAGCTTTCAGGCGGCTCCGTCGCGCCGAGTTCCGCGGCGCCAACCGGTTGCGCTTCGCGGGCAGACGCGAAGGAGGCGCGCGTCAAGGCAGCCTCCTCTTCAGGCGCCGATTCCTGCGGGGCGCCCGCTTGCTCCCCGATGTGCTCGAGCCGCGCAACCAGCTCGGGGACGGCGCGCGGCACGCGCAATTCGACCACGCTCGCAACCATTGTCTCGATCGTGTCGATCGCTTCCCCGACCAGCGCCTGTTCGTCTTCGGAAAGCTCGCTCGTCGCGAGTTTTTGCAGCGCCTTCTCCAACGCGTAGCCGAGGTCCGACAGGGCCGAGATCTTTACCGTCCCCGAAGTGCCTGCGAGGGTGTGCACCGAACGCAGCAAGGCGTCGCTGACCACCCCGTGCTGGCGCAGGGTCTCGTGCTCTTCCCTGATCGCGCTGACGTGCGCGCGCGCCTCGCCGCTGAAAATGGCGAAGAGCGTCGTTGAGACCCGGAATCCGCCGAGCTCGACGAATTCCTCGCGCTCCATCGGCACATCCGGCGCCGGGCCGGGAGCTGCGGCCGCCGGAATGGCTTCGGGTTTTTCCGGCGACACGGGTTTGGCCGCCGGGGCCACGGGCGCCTTGACCGCCGCAGGCACCCGTATCGCCGGGGCTTCGCCCCGGCGTACGCGCTCGGCGGCCGCGATAAGAGCGTGCTCGTCGCTTGCAGCCCCTCCCGCTTTGAGGCGCTTGACGTTGTCGGAAAAGTAATCCCGCGCCAGCCCAATCAGCTGCAGCAGTTCCGGGGTTGCCGCGCGCTCTTCCTGCACCCACGCGTTCATGGTCTGCTCGACGGCCCAGGCGGCTTCGCCGAGGCGCATGAGGCCTACCATGCGTCCGCTGCCCTTTAAAGTGTGGAAACCGCGGCGGATCGTCGTGAGCGCTTCCTTGTTGGCGTGCTGTTCGCGCACTGTATCGAGGTGTTCGCGGATCGTTGCCAGCACTTCGTCGGACTCCTCCAGATAGACCCCTAGGAGCTCGGCGTCGATCGCCTCGGCGCTTGCGTCGATGAGCTTGGCCGCCTCGGGTGAGGGAGAGGGCGCCGCCGACGTGATTTTCTCGATGGCTTCCTTGAGGAAAGGTGTCAGCGGCATGGTGCTGGTCTTGTCGAGCGCCTTGAGTGCTTTGCCCGCGGAAGCTTCCAGCTTCTGGTCGGCGATGAGTCCTGCGTCTTTCTGCAGGGCTGCAAGGTTTTTTTTCAGTTCGGCCCGAAGAGTTCTGTCTTCGGGTTTGGTCTTCCATTCTTCGTACAGGCTCGCCGTCTCTCGCTGCTGCTCGGCGATCTGCGCCTCGACGGTAGCAACCGGTTGGGCGGCGTCGGCTTTCTCTTTTCTTGCCGCCGCGATGGGCTGCATCGCGGCTTCGAAGTCGGCCTTGCCGTGGGCCAGGCCCTCGATGTAGAAACCCAGGCCCGAGAGAGTCTGGGCGATGCGCTCGAAATCCTGCGGGCTCGCGCTGTGGGCCGCGCCGGAGAAGCCGCGGATTTCCTCCGCGGCCGCACCGAGGGAATCGCGCGCGCGTGTTTCCCCGAGCATCTCGAGCGCCCCAAGCAACTGGTGCACGGGCTTGTCGAGCGACGCGAGCTCGTCGCGCTTTGCTGGATCGCGGAAGAAGGCGTCCAGAACTTGTTCGATCGTGCGCAGGTTGGCCCGCATTTCCGAGACGACCTGGCTCATGAGCAGGCGTTCCTGCGCCTTGCGCGACATCTCGTCGAGCAAGGGGATCTCGGGTGCGGTGCGCCGGAGCTTGCCGAGCATGCAATCTTTCAAGCGCGAACGCAGAAGCTGCGCCTGCTGGGAAAACTCGCCGGAGAGATTCGTCAACCCGGCAAGCGCATTTTCGAGCAGCAGGAGCGCCGTCGCGACTTCGAGAGCAACTGCCTCGCTCATGTTTTCGCGGTTCGAGGTGAGCCACGCGGCGACCCCGGCGATTTCGCCCGCGAGCGCCGTGAGATCTGCGTTGCCCAGATGCTCCGCGTCATCCTTGAGCGCTGCTGCACTGTCGCGGAATGCGAGCAGCGACGGAGGATTGCCCGACGCGAACTTGTTCCAGGCATCCTTCGCATGAGCGAGGTGCTCGCGCGCTGACTTCAGCGCCGGAATTTCCTCGACCGTGCCGCGATCACTCTCGGCGACCGGAATGGTCGGGCCCAGATGGTAGGCTCCCTGGACTTCGCGCACGCGCTCGCTCGCCGGTTTGGCGCGCGCCACGTAGTACAGGACCTCGCGCATCAGCCTTTCGGCGACGCTCGGTGCTCCTTCGACCAGACGCTTGATCTGTTGCTCGATGCGGTTGCACAGCGGCTTGGTGTCGAGATCCTGGGGCAGCGCCTTGTGCGCCAGCGCATCGAAGAAGGCCACGGACACCCACCAAAACGCACGCTGCGCGCCGGGACCCTGTGTAGCCTCGATCGCTTCGACCGCCGAGCGCATGTCCTCGGCCCCGTTCGTGTCGTTCTTCAACCATTTGAGCAGGCCGCGCTGATAGCGGCCGCGCTGTTCGCGCAGACTCTTGTCCGCATTGCCCGCCTTCAAGGGGGCCGAGATCTTGTCGCGCTTGGGCGGGCGGAAAGACAGATCCGGGAAGTAAAGATCGGTGGGATCAGCCCGACCGCCGCGAGCGGCGACCACGTCGCGGTACAGGGGATAGAGCCTGAGCGGCTGATTGGGGTTGCCCGCCATCAGCTGGTCGAGGTAGACGCGTATTCCGTTAAGGGCGCGCTCGACCAGCCCGAAGATCTCGGTCCTCCTGAGCAAAGCCTCCTTTTCTATGCCGGCGAGCAGGCCTTCGAGCTCCTCGGATACGCGCGTGATGCCTTCCAGACCAACGATCGAAAGCGCGCCGTGTGCCTGGTGCAGGTGCGATTGGCTCGACTTGAGCTGAGCAGCGTCCGCACTGTTCGCGGCGAATGCGCGCAGCGCCTCCTGGGCGCGCTGGATGGCGTGATCGATCTCGCCCTTGACCCAGGAAAGCGGCCCGACGTCGAAATCCGCGCGTGCAGTCATTGCTCCCGACCTGGCTTCTCCCGCGCCTCAGGCAATCTTGAAGCCCGACACCGAACCTTTCAGCTCTTTGGCGAGCTCGGCAAGCTGACCGATCGACACCGCCGTGCGCTTGGTGCCTTCGGTAGTCTGCTGAGTGATGTTCAGAATGTCCCGCATGCTGGTCGCCACGTCGTTTGCGGATCTCGCCTGCTGTTCGGTGGTCGTCGTGATGCCTTCGATCAACTGCGCGAGCTGTTGCGACACTGTTCCGATCTCCGAAAGCGCCTGGCCCGCGGCGTCCGAGAGCTTCGCGCCCTCGACCACACCTTGCGTGCTCTTCTCCATGGCGGAGACCGCGTCCAGCGTGTCCGTCTGAATGGTCTTGACGATCGCACCGATCTGCTTGGTCGCCTCGGCTGAGCGTTCTGCAAGCCGCTGCACTTCTTCGGCCACCACCGTGAAGCCGCGTCCGGCTTCACCCGCTGAGGCCGCCTGAATCGCGGCGTTCAGAGCAAGAACGTTCGTCTGCTCTGTAATGTCCGAAATCAGCTCCACGATCTCGCCGATTTCCTGCGAGGACTCGCCCAGGCGCTTGATGCGCTTGGAAGTCTCTTGGATCTGCTCGCGGATTTCATTCATGCCCGAGATCGAGTTCTGCACAGCCTGCGTGCCTTTTTGCGCGGCCGCAAGCGATTGGCGGGCCACGTTGGCCGACTGTGAGGCGCTCTCCGACATCTCGTTCATGGCCTTTGCCATGCTGAGAACCGAAGCACTCGTCTGGCGAATCTCGACGGACTGCTTTTCGGCGGCGGCGAGCAGCTGCACGGAGGTCTGCTGCGCGGACTCCGTGGCGTTCGTCACCTGCGCGGCGGCGGCGTTGATCCGGCCGACGAGGCCTCTCAGCTCGTCGATCGTGAAGTTCACCGAGTCGGCGATGGCACCGGTGATCTCTTCGGTCACCGTCGCCTTGACGGTGAGGTCGCCTTCTGCGAGGTTCCCCATTTCGTTCATCAGTCGCAGAATCGCATCCTGGTTCGACCGGTTGGTGCGCTCGGTTTCGGCGCGTTGGCGCTCGGCCTCTTCGGCGCGCCGGCGTGTGTCGCCGAGGTACACCAACACCAGCAGGGTAATGTTGCCGATGCCAAGCAGGATCAGCACGGCGAGCACGATGAAGTTGGTGGTGCGCTCACCGAGTTCCTGCTCATAAGCGTCAGCAAGTTTCTGCGACGCGGCGAGCAGCGCCTCGGAGTCATCCACGACCCTGCGGCCGGCCTGCTTCGCATTCACCAGCGCCTGGAGGTTGCCGAGAATCGAGGCCACCGCCCCCTGGAATTCCTGGTAGGCCTTGTCAAGTTCGGCAAGTTTTTCCTGCTGCTCCGGGTCCTTGGCCGCGGTGACGCGAAGCACGTCACTGCCCTTCATCAAGCCCTGCAGCAACTCGCGGAAGGTGGTGGTGTCCTTGCCCATCAGAAACGCCACTTCCGGGTCGATCACGTCGGCACCGAGCATGGCATTCGCGTTCCGCGCGAGCCGCTGCGTCAACATCACCAGCTGCCCTGAAAGGGAGACCTCGCGCGCGGGAGCCTGGGCCTGAAGTTTGAGCGCCTGGACTTGCTCGGCGAGATCGAGCAGTAAGGGGTTGTTGGTGTTGATCAGGCGTACCGCCGTGGCGAGCCCGATAAGGTTCTTGCTTTGCGTGAGCACGAGCTGCACGCTACGGTCGGTCTTTTCCCATTCCTTGGTCAAAGCATCGAGCTGCGGTTTCACCGTGTCGGATGTCGGTGGCAGGGAAACGTCGCCCGTCTGCCCACCCTGCGTGAGCAGCTTCAGGGCCGCGATGAACTCATCGCGCGACTGTTGCAGCTGCTTGAACGCCTCGGGGCTGCCGATGAGCCCGGTTTGCGCCGCCTTGGCGATTCGTTGGGTCAGCATGCGCATCTGCGCCGAAGTGGAAACGTAGATCGTGCCGTAGGTCGCCTCGCGGTTGTCCTTGAACACGATGAACGCGGCCGCGACAAAGAGCACCGCAAATAGCGCGCCGAGAACCGTGTACTGCCGGCCGACGCGGACGGTGCCGAGGCCGAACATCCGCCGCTTCGGCCCTTCGATGACGGTCGTCGGGCCGGGTGCGGCTTTGGCCACGGGCTTGGGCACGGGCCGGGGGACCGCTCTCGGAGCCTGCGGCGCAGGTATCGCGTCCTTCTTGGTTCCCATCTTGGCCGGTAGTCTGAAAAATGCCATTGGTCCCTCCTGTGTTCGGGTTACCGTGGATGCGCGCTAGGCGCCCACCTGAAGAAAATCGTCGTGCGCCACAAGCGCGCCCATGTCCAACTCGTGCCAGAGGCGGCCATCCTCGTCGCGGTAAGCGGCTCCGATCCAGGACCGGTGGGTCTCCTCTTCCGCCGCCTGCATGGTCTGCACGTTTTTTAGCCCGAGCATGCGGCTGATCAGCAGTCCACTGAACGAATGGAAGCGTTCGGCGATCAGCAACAAGCGGCAATCGGGAGTACGCACCGTTTGTCCCCCCCCCATGAAGGCGGCGAAATCCACGACGCTCGCGAGCACGCCGCGGATGTTCGCCAGGCCCAGGTACCAGGGCTTGGTGAGCGGAACGCCGGAAAACTCCGGCAGCGGCAGCATCTCCCCGGCCTCATCGAGCTTGAGCAGCCAGTTGCGGTTACCCGCCTGCACACCCAAACGCGAGGTGGGCTCGGCTTCGGCCTGCGCCTCCCGCAATCTCTGGGCGAGTCCCTGCTGGAACTCACGCAGGCTGATCTGTTTTGCCACGGCCTGAGCCTATTTGATCGCCGCGATCTTCGCCAGCAGCTCTTTGGCGTCGATCGGTTTCATCAGGTAATCCTTCGCTCCCTGGCGCATCCCCCAGACGCGATCGGTTTCCTGGTTTTTACTCGTGACGACAATCACCGGGATGTGCTTGGTCGCCTCGTCGCGCGTAATGGCACGCGTCGCCTGAAAACCATTGGTGCCCGGCATGACCACGTCCATCAGGATGAGATCGGGCTTCTCCGACTTCGACTTGGTGATTGCCTCATCGCCGTTCTCCGCCGTCACGCACTGGTACCCCTGCCTGGACAGCGTTTCCATGAAAAACTGCCGGTCGGTCGGCGAATCATCCACGATCAAGATCTTCTTTACGGCCATGGCAATCTCCTCAAGTACGAACCGGCGCGTGTACGCCTACGGTTTTCAAAAGGCTGTCCTTCGTAAATGGCTTGGTCAGATATTCGTCCGAGCCCACCATTCGGCCGCGCGCCCGATCAAACAGGCCGTCCTTGGAAGACAGCATGATCACGGGCGTGGTGGCGAAGTGTGTGTTCTTCTTGATCAGCGCGCAGGTCTGATACCCGTCCAGCCGAGGCATCATGATGTCCACGAAAATGATATCGGGCTGGTGGTCGGTGATCTTGGCGAGCGCGTCGAAACCGTCTTCGGCGAGAATTACCTTGCAGCCAGCTTGAACCAGGAAAATCTCCGCGCTACGGCGAATCGTGTTCGAGTCGTCGATCACCATCACTTTGACGCCGGCAAGATTCGCGGTTTCGCTCACTCTCTTCACCTTCGTAACGTCGTGTGTCCCCTATTCCGACGGTTTCGTCGGACTTTCCTTAAGCGATGGCCGGACTCCCCCTTCTACGCCTTTTTACACTATACAACCAAATCCAGTCAAAACAAAGCCTTGTACGGCGTATTTCAGAAGCGCCATCAGGATCGCCAAGTCACACTGATCGCTCCTCATGGGATGGTTCCAGAAGGTATAGCAGGGGACGTGCCCGAACTTAGAATTCGACCATCTCGAAGTCCTCCTTCCGGGCGCCGCATTCGGGGCAAGTCCAGTTCATCGGGATATCCTCCCAATGCGTCCCGGGAGGGATTCCCTCCTCGGGGAGGCCTTTCTCTTCGTCATATATGAAGCCGCAGATCAAACACATCCAGGTTTTGAAATCTTGCTTTTCCGTCATTAGGTTGGGATGGGTTACAATGGGCCGTCGCATGATAACCTGAGCGACGAGCCGCCTGCCAGCTACCCCGGTTCTTCGCTGCCC
>Ga0137463_1000163_pt1 | contig 25602 bp, 19 predicted proteins | sample EasRivERMGT800_2_FD_102333 | JGI IMG/M metagenome (GOLD analysis project Ga0137463, IMG submission 102333) | Soil microbial communities from meander-bound floodplain in the East River, Colorado, USA - East River MetaG ERMGT800_2 | ecosystem: Environmental > Terrestrial > Soil > Floodplain ...
GATTGCATTGTCATTCGAGAACGTGCGCCTCGTCGCCGGGCTCGTCGCCTTTGGCATCGCCCTTGCGACGCGCAGCATCCTGCTCACCATCGTCGGCGGGATGCTGGCACTGACGATGGCGCGGTTGTTGGTGGGCTGAGGGGGAAATCAGGTACCTTGAGTCGTCATGGCCAGATGGGCATCAGTCAGGGAGACTTTATCGATGTTGTCCACGGGGCGCGCCCATTCTGAGTGGGAGAAACTCGATCCTGAGTCGCTCGCTTGTAATGTTGGGCTATCCGTGCAGCAGAGCTGGGAACGATTGCTTCGTCGGACCGTTCCAGGTGACATGAACAACATTTGGGTAAGATTGCGATGATGCGGACGACTGCTGGCGCCCTGTCGCATACCATCGCGGTTTTTCTTGGTTGCATCTCGTTCCTGCAGGGTTTCTCGCTGGTACGCGGGGCCGAACCTGGGGCCCACCAGTCGGTGATTGTCTTCGACCGGGCGGAGTTCGTGCTCAGCGATGCGCGCGCAGCACCCGGCGACGAAGCTGACTGGCAATCGACGGCACTGCCCCACGAATGGCGCCTTACTCACCCTGGCAGGGGAGGGATTGGCTGGTATCGCATTCGGTTCGAGCTTCCACACGTTCCTGCAAACGCGCAGGCGATCATGATTGCCCACGCCCGTTCGTACGGCTTCGCCGTTTTCGTGAACGAAAACCTGCTGGGGGACTCAGGCGGTTTCATAGCGAGGAGCTCGGGCCTCGGAACTCCGGTTTTCTTAAGCATTCCGCCCAGCTTGCTGCGTGACGGCGAGAACGTGATCCGCGTGCGCATGAACGCGTCGTCCGCCGGCATCGCAATGCACGGGCTGGGCCGCGTGGACTTCGGTGGCGCGCGCGCGGTCCGCAATAAGGCATCGATGGCCATCCAACTGGGATTCAACGCGGAGCGCAGCTTCGTGGCCCTGTTGCTCTCCGCCGGTCTGATCAGCCTCTTCCTGTGGTTTGCCCGACGCAACGACCGCGTGATGCTGTGGTTCAGCATCGCCTGTTTGTCCTGGAGCGTCGCAGGCGTGCTGCGGCATGTCCTGCGATGGTCGGACTTGCTCCTGCTCGACAGCGTGCTGATCACCTACCTACGCTACGGTCTCGTCGTTCCCGCGGTCATCCTGTGCCTGCGCACCGTTGGCTTGAGGCACGCGAGGTTCGAGGTGATCCTGGGGCTATTTTTGATGACTGAGATCACCTACCCGCTGTGGTTGGGCATGGTGAACGTGGCAGCGATCCTCGGTCTCGATATCGCGAACACCGCATTGCTGCTGGCGGGGGCTGCCGTCGTTCTTTACGCTGCGCCGCGCCCGCTTCGATGGTCGGACGGGATACAGATAGCGGCCCTCATTCTGATGGCCACGCTCATGTTCGAGGGGGTCGCGCGCTATCTTGGCTGGATCGACGTCGAAACTCCCGTGTTCCGCCACTTTCATGTCCCGGTGATGCTGATCGCGCTTGGTACGGCGATCTTTGAACGCCACGTCCTGGCGATGCGACAGATCGACCGGATGACCGTCGATCTCGAGCGGCGCATTGAGGACAAGACGCGCGAGATCGAGGAAAATCACGCGCGCGTCGAGCAAGCGAAGCGCGAACATGCGCTTGCGCTCGAGCGCCAGCGGATACTCGCCGACATGGGCGATGGGCTCGGCGCAAGCCTGACCGGTTTGCTGCGGCACGTACAATCCGGGGGATCTGGCCGCGGAAACATCGAGCGTCGGGTCCAGGAAGTACTGCAGGAGATGCGCATCGCGATCGACGCGTTGCAGGCGCACGCAGGCGATCTCGCCTCGGTGCTTGGGAATCTCCGCTACCGGCTGGATGACATGGTCCTTGCCGCCGGTGTGCGTCTTACTTGGGAAGTGGCGGAACTACCGACCATCGAAGGACTGACGTCCTCGACGGTGTTCTCGTTACAGCGCATCCTCGTAGAGACGATCACCCATGCGCTGAAACATGCCGGCGCGCGGCAGATCGCCCTCAGAGCACAAGCGAAGGACGAAGATCGCGTGGAGATTCGCATCGAGCATGACGGAGCCGGATTGGATCCGTCTCACCCGGGAGCCGGCATGGGTTTGCCCGGCATGCGCACCCGGGCCGAGCGCATCGGCGCGAGCATCGACGTCGCTTCAGGCCCCGACGGCGGCGCTGCATTCAGTCTGGTGCTTCCTCTCAAGCTTGCGACTGCGTTTGCAGGGCCTGTTGCCGGCCCGCTCGTTCCCGGGTATGCGTAGATTCGCTCGCGGGGTTGCCAGCCTTGCACGTGCCGTCGCCACTGTCGTGGCGATGGTCTCATCCGCGTCTGTTCTACACGCTGCCGACGCGACGCAACCCTTCGTGATTACCCTGAACCGTGCGGATTTCGTTATTGGCGAAGATTCCCGGCCACCGAACGACGCGGCGGCATGGCAGGCGGTTTCGCTTCCGCACGAATGGCGCCGCACTCATCCCGGCAGGGAAGGGATCGGTTGGTACCGGTTCAGGGTAGACCTTCCGCAGGCCCCTGCGGGCGCGCAGGCCATCAGGTTCGACCGATGGCGATTCTTCGACTTCGATATTTTCGTCAACGAAAGACTGATCGCAGGGGCCCATGAGGTGACCGAAGGAATCGGCGGAGGCATCGGATTCGGCATTCCGGGTTACTTCACGGTCCCGCCTAGCCTGTTGCGTGCGGGCGAAAATACGATCCACGTACGCATGAGTGCGTCATCAGGCCCTGCCGAACTGCATGGACTGGACCCGCTGGAATTCGGCGACGCGCGGACACTGCGCAGGCGATACATTTCAGCCAGCGAACAGGGCCCGCAAGTCGAGCGCGCGTCCGTCGCTTTCGCGCTCACCGCCGGTCTGATCAGCCTCTTCCTGTGGATTGCCCGACGCAACGACCGCGTGATGCTGTGGTTCAGCATCGCCTGTTTGTCCTGGTGCATTCCCGGTGTGTTAATGCGCGGTCTGCGATGGTGGGACTTGCCCCCGCTCGACAGCGTGTTGAATACGTACCTGCGTTACGGTCTCGTCGTCCCCGCGGTCATCCTGTGCCTGCGCATCGTTGGCTTGAGGCACGCGCGTTTCGAGGTGATCCTGGGGCTGTTTTTGATGACTGAGGTCAGCTACCCGCTGTGGCTTGGCGGAGCGAACGGGGCAGTGATCCTCGGTCTCGATATCGCGAACACCGCACTGGTGCTGACGGGTGCTGCCGTCATTCTTTACGGCGCACAGCGCCCGCTGCGATGGTCGGACTGGATAGAGACAGCGGCGCTCGTTGCAATGGCGGTGCTGATGTTTCATGAGGTCACGCGATATCTTGGCTGGATCGACGTCGACAGTCCCGTGCTCCGCCATTTTCATGTCTACATAATGCTTGCCGTCTTCGGCGCTACGATCTTCCATCGTCACGTAATGACGAGTTGGCGCACCGAGCGCGTGAAGGCCGACCTCGAACTTCGCGTCGGCGAGAAGCTGCGCGAGATCGAGGCCAACCACGTGCGCATCGAGGAAGCGAAACGCGAGCAAGCGCTCGCGCTTGAGCGCCAGCGCATTCTCGCCGACATGCATGACGGACTGGGCGCGAGCCTGATCGGTTTGTTGCGACACGTGCAGTCCGGGGGATCTGATCGCGGAAGTATTGAGAGACGAGTGCAGCAAGCGCTGCGGGAGATGCGCATCGCGATCGACGTGATGCAACCGCGCGGAGGGGACGTCGCCGTGGTGCTCGGAAGCTTGCGCCACCAGCTCGACGACATGGTTCGTGCCACTGGTGTCAGTTTGGTTTGGGAGGTCGAGGGGCTGCCTGCTCTCGAGGGGTTGCCCTCGACGGTATTCGCGCTGCAACGCATACTGCTTGAGGTGATCGCCAATGCACTAAAGCATTCCGGCGCACGGCGCCTGCGTTTCACGGCCGCTGCCCTGGGTGAGACCGACGTCGAGATCCGCATCGAGGACGACGGCTGCGGATTCGACCCGTCGCAGCCTGCTACGGGAATGGGTCTGATAAACATGCGAGCGAGAGCACAGCGCATCGGCGCCCGACTCAACATCCTCTCTTTGCCGGGCGAAGGAACCCGAGTGCAGATCTCGATCCCGTTCGCGCAAGCCCGCTTTGCCGAAGAAGACGTGACCGCGGGGCCGCAACAGATCGCATTGCAGGAGCGCGTTTTGGCGTCAGGAATCGCCAATTGAGCCGCACGGCAACAGCTGCGCCTGCGGTTAGATCAGCACGCCGAACCTTTTTCCGTTAACGGGGCCGCAGCAACCCGAGTTCGGCCGCGCGCGTCACGGCGGCGGCTCCAGAATGCACGGCCAGCTTGCGGTAGCTGTTCTTGATATGGCTGGTGACGGTGTGGAGCGAGATTCCCAGTTGCCCGGATATTTCGACGTACGTATAGCCGCGGGATAGCAGCCGTAGTACGCCGGCCTCGCGCGGAGTCAGCGCCGCCGGGGTTTCCTCGCCATGACCTGGCTGCCGGCCCGAGCTTGGAGCGCTCGCATCCACTTTGGCGCGCATGCGATCCAGCACCGTTCTGGCGATGCCCGGGCTCATCGGGGAGCCGCCAGCGCGAAGTTCCAATATTCGCGCTACGAGATTCGCTTCGCTGCAATCCTTAAGTACGTATCCGGTCGCGCCCGCCTCGATGCTCGCGATTACGTTGTCCTCGTCTTCAAACACGGTAATCACCATGACATCGCATTCGGGCAGATTGCGCGCCGCGTGGCGGATGACCTCGGTGCCGTGAATATCGGGTAGGCCGAGATCCACGAGGAGGACATCCGGAGATATCGCCGTTTGCCGAGCGATGGCGTCCCGTCCCGTGCTCGCGGTTGCCACGACCTTCGTGCGCGCATCGCGTGAAATCGCCGCGACAAAACGTTCCAGCGTGTCGCGATCGTCCTCGACGATCATCACGCGCACGATCGTGTTTGTTCGATTGGTCATATTTGTGACATCTGCCCCTCACCCGGGAAACGGACGAGTAGAAGCTCTACGCCGCAGGCGGCACCCCTCCCCAAGGATCTGACCAGCGCCCGAATTCGGCCAACGGACCGCGCACACGCTATCTGGAACCAACGTGGTCATCATCCCATAAATATGGGATTGTCCCCGACCTGACAATCCATGATAGTCCTTCGTCATGGTAATCGACTAGACCATGGTAGATGGTTAATCATGTTGCCCCAGCGCCAGTTCGAGGCGGAAGAATAGGATCATGACAATGAATCCTGCAAAGAACGACAAGCATTGGTGGAAATATTTGTCGGTCGCGTTCGTGCTGTTTGCGCTGCTGGCGCCCGTAAGTGGTACCGCCGCGAGCCTTGCCGACGAGCAACCGTTGTGGTATTCCCCGGGCAGTTTCACTGGGGTGGGTAACAATCCCAGCACCTTTTGCGATTCCGAATTCACCAATCTCTGTTTCACCGGGCATCTCGGGGGAATAGATGCGTATCCCATCAATGGCATCGCCGGTACGACCAAATGGCAATGGGTCGCCCCCGGGGGAGCGGATGTCGCCCTGGCGCCACCCGTCCAGCTTCAGCTTTCAACCTGCCCCGGCGGGTGTGAATATCTATTTGCCGCCGCTTCGAACGGTTCTGTGTATCGCATCAACGCGCAAGACGGATCGAACGCCGGAGCCGTAGACCTTCGGCGCAGCATAGCGGGCGTACTAGTCTGTCCAGCGGATTCGTTCAAAGCCGCGCCCACCATACAGCTTTACAACCGTTCCAATGTGGCTTTTCAGACCGCGCCCAGCGCCGATGGGAGCCTCGTCTACGTCATCACTGCCAATGGATGTGGCGACCATACCGGCAATCGCATTTATGCGCTGCACGCCAGCGATCTCAGCATAAGCTGGGTGCTTAATGCAGATCAATCCATCAAAATTGATGCAGGTCTGTCAAGCTGCACACTGGCGTATTCCACCAACACACTTTACTGTGGAACGGATCTCCAAGACGGCGCCGCCCGGCAAGATTCAATCTTTGCGGTCAATTCAATCGCTGGGCGCTACGAATGGTCGATCAACGACGGCGCGCTTCTGACAAGCCCCCTGCTGAGTCGAAATGGTCAGCCGCTCTACGTAGCGAACAAAGCTGGGGACGTTTTTGCCTTAGATGGTATTGGTAATCGTTGGGTCATGGCAGTTGCACAGCCTGGGACTATCTTGACGCACCTGGCACTGGATACACGCCCCGACGGACCGGGTGCGGGCCGCCTGCTCGCCGTCGATTCGGGAGGGCGCCTGACCCTCATCCAGGACCTTGGGGATTCGGCCCAGATCATCTGGAACAGTTACTTGAACTCCCCTGACATATCGGCTGCCTGTCCAGGAGCAGACGCGCGGGCAATCTCCGCCCCGGTGTTCTTGCGCGGTGCCGGGAGTTTCTACGTTGGCGCCGATGATGGGAATATTTACGAGTGCGATCCGGAGGCCGACTCTTGTTCTACTGGGGGAGCGGCTAAGCTGTACTTAGGTGATTGTATCGACCCTACCAACCACATTAGGCATCTCTCACTTGACAGCAGCAGTGCGAACGGAGCGATCGATCGTTTGATGGGCACGAGCGAAGAGGATGTCAATGGTGTGCCTCGCGTAAATCGCTTTGCAGTGCCATGGAGGGTCTCGAATTTCAGTGCCGACGTTGCTCTGGCGATGACCGGGCCGGCGGAGGCGCCGCCAACCCCATGTTCTTGTTACGAGGATGATCTCACCGTGACCAACAACGGGCCTAATTGGGCAACTGACGTCACCGTGACCGACGGGCTATCCAACAATGCGGTCTTAGATCCGCTGCCCCCGGGCACGGGACTTGGCCTCGGCGCGCCGAGCCAGGGGACTGTTGATTTTTTTCCGGATGCCTTGGTTCCCCGGATCGTGTGGTCTGTCGGTGACATGGGGCCAAATACGACGGCCACGATGAGCATCCTAGTTCGTTATGTGCCGTCAACGAGCGTAAGTATTCTTAACGTCGCGGTCGTGTCTGCCGGAGAACCGGACCCCAATTTGAGCAACAATTCTGCCGGCGTGACCACGGTCGTGAATTCCACGCCCTGCTTAGTGAGCAAGCCCGCGTTGCTCTCGCCGTCGAATGGCACAATCGGTACGGTGCGCCAAGTACCGTTCGACTGGACGGATGTGGCTTGCGCCACGCGCTATGGGATTCAGGTGCGACAAGATTCCACAAAAGGTAAGATCGCAGATCAAAACCAGAACCTGCTCACCTCGCAATACACGACTAAGAGTTTGATACCTGGCAAGACCTACTACTGGCGTGTGCAAGCATGCAATGCGGCGGGTTGCAGCGGCTGGACGACCTGGTGGAAATTCGAGGTCAGTTCTGGATGATGATCCTGCCTGTCGCGGGCATCCTGTGCGATGCAACGCTGCAGTGATAGCATCAGACCGACCGGGCCGCCGCCGACGATTGCGACAGAAGCGTTGAGGGGAGCGAAAGCGGTCATGAGAGAGAATGGTGCGCGGTCCGACCCGGCGCAAGATTTCGCGCGACCGCGGTCACCACCTTCGCTATTGCAGCTGCGAGCGGTGCGAGTGGGAAATCGGCGCGCGTGAACATCCCTGTCGTGAACGACGGCATCGCCTGCGCAATCGCGATTTCTTGAAGCACGTCGCTTGCAGGCCAGGATGCCAGCGTCCGGCTCGTCGGGTTTCCCGAAATTGTTTCGGAAGAAGCTACAGCGTGAAAGGGGCTTCCGCCATTGCGGGGTAGACAAACATCATTGGAGCCAACCATGAACTCAAAGCGACTAACCCATCCGAAAGGCGAGACCGCATCTGCGCGGTGCCGCACGGAATGGACTTTGGCAATCACGGCTGATCTGCTTGCGGCCCTTGTGCTCTTGGCGGGCGCCGCGGTACCGTGTGCCGCGCAGGATAGACCGGACTTCGCCAGCTCTCACGCCCAGCCGCAGAGTGGGTCAAAAAACACCGGCATCACTTTCCGCGACATCGCCGCGGACGCCGGGATCGACTACCATCGTGTCCCTTCCACGACGAACGCCATCTACGAGGCGCTCAAACACCAGCCGACATACACTTTTGCCGACCTGCTTGCGACGCCCGATAAGCCCCGTGGGTCCCCAGGAGTAGCGCTCCTGGATTTCAACAACGACGGCGCTCTCGATATCTTTGTCACGAACGGCCCGGGAGCCGGCAACAAACTCTACAAAAACCTTCTCAAGGAGACAGGCCGGTTGGAATTCGTGGACGTAGCTGTCCAGGCCGGCGTGGCTGCGCCTGAGATGGATGCCACCGGTGTCTGCTATGGCGACATCAATAACGACGGCTATGCAGACCTGTATGTGCTAGGCCGTAACGAAGCAAACCGCTTATTCGTAAACAACGGCGATGGCACATTCACCGAGGCTGGGGCTGCGGCAGGCGTCGGCGGCGGCACCTACAACCATACGTCCTGTTCAATGGGCGACATCAACGGCGATGGACTCCTGGATATCGTAGTCGCTAATACCTTCGACTGGTCGAACCAGCTGCCGATCTTTGTGGAGCCTTTCCAGTTGAACCAACCCAACCAATTGTTTCAGAACCTGGGCAACGGCCAATTCACAGACGTAAGCGATTCGTCCGGCCTCCGCAACCTCGCCGGTGTGCCGCCCGGAGTCGCCACGATCAGCTGGGCCATCGCGATGGTCGATTACGACCTCGACGGCGCCATTGACATTGTCCACGCCGACGACCAAGGAGCGATTCCCTCTGCCAAGAATGGGGGCATCGATCGGGGGATGATCCATCTGCTGCACAACGACGGCACCGGCCACTTCACTGATCAAATGGTGAAAGCTGGCACGAACAAGTCCGGCGCGTGGATGGGGCTGGCGTTCGGCGATTTCAACGGCGACGGCTTATTAGACTTCTTTGCCACCAACTTCGGCGACTATGGACTGACAGTCCTGCCCTTCCCGTACCAGCGCGGCGACTTCACATCCCGTTGGTTTCTTGGCGCGCCGGACGGTACCTTCAGCGACCCCGGGGTGGGCGACTTGCGCGCCACCCCGTTCGGTTGGGGGACTTCGACGCTGGACTACGACAACAACGGCACGACCGACATCGTTTTCTTCGGCCACATTGACGTCGGGCTCGTCGTCGTGACCGAGAACCCGGGCGTGTTGCTCCGCAACGACGGGGCAGCCAATTTTCAATTCGACCCCGCCGCCTTCGCCTCGACCAATTACAACCGGCGCGCCATCTTCGGCTCGGCCGTCGGTGATCTCAACAACGATGGTTTCGATGACGTCGTCACCGTTTCCGCAATGGACATCCCCGACTCTGTCCCGCTCACCCGGTTTCCCGTGTCGCTGCCGCCGAATGCCTACGGCAGTCCGTTTGACGCGACAGCCTACTTTGTCGAGCAGTTCAGCCCCATTGCTCCCGGCACCTTTGCCTGGAACGGCTACCAGTTCTCCGACGGTACGCTCCAAGTCCAGATCAACAGCGCCGACAACGGCAATGGCTGGGTACAGATTCGCACGCGCGGCAGCGTCGGTGTGCTCGCCGAGGGGCGTGTCAACCGTGATGGTATTGGCGCGGTGGTGATGTTCAGGCCGGACCACGGGAAGCAGGTGATGCGGCCGATCGCCGGCGGTTCCAGCTACGCGTCACAGGACAGCCTGGTGGCGACCTTCGGTCTCGGTTCGGCGGAGAAGGGCACAGTCGACCTCCTGTGGCCCGGCGGCGTGCGCAACCGGCTGTACAACGTCCACCGATCCGAACGAATCGTGTTCCCGGAGATTCCCTGCAGCTTCAGTGGCAAATGGACCAAGGAGGCCGAGTATACGTCATGCGTGAAAGGCGCCCTGGATGAACTGATGGATCGCGGGGTACTCGATCAGAGTGAGCGTGCCCGCTTTCTCTCCAGTGCTCTGCGGGCCTTTGGCGAGAAGTAAGGTTTCACGAGCACAGCTCATACGATCGTGAAACTCTGACAGCACCGCGAAGCAGAAATTCTCAAGGGCTTCCCCATCATTTAAATAGAGGTGAAAACATGACGACAATGGCAAAATTGCTTCCGGCGGCGGCGGCGGCGGCGGCGGCGGCTGCGGCTGCGGCTGCGGCTGTGGTCTGTCTTCACTTTGTGGCGGTGTGCTTGTTGGTCGCCAGCATGCCCGGCCGCGTCGAAGCGGCGTCCAATACGGCATCCAAGAAATCGGTTACCGTCGGCCCGATGACATGGAGCCTGCCTTACGGCAACCACCATGTCGACCCCACCGTCTGTGACGCGGGGACTTGTGTCCGAACGATACCATTTGCCAAGATGACCTTGAGCTCCGGCATCACGGTTGTACGTTTGCAGTTTCGCAGCGATCCACAACCCTTTGGAGCTTCGCCCTTCTTAGGCAGTCCGTGTTCCGGCACAGTGAATGTGTCCGTCACCGACGGCACGAACACGGTAGCTGTCACCGTGCCGACTGGCATCGGCGCCTCGCTGGACGCGGACAGTGGCGACACTTTGGTGTCGTATCCAGCGGGCGCTACCCTCGAGCTTATCTACAGCCACACATGGACGGGTGCAGGTCCTGACGATTTCGCGTCGGAAAACTGCTTTTACCAAGCCGGCAACGCAACCGTGCAGTACATGGTGCCGTAACAGACAGCTGGACGGATCGGCACAAGGCAGTGGCCAAGAAGCAAAAGTTTTCGCTGGAAACCAGTAACAATTACGATGCCAGCGTCATCGGCGGCTTCGGAATATCGCGAGTGGTCGTGACCACCGCCGGACTTCCGCGACGAGACTCCCAGAGCCGGCGCATTTACGCATGGGCACCGGCAAAACTTGCCCACTGACTAGATCAACTCACGTTGGGTGACCGGCTCGGTCCCAGCCGCGCGGCGCCTCGCCTCGGCGTAACGCTGTTTTATCAAGCGATTCCTGTTGATCGGATCATGTGCCTGATCGGGTGGGATCTTGCCTCGAACTCCGCACGAGTTGAGGACTGTAAACATGTCGATGAGATGCTGGAGGCGGCGGTCATGAGCATCCAAGGGCGCCACCGTCCGGGAACGGAGCTGCAGTAAACGGTGCAGCACTTCGACTTCATGGGGTAACCCGGCGGCCAATAGGGCTTGTCGGAGTTGGGCGGTTACGTCCTGTTCGCTTAGCTTCGACAAGCCGATGATCTGCTCTTCATCAAGCGGGAAGAGGGCGCCGTGCTCAGACAGGTAACAGAGCTCGAGGGCATAGGCGTGACCGTAGGTGCAGTAGAGACAGCCATTGAGCACAGAAATCGCAGTGCCCAGGATGTGCGTGCGAATTGGACCAAGGGCCGTACGTGTTTGCTCGTACCGCGGCATGTTCCTTACGAACCAAGAAAGCGCGGAAACCGGCCCGTTCTGCTCGACAATCTGCGGCATCAGGTTCGGTGCGAACCCCCAAAGGCTCTTCGCGATGCCGCTGAGTATGGCTGTGGCCATTCGATTCGCGAGTCGCACGCGCCGATTCTACGTGGATTAACCCAACTTGCGCAGTTCAGAACAGGGCAGGAGCAGCACGTCCATAGCTGTCGGCGCGTACTTGGAGGCGAGCTCTATGTATAGAACGATTGCGTTCCTTACGTTTCGCCATCGGAAATCAGACGCAAAGATATCGCTGCCGGTCGTCACGGCGTTGCGCGCGTCCTGCCAGACGATGATTGCGCCGCCCAAACCGTCCGCTACCAGACGGGGAGAGACTTGTCCGTTGGGAGCTACGCAAACGGCCACTCCATCCACGGTCCACTGTGGAACTCCGGCACCGCTCAGCCGCTGCGCAAAGATATCGCCGTTCATCTCGCCGTTGCGAAAGTCAGTCCACGCGATGATCGCTCCGCCGCTGCCGTCGGTCACCAATCGCGCTGAAAGTTGGTAGGTCTGTGCAGTGGAAACCGCGACGCCTTTCGCAGCCCACTGCGGCACCCCGTTGCCGTTCAGCCGCTGGGCGTAGATGTCGCCGGCGGTTGTGGAGTAGTTGCGGAGGTCTACCCACGCGATGATCGCGCCGGTGATCTGACCGGAAATTACATCTCTCGGCGAAGTGTGCCTACGCCTTGCCATATACTGCTTTTCCCGGCGTTAAGTTGACGGAACCCAACCCCCGCCTGATCCTTATCACGTTGGAATGGACCATCACTCGATACGCGTGCCTCAAGCCGCGAGTTCCTCACAGGCCAGCCCCCGATCTTTCCCTGCATCACCGCCTTCCGATCAGGCGGTATTGATTCGCGCGGAGCAAATCAGGGCCGCCTATAAGCCTATGCCTCAGAACTGGGCTACGGCCATGATAGGTGGACTGCTTTTTGTTATTGGGATGTCCAAGGAGATCCCGGCAGGAACTCTCGCGGTATGGCTGCTTACACTATGTGCTGCAGTGAGCTGTTCGCTGTTTCTTTATTTCCGATACACGCGCGCAGCACCGTCCCCTGAGCAAGCGGGCAAATGGGGAACCCGGCTCATATTCGCGACATTCCTATTTGGCTGTGCTTGGGGCAGCGCTGGAATCGTGATGTTTCAGCCAAACTTCACCGGTTATCAGATGCTGCTGACTTTGGGTCTTTTCTTCGTAACGTTTGTCGGAGGCGCTACCGGCTATATGCCCTTTGTCCCCTTGGTGTACGCCTTCACGGTTCCTGCGATCGCGCCCCTCCTCGTCCGCACGGGAATCGAAGGAGACTTCGCGCACTTGATGATCACGGCAGGAGGTATATTCGTTCTCGGATTCATCCTCTATTACGCGACACATCTCAACGGCCTGATCGTGGAGTCTTTCAACCTGCGCTTCGAAAATGAGATAGCGCGCAACCGCGCCGAGGAGGCGAACCGCGCCAAGTCGCGCTTTCTCGCCGCCGCCAGCCACGACCTGCGCCAGCCGCTGCACGCCATGGCGCTGTTCGTCTCCGCCTTGAAGGACAAGAGCCAGGAACCCGAGACGCGCCGCATCGTCGACCATCTCACGACCTCAGTGGAGGCTCTGGAAGGGCTCTTCCACGCCCTCCTGGATATCTCCAAGCTCGACGCCGGCATCGTGCGCCCGGAGATCCGCGACTTTTCCGTTCAGGCGGTCTTCGACCGGATCGGCCGCGAGTGCGCGACGGAAGCCGCCGACAATGGGCTGCGTATGCGGCTGATGCCCACCCGCGCGCTGGTGCGCAGCGATGCTGCCTTGCTGGAGCGGATTCTGCGCAACCTCGTGTCCAACGCCATCCGGTATACGAACGCCGGGGGCGTGGCGGTCGGCTGCCGTCGTCGTGGGGATGCGGTGCGGATCACCGTGTGCGACACCGGCGTCGGCATCGAATCGGCGCACCTGACCGATATCTTCCAGGAGTTCTATCAGGTCGGAAATCCGGAGCGCGACCGCACCAAAGGGCTCGGCCTGGGTCTGGCGATCGTCGACCGGCTGGCGCGCCTGTTGGAGCACCCGGTTGCGGTAGTCTCGGTTCTGGGTCGAGGCTCGGTTTTCTCCGTCACCGTGCCGCGCGGCGAGGCCGCTTCGGCCGAGCCTGACCTGTCACAGCCGGTCGAGGTCATCGCGGGCAATCTCGGGGATGCCCTCGTCGTCGTCATCGACGACGAGGCCGCCGTATTGGATGGCATGCGCGAGGTGCTGCAGCAGTGGGGCTGTAGGCCGCTTTTGGCAGGGTCGGCGGACGAAGCGCTGGCGCAGCTCGTTCGGACCGCGTCGCGGCCAGCCGCAGTCATCGCCGATTACCGCTTGCGCGCCGGAGAAACCGGGATCGTCGCTATCGGGCGCATACGGTCGGCGTACGGCGCGGATATCCCGGGCGTAATCATCACCGGCGACACCGCGCCCGATCTTCTGCGCGAGGCCGAGGCGAGCGGATTTCATTTGCTGCACAAGCCGGTTCGACCGGTGAAGCTGCGCGCGCTCCTCAGTTTTCTCCTCAGCGCTTGAGGCTGGAGTCGTCCGCGCGGCCGGTACTATCCAGAAGCCGGGCGGCCGCAATCACCGCCCGCGTGCGGCTGCCCACGCCGAGCGCCCGGAGGATCGCGCTGATATGCAGCTTGACGGTGCCCTCGGCAAGCCCCAGAACCCGCGCGATTTCCTTGTTCGATTGGCCCTTCCCCAACAGCCTCAACACATCGTGCTGGCGCGGAGTCAGCCCGAGCGCTTCAATCGACGGCACCGCGGTCGGAGTCCTACCGGTCTGAAAGCGATCGAGGAATGCCGGCGGCAGATAGACGCCGCCAGATAGAACCAGGCGCAAGGCGCCCAGCATCACGCTGGAGGTCGACGACTTCGGGATGAAGCCCATGGCGCCTCGGTCGAGCGCCTGGCGCACGTCCGCGGGTTCTTCCGACGCCGAGAGAATCACCACCGGCATCGATGGACGGCGCGCGCGCAGAACGCGCAAGCCGGCAAGACCGTCCATCCCCGGCATAGCGAGATCGAGCAAGAGGAGATCGAGGTCCGGGCGGCTCCCGACCAGCGCCAGCGCCTCGGTGCAGTCCTTGGCCTCCAGCACTTCCACCTCATCGCCCAAGCGCGCGAGCACGTAGCGCAGCCCGTCGCGGAACAGGGCGTGATCGTCGGCGACCAGGATTTTCACGGCGGCGCTCTTCCTTGTTGGTGTGCAGCCTACCACCGGCCGCGGATTACGTCTGCGTGCGTATATGTCGTTAGACATACTACGCTCGTGATATTGAAGCGTCGCACTACACGCAGCGACAATGCCAGCGGCATCGGACAAGAAGGAGCAGAAGCCATGATCAGCAAGCCGAACTATCCGAATAGACTCGTCCGCATCATTGCGCCTACCCCTCCAGGTTCGCCTCCCGACGTCGCGCGCATCCTGACTAACCGGTTTACGGCCGGGTTTGCTCGGCCGGTCGTCGTGGAAAACCGGCCCGGCGCGGTGGGGGAAATCATGCGGAACTCGCTTTTTCTTTTCGTCGCCGGCACTACTTTTACGGCTGCCTTTGCGCAACCGGCGGCTGTTCAAGACCAGGATCTGCTCGCGCGCGGCACCTATCTCGTGAATGGCCCGGCGGCATGCGGCAACTGCCACACGCAGCGCGGCCCCGACCTGTTGTCCCTGTCGAGCCCGAGCACGTATCTCGCCGGCGGCCAAAGGTTCACCAGTCCCGTTTTCGTTACTTACGCGCGAAACATCACGACCGACAAGGATACGGGTATCGGCGCGTGGACGGACGCGCAGATCACTCGCGCCTTCCGCGAAGGCGTCTCGAAGGAAGGCAATACGCTGGGCCCGCCGATGCCAACCGAAATCTACAACAAAATGTCGGATGACGACGCGAAGGCGATCGTGGCGTATCTGCGCACCGTGAAGCCGATTCACAACGAAGTGCAGGAACCGAAATACAAGCTTCCGCTCAAGCCGGAACCCGCGGCCAAGGGCTTTGCCTCGCCACCCAAGAGCAACAAGGTCACCTATGGCGACTACCTCGTTAACGCGGTCGCACACTGCCTCGAATGCCACACACCTCAGGTAGGACCGAAGCGCGACTACGCAAACCAAACTGGGGCGGGTGGATTCCGGTTCGAGTTCGCCGGCGCGATCGTTTTCTCACGCAACATCACGCCTGACAAGGAGACCGGCATCGGCAACTGGACCGACGACGAGATCAAAAAGGCGATGACCGAGGGAATCGACAAGGAAGGCAAGCAACTCATCCCACTCATGCCGTATCCCTATCTCAAGAACATGACCGCGGACGACGTTGATGCCGTCGTGGCCTATCTGCGCACGATTCCATCTGTGAAGAAAAAGAACGAACCGAACCCGACCCTGCAATCGCTGGTGAAGTGACGTCCGTTTCAGTGCGAATCACCGAGACCTCACCGCAGAAAGCCAATGCTGACGCGGAGGCAATTTTCTGCGGGCTTGGTCGGTGCCGCAGCCGGCGCGGTGTTCGGGCGTGACAGCGTTGGACCAAGCTACACGCTTGAGCTTGGCGCGCCGGCAAAGATGGGAGAAGGCGAGATAGTGGCCACCCGGCTGGTGGCCGCCGAGCGGCCGACCGCGCTCCCCTGTTTCGGCGGCCGGTCTGTGCCGATGTGGACCTTCACCGACGGCGGCTGGCCTCCGGTTATCCGGCTCAAGCTCGGCGACCGGCTCGAGGCGACGCTCGAGAACAGGCTGCCGAATGAATTCACGTCGATCCACTGGCACGGCATTCGCCTTCCGAACGATCAGGACGGAGTTCCCTATCTCGTCCAGGCGCCGGTGCGTCCAGGCGAGAGCTTCCTCTACAGTTTTCAGCCACCCGACACCGGCACTTTCTTCTTCCACACCCACTGCAACACTGTGGAACAGCTTGGCCGCGGCCTCGAAGGCGTTCTTATCGTTGACGGCGATACGACCGAGCCCTACGACGCCGACGTGGTTCTGATGATTCGCGACTGGCAGGCCGACCGGGAGACCGGGGAGTTCAATTCCTTCTTCACGCTGCGCGGCGCGGGACGCGCCGGCACTTTCGGGCCGTTGCGCAGCGTCAACAGCGCCGTCAATCCTGAAATTCGATTGCCCGCGTCCGGCGACTGCCGGCTGCGGCTGATCAACGCCGATCCGACGCGGATCATGCGGATCGGCATCGAGGATGCCGAAGCCGCGATCGTTGCCATAGACGGGGTTGCAGTGCCGCTCTTGCCGCTGTCGCTCTGGCCGATGGGGCCGGCCACGCGTATCGACCTTGTGCTTCGCGCACCGCAGGCGGGAAGGATCGCCCGGCTCGTCGACCGTTCGACGCCCGATCGTATCGAACTCGCACATTTTGCGGGCAGCGGCGAGCCGCGACGGAAGTCTCGTTTCGATCCTGCACCGCTTCGCGCCGCGAGGATCGCGGAGCCGGATCTCAAGGCCGCAATCCGGCTCGGTTTCGTGTTCCAGGCAAGCGGTACGGGGCAACTCGTCGCCGGACTGGATGACGGCCCCGGCAATCCGGTCGGCGCGCTTTGCCTCAGCTCGCGGATCTTCTGGACGATCAACAACCGCGCCTGGCCGGATCGCGACCATGCCCGTTTGCCGCCGCCGCTCGCGATTCTGCAGCGCGGCCGCTCCTATATTTTTGAGTTGAAGAATAGTTCTGACTTTGCCCACCCCATCCACATTCACGGCCACACCTTCAAGCTGCTGGGCTCAGACAAGCAGAACCGGCCGGTGCATCACACCGATACCCTGCTCCTTCTGCCCGATGAGAGAGCCGAAGTGGCCTTTGTTGCCGACAACCCGGGCGATTGGATGTTCCATTGTCATATCATCGAACACCAGGAGACCGGAATGATGGGCTATCTCCGCGTCGGTTAATGCGTTGCAGGTAGCCCTCATTTTCACACCGCATCCTCAGCGGCGTGAATCCAGCCGACCTACCGGTGCAGCAGCCAACCAAATTCGAGCTGATCATCAACCTCAACACCGCGAAGGCGCTCGGCATATCCATTACCGTAGGCGGTGCCGTTGCGTGCAGATGAGGTGATCAAATAAATCGGCGTAGAAATTTTCTCATTACCACCGGCCGCGGATTACGTCTGCGTGCGTATATGTCGTTAGACATACCACGCCCGCGATATTGAAGCCTCGCGCTACACGCAGCGACAATGCCAGCGGCATCGGCCAAAAAGGAGCAGAAGCCATGATCAGCAAGCCGAACCCGCACCCCAGCATGGAGCAGCGCATCGACCACATCCGCGTGAGAGCGAACGACCGGCGGATCGCCAAAGAACACCTGCGCGACGCGGAATTTCGTGGCTGAGTTCGTTTGCCGCGCGGGCATGAACCCCCAAGCGGGGGCGCAACTCGTCTGCAGGGTCTTTGCGCGTTGCGCCAAGTTACGGGGCTCCCTTGATTCATGGAGTAAAGATGGCAACTGACCAAAGCACGACGACCATGCGGGTGTCCCGCCGCAGCTTCTTATGGAGTGCGGCGTTGACGAGCGCCGCTGCCGCGCTCATCCATTCGGGCGGCGGCCGAGCCTGGGCCCAGGCGGCCCAGCCGGCCGCACCCGATCTAATCCACGACACGTTCAACGGATTGCTGGCCTTCGTCGTACCCGGTCCGGACAACTACTCGATCGCTCAAGGTGTCAGCACGCCGGAGCAGGGAGGCGTGGAGGCAAGTGCCACGGACATTCTGCTCGCGACGCTCGACGGGACCGCGCCGTTCCTGCCGAACTTTTCGGCAACGGTGGCCGCAATCTTGAACGGCCTCGCGCAGGGGCTGAATCCCGCCGCCGCGGGTCCATTCCCCTCGCCCTTCGCGCGCTTGTCGTTCGCGGAGAAGGCCGGCGTCTTTCAGATCATGGACGCGACCGACTCGCTCAAACAGCTCGCAAGCGTGCTGCCTTTGTTCGTGGCCTTTTTTTTCTACTCGGAGGCGAGCGCGTTCGATCCGAAGACGCGGTCGCTGGCCGGGCAGCCGATCGGATGGCGGCTTTCGAGTTACCAGGGCGCAGCCGAGGGCCGGAACGAATTTCTTGGCTACTTCAAGATTCACCGCGACAAGCGGTGACGGATTTCAAGGAGACACAGACCATGCGTGACGTCATCGTGGCGGGGGCCGGAGGCGGCGGCGCGGTCATCGCGAAGGAGCTTGCGGCGCGCGGGCTCGACGTGTTGCTGCTGGAGGCGGGACCCCGTTTCGCCGATCCGGAACTGGACTGGAGCCACTTCGAGAGCGACGCAAACAATCCGACAAGCGGCTACTTCCGTTTCGGGCCGGCGGATCGTTCGAAAGCGCCCTGGATTCGCGAACTGGCGCAGAGCATGTTGTTCGTCCAGTTGTCGGGAGTGGGTGGAACGACGAACCATTACCAGGGTAACTCTCCGCGGGCCGCCCAGGGCGTCTTCGCCGGCTACCGTGGCGCGGACAGCGGCGCCTACGACCGGGACCACGCGTTCCCCTTTTCCTACGATGAACTCCTGCCGTACTACGAGTGGGTGGAGCACACGCTGCCGGTGCAGACCGCCCCGATGGGACTGAAGGAGGAAACTTTCTTTCGCGGAGCGCAACTGCTCGGCCTGCCGCTGGAGACCACGAAGAACATCACGCGCGCCGCCTTCCGGCCACAGCAGAACGCGATTCTTCAACCGCGGGGTAACGCCGGCAAGACCGGCGATCCGCGCAAACTGATGTTTCCGCAGGCTCAAGGGTGCACGTTCTGCGGCCACTGTACTCAGGGATGCTTCGAGCCGGTGCGCGCGCCGATCAATCTCAAGGCCAAGCGCTCGACTTCGGTCAGCTACATTCCGATGGCCCTGACCTGCAATCAGTGGTCACGGGCCGGGAAGCCGGTCACGCTGATCGCCGATGCCTTCGCCGTGCGCATCAACACTGATGGCCGCGCGGCGGCGCGAAGCCTCAGTTGGCGTGTCGGCGCCACCGGGAAAGTGTATACGGAAGGAGCCCGCGCGATCGTGATGTCCTGCGGAACCGTCGAGACTCCGCGCCTGTGGCTGAACAGCGGGCTGCCCAATCCGAACGGATGGGTGGGGCGCGGGTTGACCGATCATTTCGTAGACGCGGTAATCGGATTGATGCCGTTCGACACCGCGTCGAGCAGAGGTCCGGGCTCGGGCGGGCGAATCGACTACCCGGGCCGAGGCATGCTCGAAGTGGTGGGCGTGACTCCCGGGCTGCAGGCGGCGCTGATCGCCTACAGCGATGCGGGCATCCCCGGTTTCTACGACAACGGCCATCCCGGCGCCGCACGCGGAGCCGATGCCGTGGGGCGCCTCATCGGCAAAGACCTGAAGGAGGTGATGTCGAACATCGACCGGCTGCTGTATATCGACATCTTTACCGACGACGATGTCGAAGCGCAGAACGGCGTGACCCTTTCATCGAACTTCCCTCCCGACGAGCACGGGCCGGTCCCGCGCATCGAGCTGCAGCACCGCAACCGCTCGGCTCGGACCGTTGCCAATCGCGAGTTCCTCGTCGAGCAGGCAGTACGGCTGCTGCGCGGCCTTAGAGCGAAAAAAGTGTATCGCATCCACAAGCCTCCGTTCGTGATCCACAGCCATTCGACGATGCGCATGGGACAGAGCCCTTCCAACTCAGTGCTCGATTCGAGCGGCGAGGCGAGATGGGTCAAACGGCTGTTCGTCGCCGACAACTCGGCGCTGGCGAACGGCCTCGGCGGTCCCAACCCGACGCTCACGACCCAGGCGCTCGCCACCCGCACGGCCGAGAACATTTTTGAGCGCTACTTCGGGGGGGACCGGTGGGTAGGCAAGGAAGATCCGGTTTCTTCCGTCGACCCGATGGTTACCGAGGCGATAACCCACGAAAGGGAATCAAAATGAACGCAAGACTAGAAAAACTGCCAACGGTGCTCCTTGCCGGCCTCATTCTCGGCGCGTACGGCGGAAGCGGAGGCAGCGAGGGCGGCGAAGAAAGCACGGGCACGGTTTCCTCGTTGTCGGTTTTTGCCGGGAACTTGCGGGGTACGGAAAACATCGATGGCATCACGCCATGAAAACCCGGTCGAAAATATTCTCCACTTCGATGCTGCTTCTTCGCTACTCCTGGAGACAAACAACCATGAAACGGAGACAAACAACCATGAAACCCGCGTCCTTTCATTGTTCGACGATCGTTCTCGCATTTATTTCTTCCGGACTCTGGACAGGTTCGGCCTTCGGGGCGGGCTTTGCGCTTTATGAGCATAGCGCGAGCGGTTCGGGTAATGGTTTTGCCGGCGCCGGGGCGCTCGCAGAGGATGCGAGCATCACCTACTGGAATCCGGCCGGCATGTCGAAGCTGCCTGCGGGCACGCAATTCGTGGGCACAGGTCACTACATAGTCCCCTCGTTCAAGTTCAGCGACGGCGGCAGCGCGGCCGGAATCAACCGCACCGATTTCGGCAATACGGGCGGCGACGCCGGACGTGCGGCGTTCGTTCCCGCCGGCGATTTCGCCACGGACTTGTCGCCAGCCATGAAGTTCGGTCTCAGCATCAACGTGCCGTTCGGCCTGAGAACTGAGTACGATCCGGCTTGGGTGGGCCGTTTTCAAGGAATCAAGGCGGGGATCGAGACCCTCAACGTCAACCCTGCGATCTCATGGAAAGCCAGCGACACGGTAGCCTTGGGCTTTGGCGTCAACTACCAGACCGGCAGGATCAACTTCCTGACCGGAGTCAACTACAAGGGCCTGGTGGCGGGCACCGCCCTCGACCCGGCCGTCGCCGCCAATGCGGAAGGGCAGAACAAGACCGATGTCGACGGCGATGCGTGGGGCTACAACTTCGGCGCCCTCTTCGACCTCAACCCGGATACGCGCTTGGGGGTGGCTTATCGCTCTTCCCTGAAATACAACTTGAGCGGCGCGACCAGCTTCTCCAGCGTGCCAAGCGCTTTCGCCCTTAGTCCCGCGGCTACTGCCGGGACTGCCGACGGTCACGTGAATCTGTCGGTCAAGACCCCGGACTCCCTGTTGGTCAGCCTGGCGCATCGGGCAAACCGGCAATGGACCGTGCTGGCCAACATGATGTGGACCGGCTGGAGCAAGATCCAGTCGCTGCCCTTGGTTCGCGATACCGGCGAGACAGTCAGCAGGTTCACCTTCAACTTCAAGGACACGATGATTTACGGGGTCGGCGCCAACTACAAGGCGAACGAGTCCTGGACCCTCAGAACGGGCATGGAATTCGACCAATCCCCGGTACCGAACGCAGAGGTTCGAAATGTAGGGTTGCCGGACAGCGATCGTACCCGGCTCTCTTTCGGCGCCGGGTACAAGCTACCCAATGCCGGCGCGCTCGATTTCAGCTACTCCTACGTGAAGTTCAAGGATACGCGAATCAACAACATTCAGAACAACCCCGCAGCCGGTCAGGTCAGCGGCAACGTCATTGGAAGCTACAAAGCCGCCGCTTATGTCGCGGGTGTGCAATACGCTTATTCGTTCTGAGATGGGGAAAGGCGGTCAAACCGTTTCGCGCGCACGAGAGGCTGAGGTGCTCGTCATGGGTGTCATAAAGGTCGCACTGGCCGCATTGTCATTGATTCTCGTTGGTGCGCTCGGCCTTGTTTATTTGACGCCTGAGCAAGCCACTCGACTCGCAATCGACGCGGAGCGCTGGCGGTCCGGCCTCGTCCGAAGGGAAATCGACCTACCGGACGGACTGCACTACGTGTATTTGGAGGGTGGCCAAGGCGAGCCCCTGATGCTTCTGCACGGCTTCGGCGCCAACAAAGACACCTTCGTGCGGGTGGCGCGATTTCTTGTGCCGCACTATCGCGTTATCGCACCCGACCACATCGGCTTCGGCGAATCCGCGCATCCGCTGGAGGCCGATTACGCGCCGGCCGCGCAGATGGAACGGCTACGGGCCCTGGCGCAAGCTCTGGGTGTCAAGAGGGTGCACCTTGGGGGCAGCTCGATGGGGGGCCACATCGCGATGATCTACGCGGCAGTCCATCCGACCGAGGTCGCGAGTCTCTGGCTGCTCGATCCGAGCGGCGCAAGGAGTGGCCCCCGGAGTGAGCTTCAGAAGATCATTTCAGCGACAGGACGCAATCCGTTGATGGCCGGAAGCGAAGACGAGTTTGCGGGAATCTTTGCGTTCGTGATGAGCGATCCCCCGTTCATTCCTCGGCCCCTGCTCGACGTGATGGCGCAAGAACGCATCAGAAATTTCATCCTGGAAGGGAGCATCTTCAAGCAGATCGAATCCAACTCCGTGGAAGAGCGCGTCACCGGAATGGCCACCCCGGCTTTGATCGTCTGGGGCGATCAGGATCGCGCCATCCACGTCGCCGCCGCAGGAATTCTGCACAAACTGATGCCGCACTCTCAGGTGATCATCATGCCGGGCATCGGCCACTTGCCGATGATCGAGCGACCGCGGCTGAGCGCCGACGATTACCTGCGGTTTCGGGCGTCCTTGCAAGGCACGCCCTAGGCAGGATAGAGATCAAGAACGCCTTCGATTGCCTGACGGCGGTTGCTGGTGCGGCTAAGAAGACCTACCCTAAATTTGCGCGAGGCTAGTTAGTGCAAAACGGCGTTTCGCCTGTTTGAGTGAACGTGTTGTGGCTGTCTTGTCGAATTTTCACAATACGGTGGGGTCGCGACCGAAGGTTCGGTACACTGGCCACTGGACGAATCAATTGTTGGGGGAATCATGAACAGGAACAGCAAGCTCGTTGGTTTCGCGGCGGCGCTCGCAGTGGCCGCTTTATTCGTATCGACGAACGCGTCGGCAGAGGATCGCGCGAAGTTCTCTCAGCCGTTCGACCCGGCGCGCGGCATGGTGCTGCGAGGCACCATCGTGACCATGGATGACGACCACACGGTGATCGAGAGCGGCCGCGTGCTGGTGCGCAACGACAAGATCGCCGCCGTATGGCAGGGCGAGCGGCCTCCCGCGGGAACGGACGTCGACGGCGCGGTGGTCCTGGACTTCGGGCCGTCGGCACTGATCTTTCCGGGCATGATCAATCTGCACGACCATCCGACTTTCGACACGGCGCGGCTGTGGCCGGCGCCGTCGTCGCACGCGCAGCCGGCCCTGGGCCGGCCGCTGGGCACGGAGCCTTATGCCAATCGTTACCAGTGGAACAGCATGAAGGGCAACAGTCCGCCCGAAATCCAGCGCCTGGTCCAGACGCCGCAGAATGCGTTGAATGCGACATTCGGCTTCAACCTCCTCGACGAGGTGATCAAGCATGCCAAGGTAAAGGGACTGGTCGGTGGCCAGACGACCACGCAGAACACATCGAGCCCGGCGACCGACGGATTGCTCGCGCGCAACGCCGAGAGCGCGAATTTCGGACGGCAGCGGATAAAGTCCGAAGTGCAGGCGATCGACAGCCTGGACGCTGCGTCGGTGGCGGCGCTGCTTACCCAGATGCAGAACGGTCAGTTGGACGCCTGGCTCGTTCACCTGGCGGAGGGTGTGCGAGACGGCAACCGCCGACCGGGCGACCCGACGTCCTCGCGCGCCGAGTTTGCCTCGCTCAAGGCCAAGGGATTGCTGACCGACATGACTGCGATTGTCCACGGCACGGGGCTCGAGTCGTCGGACTTCATCGAGATGCGCGCCGCTCCATCGATTCGAAGCGACCTCACGGGCGACGGGCTCGGGGCCAAGCTGGTGTGGTCGCCGCTGTCCAACCTGCTCCTGTACGGCCGCACCGCCAACGTATACGAGGCGCTGTCGGCGGATGTGCTCGTGTCGCTCGGCACCGATTGGACCCCGAGCGGGTCGCGCAACCTGCTCGGCGAACTCAAGGTGGCGGACATTGCGCTTCGCGACCCAACCTTACTGGGCGCGAGCCGCCACCTCGTGCCTGGTCTTTCGGTTGGCGGTGAACGCGACCAGGGCGCCGAGAACGCCGAACGCGCACTCGATCGCCTGCTCGTCGACATGGTGACGCGAAACCCGGCGCGTACGCTGCGCTGGCAGGACGAGGTCGGATCGATAGGTGCGGGCAGGACCGCCGACCTCTTCGTCATCACCAAGCCCGCGCGCCCCGCACGCGCCGGCCTGCCGGATTCGCCGTACCGCAACCTGATCGACGCGACCGAGCGCGACGTTCGGCTCGTGATGGTGGGCGGCGATCCGCTGGTTGCCGATCCAGAGCTCATGGTCCTGCTCAAGCCCGGCGACTTCGAGGCGATCGCCAGCAGTTGCGAGTGCTATCAAAAGGCGGTGGATGTCACCAAAGCGGGTGTCCCGAAAGGCGACCAGACTCTCGCGCTCATCGAACAAGCTCTAGGGGATGCGCTTATTGCGCTCGGCGGCGACAATCCGCCCGCCGGCGGCGGTCCCGCTGACCTTACGAACACGTACAGCTACGCGAAGCAGCACTTCACCTTGCCTTTCCCCATGACCGACGCGCAATTCCTGCAATTCGTGATCATTCCGACCGCGGGCCTGGTCGGGGGCAAGATCAATCTGGAGCGGCTGACGCTCGCACCGCTCCTGACGGATGAGGACGATTTCTTCTTCGACCTGCTCGGGGTGAAGATCAACCCCACTACGGGATTGCTCGACGACCCTACACCACCGTTCCTGCTGTACCGGTCCAACGCGAATCAGCTGCAGAACGGAGTCGATCCGTTCGCGCCCGAGGCGTTCGAAGACCGGTGGTACCCGCTGACGAAACACGGGCACGAGGCAGAGGACGGCAAGATGTGCGTCGTCGGCAGTGCACTCCCTTGCGAGCGTCGATAACAGCCAAACACAATGCCATAGTCAGGTGCAAGGCAGCGCTCCCGCGGCCCGGTTAGCTCTCCAGTTTGCGCCGTGGTTTGCGATGGCTTGCCCTATTCGCTTCGATACACCCAGCCCACCGCCCCACCCGCCGCGACGTACACCGCGAGAGTCGCGACGAACCAGCAGGACGCGAGGGCGAGAGGGATCGGCAGGAGCACGTACCAGCCGAAGCTGTTCATCACCGACAGCATCGCGCCGACGTAGAAGCCGAAGCGCAGGCCCTGGCCTAGCCCCGGTTTGCCCTTCTCGTAGCCTTTCACGTAGATCAGCGCGAAGAGGGGCGCGAACACCAGGTAGCCGACCCAGAAGATCCACATCAACTGCTGCATGTCCGGGCGCCAGATCGAAGCCGTCTGC
>Ga0137463_1000164_pt1 | contig 25579 bp, 20 predicted proteins | sample EasRivERMGT800_2_FD_102333 | JGI IMG/M metagenome (GOLD analysis project Ga0137463, IMG submission 102333) | Soil microbial communities from meander-bound floodplain in the East River, Colorado, USA - East River MetaG ERMGT800_2 | ecosystem: Environmental > Terrestrial > Soil > Floodplain ...
CCACCGCCGCCACGCCCCCCTCCACCGCCGCCAAATCCGCGGCCAAATGTGTGATCGGGTATCAATAAAACGGCTGCGGCCAGGATTGCCAATTTTGAGAGGTATCGCATCGCAGTAATCCTTGTGATTGACTCGGGAGAATTCGTCAGGAGAAATGCCGCATCTCCGGACTTTCTATTGCCCGGGAGATGGAGGACGGCGTTTGACGATGATCTCCGCAACGTCGTCTGTTCGTTCGCCATCAATCACCCGCTGGGACGACCGCCAGCCCACAGTATCCTTGTCGATGTACCGGTACACGCTCACCGCCGAGGCGGTCTCACCCGCACTCGTGGCCCCACTCGTCTTGACGATCCATTCGTCCCCGTCAGCCAGCCAAAGCCCTTCGGTGTAGCCTCCTTGAGAATCGAAGACCCACGACTTGATCTGTTTATTGACCGCATCCCAGCCGATCCGCATCGTCCCGGACATGGCAATTCCACCGTTGATCTGGACCCGGAACTCCTGCATCAGGAAGTTCCCGTTGTCGTGCCATTTGACCGTCGAATGCACCGTTGCTTCCGAACTCTCTTCGATCCATTCGCCGACGAGCCATTCCAATTGCTCGAGGTGCTCGTGCGGAGTGTAGTCGCCCGAGTCGGCCTCGAAATCGCGGACCGACGCGACCTGCCACTTTCCCTCGACCTTCACGTGAGCAGCCATGTAATTGCTCACATCATCCTTGTCATCCGGCGCGTTTTTCGAGCGGACGGTTCCCTCTTCGACCGCGATGTTGGGGGTCAGGATGCGAATCGAATCGATTTCGACCTTCATCGAGACCTGGGGATGCTCCTTGAACACGCGGGCGAATTCCCGCTCGATCGCCTCGCGCCCCTTCGTCAGGTCCCCCTTTTCGTCGATGATTTCCGCCTTAATCGCGAACAGTGCGGCGACGGCTTTGGCATCGTGCGCGTTGTACGCTTTGGTGAAGGCTTCGGCAGCGGTGCGAATCGCTTTTTCATCGGCGTCCTCCGCCGTCGCAGCGGGAGTCCTGGCTTGCGGCGCTTCGGCCGGGGCCCCCTTCTTCGCCGGCTCGGGAGCTTTCTTGTCTTTGTTCTGAGCGCTCGCCAAAAGAGTCCAGCTCAGCGCCAGCCCGCACAGGAAAACAGTCACAACTCCCAATCTGGTGCGCATACAGCACCCCTTCTCAATGGAGTTTCGCGGAGACGTGAAAGGCCCCGCACCTGAAAGATGCCGGGCCCTGACAAGACACGGTTACGAAGCACCTCTGCGGTCAAATCCGTCGCGCCGAGGAGCCCGACTTGAGAGACTGACTATCAACATACCGAATTCACTCGACAACGCAAGCTGTCGATCCGGATGCGGCGCTTCGCCTCACACGCTATCATGATTTCTTCACGCAACCTGCCGAATTTCATCCGGCGCGACTCGACAAATTCAGGAGGCGCTAATGAACTGGGACGGCCTCGAAAAGCACCGCATCGATCTCAAACTTCCGCTCCTCGTGATTCAGGGCGCGCGGGGAGTCCTCGCCTGCGGCTACGTGAACGTGGAAACGTTCAACAAGACGGGAGAAGTCGGAGCGATCGTGAGCGGCGTCCGCTCATTCGAAGACATGCTGACGGCCAAAGTCGTGACCTGCTCGACTGCTGCCACGCAGGCTGGAATCCAACCAGGGATGTCCGGTGCCGACGTGTTGGAACGAATCCGCTGACGGGTTTCCACGCCGATCGCCACTTAAAGTGCGGTAAGCCCAGGCGGCATGTCGCTGGGAAGGCCGGACTTTAAAGTTCCGCCGAAAAAATCCCCTCACAAACCGATCCGTAAGAAATATTGAAGCCGATCGGGGCGGTGAGTCGATCCTGATCGATGACGGGACTGGCCGGCAGCCTGGGGGGTGCCGGTAGGTCAGGGAGGGACCGTCATGCCCGAGTACCGAGTTCTGCTGCCGGCCGCAGTCACCTGCGGTTTGCCTCTCGATGCGCACCCGGCCTTCGGCCGGGGAACGCCGCAGCTCAGGTTTTCAAGACCGCCGGCCTCGCCGCGCGAATTTTAGACCAGAATGTCAACCGCTGGACTGCGGCCTGGCTGCCAGGGGTCGCCGGCGTGTCCAATACGGAGATTGGAACGATGAATTTTCGCTTCGCGGATGGCCACGATGCGCCTCTGCTGGGGGTGTTGAACTTCAACCTGATTCGCGATATTGGTCTCCCCAATCGCCTGACGATCGCCGCGCTCGAGCAACGAATGCTCGACTGGCTCGCGGGGGACTACCGGGCAGTAATCTTCGAACGCGAGACCGGCCCGGCGGGGTATGCCCTGTTTCGCAATGAGCCAGAGCATGTCTACCTGCGGCAGTTCTTTGTCGTGCGGGAACAGCGGCGCCATGGAATCGGTCGGTCGGCTCTGGCCTGGCTCAGGGGAAATGTCTGGAGCGGCCAGGAGCGAATTCGAATCGACGTGCTCCCTGAAAATCGCGCGGCAGTCGCCTTCTGGCATTCGGTCGGATTTTCCGACCAGAGCATTACGATGGAATTGACGCTCTCGCACGTTGGCGAGGACGCCGACTCGCCATTCCCGGGCGAGCTCGAGGCCGATCGCCGCGGCGCAAAAAAGCACCCGGCGAAGACCCTTCGCCGGGTGGCTTAAATCGCCAACTCCGCGCTCAAGCTGATTGGCGATCTGGGCACGACCCTAGCGATCTGATCGCGAGCCGAAAAGTCTGCCGCCAGGCAATTCTAAGTGCGCCGCAAGCTTTCGAAGCCTGACGCCGCAGATCCGGTCTAAGCTGCGATCGACGTCGAAACAAGCCCTTCGCGCACAGAACGCGCAGCGCTGCCTATTCGTTCAACAGTCCCGATGCCTGCTGCGCTGTGCGGCCAGGCGCGCCTGGCGATGATTGCGTGAATTCTCTGTGAAAACTGCCGAATTGCTAAAGACCCCGGGAATCACCGCAGTCGTGGCACACGAATTGCCAAAACGGCTTCAGATCAGATTCTCTAGAACTACGGTGGCTGGTTGCTCGCCCCGTTGATGGTGCTGCACTCGGGTGCATTCCCGCGGCGGTGGCCTGTGTGGCGGGCACGGTCGCACCAGAGGGGGATATTGCGCCCAGTGGCGGCACGAATTCGGTTTCGCTTTACGGCGCTCAACGTCCGTATTTCGCTCAGTGAAACTCTTTGAGGTATCAAACATGAAAAAGTGGTTGGGAATCGTGCTCGTCGGCGGATTGATGACATTCGCCGGATTCATTTCGTCAGCCCGTGCTCAGGATGAAAAGAAAGAGGAGGCGCCGACCACGGCGGAACCCACTGCGGCAGCGCCTGCCGCCCCGGCGCTGCCGCCGTATATCGCCGATACGCCGCTCGACCCGGCGAAGTTCCCCGATCCGACCGGTGCCAATAGCGGCGTTTGGACGACTCCGTCGGCCACGTCCGTCAAGAAGGCCGACGGGACCGACGCGGTTGTTGGAGATGGCGATCCCGCGGCACAGACGCCGGCCGGTTTGTACGATCGGGAAGTACACAACCAGATCTCGATCAATATGGTCTGGACGCTGATCGCCGGCTTCCTGGTCATGTTCATGCAGGCCGGGTTCATGATGGTTGAAACAGGTTTGTGTCGCGCTAAAAACGCATCGCACACGTCGGCGATGAATTTGATGGTCTATCCACTCGGCTGCCTGGCCTTCTGGATTTATGGATTTGCCATCGGTTGGGGCAATTGGTGGAACGGGCCGGTCCCGCCGGGATGGTATCCATCTCTTGGCAAGGGCCTGGCCTTGTTGAACGAAGGCATCGGTCTGGGGGCGGATCCCAGCGCACCTGGTAGTTTCACGTACGGACTGATGGGAACCAAAGGCTTCTTTCTGAACGGGCTGGAGGACGTCAGCGTCATGGCGCTGTTCTTCTTTATGATGGTCTTCATGGATACGACGGCGACCATCCCCACTGGATCGATGGCCGAACGCTGGAGTTGGAAGAACTTCTGCCTGTACGGATTGTGGGTGGCCTTGCCGTATTGCCTTTTTGGAAACTGGGTGTGGGGCGGCGGCTGGCTCGCCCAGTCCGGCATCAACTGGGGACTCGGACACGGAGCGGTCGATTTTGCCGGCTCGGGTGTCGTGCATGCGATGGGAGGGGTGATTGCCCTGGCTGGAGCCATCTGTATCGGACCGCGAATTGGTAAATTTGTTAACGGCAAACCGCAGCCGATGCCGGCCCATCACGTTCCCATGGTTGTCGCCGGTACATTTATTCTGGCTTTCGGCTGGTTCGGGTTTAATCCCGGTTCGACATTGTCAGGGACCGACTTGCGAATCAGCGTGGTTGTCGTGAACACCATGCTGGCCGGGATCGTCGCCTGCATCTCAGCGATGGTGACTCTGTGGGTCAAGGGTCTCAAGCCGGACACAACAATGCTGTGTAACGGGATGCTGGCCGGCCTCGTAGCCATCACGGCCCCGTGTGCCTTCGTTGACAGTAAAGCGGCAGCAATCATCGGTGCGGTTGCCGGCGTGCTGGTGGTCCTCAGCGTCTTCTTCTGGGAGAAACTGGGGATCGACGACCCGGTCGGTGCGATCTCGGTACACGGCGTCAACGGCTTGTGGGGCGTGATTTCGGTTGGCATCTTCGCCAATGGCAAATACGGCGCTGGCTGGAATAAGGTCAATCGCGAAGCCTGGGGGGGCGCAGCGGATGCCGTCAACGACGGCGTCCGCGGTTGGCTCTACGGCGATATCACCCAGCTCTATGCTCAATTGCTCGACGCAGCGGTTGTCGCTATCTTCGGGTTCGTCATGGCGTTCGTCTGGTTTAAGCTCAGCAATTTGATCTTCCCCTTGCGAGTGAGCAAGGAAGAAGAAATCGGCGGCCTCGACGCGCCGGAAATGGGCGTACTGGGTTATCCAGAGTTCATGGTAAACCGCGACTGATACCAACTTTGATTCTGACTGCCGCATTGCTAAAGGAACCGACCTGGTGAAAAAAATTGAAGCCATCATCCGGCACTTCAAAATCGAGGCCGTGAAAGAGGCCCTCGTCGCGAAGGGAGTGCACGGAATGACAATCACCGAGGTGCGTGGTTTCGGCCGCCAGAAGGGTCAGCGCGAGATGTATCGCGGCGTGGAGTATACAGTCGACTTTCTGCCGAAGCTCAAAATCGAAGTCATGGTCACCGATCAGCAACTCGACACGGTCCTGGCAACGATCATCGAATCGGCACGGACCGCCAAAGTCGGCGATGGCAAGATTTTTGTCTCGAACTTGCCCGAAGTCTTCAAGATTCGGACCGGTGAATCGGGAGAAGAAGCAGTTTAAGAGTCGTGCAAGTGCGAGCCCGGCTTCGGACGTTGCCTTCTGGCTGTGCGGAAGGCAGCGGTCCGACGACCCACCGGCCAAGCACCTGATTGCGAGTGAGTCCAGAGAGTTTTACGGAAATCGGCCGGCCTGCATGCCGGTTGGTAGGGCCACGGATTGGCCGGGATTTCTGATCAATGCCGGACGGCGCAAGAGGCGCCGCCCGGCATTTTTCGTTCGCTCCCGCCAATCGCCGCAACGGATTCCATTGCCGGCCCGGATCAATCCAGCCTGATCTCGGTCAGAATATCCAGGCCTGAACCTCCCGTTTCGCGCCAATTCGGCCGCGACAGCAGGACTGTGCGATTGCCAGCCCCTGTGTGGCAGGCAAATCCCTCCCGCGCAGCCCCGAAATTGGCCGAAATTCGCGTTGCCATTTGGCAACTGTCGACATTCGGCAACATCGCTCTGCCCCCTGCGCGGCATCCTGGAAACGGAGTTCCCGCAGGTCCAGTCATTCTGGACATTATCTGGGCCGATCGACGTGAGATTCAGGGAACGCCGACGATTTTTCTTGACCGCTTCGCGCCGCGATCTAGGGTTCCTTTGCATCATGTTCGTGGTGCATCAGGTCCTGCAGAATTCTGCAGGGTGCAGTTTGAGTAGTGCGTTTTCCTGAATAAGCGTTTTCGTGGCTCGGCTCGCTGACGGCTTAAGATCGCTTTGCCGCATCAAACTGTCAACAACCAGCCCTGTTACATCGTCGGCAGCGCCGGTCGGGCCGGCCGGACGCCGATCCCCAACTCCCCCAGTGAGGTTGCACCATGCTCCAGTTTGCCTCGAGCGTCAAGCGTTTTCTGGTTTCTGAAGACGGCCCGACGGCGGTTGAATACGCCGTCATGCTCGCCTTGATCATCGTGGTTTGTCTGGCTGCCATCCAGGCGGTCGGCACGAACGCACAAACGACGTTCAACAGCGTCGCCGGCCAGTTGGGCGGTTCGTAGAGTTCTTGAGTCCCGGTTTCAGGTTAGACCACGGTTTCGACACTCGTTGTCACTCTTTCCCCAGTGAGGTAGTACCATGCTCCAGTTTGCCAACAGCGTCAAGCGTTTTCTGGTTTCCGAAGATGGCCCGACCGCGGTGGAATACGCCGTCATGCTCGCCTTGATTATCGTGGTCTGTCTGACCGCGATCCAGGCCGTGGGCACGAACGCCAAGACGACGTTCAACAGCGTCAGCGCCCAGTTGGGTGGTTCGTAATCGAATCGCATCCATCTTCCGGGCCGCCGGGGGGATTACATCCCGGCGGCCCGTATTTTTTTGCGCGCCCCTCTCCGTCGCTCCATTGGTATCCACACATCGCAGATGGAGCCTAAATCAAATCTTCTCCCTCCCCACTCCGTGGGAAGCAACGGAGGCCGCCGAGCGAGCGAGGATTAAGGCCGACGGCGGTAGCTCTCCTGCAAAGCCAAGTGTGGGGGCCAGTATCGATTGACGCTCCCACCCCCATCCTGACCTTCCCCCATCGAGGGGGAACGAAGATTTCCTCGGCAAGCAAATTGCGTCGTCGCAGGATTTGTGCAGCAACCGACGCCGTCGCTCGCACCGCATAGAGCCAGTCCTTACAATTCCCGCAAACCGGGAAACGCCGCATTGCGCGGCGCCTTGTTTGGCCAGGCCCTCCGCAGGCTTCGAGATGAGCGACCCGCACCTCCACCCGACCGATGACGAAACCGAGTTCCGCCGCGGGTTGGGACTGTTCGACGCCACGATGGTCGTCGTCGGGGCGATGATCGGCTCGGGGATCTTCATCGTGTCGGCGGAAATGAGCCGGCTGATCGGCAGCCCCGGCTGGCTGATCGTCGCCTGGCTTGTGACGGGTGTACTGACGATCTCGGCAGCCCTGTCGTATGGCGAACTGGCCGGCATGATGCCCCACGCCGGCGGCCAGTATGTTTATCTCAGGGAGGCGTTTTCGCCGCTCTGGGGATTTCTCTACGGCTGGACCTTCCTGCTCGTCATTCAGACCGGCACCATCGCTGCTGTGGGCGTTGCCTTCGCCCGCTTTTCGCGAGTTCTGCTGCCGCAGATTGCGGAAGACAACTACCTGATCCCGCCGATCCACCTGACGGCCGGCTACGCAATCTCCCTCTCGACCGCCCAGGTCGTCGCCATCCTGATGATCGCGCTCCTGACGGTCACGAACATGCGCGGCATTGAATGGGGCAAGTACGTCCAGAATGTCTTCACCGTCGCCAAGTCGGGAGCGCTGTTCATTCTGATCGTGTTCGGCCTCACGCTGGGCTGGAACTCAGAGATCGTCGCCACAAATCTCAGTAGTTTCTGGACTCCGCGGCCGACGCAGGACATTGAGCCCGGATTCAGGGCCGTCTCGTCGTTCGGCCTGTTTGTGGCACTGTGCGTCTCGCAAACCGGCTCTTTGTTTTCGGCCGATTCGTGGAACAGCGTCGCCACGATCGCCGGCGAAATTCGCGAGCCGCGCCGCAATGTCCCGCTGGCACTCGGGCTCGGCACAGGGATCGTGATCACCCTCTATCTGCTGGCAAATGTGGCGTACCTCGTTACGTTGCCGTTCGACGCGATTCAAACTGCTCCCAATGACCGTGTCGGCACGGCCACTCTGGAGACGATGTTTCCGAATGCCGGAGCGACCGTGATGGCCGTGGCGATCATGATTTCAACGTTCGGTTGCAACAACGGCCTAATTCTGTCGGGCGCCCGGGCGGCATTTGCCATGGCGCGCGACCGGCTCTTCTTTTCCAGGGTGGGGGAGCTGAATGCAGCGCGTGTCCCTGCCTGGGGACTGGCCTTCCAGGGGCTGTGGTCCGCGGCGCTCGTCCTGCCGCGAACGTTCAAAAATGGGACCTACGGAAACCTGTACGGCGACCTCTTGGACTACGTGATTTCCGCAGCTCTCCTATTTTACATTCTGACGATCCTGGGAATCTTTCGTCTGCGTTTTACCCAGCCCGGCACACACCGCCCTTGTCGTGCCTTTGGGTATCCGGTGATCCCCGCGCTGTACATCGCCGGCGCTGCGGTCATTCTGATTTTGCTGTGCTGCTACCGCCCCAGCACCGCTTTGCCGGGGATCGGGATCGTCGTGCTGGGCATACCGATGTATTTCTGGTGGCGCTCGCGCGATCCCTCTTTGTAGAAACCGGGCCATCGAGTAGCATACGCCGCGCCGGCTGGCCGGCGGGGAGAAAGAATCGACGCACCACGGCCCTGGTCCGGGTGAATACCAAGGAGGGTGACACCATGTTTGCAAACCGTATTGCGCTCAGCGCTGTGTCAGCAGTGGTGGCCGCAGCGTCTCTGCTGGCGACCGCCCGTGCCGAAGAAGTCTGGATCGGGCGCAAGTTCATGCCCAAACCCAACGCCAAGGCGATGGTCGGCGACAAAGACGCGCGCCAGGAACTGCACAACGTCCCTCTTGTTGTCTCGAAAGTCAACGGCGACTGGGTCTGGATCGGCAAAGCCTGGGTCAGAAAGACCGACGTCGTCCCTCTCGAACAGGCCGCCCAGTTCTACACCGAATTCCTGAAGGGCAACCCGACGAGCACGTGGGGCTACGACATGCGCGGCACGGTCTGGAAGGACCAGGGTAATGCCGAAAATGCATTCAAAGACTTCAATCAGGTCATCAAGTACGCTCCCCGGGAAGCCTGGGGCTACGTCGCCCGCGGATCAATCCGCGAATCGCGCGGCGAGTTTGACAGCGCACTGAAGGATTACGCCGAGGCCATTCGGCTCGCGCCGAATTCACCGGTCCCCTACATCTACCGGGCCACCGTGTGGGGTGAGAAGAACGAATTCGACAAGGCGCTGCGCGACTACGACGAGGCGATCCGTCTCGATCCGGCCCACTCATCAGTGGCCCATTTCAACCGCGGACTGCTCGGCCAGAAGTGGGGAGAATACGATGCCGCCCTCAAGGACTATGCCGAAGCACTGCGGCTCGATCCCGAAAACGCCGGCGCGTATGCCGGTCGCGCGCGGATTCGCGCCGCCTGCCCCGACGACCGCCTGCGCGACGGCAAGCAGGCCCTGGCTGATGCGACGCAGGCCTGCGTCCTGTCGCACTGGGGAGTGGAGGCCTGGATCGATACGCTGGCTGCCGCCTGTGCCGAGACCGGCGATTTCGACGAGGCGGTGAAATGGCAGCAGAAGGCGGTGGACATGCTGGGCAAATCGACCTCGGGTCTGTTCAAGCCCGAGGAATCGAGAGCTCGCCTCGACCTCTACAAAGCGAAGCAGCCGTATCGCGAAACGCCGAAGCCGAAACTTCCGAGGAAGTCGACATAACGGTTGCGTTCTCCCGCGCGATCCGTACATGATCGTCGGTATGGCAGATTTCTTCTATCGATTCGGGCCGAACGAACTGGGACCGCTGACGGTCCCCGAACTGCGCACGTTGGTCGCAGCAGGCAAAATTGTTCCGTCAGGAGAAATTCGGAAGGGGCGCCAAACCCCGTGGGTCCCGGCCGACAGCGTCCAGGGACTGTTCCCGGCGTTCGAAACGGCTGCCGCGGGCCTGCCCGACGCCGAAGAAGAACAGGCCCCATCCGATGAACCGGACGAGCCCGTCGACGATCTGGCTGCCTTTCAGGGTGCGATCGAAGAATCCGAACTCGAACCCCGACCGACCGTCGAATCGGCGCGGTACCCGAATTTGCGAACAACGGCAACCTACTACGAGGGGCTGGCGTGGCTGGTCGTCGTCGTCGGTACGCTGGTGATCGCCAGCCTGTTCGTCGCGGGAGCGTGGCTCCCCAAGGGGCCGATCACTTTCGGGATTGCAGCCGCGATCATCTTGTCGGTCGTACTGATCCTGATGCTGGTGGTTATCCTGCGTTCGGCCGCCGAATTGATTCGGGTCCAGATCGACATCGAACTCAACACGCGTCAAACCGCCTCAGCGGTTTTTGCCCTGCTGCACGGGCACCGGAACCAGAGCGACGATTCGCCCGATCCGAAATAGCAGCCGTGTTGATTTGTCTCCCAGGAAACGAAAAGCCCCGCAAATGATTGCGGGGCCTGGCTCTTTCGAGGTGGACGCGTCGGCGATCGACCCGGCGATGTCTACAGCGGATTGATCGGAATTTCGCCCGAAGAGGCCGCGGACGAGATCTCGAATTCCCGGCCGAACGGACGTCGATCCAGATGCTGGACCCGATCCGTGAAGGAGTTCCACAGATACTTTCCGAAAACCGCCAGGCCTGCCGCGCCACCCACGAGGGCCTGCATCAGCAGACTGCCGGAACCAGGATCAAAGTAGGCAAGAATCGTCAGCATGGTGCACCTCCCACATCCAAGACACCTGAATACAGATTCCCCAGAGCCGTTGCCGTGGTGGAATGCGTTAGCCCGCTAAATCATAGGTCACGATTACCGGCTGCCAAACGCCGCGAATTCCACGCCGCAGCCTCGGTTTTTCACTGACGGCGGGAACGTGAATCGATTCATCAATCAATACTGATGTGAAAAAGCCCCGCAAACCATTGCGGATATGTCACTTCGGCCGTTGGCAGCGTCGGAATCGAGCCGACGACGTCCGGATTCTCAGCCGTGTGTTGACTCCAGTTGTGCCTGTGATTTACGCACAACACGTCAGTGTCCGGGACGGAAGCTTGCCACGAATGGACGGAAGCTTGCCACGCAGTCCACGCCCCTGGGATCGCGAAGTTCGGTCGCAGTTTGTTTCGCAACCTGACATTGCGAGGGGAGTTACTTCTTCGGATCGTAGTCCACGCGCACACGCACCACATCGGACGTGATCGGGGCCGGGTAGTAGCTTCTGACCCGCGGATGAGTCAACGCCAGGGCCAGGGAGGGAGTGAGAATCACGCGAACGGGGACGAACCCTTCTTTGTCTGCGTGCTGGCGAAACGCCGGCGCATCGCCGTAGTTCGCCGGACTGAAGTAGGATCCGCGGGCGTCGCCGGCAAATACCACCAGCTCAATTCCGGGAATGATCCTCTCGGTTCTCTCGATCTGAAAGTCGACGCGGAAACAGAGATCGAACGGGAGCGGTTCGCGCAGGCGCCAGACCGGCATGTGCAACGACGTCCCTCGCGCGTCGCCATAGCCAATCTGCGGCCGCCACAGGTTGGCAGCGCGCTCCGCGATCTGCTCGGGCGACTTTTCCGGCAGGCCTGGGACGTCGGGCGGCTGCTCGACGTCCGCGATCACCAGAGAATCCCGCACCTGCTGTTCGAGTCGGCTGGAGGCCGGTGCGGCCAGCGCATTCGGCGAATCGGCCGCGCTGATCTCGAACGAGTATTCACCCGACTCCAGGCGCCCCGTGTACGTCTCGGCGCCCGACTTGAAAGTGTAGTCGGTCACCAGCCGATACGTATGGCGTCCCAGGCCGAGTTCGCGCGTGCGATACCAGTGCGAGATCGTCGTATGCAGCGGATAGCGAAACGGTTCGCCCACTTGATTTCCGTCCAGGAAATGGGTGGTCACGGTCTCTGAAGTGACCTTTTGATTCCTGGGGAGTCCGCCGTAGTCGGAGCGGAATCGCACTCCCACGGCGATTCCCGCGTCGACGCCTGCCGGGTACGCCGCTCGTTGTTGCACGAAGTGGATCATGTTCGCCTTTAGGTAGCGTTCAATTTGCTGGCGATCCAACTGGTCCCACAGGCTTGCCAGGATGAACGACGCCGGATCCTGCACCATCCCGGTTCCATCGCCAATGCGCGAAATCAGGAAGTCGACCGAATCAGGCCGGCCTTCGAGAACCAGCCGCCGCAGATTGGATGAAACCTGCGGCGCGTGAAATCTTGGAAACGCCTCGAATTCGCGACGCAGATTCGCCATCACCAAATCCCGCTCCCCCAGTTTCCGCGTTCCGTCGACTTTGAAGATGAGCGGCCGGGTCACCAGTGACCGGGACTTCCTCGGATTGATCCCCTTCCGACGCGTGCCATTCGGTCCGGGCTGGTCTTCGAACTCAAACAAGCCCAGGCGGATCGAGACGCGATGCGGACCTTCAGCCAGCGTCAGCCCTCGAGGCTCGCCTTTGGAATCGGTTTGCCAGTCGCTGGTCAGAACAATCGGTATACGAACCGGTTCGCGGCCGACACTGAGCCCGTCGACTCCCCCCCAGGGCTGGTCGTGTCGCGCGTACTCGACACCGTCGACAATCAATCTCTGCCGCGTTTGATGAGATTCGAGCCCCAGATCCAACTCAATCCCACTCGCGACGTTTCGCACTTCGAGGTAGACGAGCGGCAACTCGCCCAGGGCCAGGGTCCTGACCCCTTCGGCATCAGCCCCATGATCTGGCGTAAGCAATCGGTATTGAAGTCCATATTCGGCGTCGATCCAGCCGCTCTCCTGGAGTGCCGCCGGCGGGGAAGCGGGAAACGGCACTGCCGCCTGGTCGCGCTGCGGAATGCCGCCGAAGTTTCCGAGGGGAAATTCGCGGATTCGCTCGCTCTCGGCTCTGGCGGCCGGCGCCGGCTGCACAAGGATCTGCGTCACCTGGGCCAGCGTCTCGACCGGCACCCGGATCTCCCCCAGATCAAGTTTTCCGGCGGGGATCTCGACAAACTTCTTTCCGGTCGGGAACGCATCCGATTTGAGCCAGCCGGCTGCTTCATGCCAGAAAACCAGCTCCCATTTACCCGGCGGGACGTCGTCGATTCGAAAAACGCCGTCCTTGCCGGTCACCGCGAAAAAGGGATGGTCGAGCGGCAACACGTAAGCCGACATCCATCCGCCAAGGTTCGATCGAATCTTGATTGGCAGTTTCTCAGGTTTGAACGACAACTGCGCCGACTGGCCTGCGCCGAGTGTTCGCTGCACGGCGTCGTCAGCCAGCGGCTGGAACGATAAATCGAGCCCCGCCGAGTCCTGATTCCGAACCTCCAGTTTCTGCGAGGTGGGAAGCACGAAGGCATGAGGCGAGAATCGACCTTTGCTGATCGCGAGCACTGCCGGTTCCGTCAGACGCTCGCTCACCTGTGCAGTGGCGAGTTGAACGTTGTCTGCTGGACGCAGCCAGACGAACACGTTGGCCAGCCCCCGATCGGGACCGACCACCAGAGACTCGTCGAAGATTTCCACGTCGCGGTAGTTTTCATGGAAAACGATCTGCGCCCAGGAAGGACGGTGGGGCGAGTTGCCTCGATTGCCGTCCCGCTTCCAGGCCTCCAAGTCGGGCCGCGGGAGAGTGATTCGCGCGGGGGGCGGCGGATCCCCGCCGTAGACGATGCGTCCGGCCAGCGAGCGGCGCGGCTCCCGATTGATCTCCTGGGGAACTGCCCGGTTCGCCAGGATCTGCTCGGGCGACGGGAGCAGAACAGGGAGGGAGCCGTTGATTCCAAAATTGACCCGCATATAGATCCGGTTTTTGTCTTCGCTCGGCGGCGGCCACGGTTCGCTGATATCCTCCTGCATGCGCGACGTCCAGATCCCACGACGCACGATCTCGTTCCATGACAGCCGCACGATGCGAGTACTGTGCGCCGGAATGACATTGCCGCCGACCAGCGCGCCAGCCGGCAGGAAGACCCGCAATTCCGGCTGGCTGAGCGTCAGGTCCGTTTCGGAAATCGTGAATGGCACATCGGCCCGATTCGTCAGTTCCAGCACGATCCAGGCCTGCGGTGGTTCCGTCTCGTCGACCGATACGTGCATTTCCGGAAATGCAAAATCACGGCGGCCAGACCAGGCGGGGATCGGCCGCAGGCGCTGCGTGATCGTCCGTTCGGCCGCCGGCAATTTGACGGTGAAGATCGTTGCGTTTGGGAATTGCGGTTGCGCGACGAGCGTGCTCGTCCCGGCCTTCAGATTGGTCAGCCGCGTCTTCCCGTCCTTCTCTGATGACCAGCCCGGAAGCTCGGCGATGCCGGGCCCGTAGCCGATACGACCCAGGGAGACGTGACCCGCGACCGGCTGATCGCGGTCGTCGAGCAGCATCAATACAGTTGCCGACTCGCTGTCGTCGGCCACGGCTCGACTGCCGCGACCCGATGCCGCTCCGATCCAGGCCCCGGCGGCCAGGAGCGCCAGCAGTGCCAGGGGAGGCAGCACCCAGGCCGGACTGCGGGTCGAATCGTTCGTGACACCCATCACGCGGCGGATTCGCGCGAAGAGCACGCCGCCGTCGAGCGAAACGGCCGGCGCCGGGAGGGGGACTCGTAATTCGTCGACCCGCAACAGCGCCCGAGCATAGCTCGCCCGGTCGCAGAGCACCTGAACCGCGAGATCATCGCAACAGTCCTCTCGCAACAGGCGCATTCTGTGCGAGACCCACCACACCGCCGGATGATAGAACAGCAGCGTCTCTGCGACCATTTGCAGGAGATTGACCAGAAAATCATGTCGGCGCACATGCGCCAGTTCGTGGGCGAGAATCGCCTGCAATTGCTGCGGCGTCACCGCCGTCGTCAATGCGACAGGCAACAGCACGACCGGCGCCAGCCAGCCGATCACAGCGGGAACCTCGACCAGCTTCGAATGCACGACGCGCACGGCCCGCTTCAGCCCCAGCTTGTTGGCCACGTCCCGCGCCAGATCACGAAGTTCGGCGGGAACCTCTGCGACACCGCGAGTCCGCAGCCGCCTCAGGGCCAGCCAGCCGATCGACGGCCTCAACGAGAACAACAGAACACCGCATCCCCACCACGCCACCAAAGTGTCCAGCCAGGGAGCGACCCAGGCCCGCACCACCTCCGGGCTGAGACGGCCCCACCATGCGCCGCCCCCTGATTGGTCGATCGCGGGGGCCACCGACGCATCGCGGCCTCGTTCGGCGCCGAACTGTGCCTCGGCGTTCGCTTCCACCACGATCCGGTCCGACGAAAATTCCTCGGGAGGACCTGCGGGGGGCTGCTCAGTGACGAATCGATCCGAGAAGGCGACTTCTTCACCTCGATCTGCGCGTGCCGGCTCGACAGGTCCCGGCGTGACGAATGCGAACGTGAGGGGTAGCAGTACAGTCACGGCGGCCTGCGCGACGGTGCAAGCCACGTAACGAATTTGCGCCGAACGCCCGCCGAGCATTTTGAGCACAACCGCCAGCAGGCAACCGATCAGCGTGCATTGCCACAGGGAATGCAGAAGCGTCCAGCCCAGTCGCTCGACGAGATCGACCGCCGCACGCCGGTCGATCCCCAGCAGGGACACAAGTCGCGCGAACGATTCGTTCATCATGACTGTTTCTCCAGGCCGTCCAGAAAACGGCGGATCTCGGCGATCTCGGCCGCACTGGCTTTTTTCGACGTCATAGCGTGCATCATCAGCTTCTGGGCCGACCCATCGTAGAGCCGCTCGATGAGATCGCCGAGCATCCGCTTCTGCGCCCGCTCGCGGGTCAACGCCGCGCGATAGACGATCGGCCTGGCCGAGTCATCGCGCTTGACGAGTCCTTTGTCGAGCATGACGAGCAGCATCTTGACGGTGGTCGCATACTGGGTCTCTTTGGTTTCCCCCAGTCCCTCGTGAACCTGCCGCACCGGGCTGGGACCGCGATCCCAGAGCACGTTGAGGATCTGCAACTCGACTTCGGTGAGTTGCGGCGAGGCGGAGCGGGCCATGACATCCTCTCGATTGTGGTCGCACACAAGAGAATCAATTCTCTCAATTATAGAGAATTGATTCTCTTGTGTAAAGCCAGAACGCGTCTGGCCAGCGCAGAATTGTGCCGCTGCTACATGGGGGAGCCCATGCGTGTCCTGCTGACGTTCCCTTCCCCAATCGTCGAGCGTAAACTCCAGGCATGTCGACGCCCGAGAATCCCGTGCCGGACAAGCCGCTGCGCCAGCGGCCGTGGATTCCCATTTCTCTACGAGTGGCCCTTGCCCTTTTACTGCTCCTGGGCATCAGCAGCAGCTTGGTCGTGGGAATCCCGGCGTACCGGCGGAAAGAGGCCATCATTCGTCTTCAGGAACTTGGGGGCTTCAATTGCTACTCTGGACAGGAAAGACCACGGGAACCCAAGTGGGTCTGGTCCGTGATTCCAGACGATTGGGCGAATGCATTTGATGTCGTTGATTCCGTCGACATTTCCAACTCCACGGCCAGTGATGAAGATATTCGCAAATTGTCTGCCCTGACGAATCTGAGCAATCTTGTAATCTCTGGCACACGAGTCACGGATGCCGGCCTGGTCGGGCTGAGTGAATTGTCCGCCCTGCGATACTTGTGGATGGACGAAACGTGGATTTCCAGCGCAGGACTGAAGCATCTCGGGAATTTGAAGAACCTTGAATTCCTTTCTCTCGATGACACTCGCGTTGGCAATGAGGGACTCTCGCACCTTTCGCAACTTGAGAATCTGACTACGCTCAGCCTCGGCAACACTTTGGTTGCGGACGGTGGTTTGCAGCATTTGGCGAGATTGACTCGAATTGAGATTCTGCATATTGAGGGAACCCGAGTGACGGATTCGGGACTCAGCCATCTGGCCGCTTTTCCAAACCTGAAACGGCTCTCGCTAGATAGATTGCAGGTCACTGATGCGGGACTTGGCCAATTGAAATCATTGAAGACTCTGGAAATGCTGTATCTACGCGATACAAAAGTCACGGCTGAAGGAATTGAGGACTTGCAGCGTGAGTTGCCTAATCTGGTAATCGAGTCGAACTGGTAATGGCAGCCGGTATGGATGGGTTCACAACGATGCGCGGAATCTCAACTCTTCTCGTATCTTCAGGACTATCCCAAAGCCTGGAAATGGATGAACCGTTCCCCTGGCTGTGAACTCCTCGGATATAAACCGGAGCTTCCTGAACGGATTGGGCACAGCTTCATACCGGATGCCCTCCGCCAATACTTCCCGTGCCTGCCGCTCGCCGAGGACGGCTTGTGCCCTCAGTGCCACGCTGCAGCCAGCGCTAACGTCCCGCCAAAGGCGGAATGAACTCGTGTTGACTGTGAGTAGTGAGACGGAATTATGCGACGGGGCGACCTGCCGAAGAAAAAGAAGGCCGCAAACCGCTGTCATGCAGCAGCTTGCGGCCAGTGGACAGGGCCGGGATTGAACCGGCGACACCAGGATTTTCAGTCCTGTGCTCTACCAACTGAGCTACCTGTCCGGGTGAACTACGTGCCCCGCTTGCGCGACGGGCAGCGTCGTTCGTTGGAATGGGTTTTAGCCGGTCCGGCACGCGGTTTCAAGGCGTCGGACTGCCGTTTCAGATCTGTCACAGGAACTTGCCGACCGGTTCGCCTGCCAGCAACGAATCTGTCGGGTTGATCGGCCCGATCACCGTTGTGCTGGGGGGGCGGGCAGTGCTCCGGGTCGAAACTGCGCCGTCTACGGCGAACTGCTGAAACGTCACAGAGACGCGAGGGAAACTGCATATGAAGGAAAGAGCTCCAAGAGTTTCTGGTCGGCGGAAACGACGCGGCAATCCTCTTCCTCTGCAAGAGCCACGTAGAGGCAGTCGAACACGCCAATCCGCATTTTCGAGGAGAGCTCCATTGCCCTGTCGATCAAATCTCCGTAGGCGTAGAGCAGAGGGCATGGATCGAGAAAATCCGCAAACAGAATCGACCCTTTACCTGCGCGTATGATCCCCCTTCGCTCCGCCCGCGTGAGCGCATGAGCGATTTCGACAGGGAGCGTGTCGGGTGCAATCAGTTGGTGAATTTGCTGCCTGAATTCGTCCTGCAGGGCGATGGCAGCCTCAGAACCGTCCTCTGGCAGAAGCGCCTTCAATGCCACAGACGCATCGAGAACGAACTTACTCATCGCGAAGTTCGCGAATCAGATCAACCGCGACGTTTGTGAGCCCTTTGGCACGCAATTCGTCGCGAACCTCGTTTGCCCGGTCATGGATTCGCTTCGCCACTTCTGGATCAAGGGGCTTCCTGTGGAAGGCGTGCTTGATAACCGCCTTCAGGTCTGCGGCTTCTTGGGTCGGTGGCTGTCGAGTGTCGATGCTCATTACTCAATTTTGGAATGATTCAGTCGATTGGTCAACAGAAATTACGACAATCCGCTCAGTTTCGCGGGCTTCGACATAAAAAACCCGGCGCACAGTCCACGAGGACGACGTGAAAGACTGCAACCCCGAACTCGCCGGCTACGGCAGTGTCTCGTCGCTAGCGCCGGTGGCGCCTCGCAGCGCGAGTTTGCCGATCCAGCCGCACAACCTGCTCATTCCTCAATCGCGATCGACCAGGCCTCTTTGGATTCGACGGCGATCTTGAACTGGCCGGGGCGCGCCCACGGGGGCGATTCGACGCCGCTGCCGGCTGCCAGCTTGATCTCGGGGCCAACCCGCTTCCCTTCCGGTGAGTAAAACTGAATTCTCGCCGGGGCTGCAAATTTGTACTTGAGCCGCCAGCCGGAAAGCGTGGGCGCAAGCAGGCCCCAAACCCGATCGTTGCTCCGCTCGCCGCTGAAATTGCTGACCACTTTCCAGTTTCCGGACGTGCGTCGTTCCTTCAGATCGCGCGCCTCTTTGTATTCGGCTTCGATCTTCGCCTGCCTTTGGGCGAGCTGACGTTCCCCCTCGGCCTCCCGTTCTTTCTGGCGGGCTTCGATCTGCGCCTGTTTGGCATCTTCGCTCGCTTTGCGCTGTCGCAACTTCGCGTCGACTTCGGCCTGCTTTTGGCGCTGACGTTCCAGTTCCCGTTCGGCCGCCAGTTTCCGTTCCCGTTCCTCTCGCGCCTGCTGCGCTCGCGGCGACTCGAAAACCCGCTTTCCGTCAAGGATGAGCGAATCGGGAAAGTACTTTCCCGACTCGACGTCGAAGCCGGCCTCGCATTCCCAGTGAATGCGGATCGGCGCGCCAGAGTGGTCTTTCGAACCGACGTGCGAGTCGATCCGCCAGGTTGTCGAATCGATTCGCGAGATCCCCTCGGGTGCCGGGAACTCGGCACTCTTCGGGGCGACGAGGAAGTTCGCCACAAAGGGCTTTAGTTCGCGGAAAGCCCCTTCGCCGCTGGGCGCCGAGCGATGGAAAATCAGCCAGACGGCGGAGGGACCAAACAGGAGCAAAGCCGCGAGAATCAGCCTGCGACTGAGCCGATGAGCGACAGTCTGACCAAATCTCTGGAGCCACCGCCCCTCTCGCGGAAGCTCACCGGGAAGAATCAGCGGCCCGGCGGGATATTCGACAATCGTAGGAACCGGCTCGAAAACATTCGGAAGAGCCGCCGTCGGTTCGACCTCGGCGTGAGGCGAACCGGATTCTGCGGGTGTTTCTTCGACGGCGGCAACTGCAGCAGGTGTCCCTCCGCTTGAAACGGTCGCAGGCTCAGCCCGCATGAGCAGGCACGCCGCGCAGAGTTCAGGGGCCTTTCGACCCGTCGGGATTCGATATGACTTCCGGCAGCGGGGGCAGACCCAGCTTCCGTCGGAGGCCGCTTCGTCTGATGGCATTCGCCGTCCCTCTCTTGGACAGCATCAAAATTTACGCATCACGGTTGCCCGGACCAGAAACGACTCCCTCCCCCCTTTTGTGGGGGAGGGCCGGGGTGGGGGGGCGAATGTCGATTGACGCTCGCCACCCCCATCCTAACCTTCCCCCATCGAGGGGGAAGGAATCTGCTTCAGTAACGCGAGCTTTGATTAATTTCAATCACTCGTCCTACCCAGAACCAGCGTAATTCCCGACCCGACAGGATTCCAGCCGATCCCCCATTCAAAAGACGATCTTCGCCCGCAGCCCCAGGAGAACGGCCGTGTCGATCGGATTTGGGCCCGGAGGCGGAGTATTCCTGATGCCGGGCCACAGGACCTGCAAGTCGGGGGTCAGACGCAGCCAGGGGGTCACGGCGATGTTGTAGTACAGCTCGATGGCGTGATCGTTGCGGACCGGCAACAGGAATGGATCGAGATTCGCCAGCCCGTCGCTCGGCTGAACGAACGAATACCCAATGCCAAACGTATCGAGGGGCCGCGAAATCATTGGGCTGCTCCCCCCCAGCCCAATCGAGGCCGACATGCGAATCGGACTCGGGTCGTTGTCGGCGACCCCGATGTTGGTGAACACGCCCCAGGAGCGGTTGGGATTGTTCGGGTCCACGTACAGCGCCTGGTCGGCCACGTAGAACACGCTCCACGAGCCACGGACCGGGTTCGATGTGACTGCCGGCAGTCCCTGTGCGTCGATGTATGGAATCGTCCGCAAACTGTCGTACGTCCCGGTGCTGTAGGTCCCTTCGACTCCCTGGTGCCCCGGCAGGCCGAACGGGCTGACCGGCAGGTCGAGCTTCGACAGCACGACGATCCCGTTGGTGAACAACGATTCAAACCCGGAGGTCGTCGGTGTGTTATGAGTGTCGAAGGCCATGAGCGTAAACAACGCCCGCGAGCCGCTCATGATCGCGAAGCCGGCACCCAGCGTCGAGTAGGGAACCGTGCGGTCCAGAACGACCGGGAAGACAAGCCCCGTGTTCATGAATGCATCGACGCCGCGCCCGGCGCCGAAGGGCTGAACGAGTTCGTCGAGCATGTTGAGTTTCCCGCCGTAGACCACGAAGTCGTCAGTCAGGTACTGTGTCGCCTTGACGGCCGTCAGGGCCGTGTGGGTCCCGGTCGGGAGCGGGAACAGCATGGCGATGTTGGGCGGCACCAGCAGCGTCCCGCTGGCGTCGTTGATGTCGTTGCCATACCGGCTCTCGCCATGCAGGTTGACGTGCAGTCCCTCCCAGAGACCGGCCTTGCCGCCGTCGAGATTGAACAGGTAGTCATTCCGGCCGCCGTATTTCGCAATCTGGTCGATCCCGCCGCTGGTGACTCCCTGGTAAAACTGCGTCGAGCTGACGTCGAACGTCAGTCCGTTCTCGAACAGGTAGTCGCGGGCGCCCCACCAGTTTCCGGTCAGCTTCGGCCGATCGAAGATCGAGCCGCCAAACCGTGACGGATCATTCGAAGACGTGAGTGTCGGCATATCGGCAGGACGATCCGCCGGCTCGATCGGGGGAGCGACCTGCGGGTCCAGTGGTTCGACCGGCTCTGCCTCGAGTTCGGCAACGCCGCCTCCGTGCGAAGTCTCGGCGGCCTGCACTCCGAACACGGAATCAGACAGCAGCAGAACCAGAAACAGCACCCGACCAGGCAACGAATTCTCCCAGGGCCCGAAGTAACGCGTTACATGCGCCTATGACTTTCACGGATTTATCGACCCGGGCCGCACAATCGCCACAGACGGCCCGAGAAAGATCTGGCTGGCGTACCGTGGTGAAGGCGACGAGTCGTTCCGATCAGGCGCTTTGGGAAAGAGGACCGTCTGAGATCGGTGATGGCGAAGTTCCCGCGACCGTCACAGATTAAGCCGAGGGGATCCACCGGCACTGGGGCCTTGAAGCAGGACTGTTGCCGGGCCGCTCTGGCGTCATCGACGGGCATTTGGTTGCTTTCCCGGAACGGGCACGCATACCATGTCGGGCGGCAGACGATCGTTTGCCGAAGTCTCCGTCTGGCCGGGCCGTTGGCAGCTCTCAATTCTCCTGCACCAGGACCATGCCATGCGAGCTCATCTTTCGCGCCGCGAATTTGTGAAGCTTTCCGGACTGGTGGCCGCCGGTTCGTCGCTCGGCACTTCAGTGTCTGTGGCCAATCAGGCGCCTGCCCCCCTCAAGCCGGACGAAGTCCTGGCCAAACTGCTCGCTGGAAACAAGCGCTTCATGCAGGGCCAGCTCGCCAACCCGCGCCGGACGCCTGCTGAATTTGCCGCGCTGGCCGAGGGGCAGAACCCCGTGGCCGTGATCGTCGGCTGTGCCGACTCGCGCGTTCCCCCGGAAGTGATCTTCGACCAGGGGGTGGGGGACCTGTTTGTCGTTCGCGTGGCAGGCAACGTCATCAGCGGCGCCGGGGCCTCAGTCAAGGGGAGCATCGAATACGCGGTCGCCGAATTGGGTGTCCGCCTGATCGTGGTGCTGGGCCACAGTCAGTGCGGCGCGGTCAAGGCGGCGATCAAGCACATCGACGACAAAGACTCGCTCCCCGGGGCGATCGAGGATCTGGTGGAGACGATCCGACCGGCGGTGACGACAGCCAAGACCAAATCGGGAAATACACTGGAAAACTCCATCCGGGCGAACGTCGAACGGGGCGCCGAAAAACTTCGCACGCTCGACCCGATTATCGCCAGTTCGGTCAAGAAGGATGGCTTGAAAATCGTCGGCGCCACGTATGAATTGCGGACCGGCGAGGTGATCGTACTGGGATGACGCGGCGCGCTTCGGCCGGCATAAGGATCAACACGAATTCGGTAAGTTGACTCATCCTCCTTTAGAAGGATCTTCCATGATCGTCTCGGCATCGAAAGTCAGCACGCTCTGCACTGATTCCGAACTGGCGCTGGTGATGGCCAGCCGACCGCCGGAACTCAATCGACTCACCCCTTCACAATTGAAGAGTCTGGCGCTCCGCGCCCGAAAGCTGTTCGAAAAGGCGAACGATCAGGGGCGCAGCCAGGCGCGTGCCAAAAGCCGCAAGGTCGGCACGGGGTCGGTCGCCCCGCGCACGGTCCTCAAATCCCAGGTCTTCGCCGACGCACTCCAGAGTTTCGAGGCCCGCCGGACAAAGCTCGAGGCGATGCCAGCCGGGGCCGGCGCAGCGACCCGGCCCAAGACGAAAAAGAACCGCAACGCCAGCCACCGGGCGACTCGCGCGAGCGTGCGCAAGGGGCTGGCCGCCCACTAGGAAGCGCCGAAGTGCCAGTTTCAAATGCCGGCAAACGAGTTTCCTCTCCCGCTTGGAGAGGGCAACGGTATCTGCACAACCCAGACGGAGCCAAAATCAAAACCTCTCCCTCCCCACTCGGTGGGGGAGGGTCGGGGTGGGGGGCGAGCGTCGATTGACGTTCCCACCCCCATCCTAACCTTCCCCCATCGAGGGGGAAGGAATCAGTCTCAGTGACGCGAGTTTTGACTTGTGTAGATACCTTTGCCGAGAGTGAGCGAGCGAATTCCCGCACAACGGGACAGCGTCCAGGCAGCCGACGCGTCGTCCTACTGGCCCGTTGTCAGCATCGCGCTCGGGAAGATGCCGGTGGTGGCGGTGACGGCCGCCGTCGCCTGGGCCAGTTCGTTCAAGAGATCAAGCGCTGCGCGGCGATTCTGAATCAGGCTGGTCCGGGCCTGAAAGATGCGCAACACGTCGACTTCGTTTTCCTTGAATTGCTCTTCCAGGCGCTGCAACTCGGATGGCAAGTCGCTGAGCATTTCCCGGCGGGACGCCGCTACCAGCCGCCGCGCCCGCTCATAGCGATCGACCGCGGCAATTGCCTCGAGTTCGGCGCGAACCTGCAACTGCTGCCAGGTGACGGCCCGCTGGCCATGCTCGGCGGACCGTTGCCGGACCAGTGGCTGACCGTTGTTGTTCACCATCAGGTCCATTTGCCCCTGGAAGCCGAAGAACCACGTGCCGAAGTCATCCCGTGAATAAAACGGCCCGAACATCAGGTCGGGCGTGCGGTTCGCGTTGGCGAGCCGATAGGCGGCACAGGCCGTCTCGACGTCGGCGCGGGCGGCCATTAGATCCGGGCGCCCGTCGGCCAGCCGCTTGATCAGGTCCTTGTCCCCTTTGGTCTCCAGATCGATGTCGACCGTTGAATTGCACATCGCCATCTGCGACTGGGCCGCATCGCGAGCCGGCTTCCAGCGCAGGTCGGCCAGGTGGTCTGCCAGTTCCAGCTCCTGCTCCAATGGAATGTTCAACTGGCGGCGGAGATCGAGCAGGGCGGTCTGGTAGTTGGCCTCGGCCAGATCGGCCTGCTGGCTGGTCGAGCGGGCGTCGATGCGGACAATGGCCAGATCGGCTTTCGTGATGTCACCGGCTTCCTCTCGGCGCTGCGAAATCTGCAGAAGCTGCTCGTTCAGATCGGCGCTCTTCTGCGTCAAGTCGCGAATCGATTTCTGGTACAGCGCCGTCAGGTAAAACCGCGTCGTCTGTGCCGCATTGAGCAGCTCGAAATTGTGGATGTTCCAGCGCACCTGGTTGAGCTGCGAGGCGGCCACTTCTTCCCGGAATTGCTGCTGCTGGCCAAGCTGAATATTCTGCTGGAGCAGGACGTAGTGAAACATGCTCCCGGTCTGGCCCTGGGCGCCATGCTGGTACGGCGTCGCGCGGAATTGAACGAAGGGATTAAACGGGTATGTCTCGGCCACGCCGTACGCCGCAGCGCTCACTCCTTCTGCCTGGCGCACGGCGATCAGGTCGGGATTCTGAACCAGTGCCGTTTCGATCGCGCCGTCGAGAGTGAGCGACGTCGTCTCAGGCCCGGCAGCCGGCGTCAATTCCTCGGATTTCTCGACGTCATCAGCATCTGCGACGAGCCGGATCCGCGATTCCCTGTTCCTGGCTGCGAGCGCTTTCACCTCGCGAACCTTGCTGGATTCGTCGGCCGATGTCCGCCCCGCAACGTCCCGCGCCCCGGTCGACGATTGTCGCGCGACGTGGCTTCCCTGGCAGCCCGCCAACAGCGAGGTCCCCAGCAGAATCAGCAGCCCACAACGCGTGCTTGCGATCACAGTGCCTTCCTTAGCAACTAACAATAGCGACACACTCGCTAATTTCGGCGCTTCGGGCGCAACAACCAAAGCCGCGTCGATCCTTTAACACAGATTTAACGCGACAACCGGCGGCGCGCCCGCATAAGCGGAATTCGCACAGGAACCGCGCAGCGCAAGCAATTGGCCGACATCGTCTTCGGCGAATGCCCGGTGTCGCGCGTTCGCGGACGCTCACACCTGGATCGGCACCAAATGCAGCAATTCCAGCCCTCACACTTTGCCGCGCTTGTGCACTCGGAATAAAACGATTCGTCCCCGTCGTGGAGCAGGTCTATTTACCTGCTCGACATTTCACGGCCGCGCAACCGGTGGTCCCAAAGGATTTCGATTGATTGGCCAAGTCTGTGTTCAAAACGTTCGCCACGACACTGGCGCCGTGAACAAAGCAGAAAATAATTAGAGCAGGTTAATAAACCTGCTCCACGACGCTGTTCACTGCACGGCGGGGTGGCTGGGCCACACGTCGCCGCCCACGGACGGTTGCGTGGGATTGTGATTTTTCTAAAATTACGATGCCGTCAACGTTTGATGGGAGCAGCCGCTTCGCAGTTCCATGACGCGAGCGCCCGCCCCTAATCTGGCAGGATCCGAAACCTTTTGACACGGAGCGTCGACCCCCATGGCACAATCCCAAAGTCACCTGGAGACCGCAGTCGGGCTGAGCCTCGACGAGATCATCGCCGAACTCGATGCCCCGTTCTCGGGAAAACTTCCGGAAGCGGCGCTCCGTGCGGCCCAGCGCCGACGCGAGGAAATCATTCCCCGGCTGATCG
>Ga0137463_1000165_pt1 | contig 25492 bp, 23 predicted proteins | sample EasRivERMGT800_2_FD_102333 | JGI IMG/M metagenome (GOLD analysis project Ga0137463, IMG submission 102333) | Soil microbial communities from meander-bound floodplain in the East River, Colorado, USA - East River MetaG ERMGT800_2 | ecosystem: Environmental > Terrestrial > Soil > Floodplain ...
CCGTCTTGATCCCGATGCGCACATCGTCGTCGCGGTCCACCATTGCGTATTCGGTATCGTAGGCAATCGCCCAGAAGACATTCGCAAGGAGCATCACCCAGCCCTCTGCCGGGACGCTTCCGAGTATTGCCGCGTACCCCATCGGAATGCCGAAACCGAACGCGATTCCGAGATAGGCCTGCGGAACCGCAAGAAATCGCTTGGTCAGGGGATAGGTCGCCGCAAGGCCGAGAGCGGCAAATGAGAGAAGCACTGTAAGCCGGTTGAGCGACAGCACCAGTCCGAAGGCGGCGAGTGTAAGCGCCGAGGCGAGAATCCAGGCTTCGCGTCGGCTTACCACACCCGTGGCGAGCGGTCGGTTCCGTGTGCGCTCTACGTGAGCGTCATAGCGCCAGTCGGCGAGGTCGTTCATCACGCAGCCGGCAGAGCGCATGAGCAGCGTCCCCAGCGCGAAGATCCATACGATCCGTCCGTCCGGGCGGCCGTTGCTCGCCAGCCACAGCGCCCACAACGTCGGCCACAGCAACAGGAGCGTGCCGATCGGCCTGTCGAGCCGCATCAGGCGCTCGTACAGCGTCAGTCTGGCGGCGAGAGCGGCGAGATTCATGGAGCGCGCATTGTAGCCCGCGGGCCTCAGGCCTTGAGAAAATCGGCGCGTCCGCCGAGCCAGCGCTCGAGGTGCCGTTCAGCCGAGACGGGATGTTCGGCGAGGAGCGTCTCGGCCGCCGCGCGTGCCGATTCGATCAGATCCGCGTCCTGGGTGAGATCGGCAAAGCGCAGGAGCGGTGCCCCGCTCTGACGAGCGCCGAGATATTCGCCGGGACCACGCAGAAGGAGATCTTCGCGGGCAATGACGAACCCGTCGGCATTCTCGAAAATCACCCGCAGCCGCTTGCGGGCGGCCTCCCCCAGCGGATTTTGATAGAGCAGGACACATACGGATTGCGTCGCGCCGCGTCCGATGCGCCCGCGCAGCTGGTGCAACTGTGCAAGGCCGAAGCGCTCTGCGTGCTCGATCACCATGAGCGATGCGTTGGGGACATCCACGCCTACCTCGATAACGGTCGTTCCCACCAGCAGGTCGATCCGGCCTGCCAGGAAAGCAGCCATGGTCTGCGCTTTCTCTGCGGGTTTCAGGCGCCCGTGAATCAGTCCCACTTTGAGTTGCGGGAACTCCTTGCTCAGCGTAGCGTGAGTATCGAGCGCGGTCTGCAATTGCAGCTGTTCGGACTCCTCGATCAGCGGGCACACCCAGTAAGCCTGTCCTCCGGCGCCGCAGGCCTCGCGGATGCGTCGCACGACTTCTGCGCGGCGCGAATCGGCGACGAGCTTCGTGACTACGGGCGTTCTTCCCGGCGGCAGCTCGTCGATGACCGACGCATCGAGATCGGCGTAATAGCTCATCGAAAGTGTCCTCGGAATCGGCGTTGCGCTCATCATCAGCTGGTGCGGCTCCTCTCCCTTGGTGCGCAGCGCGAGCCGCTGGGCGACCCCGAAGCGGTGCTGCTCGTCGACAACGGCAAGGCCGAGCGAACGGAATTCCACGTGCTCCTGGAACAACGCGTGCGTGCCGATGGCAACCGAAGCCTTTCCGGAGGCTATCGCGGCACGCGCCGAGTCGCGCTCCTTCTTGGTCTGGCTCCCCGTGAGCCAGGCGATTTCCAGGTCGAGCGGCGCCAGCCACTCGCTGAACTTGCGGAAGTGCTGCTCGGCGAGAATCTCCGTGGGCGCCATCACCGCGGCCTGCAACCCATTTTCGATTGCGCGCAGAACGGCAAGTGCGGCGATTACCGTCTTGCCGCTCCCGACATCACCCTGCAGCAGTCGATGCATGGGATAAGGCTGCGCGAGATCGCGCTCGATCTCTCCCCAGGTCCGCTGCTGCGCTCGCGTCAGCCGGAACGGAAGCCGCCCGATCAGCGCAGAGGTATGGCGACGCGCCTTTTCGACCGGCGCCTCAAGCACGGGAGCCCTGCGCGCCTTACGCTCACGGTAATGCTTGCGCATGGAGAGCTGCTGCGCCAGCAGCTCGTCGAATTTCATGCGCCTCCAGGCCGGCAGCGTACGGCCGCTGAACGCCTCCTCATCCGCTCCGGGGCGGGGATGATGCAGGGTGTCGACGGCCTCCCGAAAACCGCACAGGCCGAGCCGTTTCGACACTTCTTCAGGCAGCGTGTCATCGAGTTGTGCGTTCGCGAGCGCGCCTTCGATCAGGCGCCGCAGCGCTGCCTGCGCAAGGCCGGCCGTGCTCGGATAAATCGGCGTCAACGCAGTCGGCAGCGGAGCGGGCCCATGCAGCACGCGAAAGCGCGGATGGATCATCTCCCCGCCGAAAAAGCCCGTGCGCACTTCGCCGAACGCGCGCACGCTCGCGCCGGGCTCAAGCGCCTTCGCCTGACTCCCATAGAAATTGAAGAAACGCAGCGCCAGCTCGCCCGTACTATCCTCGATCCGCGAAACCAGCTGGCGCCTAGGGCGGTACACGATCTCGGTCGAGCGCACCATACCTTCCACCTGGACGGGCAAGCCGGGAGGCGCGCCCGCAATCGGCGTGACGCGTGTCTCGTCCTCGTAACGCAACGGCAGGTGCAGCACAAGATCGAATTCGCGACCGATACCGAGCTTGGCGAGCTTCGCGGCAATGGTCCGGCTGCCCGAAGACCGAACATCGAATATCGAGGGTCGGGCATTCCGGTCCTTGGGGGATTTTTCGTCAACTCGCGGTCTTGAGGAAACCTCCGCCTTCGACGTCCGAGCCGAAACCTTCCGCACGCCTGATCCCTCGATCCCCGGCCTCAGCCCTGAAGCGCGAGGATCGCGTCGGCCTCGACCAGTGCGCCGCGCGGGAGCGCCGCGACGCCGACGACAGCGCGTGCCGGATAGGGCTTGTCGAAGTAACGGGGCATAATCTCGTTGACGCGGGCGAAATGCGACAAGTCGGTCAGATAGATGGTGAGCTTGACCGCATCGGCGAGCGATCCGCCGCCGGCCTCCGCCACGGCCTTTAGGTTGGCGAATACACGATGGATCTGGTTATCGATTCCGTCGACGAGCTGCCCTGATGCGGGATCCAGCCCGATCTGGCCGGAAAGATAGAGCGTGTCGCCGGAGCGCACTGCCTGGGAGTACGTGCCAATCGCAGCCGGGGCATCCAGGGTGGAAATTGTCGATCGTGTCATGTTGAGCATCAAGTCAGCGGGAGGCGAGCGGTTATAATATCCGCGCTCGGCTGGGCGGCGCCAGCATCCCGGTATCCCCGATGACTTCGCGGCAGATAGTCAATCTTCTGAAGCTCGTGGGCACGCCCAGGGACGGCGCGCTTTTGCGGTTTTCTCTTGGAAGCGAATACCTGAAGGGCGCCGAGTTCGAAGCAGCCATCGCGCACCTCAATGCGGCGGTCGAAAGAGACCCCGGGTATTCCGCGGCGTGGAAACTCCTCGGGCACGCGCTCACCGAGCATGGCCGGACCGATGAGGCGCTCGCGGCCTATCGCAAAGGCATCGAGGTCGCGGAGGGCAAGGGTGACCGGCAGGCAGCCAAGGAAATGACCGTGTTCGCGCGCCGCCTCGAGAAGGCCATCGCATCGGGCAAGGCAAACCGCGCATGAACGCGCTCGCGACCCTGCGCCAGAAGCTGTTCGGCAAGCCGCTCGATCCCCTGGATACGAAGACACGAAGGCATATCGCGCTCGTCGCCTTTTTCGCCTGGGTGGGTCTGGGTGCGGACGGAATATCGTCTTCCTGTTACGGTCCGGAAGAAGCCTTTCGCGCGCTGGGCGAGAATACGCATCTGGGCCTTTACCTTGCGCTCGCCACGGCAGCGACGGTGTTCATCATCGCGCTCGCCTACAACCAGGTCATCGAGCTGTTTCCCACGGGCGGGGGCGGCTACCGGGTCGCCACGCGGCTGATCGGCCCTTACGCGGGCCTGACCTCGGGTGCCGCGCTCATTCTCGACTACGTGCTCACCATTTCGATTTCGATAGCGAGCGGCGTCGATGCTCTGTTCTCGCTGTTTCCGCTCAGCTTCCAGCCGTACAAGCTTGCGGCCGAGGTTGCGTTCATCGTGGCGCTCGTGCTGCTCAACCTGCGCGGGATGAAGGAAGCGATCACGGTGCTGCTGCCGATCTTTGTCGGGTTCATCCTCACGCACGCATTCCTGATCGTGTACGGAGTGCTCTCCCACGCGGCGGTGCTGCCGACTCTGCTGCCTGATGTCTGGCGCGGAACGTCGGAGCTTTCGGCGCAGGTTGGCTGGACGGGCGTCGCAGCGCTGCTCCTGCTCGCCTATTCGCAAGGAGGCGGCACCTACACCGGGATCGAAGCGGTGTCGAACAACGTCAACGTGCTCGCAGAGCCGCGGGTGCACACCGGCAAGGTCACCATGCTCTACATGGCGCTGTCGCTCGCCTTCACCGCCGGCGGGATCATTTTGCTGTACCTGCTGTGGAGCGCGCGTCCGGTGGAAGGGCAGACGCTCAACGCAGTCGCTTTTGGCGCGATCATAGACAGTTTCGGCTGGGACGCCCGCATGGGCCAGGCCGCATTGGTGGCGGTGCTCGCGCTCGAAGCGGGGCTTCTCTTCGTCGCCGCCAACACCGGCTTCCTGGGGGGTCCCGCGGTGCTCTCCAACATGGCCGCCGATTCCTGGGTGCCGCACCAGTTTCGCTATCTGTCGACGCGGCTCGTCACCCAGAACGGCATCCTGGTCATGGGGCTCGGGTCGCTCGTCGTTCTTCTGTGGACCGGCGGCAGCGTTTCCACGCTCGTCGTCCTCTACAGCTTGAGCGTGTTCCTGACCTTCGCCGTGTCGCTCTTCGGCCTGTGCCTGTACTGGGCCCGGCTGCGCGCCGGAAAAAACTGGCTCGGGAGACTGGCGCTGTCGGCTACGGGGTTCCTCGTGTGTGCGGGTATCCTGATCATGCTGCTCGCCGAGAAGTTCCTCGACGGTGGATGGCTGACAGTCCTCATCATCGCGGCGATAATCGCCGCATGCGTGACCATCCGCAACCACTATAACTGGACTAGGACGCAGCTGAAGAAAGTCGACGCCGACTTTGCGGGTATTCCCTTCGGCAGCGTCGCCAATCCGCCCAAGCCGGATCCCAACCGGCCCACTGCGGTGTTCCTCGTAGGTTCCTCGCGCGGCGGTGGGCTGCACGCGCTGCTCTGGGTACAACGGATGTTCCCGGACCACTTCAGGAACTTCATCTTCGTCAACGCGCGCACGGTGGACGCGCAGAGTTTCGGCGGACGCGAAGACCTCGAGGCGATGAAGGTGGAGGCGAACGCCTCGCTTTCCTACTTCGTCAACTTCTGCAACAGCAAGGGATGGGCGGCGAAGTCGTACCTGTCCTTCGGTACCGATCCCATCGATGAATTCACGCGGCTCGCCGAACGCGTTCGGGGCGAGTTCTCCAATGCCATTTTCTTCACGAGCAAGCTCCTCTTCGACGAAGACAACTGGTTGACCCAGATACTGCACAATCAGGCGGCGATGGCACTGCAGCGCCGCTTCCATCTGCGCGGCATGCAGATGGTCATCCTGCCGATGAAGCTAAGCGTCTAGCGGCGGGGCTAAGGTCGCCGGTGGCCGGGATTCCTTCTTCATGCCCGATGTACCGAACAATAATTCGATCACCGCGTGGAGCCCGTGGTCGAAATTATCCTTGGGCAAAAACGCATCCGCGCCTGCCGCCATCGCGCCGATGCGGTGCTCCTCGCTGTCCTCCAGCGTCATCATCACGATCTTGGGTGCGGCCTCCCGCTCCTTGATCAGGGAAGTCACCGCGAACCCGTTCATGCCGGGCATGCTGATGTCGATGAACATGAGGTCGGGCCGTTCAGTGCTTGTACGCACCAGCGCCTCGCCTCCGGAATGCGCGCTCGCCAGTACCTCGAAGTTGCCGTCGCACGCGAGAAACTGTGCGACCGCGCTTGCGAATTGCAAGCTGTCGTCGACCACCATGACCCTGATGCGCTTCAAAGTCCACACTCCCGAACCCGAGCAGGCGGCGTGCCATTCCGGCACCGTGTCCAGCCACTCGCGGTGATTTCCGACACGATAGAGCCAGACGGGGGACGGGCCAATCGGGCCGGCCCTGAGCGAGGTCCGCCAAATACCTTAAGAAAAAACGGGTGTTACAGAGACCTTCTTGATTTCAAAGCCTATTATTCTGCGGCGCTGACGAGGCCGTTGCGGATCGCGTACTTTACTAGGCCGGCGATGTCGCGGATCTGCAGCCGCTCCATAAGTTGGGCGCGATGCGTCTCCACGGTCTTCACCGAAAGCTCAAGGCGAAAGGCAATTTCCTTGGTACTGTGACCCTCGGCGATAAGCTGTAGGACTTGGCGCTGCCGGGGCGTCAGGTTGTCCGCCGCGGGCTGCTCGGACCCGACTCGCTGCACGTAGCCCTCCACCACTTGCTTCGAGATCGGCGGGCTGAGATAGGTTTCGCCCTGCATCACGGCCTGCAGCGCGAGCTCCAGTTCAGCGGTCGCGGAATCCTTGAGCATGTAGCCTACAGCTCCCGCGCGCAGCGCCTGCAGCACGTATTCCTCGTTGGCGTGCATGGAAAGCATCACCACGCGCACCTCCGGAAGCTCCTGCTTGAGCTGAGCGCTGGCTTCGAGCCCCCCGATTCCCGGCATGGAGATGTCAAGCAGCACGACATCCGGGCGATGCTTGCGTGCGAGCTCCAGCACTTCGCTGCCGTTGCCTGCCTCGGCCACGACCGTGACCCCTTCCAGATCTTCCAGAAGCGCGCGTATTCCGGCGCGCACCAATGCATGATCGTCCGCGAGAAGCACGCGCACTAGGGTCATCCTTGTCCCGCCCCGGCCCGGACCAGGGGGAGCGCAAGGCTCAACCGGGTCTCCCGCCCGAGCGCCGAGTCGATCGCAAGCCGCCCGCCGGCGAGCGTCGCGCGCTCTTCCATGCTCAGCAGGCCCATGCTTCTGCCGGCCGTCGTACTCGCGCGCGCGGCCGCGACGTCAAAACCCCGTCCGTTGTCACGCACCTCCAGACGCAATTCCGCCTCCGTGCCGGCGAGCGTAACCCAGACTTCGCTCGCCCGCGCGTGGCGTACGATATTGGTAAGGGCCTCCTGCGCGATGCGAAAGCACGTGGTCTCGATCTCGGGGGCGAGACGTGCGGGTACCCGCTCATGCGTGAAATTCGGCTTGAATCCTGCGCTGCCTGCCTGCCGGTCGAGATGCGAGCGCAGCGCCGCCACCAGTCCAAGGTCATCCAGCTGCGAGGGTCTCAGGTCGCGTGAGACGCGACGCACTTGCTCGAGCGCTTCGTCGATCGCCGCAACGCATTCGCTCAAGCGCGAGCCGTAGTCGGCAGCGGAGGGCTTGAGGCCGGCGAGGCGCAATTTCACCGCAGTGAGCAGCTGTCCAACGCCGTCGTGCAGTTCGCGCGCGATGCGGCGCCGCTCGGTTTCCTCGACCTGGAGCAGACGCGCCGAAAGTGCCTGCAATCTGCGGTGGGCATCCCGCAGAGACTGTTGCGCCGCCCTGCGATTGGCCCGCTCAAGGCGGTCGTTCAAGGCGCGGGTGACCACCGGGGCGAGACGTTCGAGCCTATCCTTCATCACGTAATCGGTCGCTCCCGCCTTGAGGCTCTCGATCGCGCGTTCCTCTCCGAGCGTGCCCGAGATCAGAACGAACGGGATTTCGAGGTCGCGCTGCCGCAGCAAGGCCAAGGCGCTCAGCCCATCGAAGCTCGGAAGATTGTAGTCGGCGAGGATCAAGTCGAAATCAGGTCGGTCCAGATGCGCCTCGAATTCCTCCCGGGTCTGCACCTGCCGCCACTCGCAATCGAAGCCGGCAGCGTGAAGCTTATCCACTTCGAGCTCTGCGTCGAAGGCGTTGTCTTCAAGAATCAGGAGCTTGAGCGGTGTGGCCATGCGTCCCTCAAGGCGGGGGCTCGGCCCACAATACGTCAAATTCTGGGAGCCTGCGCGAAAAGCAGAAAGCCCGGCGAGCGCGGGCCTTCAAGGGATGCTGGTGGAGTTGAGGAGGATCGAACTCCCGACCTTCGCATTGCGAACGCGACGCTCTCCCAGCTGAGCTACAACCCCACTTCGCGGCAATTTTAGCCGCAATCTCCTACCCCGACAACGCAGCCGAATCGGGTTTCGCTGCAACCAGGCATTTGCGGGCTGCGATCGGCCGGCGCTATGATGCGCCCAGGAACGCGCGGCAGGAATTCCCATGCAGATCAATCCGCCATTCGGATATAGCGAAATCGTTCCTCTTCACAAGGACCAGAAAGTACAGCTGCCCGCTCCCGGCGCACTTCCGGAATTCTGCCGCAGAGTCAACGCCGTGCCGATTTCGTATTCCGAATTCGGCGTGGCATGCCGCGACTACCCGCTCGCGTTCATCGCGACGGACCGAGGCCGGACTTTCATTCCGGTCGCAGTCCTGGGGGTCATCGGCGGAGAGAATCTGTTTCTGTGCGACGGCAGATGGGACAGTTCCGCGTATCTTCCGGCGTATTTGCGCCGCTATCCGTTCTGCATGGCGCGGGTGACGCTTGACTCGGTCGAGCAGGCCGATCGGCTGATCTGCGTCGAGAAGGCGTTTCTCTCCGATGACGGGGAGCGCATGTTCGATGACTCCGGCGCTGCCCGTCCACGCTGGCAACCGATCGAGAAGCTCCTGCAGGAGTATGAAGCCGATCTCGAGCGCGGCCGGGAGATGTGCGCGATCCTCGCCGACTACGCGCTGCTCGAACCCTTTGCGTTGCAGGCCTCGCTCAAGGAAGGCGGGGCCATGAATCTGGGCGGTATGCACCGCGTCGATGAAAGGAGACTCGAATTCCTCAACGCCGCGCAGCACAAGAACCTGATCCGCAAGGGCATCATGGGGCGCATTTACGCCCACCTGATATCGCTTGAAAATTTCACGAGACTGCTGGCGCGGAAGAACAGCGCTAGCGCGCCGGCGTGAGCGACATTTCGGCGCAGGTGTAAGGTGTCGATTAGCGCTTGTGAGCGGTAACGTCGTGGGCGATGATGGCGAGACCCACTACGAATACCGCCAACGCGGCTACCACAAACCAGACCATTACTCTTTCTCCAATTGCTCGAAGCGTTTGATCGCGGCTCGGTTTACCCAGACCCCTACGAAGGTAACCACCGTCACAGCAACAAAACCGGATACAACCAGGACGTTTGGGACGCTCGCGTAGTTCTGGGCTAGCCATGCAATTCCTCACCAAGGCCGGGGCGTTGCCCTTCGTACCACGCGTAACCGCCAGCCAAATCCCGTCCAACCTTCCGACGGTAGACAACCGGCAGGGCCATCAGCCTCGCCGGGCTTCAGCGAGCACCTCGTCCCGAGAAACTACGTCGTCTGGATTACGCTCGTGTTCGGCCAAGCGCTCGTCGATCACTGCGCGACGGGCGTCGCACAGAGGCACCGATGACGGGTCCGTAACAAGGCTCGCCCAGATAATCTCGACGAGACGCAGACGCTCTTCAGCCGGGAGTTTAAGGATTTCGGCAACGTCGGTATCGCTCATGACAGTTTAGCGTACCACTATTATTTCCTGTGCGTAACGAGACGCCGTCGTTCCGCGCGTCCGGTGCAGGCAGGTTATGTCGCTGCATGGACGGGCTCCGGAATCCCGATGGCGGGTCCGACTTTTTCCCAATCACATTGCTCTTTGAACGAAGCCCGGAACTTCTCTCGAAGGTCGGCATTACTCGTATCCCTAAGTCGTGCGACGAATCGATCAAAGTGGCGCTCAACCGCTGAATAAAAGCGTTGGGGATCGATCAATAGCGACTGAATCTCCCCGTTCTCGTCTATTTGGCCATCCTTCTTCGGAAGAGTAATCAAAATCTCCGCCTTCGATAGGCCGGCGAAGTATAGGTGCTCGCGAAACATGCCGTCATGAAAGAACCCGCATCGAGCATCTGTGTAAAGGAGCCCCGCAACACGCGTCAGCAGAGGTTCACTAAGACCGGTGCTACGGAATACATCGATGAAGGCTCTTTCAAAAAAGTGACGAGAATGGCCTCGACTCGTGCGCCCTTCGATGTAGGCCCAGATACCTTCAAAGTAAGTCAACGCTAAGCAGAACCCTGCAATCTGCCCATGTTCGGTTTCGAGCAGGCTCTTTGCCGGCAGAAGCACCCATGATCGGATGCGATCCTCAAAGACGTCAATCAAGTCATCAATAGTAGGGTTGTCGAACTTGGTGTCCAGATGATGCGGGCTGACCATGATGCTCATCGCGGTCCTCCAGAGACATAACGTGTTGTTGTGCGGCGGGCCAGCATGGCCTTTGCAAACCCGCGACGCTGGCGGCCCGTCCGCACCAACACAGGGCGGTTATCTCACTAGAAGACGTGCTTCCGGATAGTCCTAAAGCTCTGGCCGCCAAGGGCGACCGCGTCGTCAATGGACGTTTCCTGTGTCGTGATGCGAACTATGGCGAGATCATCGTCTGACTTGGCGTTCCAGTGATGATCTGATGAAACCGAGATGCTCGATAGCTGCTTGTCTTCCAGCGCGACCACAAAACTGGACCGCGCAGTCGGTGAACCCTGCGGAAGGGTAGACCCCGCTGGGGCACATAGTGCATCAAACAGTGTCTTCAAAGTGTTGTCGATGTCCGGCAGGCCGCTAATCAGTGAGAGTGGCGTCGCCCTTAGCAAGACGATCTCAGCTGAGCATACCCATCCGATTGGCAGTATCGCCGTGAACTGCGTGTCACCTACGACTAGCTTGTTGTCGGTGTCGTACACCTTTTTTGTGACCGTGTGCAAGGCTGCCAGTTGACTCTGAAGATACTCGTTACTGCGAATATTTGAGATCTGCTCAACATTGCCACTGGCCGGAATACGGCCCTGGTACAGAATGGTGAAGCGCATGATAAATGGTCTCGTTCTAGCCGCTTAAACGTTCGCGTTGAGCGGCGCGCGGCTCTTCCGCGCGGCCGCTCTCGAATGATGTTGTTAGGCCGATGTTGATTTATTTATCGATCCATCAATCGACATAGAACTGACAGGCCCGTACGTATACTCGCGTCGGCCACACTAAGGCTTAACGCTTCCGATCAGCGGCGCGCCGCTTGAGGCGCGTCCGCTGCAACGGATGGTTGGGCGATGACCCGATCGTGTTCAATCAGTGTCGCTCGATTAAGCAATGGTTAGGCCGCGAAACGGCGCACCGCGTCTTCGTTCCAATCCACCCCTGTGCCGATGGTCTCGCCGACGATCGCCATGCCGTTCTCCACGCGTAGCGGCTCCACTAGTATGGGGTTCCACCAGTCCGCATACTCCAGCCAATGCGCTGTCGGAGTGCAGCACAGGAGGCGCGCGCTGATCTCTGGCCAAAGGTGGTTGGACACGGGAATACCTTTCGCGTGCGCCAGCGTCGCGGCCCTGAGCCAGCCGGTCACGCCGCCGATCTTCATCACGTCCGGCATGACGAAGTCCGATGCTTGCGCCTCGATAGCGTGCTGCATGTCCAACGTTCCCCACCAGTTCTCTCCGCATTGAATTGGGGTCCGTGCCGCGCGCGCGACGAGCGCGTGCCCGGCGTAGTCGTGGGCGAGCGTCGGTTCTTCAACCCACGTGAGACGCTCGTCGTCGAGAACCCGAAGGCGCTCTACGGCCTCTGTCGGCGTGAGGCATTGGTTGTAGTCCACCATGATGGCCATGTCATTTCCGGCGGCCTTGCGCATGGCGCGCACGACGGCGACGTCCTCTTGCACAGTCGGGTAGCCGATCTTGGCCTTGATGCCCGAGAATCCTCGCCTCGCCCAGGTCTCGGCGGCCTTTGCGCAACCTTGCACACCGTCGTACCCGACCGCACCGTAGGCGCGAACGGGCTTCTCCGCCCCGCCCAGCAACCGCACGAGCGGCATGCTGTGAACGCGGGCCAGCGCATCCCACACTGCCATGTCTATCGCGGCGAGCGCGATACCGACAAGGCCTTGCGTCCCGAGCAAGCGGAATCGCTTGGCGAGCTTTTGCTCGACTTCGGCCGGAGCCAGCAGGTCACCCTTCACCAGGGTCTCGAAATTCTGGATCAGCTCGGCAGTCGGCTTGAGCGCCGCCGGCGTGTAGGTGAACACGATGCTGTGCCCGCTGATTCCCGTGTCGGTGATAACGTCCGTCAAGACCAGCGGCGACTCGGTGATCACGCCGCTCGCCGTCCGATGCGGTTCTGTCATCGGCACGCGCACCGCCCGCACTCTGAAGCCTTGAATCGTCGGCGACGAATCTCTCGGCACATTCTCCTCCTCTGATCAGGATGCCCAACGAGAAATCGACCCCTAAGAAGGGGCTCTGCAATACCCCCGAAGCAGGGCCTAGTCCGGGCAGGCTACGCTGGAGCCTCTGATCCATCAAGCCGACTTCCTCGGGTACACGCCGAAGCATGCGTACGGATTAGACCCCGGCTGGAGGGATCGGGCGCGCTCGCGTATCCAGCTAAATCGGGCGACTCAAGCCGAGCGGGCGCGAGTGAGCCGGTCCCGAACCGCAGCCCATTCGGCGCTCGCCGGCGGTTCCTCGACCAGGATTTCATCGCAGCCGGATGCGTCCAGCGCGCGCAGGTTGGAGTACAGATCTCGCGCATAGCGCTGCGCATCCGTGGAGGCTCTGATCCACATTGCGTACTTGTCGCCGATCGGTCGCGCGCGGAAACACAACACTGCGCAGTTCTGCCACGCGCCTCGCTCCCATTGGTCACGCGCGACGAGCCGCAGCGGCTTTCGCGGCGCGTAATGGGATTCCAGCGTGCCCGGGGCGCGCGGGGCGCTTCGATCGCGCGGCTCGGGTGTGGCGCCAAGCGTTGCCGCGATATCCCCCGTGCTGACTCGTCCCGGTCGCAACAGGACCGGGCGATCGCGGGACAGATCGATGATCGTCGATTCGATGCCGATCTCGCAGGGCCCGCCGTCAAGGATCAGATCGACTTCGTCACCCAGGTCGTTGCGCACGTGTTCTGCGGTGGTCGGACTGATGCGGCCGAATTTGTTGGCGGATGGAGCGGCGATCCCGCCGCCGAATTGGCGCAGCAGCTCAAGGGCGACTGGGTGATTGGGCATGCGCAGGCCGATCGTATCCTCGCCGCCCGTAAGGTAGTCGCCCACGCCCGTTGAGCGCTTGAGTACCAGAGTCAGCGGCCCCGGCCAGAAGCGCGCTGCGAGCTTGATTGCAGCCTCGGGGATTTCGCGCGCCCAGCGGGCAAGCTGCCCGACATCGCCGATATGAACGATAACGGGATGGCCCGCGGGACGGCCCTTGACTTCATAGATTCGCGCGACCGCTGCGGGGTTGGATGCGTCGGCGCCCAGTCCATAGACCGTTTCGGTGGGAAAGGCAACCAAGCCGCCGCGTCGCAGTATCGCCACGGCGTCCCGAATCGGAACAGATTGGAGCGCTTCGACTTTCGCAGGCAAGTGGAATCGGGACGAAGCCTGTGTCAACCCGGCAGCTTGGCGTTCTTCACCGCTTCGGTCTGGCCCGCGCGGAACTGGGCGAGACGCTTGGCGAGTCTCGCGTCTCCTTGGGCCAGCACCGCGACGGCAAAGAGGCCCGCGTTGGCGGCGCCCGCCTCGCCGATCGCAAAAGTCGCGACGGGAATTCCCTTGGGCATCTGCACGATCGACAGCAGCGAATCGAGGCCTTGAAGATATTGGGAAGGCATCGGCACCCCAAGCACCGGCACGATCGTTTTTGCCGCGATCACACCGGCCAGATGCGCGGCACCGCCTGCCCCCGCGATGAAACAGCGAATACCCTTCGCGCTCCGTTGCTCCACCCATTCGGCGAGCGCGTCGGGCGAGCGGTGCGCCGAGAGTACCTTGGCTTCGTAGGGAACGGAAAAGTGGTCGAGCTGCTTCGCCGCCTCGCGCATCACTTCCCAGTCGCTTGCGCTTCCCATGACGATCCCGACAAGAGGCGAGCGGCCGGCCATTTTCATGTACCCAGTTTTCGCCCGGTCAGACGGAACAGGGCTTCGCGATATTTTTCGGATGTTCTCGCAATGACCTCCGGCGGAAGCCGCGGCGCCGGGGGAGCCTTCTTCCAGGCCAGCGTCTCCAGGTAGTCGCGCACGTATTGCTTGTCGAACGAAGGAGGGCTGATCCCGGGCCGATACTCGTCCGATGGCCAGAATCGCGAGGAGTCCGCGGTAAGCGCCTCGTCGATGAGGACGAGATTTCCCCCCGCGTCGGTGCCGAACTCGAACTTGGTGTCGGCGATGATGATGCCGCGTGCCCGGGCATATTCGGCCGCTTCGCGGTACAGCCGGATGCTGACGTCACGCACCCTTGCGGCAAGCTTCTCGCCGATGAGTTTTTCGACCTGATCGAACGAAATGTTTTCGTCATGCGCACCGGCCTCGGCCTTGGTGGCGGGAGTGAAAATCACCTCGGGCAGCTTGTCGGCCTGCCTCAGCCCCTTGGGAAGCGGAATGCCGCAGAGGGCGCCGGTGCTTTGGTAGTCCTTCCACCCCGAGCCGATGAGATAACCTCGGACGACCGCCTCGACCGGAAGCGGCTTGAGTTTCTTCACGACGACCGCTCGGCCCATGACCTGCGCGGCCTCCTCCGCGCCCTTGATTACCGTCTCGGGCGCCGCACCGTTCAAGTGATTGGGCACGATGTGCGCGAGCTTCTTGAACCAGAAGTTGGACATCTCATTCAGAACTTCGCCCTTGCCGGGAATAGGGTCGGGTAGCACGACGTCGAAAGCCGACAGGCGATCGGTCGTGACGATGAGCAAGCGGTCATCGCCCACGGCGTACATATCGCGGACTTTGCCTCGCCCCAGAAGCGGCAGGCTCCTGATGCTCGATTCGTAGAGCGGGGTTGCCATCCCTACGCCGCCTGTTTCTCCTGATCCGGACGGTATCTGCCCTGCGCCGCGAGCCCGTTCATGCGAGCCCGGTGGTGGAACACCCGCTGCGCGGCAGCGACGTTGCCGGGCGCCCCACGCCAAGCCTTGAGCGCGGAGTTATGCAGCGCACGGCTGTAGGAGAAGCTGAGCGGCCAGGGGAGCCCCGACATCTTTGCCATTTCGTTGAGGTGCGCTGTGGCTGCCTCGTCACTCTGGCCCCCGGAAAGGAACACGATGCCCGGCAATGCCGCCGGAACAGTCCGCTTGAGGCAACGCACCGTCTCCTCCCCGACCCGCTCCACTCCGGCCTGTTTCGGACAATCCTTGCCTGAGACTACCATCGATGCCTTCAGGACGGTGTGCTCGAGCGACACGTTGTAGGCGCGCAGCGCGGCAAACACTGCGGAGAGCGTCGCCTCGGTCGCCTCATAGCAGCGTTCGATCGTGTGGTCGCCGTCGAGCAGGACCTCGGGCTCGACGATGGGAACGATCGAGGCCTCCTGGCACAGCGCCGAATAGCGCGCCAGCGCGTGCGCGTTGGCGTAAAGGCAGGCGTGGCTCGGAATGCCGGAGCCGATCGTGATCACCGCGCGCCACTTGGCGAAACGAGCGCCCAGCCTGAAATACTCCTCCAGCCGACTTCGCAGACCGTCAAGCCCCTCGGTGATCTTCTCTCCCGGCGAGAGCGCAAGATCGTGCGTGCCCTTGTCCACCTTGATGCCGGGGATGATGCCTTTGCTTGCGAGGAATTCCGGAAACGGCTCGTTGCCGGCGAGCGTGCTTTGCCTGAGGGTCTCGTCGAATAGGATCACGCCGCTCACGAATTCCTCGATGCCCTTGGTGGTGAAGAGCAGATCGCGGTAGGCGCGACGATTCGCCTCGGTGCTCTCGACCCCGACCGACTTGAAGCGCTTCTCGCAGGTGCCGCTCGATTCATCGGCCGCAAGCAGCCCTTTACCCTTGGCAAGCATTGCCGCGGCGGTCTTGGAAAGCAGATTTCTGTCCATGGAACGTTTCCTGTTTCTGAATGGGAATGAAAGTCGAAAGCCCCAATTTTACCTTGCCTGGTGCCAGCTCGGCCAAACACGGGAACACAAATCGAAATCTAGCAGGCCGTCTGATGCCGTACGCGGCAAGTCGCGAGCACCTCGTCCGGATCCCGCCGCCACCAGTTGCCCGAAGACAGGATCTCCACCTCGTGAAAGCCGCGGTACCCGGCCTGCTCCATCCACGAACGCATGAGCGGAAGGTCGATCACGCCGTCGCCCATCATTCCCCGGTCCGTGAGCAGGTCCGTGGTGGGCACCAGCCAGTCGCAGATATGGAACGCAAGCAGGCGCTTGTCGCCCGCACGCTCGATTTGTGACTTGAGCAAAGGGTCCCACCAGACGTGGTATGCATCCACCACGACCCCGAGGGCTCCCCCTCCGGCGGGGTCCAGTTCGTCGCACAGATCGAGCGCCTGCGCCAGCGTGTTCACGCAAGCGCGGTCGGCGCAGTACATCGGGTGCAGCGGCTCGATCGCGAGCGGGACGCCTGCCGAACGCGCGTAATCGAGCACTTCGCCGATACCGTCCCTCACCATCTCCCGCGCGCCCGCCAGGTCTTTCGAGCCCGGCGGCAGCCCGCCGACCACGAGCACCAGGCATCTCGCCTCGAGTGTCGCGGCATCGTCGATCGCACGCAGGTTGTCGTCGATCGCGGCCTGACGCGCCCTGCGGTCCGCGCCCGGGAACATCCCTCCGCGGCACAGCCCCGTCACGGCGAGGCCGTTGTCGCGGATCGCCTTGGCCGCCTCCTTCGCGCCCATCTCGGCGAGCTTGTCGCGCCAGGGCGATATACCGCGGATGTCGTGGCGCGCGCAGCCCTCGATCATCCGGCGCAGGTTCCACTTTTCCCGCACCGTGGCGGTATTGAGCGAAAGCTGCTCGGGGTCGGGCGGATTGCTCATCCACCGATGCCGTTCACGGCGAGAAAATGCCTCATTCTGGATGCGGCGAGCTCGGGATCGCGCAGCAACCCGGCGGCGTCGGCTAGCCGGAAAGTTTCCGCCAGATCCACGACCGTGCGCGCCGACTGCTGGCCGCCGACCATGACGAAATGATCCTGATGGCCGTTCAGCCACGCGAGGAACACCAGGCCCGTCTTGTAGAAGCGCGTCGGGGCCTTGAAGATGTGGCGCGCGAGCGGCACCGTGGGTGCGAGGAGGTCGCGAAAACCGGGCGCGTCGTCCGAAGCCAGGCGCGCGAGGGCAGCGGAGGCAGCCGGGGCGATCGCGTCGAAAATGCCGAGGAGCGCGTCGGAATGGCCCTCTGAGTCGCCCTCGATCAGTTCCGGGTAGTTGAAATCGTCCCCGGTATACATGCGCACTCCCGCGGGGAGACGCCTGCGCATGTCGATTTCCTTCTGCCGGTCGAGCAGCGAAATCTTGATGCCGTCAACCTTGACGCGGTTGGCCTCGATCACCGCGAGCGCCACGCTCGTCGCCCTGCTGTGATCCTTCTCGCCCCAGTAGCCGGCGAGCTGCGGATCGAACATCTCGCCGAGCCAGTGAATGATCACGGGCCGCTTCACCTGAGAGAGGATGCGCGAGTAGACCTTCTGATAGTCGTCCGGCGAGTGCGCGCAGGCAGCAAGCGCCCGGCTCGCCATGAGCACGATGCGCCCCCCGAGCCCTTCGATCGCTTCGCACTGCTCCTCGTAAGCGGCAACGACCTCATCGAGCGTCACGCCGCCGGAAGGCGCGAGCTGATCGGTGCCCGCGCCGCTGAAGAGCACCGCGCCTTCGATATCGCTCGAAGCCCCGATCGAGCGGCGGATCAGCTCGAGCGAGTTAATCCAGTCGAGTCCCATGCCGCGCTGCGCCGTGTCCATCGCTTCGGCCACGCCCAGACCCAGCGACCACAGGTAACGCCGGTAGGCAGTGGTCGCCTCCCAGTCGACCGCGGCATCGAGCCAGGGATTCCCGCGGGCGACGGGATCGGCGACCACGTGAGCGGCAGCGAGCGCCCGGCGATTGAAGACTTGCTTGCCGCCGGTGCCGAAGTCGCGCGGCGCGCTCAGTCGGAGCTCTTCGAGCTTCCCTGAGGTGGAAGGCAGCTTGACGCGCGCTGTCAGCTTTCCCGGCGCATTCATGCCCGGTCTACGCCTTCAGTCTGGGAACGTCGACCCAGCGTCGCGATCGCCAGGACTTCAGCGCACAGTCGACAAGCTGCAGCCCCTTCGCGCCTTCCAGCAGATTCCACTTGAACGGTGCCCCTTCGCAAACGTGACGGATGAAAAGCTCCCATTCGGCCTTGAACGCATTGTCGTAGGACTTGTCGCCCGGGACCTCCTTCCAGTCCGCGCCAAAATCGTGGGTTTGACGCACGTCCGGGTTCCATACCGGCCGGGGCGTTTCGGCGAGCGACTGGGTAAAGCAGCGCGTCAGGCCGGCCACGGCCGAGCCCCGCGTACCGTCCACCTGGAATGTCACCAGATCGTCGCGGCGCACGCGCACGCACCAGGAGCTGTTGAAATGCGCGATGACCCCGCCCGCGAGCCGGAAGGTCGCATACGCGGCATCGTCTGCGGTCGCCCTGTACTTTTGGCCGTTCTCATCCCAGCGGTTCGCGATGTGCCGCGCACCGAGGCAGGAAACGCTCTTCACTTCCCCGAACAGGTTGTCGAGCACGTAGCGCCAATGGCACAGCATGTCGAGGATGATTCCGCCGCCGTCCTTCCTGCGGTAGTTCCAGGAGGGCCGCTGCGCGGGCTGCTCATCACCCTCGAACACCCAGTAGCCGAACTCGCCCCGCACCGAGAGTACTTTCCCGAAGAAACCGGCAACGCGCAGCGCCTTGATCTTCAGCAGTCCCGGCAGCCACAGCTTGTCCTGCACCACTCCGTGCCGAACGCCTGCTCGTTTCGCCGCGCGATAGAGTCCAAGCGCCTGCGCAAGAGAGGTGGCCACAGGCTTCTCGCAGTAGATGTGCTTCCCTGCGGCGATGGCCCTCTTGAGCACGACGGGCCGGAGCTTTGTCGAAGCGGCGTCGAAAAAAACCGCGTCGTCGCGGTTCCTAAGCGCCTCATCCAGGTCGGTGGTCCAGCGCTCGACGCCGTGGTCGATTGCGAGTTTCCTCAGCTTCTCGGCATTACGCCCGACCAGGATCGGATCGGGCACGACCCGGGTACCGTCGGCAAGCCGCACCCCGCCCTCCTTGCGGATGGCCATGACGGAGCGCGCCAGGTGCTGGTTCATCCCCATGCGGCCCGTGACTCCGTTCATGATGATGCCGAGTCTTCGCTCAGCCATCGCTTCCTATCCGCAACTATCCCTTCCTGTGCTCTCCGACTCGAACGATCTTCATCGTGTTGGTTCCGCCCGCCTTGCCGATCGGCTCGCCTATGGTGAGGACGATGAGGTCCCCTTTCTGCACCACGCCGTTCCTCACCAGGACGTTTTCGGCCTCCGCCAGCAGCTCCTCCCGGTCGTCGCCGATGTACTTCACCATCAGCGGGTAGGTGTCGCGAAACAGCGCGCAACGGTAGCGGGTCCTGGTCTGCGAAGTGAGGGCGTAGATCGGAACGCCGCAGTTGATCCGCGACATCCACAGCGCGGTCGACCCCGACTCGGTGAGCGCGGCGATCGCTTTCACCTTGAGATGATACGCGGTGAAAAGCGCCGCCATGGCGATCGACTGGTCGACGCGGGTAAAGACGCGATCGAGGAAGTCGCGGTCGAGCGTCACCTGGGCCGAGTCTTCCGCAACTTCGCAGATGCGGCTCATTGAAGCGATGGTCTCGACGGGGTACTTGCCGCTTGCGGTTTCCGCGGACAACATCACTGCGTCGGTCCCGTCCAGCACTGCATTGGCGACGTCCGACACTTCGGCGCGCGTGGGTACCGGGCTCGAAATCATCGACTCCATCATCTGCGTGGCGGTGATGGTGAGCTTGTTCTGCTCGCGCGCAAGACGAATCATGCGCTTCTGTAACGCCGGGACCGAGGCGTCCCCGACCTCCACGGCGAGGTCGCCGCGCGCCACCATGATGCCCTCGCAGGCCGACATGATGTCTGTGAGCGCCTTCGGCTCGACGGCTTCAGCGCGCTCGATCTTGGCGATGAGGAAGGCCTCGCCGCCCGCGGCGCGCAAAAGCTGCCTTGCCATGTACATGTCGGCGCTCGACTTGGGAAAGGAAACGGCGAGGTAATCCACCTTGATCTTCGCCGCGGTGCGGACGTCCTCCATGTCCTTCGGCGGGAGCGCGGGAGCGGTGAGGCCGCCTCCGAGGCGATTGATCCCCTTGTTGTTGGAGAGCACTCCCCCGTGACGGACGCGGCAGTGCACCTCGTTGCCCACGACCTTTTCGACTTCGAACACGATCTTGCCGTCGTCAAGAAGCAGCACGTCGCCGGGCCGCACGTCGCGCGGCAGCTCCTTGTAGTCTAGGCCGACGCGGCCGTCGACCCCCAGCTCGCAGTCGGCGTCGAGCACGAAGGCATCCCCTGGATTCAGAGCGACCTTGCCGTCCTTGAACTTTCCGATCCGGATTTTGGGACCCTGCAGGTCTGCCATGATTCCGACGGTGCGTCCGGTTTTGCGGCAAGCCTCGCGCACCAATTCCGCGCGCCGCTCGTGGTCCTCGGCGGTGCCGTGCGAGAAATTCAAGCGAACGATGTCCACGCCCGCGAGGAACATCCGCTCGAGCGTTTGGGAATCGCCCGACGCTGGGCCCAGTGTAGCGACGATTTTGGTGCTTCTAGGCATTGACCCTCCGGGAACCGGTCTACTTTACCAGATGCTTATGGGGCGACTTCCTCTCCGAAAGGCGTTGCGCAGGCGCTCCCCGGGCCGCGATCGGTTTGGGCTTCGCCCCTCGGAGCGTCCACGGGGCGCTCAAGGCACTGAAACCGCGCAAGGAGCCGCTCCAGCCTGACCCGGCCGAGGATAATGTCTCTGAACCCGGTTTTTTCGCAGTGAGCGCCCGGTTTCGGCTATATTTCCGGTCTGCGCCAGCGGCTGAGCCATACTTACAAGGGAGGACCCCGTGCTTGCCACGCAGATTCGCCAGAAGGACGGCATCTTCTACTTTGGCAGCATCCGCGCGCCCGAGCTGCTCGCCAAGGTCCGCTTCATCAGCCGCTTCTACGGCGAGGGCGAGGAGATCGCCCCCGCCCGCATCTCCCAGGACGACGAGATTGCGCAGTTCATCGCCAAGATCGAGCGCACCGACCGTGCCTTCCAGAGAACCCTGTCCCGGGCCAAGGTGCGCCAGCTCAAGAATTTCTATGAAACAGCGATCACCCAGCCTCCGATACCTGGAACGGTGCTGTTGTTTACCCCAGAAAAACTGCGCTTCCAAGCGGCTGGCGGCACCGACGGGGTCGGCCAGCTCACGGAGCCGCAGTCCAAGTTCCTCATTATCGACGGTCAGCACCGGCTTGCAGCGCTGCGCTTCTATCTCGAGGAACGCCCGGACGATGCCAAGACCATCAACGTGCCGTGCGTGATCTTCGACGGCCGCAGCGAGGACTTCGCCACTGAGATGTTCGTGATCATCAATTCGACACCTACGCGCATCAACAAGAGCCACCTGATCGACTTGTACGAGCGCGTATCCTGGGCCGAGCCCCACCGCAAGTTCGCCTCGCGTCTGGTCGGCAGTCTCTACAGCGAGGGCGACAGTCCGCTGCGTTACCGCATCAACCGCCTCGGCGGGCGTAGCGCACAGGACAAGTGGATCCTGCAGGCGGAACTGTTCAACGAACTGCACCGCTGGGTCAACCGCGACTGGCGCAAGATCCAGTTGGCCGGGGGCAGCCGTACCCAGGTGCCGAACTACTATGGCATGGTGCGCGACTTTTTCAAGGCGGCCGAGCGCGTCTGGGGTGAGGCCTGGGGCCACGCCAACTACATGGTCACCAAACCGGTGACTCTGAAGGCCATGCTGCGGGTGTGCGCCGACCTCGCGCGCGAGGACGGCGATCCCGCCGAGGGCCGCGTCAAGCGCTGGGAAGAGCGGCTTGCCCCTTGGCGCGATCAGGTGAAGGCGTTCAAATCGGAGGGCTTCTACGAGCGCTTCGCCGCCAAGGGCGAAGTCGAACGCGTCTCACGGGTGCATCGAGAGCTCGCTCGCGCCGCGGGAATCGAGAGCCGCGCGGCCAAGTAGCGACGGCCCGTCAGCCCGGGCGGTCTATCAGGCGCCTGCACGCTGCTCGAGGATTTCGATCGCGGGCAATTTCTTGCCTTCGAGGAACTCCAGGAAAGCTCCACCGCCGGTCGAGATGTAGGAAATCCTGTCGGCGACTCCGTATTTCGCGATGGCGGCGAGCGTCTCGCCGCCGCCGGCGAGTGAAAACGCGCCCGATCCGGCGATCGCTTCGGCGGTCGCTTTCGTTCCCTGTCCGAATTGATCGAACTCGTACACGCCGAGCGGGCCGTTCCAGACGATGGTGCCCGCCTCGGAGAGCCGCTTTGCGAACGCCGCGGCGGTACGCGGGCCGATATCGAGGATCATGTCGTCGTCGTCGATCTCGGCCGCAGGCTTGATCGCGGCTTTGGCCGTTGCCGACAATTCTTTCGCACAGACGACATCCACCGGCAACGGGACTTCGGCTCCCTTGTCGCGCAGGATCGCCATGATCTTTATTGCCTCGCCGACGAGTTCCGGCTCGGCCAGGGACTTTCCGATCTTCATCCCTGCCGCAAGCATGAATGTATTGGCAATCCCTCCACCGGGAATCAGCCGGTCGACCTTTTCCGCGAGCGCGCCGAGAACCGCAAGCTTGGTCGAGACCTTCGCTCCAGCAACGATCGCCACTAAAGGACGTGCCGGTCGATCGAGCACCTTGGACAGCGCCTCGATCTCAGCCGCCATCAACGGTCCGGCGCAGGCCACCGGCGCGTACTTCGCGATTCCGTGGGTGGTCGCTTCCGAGCGGTGCGCAGCGCCGAAGGCGTCGTTGACGTAGACATCGCATAGCGCCGCCATTTTCTTCGACAGGGCGTCGTCGTCCTTCTTCTCGCCTTTGTTGAAGCGGCAGTTCTCCAAGAGCACCGCTTGGCCTGGCTCGACGGCATCGGGTCGAAACTGCGCGCCCAGCCAATCGCGCTTGAGCGGGACATCCCTCCCGAGCAGCGCCGAGAGGTGTTTCGCGACCGGTGCAAGCGATTCCTTTTCGTCCAGCTGTCCTTCGACTGGCCGGCCGAGGTGCGACACGAGCATGAGGCGGGCACGCTGCGCCAGCGCGTGTTTGATTCCCGGCAGCGAAGCGCGGATGCGCGTGTCGTCTGCGATTCTTCCGTTCTGAATCGGAATGTTGAAATCGACGCGCATAAAGACCCGCTTTTCACGCAGGTCGAGATCGGACATTTTGAGGAAGGGCATGAAAATCGGGCTCGAAATGACTACGCGCTTAACCCGGGTTTTTAGCGAGCGTTCATCAACGCGACCGTCGCGTCCAGCATCCGATTGCTGAAGCCCCATTCGTTGTCGTACCAGGAGGACACTTTCACCAGCGTACCCCCGGATACCTTGGTAAGCGTCGCGTCGAAGATCGACGAAGCCGGGTTGTGGTTGAAGTCGATCGAAACCAGCGGCTCCTTGTTGTATTCGAGGATGCCTTTCAAGTCGGTTTCGGAAGCTTGCCTCACCGCGCTGTTGATCTCCTCCACCGAGGTCGCGCGCTTTGCCACGAAGGAGAGATCGACTATCGACACGTTGATCGTGGGTACGCGAATCGCATAGCCGTCGAGCTTGCCGTTCAGATGCGGGAGCACAAGACCCACCGCTGCGGCCGCGCCAGTCTTGGTCGGGATCATGTTCATGCTGGCCGAGCGCGCTCGACGCAAGTCCTCGTGATAGACATCGGTGAGCACTTGGTCGTTGGTGTAGCTGTGCACCGTGGTCATCAGGCCGCTCACAACGCCGATCCGGTCGTCGAGCGCTTTCACCAGCGGCGCGAGGCAATTCGTGGTGCAAGACGCGTTCGAGATCACGGTGTGAGCGGGCTTCAGCGTCTTGTGGTTCACGCCATAGACGATGGTCGCGTCGACATCCTTGGCGCCCGGCGCCGAGATGATCACCTTCTTCGCTCCAGCTGTCAGATGCGACGAAGCCTTTTCCTTGCTGGTGAAAAGACCGGTGCATTCCAGCACCGCGTCCACCTTCAGGTCCTTCCAGGGCAGCTCTGCCGGGTTGCGCTTGGCGCACACCTGGATGCGGTCGCCGTTCACGACCATCGACTCGCCGTCCACCGCCACGGTGCCGGGAAATTTTCCGTGTACCGTGTCGTAGCGCGTCAGGTGAGCATTGGTCTGCGCATCGCCGAGGTCATTGATGGCGACGAACTGCAACTCGTTTTTCTTTCCACCTTCATAGTGGGCTCGCAGGATGTTGCGGCCGATGCGGCCGTAGCCATTGATCGCGACTCGAATGCTCATTGAGGCTCCTTCCAGGTTTCCCTACTTCAATACGCTTGTCACCGCGTTCATCACGTTCTCGACGGTAAAGCCGAAGTATTCGAACAGCTTCGCCCCGGGCGCCGACTCGCCGTAGCGATCGATGCCGACCACGGTGCCTTCAAGGCCGACGTACTTGCGCCAGTAGTCGCTGACCCCGGCTTCAACAGCGATCTGGGGCAACGTCGGTGTCAGCACTGTGTCCTTGTACATCGGCGGTTGGCAGTCGAACACCGAGGTGCAGGGCATCGACACGACCCGAACCGGAATGCCTTTCTCGGCAAGCTTTTGCTTCGCGCCCAGGGCCAGTTGCACTTCCGACCCGGTGGCAAGGATGACCGCCTTGGGTTCCTGCGCGTCCGCAAGAACATAACCACCGCGGCGGATTGCCGAGACCGTGTGAGCATCGCGTTTTTGAAACGGCACGCTCTGTCGCGTGAACAATAGCGAAGTCGGCCCATCCTTTCGCTCAATCGCGGCCATCCAGGCCACCGCCGCTTCGACGGAATCGCAAGGTCGCCAGACGTCCATGCCGGGGATCAGGCGCAGGGTTGCAGCGTGCTCGATCGACTGGTGCGTGGGGCCGTCCTCGCCCAGACCGATCGAGTCGTGGGTGAAGACGAAGATCGAGCGGATCTTCATCAGCGCTGCCATGCGCAGCGCGTTTCTCGAGTAGTCCGAGAAGGTGAGGAAGGTGCCGCCGTAAGGAATGATTCCGCCGTGCAGCGCGAGGCCGTTCATGATCGCGCTCATGCCGAATTCGCGTACGCCGTAATAGATGTAGTTGCCGCCTCCTTCCCGCCCGACGGGCTTCGAGCCCGACCACAGCGTGAGGTTGGAGCCGCTTAGATCGGCCGAGCCACCGACCAACTCGGGCAGCACCGGGGCGAAGCCTTCTATCGCGTTCTGCGAGGCTTTACGGGTTGCGATGGTTTCAGCCTTGGCGATGATTTTTTCGAGCAGCGCCCGGCCGTGGGCACTCCAGTTCGCCGGCAGCTCGCCGGCATCGCGACGGCGAAATTCGCGCGCAAGTTCCGGGTGCGCTTTCTCGTACGCGGCGAACTTGTCATTCCAGGCTCGCTCGAGCGCCGCGCCGCGCTTTTTCGCGTCCCAACCGTCGTAAATTTGCTGGGGAACCTCGAACGGCGGGTAGCGCCAGCCGATCGCCGCGCGCGTC
>Ga0137463_1000166_pt1 | contig 25429 bp, 22 predicted proteins | sample EasRivERMGT800_2_FD_102333 | JGI IMG/M metagenome (GOLD analysis project Ga0137463, IMG submission 102333) | Soil microbial communities from meander-bound floodplain in the East River, Colorado, USA - East River MetaG ERMGT800_2 | ecosystem: Environmental > Terrestrial > Soil > Floodplain ...
GAGCCGGATACCGAATACGGAGTCGATCGCAATCCTCATCGAGAAGAATCCGAGCGCGCTGGCGGCGAGATTCCAGTTCCCCCAGGGTACCGATCCGATGGTCTCGACCCGCGTCAAGATCGGCCAGTCTTCGAATGTGCACGCGCTGATCAAGACCGTCGACGGAAAATTCTACGTCGCGACCCGCGAAGTGAAAGTGACGCTGGGGGGATGCGGCGGCTGATGCCGCCTCCCGCCGTTAGAAACGGAGAGAAGATCATGGCAGACCCGATGAGAATCCGCGCCAGCATGCAGGGCGACAAGGTGCTGGTGCGCGTCCTGATGAGCCACGAAATGGAAACCGGTCAGCGCAAGGACGAGTCCGGCAATATCGTGCCGGCGCATTTCATTCAGAGCGTGACCGCGAGCCACAACGGCAAGCCGGTCCTGTCCGCGGAATGGGGCCCGGCCGTGTCCAAGAACCCGTTCCTGCAATTTCAGTTTGCCGGCGGCAAGCTAGGCGATAAGATCCAGATAATCTGGACGGACAACAAGGGTGACACGCGCACCGACGAGGCGATCGTCAGCTAGTCCTGACCGCGCCCGCTCGAGGAGGGACGTCGATGACGAAAGGGCTCATGGGTGCGCTGGCGGTACTCGTCGTCGCTGCAGGCTACGCGCGCGCGCAATCGGATGCAGGTACGCTCAAGGGAATAGAAAAATACCGCGAGGCTCTCGCCGACGACAATCCCGCGGATCTGTGGGAGGCCCGCGGGGCGGAACTGTGGAGCGCGAAGCGCGGGCCGAAGGGCGCCCCGCTCGCGCAGTGCGATCTCGGGAAGGGGCCGGGGGTGGTGAAGGGCGCCTACGCGGAATTGCCGCGCTATTTCGCCGACGCGGACAGGGTGATGGATCTCGAAACCCGGCTCGTCCACTGCATGGTGACCCTGCAGGGCTTCTCCCCCGCGGAGGCGACCCGCCGGCCTTTCGGCAACGGCAGCAACCGGTCGGACTTCGAAGCCCTCGCGGCCTTCGTCGCCGCGCAATCGCGGGGCGCGAAGATGAGCGTGTCGCTGGACCATCCCAAGGAGCGCACCGCGTACCTGCTCGGCGAGCAGATGTTCTTCTATCGCGGCGGGCCGCACGATTTCGCCTGCGCCACCTGCCACGGCGAGTCCAACAAGCGCATCCGGCTCCAGGACCTGCCCAACCTGACCGACACGAAGGACGCGCAGCGCGCCTATACGACCTGGCCGGCCTATCGCGTCTCGCAGGGCGAGTTGCGCTCGATGCAATGGCGGCTGAACGACTGCTTCCGGCAGCAACGTTTCCCGGAATTGAAATTCGCGTCGGAAACGTCCATTGCGCTCACGATGTTTCTTGCCCGCAATGCCAACGGCGGCGTGTTCAGCGCGCCGACCATCAAGCGCTGAGGGAGCCCACCATCATGCAGCGGAAATCCACCCTGGCGCTGACGGCCCTGCTCGCAGGTTGCGCGGCCATGACGGCGGGCGACTACCGGGACAGGGCGGTGCAGACGATGAAGGCCGACTTCAACGAGAGAGGCCAGGCCAAGCTCGACCGGCTCGACCAAGACGAGACCCAGACACTCTGCAGCCGGACGCCGGCCGACGGCGCGCCGGACAAGGAGGTCGCCGCGCGCATCGAGAAGATCAATCACGACAGTGTGCGCTATCCGGCCGATGGCAAGCTGCTCGGCGACTGGCGCGAGGGCGAGAAGATCGCGCAAAGCGGCGTCGGCAAGCAGTTCAACGACAATCCCAAGGCTCCCGCCGGAGGCAACTGCTACGCCTGTCATCAACTGTCCCCCCAGGAACTGTCCTACGGAACCATCGGGCCTTCGTTGCGGAACTTCGGGAAGATCCGCGGTGGCGGCGAGGCCGTGCAGAAGTACGTCTACGCAAAGATCTACAATCCGCAAGCCTTCACGGCCTGCTCGAACATGCCGCGCTTCGGCCACAACGGCATCCTGACCGAGGAGCAGATCAGAAACGTGGCGGCGTTGCTGCTCGACCCGCAGTCCCCGGTCAACCGGTGACCGGGCATGCGGCCATGAACCGGCGCGAGTTCCTGCACCTGCTCGCGACCGCCGTGGCCGGCGGGTTCGCTCTCGATGCCCGGTCGGCACGGGCGCAGGGACAGCGCCTCTACGACGTGCCGCGTTTCGGCAACGTGAGCCTCCTGCATTTCACCGACTGCCACGCGCAGCTGCTACCGGTCTATTTCCGCGAGCCGAACGCCAATATCGGCGTGGGCGAAGGACGTGGCAAGCCCCCGCATCTGGTCGGCGAGCGCCTGCTCCGGCATTTCGGCATTCGCGCGGGAACGGCCGAGGCGTACGCCTTCTGCCATCTCGATTTCGTGAAAGCGGCCCGGACCTACGGCAAGGTCGGTGGCTTCGCTCACCTCGCGACGCTCACCAAGCAGTTGCGCGCGGCGCGCCCCGGCGCATTGCTGCTCGACGGCGGGGACAGCTGGCAGGGCTCGGCCACCGCCCTCTGGACCAAGGGCCAGGACATGGTCGAGGCCTGCAAGCTGCTCGGCGTGGACGCGATGACCGGGCACTGGGAGTTCACGCTGGGCGCGCAGCGCGTCGAGGAGATCGTGCGCAAGGATTTCAAGGGCACCGTCGATTTCATCGCGCAGAATCTGCGGACGGCGGATTTCGGGGACCCGGTGTTCCCCTCGTACGTGACCAGGGAGGTGAACGGCGTGCCGGTCGCCGTCGTCGGGCAGGCCTTTCCCTATACGCCGATCGCCAATCCGCGCTACTTCGTGCCGGAATGGAGCTTCGGCATCCAGGAGGAAAACCTGCAGAAGACGGTCGACGAGGCAAGAGGGAAGGGCGCGCAGGTCGTGGTGCTGCTTTCGCACAACGGCATGGACGTCGATCTCAAGCTCGCGGGCCGCGTGCGCGGCATCGACGCGATACTCGGCGGCCATACTCACGACGGGGTGCCCGCGCCGGTGGTCGTGGCGAATGCCGGAGGCCGGACGCTCGTGACCAACGCGGGCTCGAACGGAAAGTTTCTCGCGGTGCTCGACTTGCAGGTGAAGGACAGGCGGGTGGCCGATTACCGCTATCGCCTGCTGCCGGTGTTCTCCAACCTGCTGCCGGCCGATGCCGAGATGGGGAGGCTGATCGAGAGAATCCGCGCGCCGTACGAGGCGAAGCTCGGCGAGAAGCTCGCGGTGACCGAAGGCCTGCTCTACCGCCGCGGCAATTTCAACGGCACGCTCGATCAGATGATCCTCGACGCGCTGATGGAAGTGAAGGGCGCGGAGATCGCCTTTTCACCCGGTTTCCGCTGGGGTACGAGCATTCTTCCCGGCCAGGCGATCACGTTCGAGCACGTCATGGGCCAGACGGCGATCACCTATCCCGACACGACGCTCGGCGAGCTGACGGGTGAAACGATCAAGACCATCCTCGAAGACGTATGCGACAATCTCTTCAATCCCGATCCCTATTACCAGCAGGGCGGGGACATGGTCCGTGTGGGCGGGATGACCTATGCGTGCGACGTCAAAGCCCGCATGGGCGCGCGGATCAGCGACATGCGCCTGAACGGCAAGCCCGTCGAAGCCGGCAGGAAATACAAGGTCGCCGGCTGGGCGCCGGTGTCGGAGGAAGCGCGCGGCGCGGGCGGCGCGCCGATCTGGGAGATCTTGTCGCAGTACCTGCGCGCGAAAAAGAGCCTGCCACCGCCGAAGCTCAATCTGCCGCGGCTGGCGGGCGTCGAAGGAAACCCGGGGTTGGCCTGATCGCAGCTGAAGAACGGGAAGTGGCCGTCACGCCGCACGTCATCGTGAATCCGAACGCCGAGCTTGACCGCTGGAATGCCCGTTTTTCCGCCGAGGGCTTCGTCTTCGGCGCGGAGCCGAATGCGTTTCTCGCCTCGCAAAGCGCGCGGCTCGCGCCCGGCATGAGCGCGCTGTGCGTCGCCGACGGCGAAGGCCGCAACAGCGTATGGCTGGCGAGACAGGGGCTGGCGGTCACGGCATTCGACTTCTCTCCCGTCGGGCTCGCGAAGGCGAAGAAGCTGGCGGAGCGCTCCGGCGTGAAGGTGGACACCCGCCAGGCCGACGTCAACGACTGGGACTGGGATGCGGCGCGCTACGATGCCGTCGCCGCGATCTTCGTGCAGTTCACGCCGCCCGCGCAGCGGACGCGGATGTTCGAGGGGATGGTGCGCGCGCTGAAGCCGGGCGGCGTCCTCATCCTGGAGGGATACCGGCCCGAGCAGCTACGGTATGGAACCGGCGGACCGAAGCAGGTGGAAAACCTTTACACCGAGGCGTTGCTGCGCGACAGCTTCGCTTCCCTTGAGATCCTGCATCTCGCTTCGTACGACGATGCGGTCGACGAAGGCGCAGGGCACAAGGGCATGTCCGCATTGATCGACCTCGTCGCGCGCAAGCCGAAACAGAGCGAACCGGCATGAACCCCGTTCGCTTCTTCGGGGCGCCACCGACGGATTGATCCAGGTCACAGGCCGATATCGCCGGAACGGCCTGCAGGACGGAGCGGCGGCGCGGCATCGTTGCGCGCTTCGCCGCGCATGGCGCTGAATTCAGGCGCGGCGGAGATTTCAACGTTGAGGCGCGCGCGATGACGCCGGAACAATACGACGCCTGGTATTACACGGCCCGCGGCCGGTGGATCGGCGAAACCGAGTTCCGGCTGATATCGGCGCTGCTCGAGCCCGAGCCCGGCGCACGCATTCTCGACGTCGGCTGCGGTACCGGCTACTTCGCGCGGCGTTTCGTCGGCGAGGGCCGCGAAGTCACCGGGCTGGACCCCGATCCGGCGATGCTCGCCTACGCGCGCGACCATCGCGCAGGTACGGAAGACTATATCCTGGGAGACGGCCGCAGACTTCCATTTTCCGACGGCGAATTCGATTACTGCATTTCGATCACGGCGCTCTGCTTCATTCCCGAAGAGCGCCTGGCTCTCGGGGAAATGGCGCGCGTGAGCAGACGCGGCCTTGCGCTCGGGCTGCTCAACCGGTGGAGCCTGCTGTATTTGCAGAAGGGCCGGCATGGCGGGCGCGGCGCCTATCATGGCGCGCGGTGGCATACGCTTGCACAAGCGCGGGCGCTTCTCGAGACGCTACCGATGACCACCCGTCGCCTGCGTACCGCAATCCATCTGCCCTCCGGTGGCACGTTCGCGCGCAGCGTCGAGGCCGTGACGCCGCATTGGGTGCCCTTCGGCGGCTTCATCGCCGCGGTCGCTCGGGACAAGCTTCGCGGCCGCGCCGCGCCCGAAGGGCCGGACCCGATCAGGCGCTGAGCTAGAGTTGGGCGTTCAGGGTTCGGTGGCGAGCGGTACCTTGCAGGCCGTTCGTTCATTTCAGCCGGTAGGCGGCGTGGCAGGCGACGCAGGATTGCGTGACCTTGTTGAGTGCGGCCAGCGGGCGGCTGAGATCGCGATCGATCGAAGCCTCCTGCGCGACCAACGCGAATCGGCTTGCGCTGCGGTGCATGGCGGTGCCCGCGTCCTGCATGCCCTTCGGCATGTAGGGCGCCACTTCATGCGCGCCATGGAGGCCCAGCGAGGACATGCCAAGACGTTTTTCGGCAACATCGGCCGCGCGATCGAATTCGTGCTTGGCGAGATAGTCCTGTATTTCGGAGAGAGTCAACAGGTGATCCCGCATGTTGGCGAGGGTATGATCCTTCAGCGGCGCCGGAAACCACACCGCGAGGCGCATATCCGGACCCGCGGAGTGTAGGGTCTCCGACGCTCCCTGGGTGGCTGTATCGTGGATGTGGTCGTGCGACTGCTGCTGAGCGAACACCAGCGTGGCAGCCGTGAGTGTGAGCCCCGCGATCACAAAAAGCGGCGTCCGGATCGATTGTGGAATTTTTTTCATGTCCAGGTCCAGTCAGTTCGCCGGGAGCAGGCGCGCCCCCGGCAGGTCCGATGATCCCCCATCAATGCGCGGCCGAGTCTGCGCCCCGCCCGGAATTCGGGCCGTGCGGCATCCCCGTCATGTTCGCCCTGGCGCTGCGCATCATTGCGGCCATCCCGTCCCGGGCGAGCTCGCTCACCTCGACGGCGTGCGCCTGAAGCGCGGCCACCACCGCCGGGTCGCCGGAGGTCTGCGTCACGACGGAGCCCTTCGCAGTCGTCTCGACTTTGGTCTCGATCTTGTCCTTGTTCGCGAAAAGCACGGGAAGCGTCGGGCTGAACAGATTGAATACGCGCCCCTCGCCGAGCCGCTGCGTCATGCTTGCGACGTGAGCCTGGATGGCTTGCGCCACCTGCGGGTCATCGGATTCGGTAACGGTCCTGATCCCGTTGGCCAGGTTGGCGACCGTGCGCTTGATCTTGTCGTGATTGAAGATCATGGCGTGAACCAGGCGCATATCGTCGCCGAACGCCGCGTCGGCGTGCTGCATGCGTCCGGCCATCGGGCCGCCCATCGGACCGCGGAAATCGCCCGCAGCCCCGGGTCCCATGCCGTGCATCATTCCCGGTCCCATTCCCCCGGGATGGGCGAAGACGGCGGCGACCGCCAGGCCGAACCCTGCCGTCGCGATCACCGCCATTGCGATCTTGCTTGAGCGCTTCATTGCCTGCCTCCTGACGATTTTGATGGATAAGCGAAGGGGCGGATCTCACCGCCCCTTTCCGCGCTCAGCGAGGCTGCGCGTTTGCGCCCGGTGCCTGCGGCGCCGGGGCAGCGTTCGGCCCGAAGCCTGCGTGCGGTCCGCGGTGCTCGTGCAAAGCGATGCCCTTCTCCTTGGCGCGCTTCTGCATCTCTGCGCGCGTCGTCTCGGCGAGTTTCTGCCGTTCGTCGGGCGTCTTGGCGTTGCGCATTTTTTCCTGGAGCGCGGTCCGCTCTTCCGGGGTCATCAGTTGTTGACCCGCCTGCGGTCCCGTACCGGCCCCCATCGCGCCGTGGCCCATGCCGCCACTCATTCCGTGCTGCATCCCTCCCATGGCTCCCGGCCCCATGCCACCACCCATGCCGCCCGGGTGGGCGTAGGCTGTGGCGACGGCGAAGCCGAGCCCCAGCGATGCGAGGATTCCGACTGCAATCTTGTGCGAGCGTTTCATGACCTGTGTCCTTTCGTGGATAAAGAGTTCTTACGAGGCCATTAAACCAGCCGCTTGTAACTCGGTGATGTCACGGTGCCGCCGTTTCTTGTCGCAGCTTGGCGATTCCGGGGGTTGTTACACTGCGTTACGATTTTCCGGCGCGACAATCGCCGACTCGGGTATAACTCCGCGATGACCAGGCAGGATCACATTCTGATCGTGGATGACGACGCAGAGATACGCGACTTGCTGCGCGAGTATCTCCAGAAGCACGGCTATCGCGTCGCCACCGCGGCCAACGGCAGAGAGTTGCGCTCGGCCATGAGCACCGCGCGCCCGGATCTCCTCGTTCTGGATCTGATGCTTCCCGGGGAGGACGGGCTCGAGCTGTGCCGCGACCTGCGGACGGATTCCAACGTGCCGATCATCATGCTGACGGCGCGCGGAGACGAGACCGACCGGATCGTCGGCCTCGAGATGGGGGCGGACGACTACTTGCCCAAGCCGTTCAGCCCGCGCGAGCTGCTCGCGCGCATCAAGAGCGTGTTGAGACGCGCGCGAGCCTTGCCTGAGAATCTCAAGCAAGAAGAGGTCTCGTCGTACCGCTTCGCCGGCTGGACGCTCGATGTCGTGACGCGCAACCTGACCTCGCCCGACGACGTCGTGATCGCCCTCAGCGGCACGGAGTTCAGGCTGCTCAGGATCTTCCTCGATCACCCGAATCGCGTCTTGACGCGCGACCAGCTGATCGACCTCATGCTCTCGCGCGATGCGAACCCGTTCGACCGCGCCATCGACGTGCAGGTGAGCCGCCTGCGCCATCGCCTGGGCGAAGACGCAAAGGAACCCGCCATCATCAAGACGGTGCGCGGCCAGGGCTATGTATTCGCGGCCGAGGTCGCGGCGGCAGGGCGATGACGCTGCTGCCCCGCTCCCTGTTCAGCCGGCTGGTGCTGGTGCTGCTCGCCGGGCTGATCGTCGCGCAGCTGGTGAGCTTCGCGATTCACATGCACGAGCGCGGCCAATTGCTGCTGGAGGCGAGCGGCATGCAATCGGCCCAGCGGATCGCGGACATGGTCCGGCTGCTGGAGCCGCTCGGTCCGGCAGAGCGCAGACGGATGGCGAGCGTATTGAGTGCGCCGCCGATGGCGATCCGTCTGGATCAGGGCCCGCTCGCGCCGATCGCGCAGGAGCGGAACAGGACGGCGCGGGCGGCGCTCTTCGGCGCGTTTCTGCGCCGCTCGCTCGGCGACGCCTGGCCGCTCGAGGTGGCGATCGCGGACAGCCGCCCGTTCACGCCCGGGGCGATGCGCGGTCCGCCCGGTCGCCATATGGGAGGCGATCCAAGCGGCGGATGGATGCCGTTCCACCCGGCCATGCAGTACTTGTCCCAGCCCGCGCTGTCCTTCGTGGCGCAAGTGCGCCTGCACGACGGCACGCTCGCCACTTTCGATTCGAGGCAGCCCGCGGAAACCGAAGACTGGCCTTACCGCTTGCTCGCGAGCCTGGCGGTGCTGCTGGCCGCGGTGATCGGCGTTTCCCTGATCGCAGTCCGCTGGGCGACGCGCCCGCTCAATGCGCTTGCCGATGCGGCCGAGGAGCTCGGGAAAAACATCCACCGTTCTCCCTTGGCGGAATCGGGGCCGCTCGAGGTGGCGCGCGCCGCGCGTGCGTTCAACACCATGCAGGCGCGTCTCATCCGTTACCTGCGGGACCGCACCCGCGTTCTCGCCGCCATGTCGCACGATCTCAAGACGCCGATCACGCGCCTGCGGCTGCGCGCGGAGCTGCTCGACGATCCTTCGCTGCGGGCCAAGTTCACCGGCGACCTCGTCGAGCTGGAATCGATGGTCGGCGCGACGCTGGATTTCATGCGCGGTCTGGAAACCGACGAGGCGGCTAAGCCGATCGACGTGAACGCGCTGCTCGAGAGCCTGCAAGCGGATCTTGCGGAAACCGGCGGCCGGGTAACAATCGAGAGCAGGTCGCTCAAACCGTATCCGGGGAAGCCTCGAGCCTTGAAGCGATGTCTGGCGAACCTTCTCGACAATGCGATCAAGCACGGAAAATCGGCCCGGGTCGTCGTCGACGACAACGACGAACGCCTGGAGATCCGCATCCGCGACGAAGGCCCAGGGATTCCGGAGCCGGAGCTCGAGCGGGTGTTCGACCCCTATTACCGGGTGGAAAGATCGCGCAACCGGGAAACGGGCGGCGCCGGACTCGGATTGACGATCGCGCGCAGCATCGCGGAAACGCACGGCGGCCGGCTGAGCCTTCACAACCGTCCCGAGGGCGGCCTGGAAGCGCGATTGACCCTGCCCCGGCCGGGAGCGGATTCTTTCGCGCCTGGCGGTCCCGCGCTTGACGGCGCGGCGCGCATTACCTGAACGCCGCATCGAAGTACTCGAGGAATTCCTCAAGCCGTTCGGCGGGCAGTTGGTCGATCCCCGCAGCCTCGCTTCGTCCGCCCCCAGTAGGGAACTGCCGGCAGAAGGCCTCGGCGCTCGAGCCGGCGCTCGCCGGGACGCGCACGCTGACCATGTAGCCGCCTTTCGTTCTCGGCGCGAGCACCGCGTGCGCGCGGCGCGGATCGATCCCGGCGAGATGGTTCGCGAATACTCCGAGCACGCGCCGGCTCGAGGGACGGTCCGGAAGCAGAGTCGCGCTGGCGCGCTCTCCGGACCACCGCGGCGGCGTTTCCATCGCGGCCTCAAGGTCGGCGTGCCTCGCGGCCTGCAAACGGGTGAAGATTTTTTCCTTGGCGAGGAACTCGAGCGGATCCTCGTATTTCGCCAGCCGCGCATAGAGCTGCGCGGGACGAATGAGCAGATCGGACTCGCTCTCTCCGTATGCGTTGTAGTTGAGGCTCCGCCCGAGCTCGCGCAGTTTCTCCAACTCGGCGGCGCCGAGGGCGAGCGAGGCGCCGAGCCCGAGCGCCACGTCGTCCAGATTGTCGCCAAAGGCCCCGACCACGGCCCAGACGCGGAAACGCCCCTTCAGATACCGGTCCACGAGCACGCTGGTGCAGATTCTCCTCGAGGTGTCGAGCACCGCCTCGAGGCCGGCGTGGGCCGGCACCTCGCCCGCAAAATGATGGTCGAAATATCGGACGCGCACCCCGCGCTCGAGGAGCCCGAGGAGGGCTGCCCGGTTGCGCTCGAGCGACACATCGAGAACGGTGACGCTGTCGCCGGGTCCGGCGTCGACGCGCTCGAGGAGCGCAATATCCCGTTTCGGGCCGGTGACGAGCTGCGAGTCCGCCGGCTCGGCAAGGCGAAGCTGGCGCAGGGAGCAGAGCCCGTCCGCGTCGCCGTTGAACACGTCGATGCTACGCATGAAGGGCTTCGGTTCCCGTGAGCCGGGCTGTGATCTCCCCGATCGCTTCGTGCATGCGGGCCTCGTCCCAATCCGAATCGATCAATGCCGCATGCGCGAGTTCCTCGGCGCCCAGCGCTTCCTGCGTCGCGAGCTGATTTTCGAGCACCGCGACGCCCGCTTCGGATGCGTCGCTCATCGCCGCCTCGCGCCGCGCGACGCGGCTGCGCAGCGTGCGTTCGGACGCCCCGCACGAGACGATCAGGAACGGCAGTTTCAATTCCCGCGCGAGCGCGCTGAAAGCCTGGCGCTCGGTGCTCCACAGGAACGCCGCATCGACGATGGCGACGCGGCCCGACTCGGTGATGTCCCTGACGACCTGCTTCAGCCTGTCGTAAGTGAGCCGCGTCGCCGCCGGCGCATAGATTCCCGCGTAAGGCTCGGCGTGGGTGCGCGCCCCGGGCTCAAGGCCGTGCAGGCGCTTGCGCTCGACGTCGGAACGCACGCGGACGGCGCCGATGCGCTCGAGCATCGCCTGCGCGACGGTCGTCTTGCCCGAGCCCGCGAACCCGTGCATGAGGACGAGCGCGGGACGCCCGGGAACCGAAAGCGACTCGGCAAGACCGAGGTAGTCCCGGTATTGCCGGTCGGCGGCGCCATGAGCGGTCTCATCGACCCTGGGTTGGTGCGCGCGGATGCGGGCGATCTTCGCGCGCACCATGGCGCGATAAACGAGGTAATAGCGCAGCACGCGCACCCCGGCATAGTCGCCGGTGATCTCGAGATAGGCGTTCAGGAAACGCCAAGCGTATGCCTCCAGCCGATGCTCGAGCAGATCCATGACCAGGAACGCGACTTCGTTCATCACGTCGATCCAGCGCAGCTCGGCATTGAACTCGATGCAATCGAAAAGCAGCGGCCGCTCCTCGAAGAACACCATGTTTCCCAGGTGCAGGTCGCCGTGGCATTCGCGCACGAAACCTCCGCGCTTGCGCGCGGCGAAAACCTTCTGCAGCCGCGAGCTCTCGGCCGCAGTCCAGGCGCGAAGCCGCCCGAGCCGCGCCGCGTCGCCCGGATCCGCGTCGAGCTTTTCGAGCTGCTCGAAGTTTGCGAGGGCCGGCGCCGCCACGTGCGCAGGCGTCCCGAACGCGCTTTCTTCCGGCGCCGCCGGAATGATGGAGTGGAAAGCCGCGATCGCCGCCGCGATTGCGTCGATCCGGCCGGCGTTCAGCCCGCCGCTTCTCGCCAGGCTGTCGGCGAGTGCTGCTTGGGGAAAGCGCCGCATCTTGAGCGCGTACTCGATCGCCTCGCCCGTTCCGTCCACTCGCAGGCCGGCGCCGCCGGCCGTGATGGGAACGACGCCGAGGTAGACCTCGGGGGCCGTGCGCCGGTTGAGCCGCAACTCCTCCTTGCAATAGAAACGGCGTGCCTCGAGCGTGCTGAAGTCCAGGAAGCCGAGATCGACGGGCTTCTTCACCTTGTAGGCGTATTCGCCCGCAAGGAATACCCATGAGATATGCGTTTCGATCAGCTCGACCGGCTCGGCCGGATGCGGATAGCAGGCCGGGTCGCGCAGGGCCGCGATCAATTCCGCCGGGCTCATTCTCGGATTGCGCGCCTCGCCTCCGCCGCGATTCGCGGGCAACCCCGGATCGCCTTGAGCATTCGGCTCCATCCGGCTAGGCTAGCGCGGGCTTGCCTTCGGGGATTGACGCAAGTCAAACGGCCGCCCCCCTTGGCGTTCAGACTGGCAAACATTGACATGGATTCTAACCGGCGCAGCCTCACCACCTCGACCGAGTTTCCGGCTTCGGCGCCCTTGCACGGCTTGTCCGCCGCCGAAGCCGGCCGACGTCGTGCGGAAGAAGGCCCCAACAGCCTTCCCGCGGCAAAGCGCCCCGGCCTGACGGACCTCGTGCTCGAGGTGTTGCGCGAGCCGATGTTCGTTCTGCTGTGCGCCGCCTCCGGCGTCTACCTGCTGATCGGAGATGTCACCGAAGCGCTGATTCTCGCGGCTTCGATCGTCGTCGTCATCGCCATTACCGTCGTTCAGAGGATGAAGACCGAGCGTGCGCTCGAGGCGTTGCGCGACCTGGCGAGCCCGCGCGCCCTGGTGATCCGCGACGGCGGCCAGCAGCGCATCGCGGGGGTGGATGTGGTGCGCGGCGACGTGCTGATCCTCTCGGAAGGCGATCGCGTGGCGGCCGATGCACGGCTGCTCGCGGCGAACGACTTGATGGTGGACGAGTCCTTGTTGACGGGCGAATCGCTTCCCGCACAAAAGCGCCTGCCGGGGGAAAGCATTCCGGTACGGGATGGCCAAGTGTTTTCCGGCACGCTGGTCGTAAGGGGCCATGGATACGCCGAAGTCACGGCCACCGGCGCGCGCAGCGAGCTCGGCCGGATCGGCCGGGCGCTCGACGAGATCGTGCCCGAGAGAACCACGCTCGAGCGCGAGACGGCGAGGATCGTCAAGCTCATCGCCGCGTTTGCCGTGGGACTCAGCGCGCTGGTCGCCTTGCTTCACGTCGCGCTGCGCGACGGCTGGGTCGAGAGCGTTCTCGCGGGGCTGACGCTCGCGATGGCGATTCTTCCCGAGGAATTTCCGGTCGTGCTGACGGTGTTCCTTGCGCTCGGGGCCTGGCGCATCGCGCGCCGCGGCGTGCTGACCCGGCGCATGCCGGCGATCGAGATGCTCGGTGCCGCCACCGTCTTGTGCGTGGACAAGACCGGCACGCTTACGGAGAACCGCATGGCGGTGAAAGAGGTTCTTGCCGACGGCGATTGGGTCGATCTCGCCTCCGATGCGCCGCTTTCGCGCAGCGCCCGCGAGGTGCTCTCCCATGCCGCGCTCGCGAGCGAGCTCGCGCCTTTCGATCCGATGGAGAACGCGGTTCTCGCGGCCGTCTTGCGCCACTCGCCCGAAGCCGGGCAATGGCGGGGCGCGTGGCGGCTCGACCGCGATTATTCGCTGAGCGAGGCGTTCCTCGCGGTGTGCCACGCGTGGCGCAATACCGAAGGGCACGCGGTGGTCGCCCTCAAGGGCGCGCCCGAAACGGTCGTCGCCGCCTGCAGAATCGACGGCGCACGCGGTGAGGTGCTGCTCGCGCAGGCCCGCCGCGCCGGCGAGCGCGGAATGCGGGTCCTGGGCGTGGCCTCCGCGGGATGGAGCGGGCGGGCTTGGCCCGAGGACCCTCGCGATTTCGCGTTTCGCTGGCTCGGCTTCGTCGCGCTCGCCGATCCGCTGCGGCCCTCGGTGCCGGCCGCCATCGCGGAATGCCGGCGCGCGGGAGTCCGGGTGATCATGATCACCGGGGATCACGGAGGAACGGCGCTCGCCATCGCGCGCGAAGCGGGCATCCGCACCGAAGGCGGCGTGCTCACCGGAGCGGAGCTTGAAGCGCTTCGCGACGCCGAGCTCGAGCAGGCGGTGCGCCGCGTCGACGTCTTCGCGCGCGTGCTGCCGGAGCAGAAACTGCGCCTGGTCGCGGCGCTGAAGGCTGCGGGGGAGATCGTCGCCATGACCGGCGACGGCGTCAACGACGCTCCGGCCCTGCGCGCGGCGCACATCGGGGTGGCGATGGGAAGCCGCGGCACCGACGTGGCGCGGGAAGCCGCCTCGCTCGTTCTGTTGCGCGACGAATTCGGCGCGATCGTCGACACCGTGCGGCTCGGGCGGCGCATCTACGACAATGTGCGCAACGCGATGTGCTACCTGCTCGCCGTGCACGTGCCGATCGCAGGCATGGCTTTCGTGCCGCTTGCGATGGGCGGGCCGATCATGCTCTATCCCGTGCACATCGTGTTTCTGGAATTCGTGATCGATCCCGCGTGCTCGGTGGTATTCGAGGCGGAAGCGGGGGAGCGCGAAGCGATGCGGCGCCCGCCGCGCGATCCGCATGAGCCCCTTTTCAGCGGCGCGATGCTCGCCGCGAGTCTCGCGCTCGGCGCGACGGCCTTGCTCGGTGTCGTGCTTCTCTATGCCTGGGCGCTGTCCGCCGGGAAGAGCGGCGAGGAAGTGCGCACCCTCGGCTTTGCGGCGATCGTGTTCGGAAACCTCGCCCTGATCTTCGCCAATCGCTCCCGCACTCGGCCGATCCTCGCGACTCTTGCCCGCCCCAATCGCATGCTGTGGTGGATGACGGTCGGCACCCTCGCCGCGCTCGCCCTGGCCCTCTATGTCCCGCCGGCGGCCGCGGTGTTCCGTTTCGCGCCGCTCGGCGCAGGCGACCTCGGGCTTGCCCTTGCCGTCGGAATCGCGGGCATACTCTGGAGCGAAGGCTGGAAGCTGTACGCCGCAACGCGCCGCAGGGTGATTTCATGAAGGCCGATGTTGTAAAGGACATCTCGAATCGCCACTACCTCACGCCGCTCTTCGAACCGGCATCGGTCGCGATCATCGGCGCAAGCGAGAAAAGCGGCAAAGTCGGCGCAACGCTGATCTCCAACATGCTGGGAGCGGGCTTCAAAGGTCCGCTGTTCGCGGTCAATCCGAAATACGCGAGCGTGCGCGGCGTGCCGTGCTACGCATCCGTGGCGCAGCTGCCGCAGCCGGTCGATCTCGCGGTGATCGCGACTCCGGCGCAGACCGTGCCCGAGGTCATCGATCGGTGCGGCCGGGCCGGAGTGCGCGCCGCAGTGGTGATCACCGCCGGTTTTTCGGAAACGGGTCCGGAAGGCCGGGCGCTCGAGCGCGCGGTCCTCGACAACGCCCGCCGCCACCGCCTGCGCCTCGTCGGTCCCAACTGCCTTGGAATCATGCGGCCGGAGATCGGACTGAATGCCACTTTCGCGCGCGGCACGGCGCTCGACGGATCGCTCGGGTTGGTTTCGCAGTCCGGGGCGGTGTGCGCCGCCATGCTCGACTGGGCGGCGCCCAACAAGGTCGGTTTCTCGAGCGTCGTGTCCCTGGGCGGGTCGACCGATATCGACTTCGGCGAGATCATCGACTACCTCGCGAACGATCCGAAGACCGAGCACATCCTTCTCTACATCGAGGGAATACGCGACGCGCGACGCTTCCTCTCCAGCCTGCGTACTGCGGCGCGCGTGAAGCCGGTCATCGTCATGAAAGTCGGCCGGCATCCGGCAGGATCGCGCGCGGCCGTTTCTCACACCGGCGCCATCGTCGGGACCGACGACGTGTTCGATGCCGCGGTCAAGCGCGCGGGCGTCGTACGGGTGAGCAGCATCGGGCAACTCGTCGCTGCGGCGCAGGCGCTGGCCTCGCGCGTGCGGCCGCGAGGGGGGCGCCTCGCGGTGATCACCAACGGCGGCGGTCCGGGCGTCATGGCGGCCGACCGCGCCGCCGATTTCGGTCTTGCGCTCGCCGAGTTGTCGGCCGCCACAGTGGAGGCGCTTCGCCGCGTGCTTCCCGCCAACTGGTCGCAGAGCAACCCGGTCGATCTCATCGGCGACGCCGGAGCCGAGCGCTATCGCGCCGCAGTCGCCGCCTGCCTCGCCGACGAGGGCGTCGACGGCGTGTTGACGATACTCACGCCGCAGGCGATGACCGACGCCGAAGGGACCGCGCGCGTGGTCGCGGAAACGGCGCGCGGCGCAGAGAAACCGCTCATCGCCTGCTGGATGGGCGAGGCGAGCGTCGTCACCGGACGAAGGATCCTGCAGGAGGCGCGCATCCCCGTGTTCCGCACGCCCGATCCGGCCGTGGAGATGTTCGCGCATCTCGCCGCCTTTTACCGCAACCAGCGCCTGCTGCTGCAGACGCCCGGACCGCTCGCGCACCAGGCGGCGCCCGACCGCCGCGGCGCGGTGTTCGTGATCGAGACCGTGCTCGCCCAGGGCCGCAAGCTCCTGAGCGAAACCGAATCGAAGGCCGTGCTCGCCGCGTTCCGCATCCCGATCGCCCGGACCGTCCTTGCGCACTCCGCGAACGAGGCCATGCTCATGGCACAGGAGTTCGGTTTTCCCGTCGCGATGAAAATCGATTCCCCGGATATCACGCACAAGAGCGATGTGGGCGGTGTCCGGCTGAACGTGGCAAACGCCGAAGCGGCGCTCGCCGTCTATGAGGAGATGCTGACCGCGGTCCGCAAGCGCTCCCCTGCCGCGCGACTCACCGGTGTGACGGTCGAACCCATGATTGCCAGGCCGCACGGCAGGGAGCTGATGATCGGCGTGACGCGCGATTCGGTTTTCGGGCCGGCGATCAGCTTCGGCGCCGGCGGCACCGCGGTCGAAATCCAGCGCGATCGAGCGGTGGCGCTCCCGCCGCTGAATGCCTTTCTCGCCGGCGACATGATCCAGGGAACGCGGGTCGCCAGGCTCCTCGGAGCCTTCCGCGACAAACCCGCGATCGACATGCGGGCGCTGGAAGCGGTGCTGCTGCGCGTGTCGGAAATGGTGTGCGAGCTGCCCTGGATCGACGAGCTCGACATCAATCCGCTCATCGTCGACGAAAGCGGGGCCGTGGCCGTTGACGCCCGCATCGTCGTGCGGGATTTGCCGCCGATGCGCAACCGCTACGCGCACATGGCGATCCATCCTTATCCTGCCGATCTGACGAGCGTCCTGCATCTTGCAGACGGCGCCTCGGTCACGCTGCGTGCGATCCGGCCCGAGGACGCGGACATGGAGCAGGAGTTCGTCCGGGATCTGTCGCAAAACAGCCGCTATTTCCGTTTCATGAACACGGTGCGCGAGCTCACCCCGGCGATGCTGATCCGCTTCACGCAGATCGACTACGACCGGGAAATGGCCTTCGTCGCCGTGCGCGAGGAAGGCGGCCGGGAAATCGAGATCGGGGTCGCGCGGTACGTCACCAATCCGGATGCCCGGACCTGCGAATTCGCTCTCGTGGTGGCGGACGCGTGGCAGGGCAAGGGCGTCGGGCGGCGCATGCTCGAGCGGCTGATCGAGGTCGCGCGCTGGCGCGGACTGCGCACCATGGTGGGCCACATCCTCGCGGGGAACCAGGCGATGCTCGGCTTGTGCATGAAACTCGGATTCCGGATTTCGGATCATCCGGAAGACGCGACGATGAAGCGCGCGGTGCTGGATTTGACCGCGCCTCCCGGCGTTGCGTAGAGCGCGGGGGAGGAACCGCGCCGGACGCATTGTCGGATTGATCTAGGTCAATCGAAGCTGCATGGTTCCCGGTAGTATTCGTTCAAGCATTTTGCGGCTGCACGAGGTGCCGCCGCATGGACTTCACGGACGATGGCCTTCACCACCGATCAGATTCTGCGATATCGTCGCTGGCTGTGGCGTTCTGTGCTCGCGCTCGGCATCCTGGGAGCGCTGGGCTTCGCCTCCCGTAACTTGATCCTGGGAATGCCGGTCGAGGCCTTCGAGGCGGTGCGCGGCGACTTGATCCAGACCGTCGTCGCGAGCGGCCGCATCATCACGCCGCAGCGCGTCTCCGTCGGAGCGGTGATCACCGAGCGGGTGGCGCGCATTCCCGTAAACGAGGGCCAGAGCGTGCGCCGCGGAGACGTCCTGATCCAGCTCGACGACCGCGACGAGCGCGCGGCGCTCGAACAGGCCCGGGCGAGCGTTGCGCAGGCCGAGGCCAAAGTGCGCCAATTGCGCGAAGTGGCCCTGCCCGCAGCCGAGCAGGCTCTCGTTCAGGCGCAGGCCAACGCGCTGCAGGCGCGCCAGGCCCATGAGCGCGCGCTGTCCTTGCGCGAAAAGGGATTCATGGGCCAGTCGCAGCTCGACGACGCGAAGCGCAATCTCGACGTGTCCGACAGCCAGCTTCGCGCCGCGCGCCTGCAAGTGCAGACCAACGCTCCTTCCGGCAGCGACTATGCGCTCGCGCAGACCGCGCTCGAGCAGGCGCAGGCCAACCTGCGCGCGGCACAGGTGAAGCTCGAGCAAACGGTGATCCGGGCACCCGTCGACGGCGTCCTCATCGCGCGCAGCATCGAGGCGGGGAATGTCGCCCAGGCAGGCAAGGAGTTGATGGCGCTCGCCCCCGCCGGCGAAACCCAGATCGTGGTGCAGATCGACGAGCGCCAGTTGTCCCGGCTCGTGCTCGGGCAGAAGGCGATCGGCTCCGCCGATGCATTCCCAAGAGAACGGTTTGCGGCGGAGCTCGTCTACATCAATCCGGGGGTCGACCCGCTGCGCGGCTCGGTGGAAGTCAAGCTCAGGGTGCCGAATCCGCCGATGTATCTGCGCCAGGACATGACCGTCTCGGTGGACATCGAAGTCGCCCGCCGAGCCGAAACGGTCATCGTTCCGACGGAAACCGTGCATGAGGTCAACGCGCAGCCCTGGGTTCTCGCAATCCGCGGATTCCGCGCGGTGCGTCAGCCGGTGAAGCTCGGTTTGCGCGGCGACAACCGCATCGAAATACTCGAGGGTGTCGAGCCCGGAGACGATCTGATTCCGGCAACCAACGCGGTGATCAAGGCGGGACAGCGGGTACGCGCGGTCGCGCCGGCGAACGGGCCCAAGTGAACCGCCTCACACCCTTCGAATGGATCGCCGCGATGCGCTTCATGCGCGAGGGGTTGGTGCAGACGCTGCTCATCGTCGTCGGCGTAGGCTTGGGCGTCGCAGTCATCGTCTTCATGTCGGCGGCGCTCTCCGGAATGCAGGCGAACATCATTCGGCGGACCTTGAATTACATGGCGCCGATCGTGGTCATACCGCCCGAACAGGTCGCGCGGCAGCTGCGTGAAGGTGGAGGCAAGACAGCCGCGCTGGTGCAACCGAGATCGCAGCAATTGCGTTCCATCGACCAATGGCAAAAAGTGCGCGCTCAGATCGAGCGGCTTCCGGAGGTCATTGCCGTCACGCCCGTCATAACCGGTCCCGGGTTCGCTCTGAGAGGCGACGCCAACAAGGCGGTCAACATCACCGGAATCGAGCCCGAGACCTACCTCAAGGTGATCGCGCTTGGAGACAAGATCATCGCCGGAAAATTGACCGTCGCCAGCTCCGACATCATCATAGGCACCGAGCTCGCGAAGGACCTGGGCGCGGACATCGGCGACAAGCTGCGTCTCACCACGGCCTCGGGCGCGTCGGAGACGCTGAACGTCACCGGCATCTTCGATTTCGGCAACAAGAGAGTGAATGAAGGCAGCGTCTACATCAGCCTGCACGTGGCGCAGAACCTCCTCGACCTGATCGGCGGCGTATCGAGCATCGAGGTGAAGGTGCGCGATCCGTTCGAGGCCGAAACCATCGCGCAGGCGATCCAGGACGAAACCGGGCAGGAAGCCGACAGCTGGATCAAGACCAACGCCCAGTTCTTTACCGCAATGGCGGCCCAGACTCTCACCAACAGGCTGATCCGGTTCTTCGTCGGGCTCACGGCCGCGCTCGGCATCGCCAGCGTGCTCGTCGTCTCCGTCGTTCAGAAATCGAAGGAGATCGGAATCCTGCGCGCCATGGGGACCTCCCGCGGCCAAGTGCTGCGGCTGTTCCTCCTGCAGGGAGCGGTCATGGGGCTGATCGGGTCCTTGCTCGGTTCGGCCTTGTCCTTCGTCTTCCTGGCCCTGTTTCGCAGCATCGCGAGAAACCCGGACGGGACGCTGATGTTCATCATCGAGATCGATCCTCCGCTGCTGGTGATGACCGCCGTCGGCGCGACGCTCGTGGGCATTCTCGCCGCGGCGCTCCCGGCGCGGCTGGCGGCGCGGCTCGATCCCGCGGTGGCGATTCGTGGTGGCTGAGATCAGCGCTGCCGAAACGCTTCGCCTGGAGGGCGTGCGCAAATCCTACGGGGTCGGCACGCCCGTGGAGACCGAAGTCCTGCATGGGGTCGACATCCGTCTCGAGACGGGCGAGTTCGCGGCGCTGATCGGTCCCTCGGGGGGCGGCAAGAGCACGCTGTTGAACGTCATCGGGCTGCTCGATCAGCCCACGCGCGGAAAGGTGTGGATCCAGGGAATCGAAACGGACAAGCTGGGCGACGCCGAGCGCACGCGCCTGCGCGGCCTATCCATCGGCTTCGTGTTCCAGTATCACTATCTGCTGCCGGCATTCACGGCGCTCGAAAACGTGATGATGCCCCTGCTCGCCGCGCGCGGGCGTCCGGACGGCGCGATGCGCGAGCGGGCCGCGGCGCTGCTGGACGAGGTGGGGCTCACCCCCTGGAAGGATCAGAAGACGAACGACATCTCCGGCGGCCAGCAGCAGCGGGTCGCGGTCGCCCGCTCCCTCGCCATGAAGCCGGCGCTCGTGCTCGCCGACGAGCCCACGGGAAACCTCGACACCAATTCGGCCGACGGGGTATTCGACGTGCTGCGCGCCGTCAACGAAGCGAGCGGCACGACCTTCCTCATCGTCACGCACGACCCGCGCCTCGCGCAGCGCTGCGACCGCATCATCGAGCTGGTCGACGGGCGCATCGTATCGGATCGTGCGAACATGAACGTCGTCCGGCGCAGCGGGGCGGCGTTTTCGGAAAGCGCGGGCGCGCGACCGCCTTCGTGAGGCTTGCCACGCACGTTGTCGCAACTTGAATTCGCTCGGAGGATTTCCCATGGCCAAGAGCCCGAAGCAAAGCTCGCAGGAGATCGATTTCGCCGCCGTCGAGAAGCTGATCCAGTCGCTGGAGCGCGACCTCGCCAAAGTTCGCGGCGGCTCCCGCGACGTGCAGCTTCTGAAGGACGAGGTCGAGACCCTCAAGAATGTTCTCGGCTCCCCGATACGCCGGCACCATTGGGTGAGGGAAGGCCTGCACGGAATGCGCAAGGCCATCGAGGACGGCATGGAAACGGTCATCGCCGACGGGTTGAAGGCGGGTCAATACCTCGCCGAGATCGGGAGAATCCTCGGCATGTGACCGCGAGCCGCGGGCGCGCGGCGCGGATCAAAGACGGTTTCGGCGGCCGCTCAATGCGACATCAGTACCGGCACGGTCATCGAGTCGAGGATCGTGCGCGTGACGCCACCGAGCACGAGCTCGCGCAGGCGCGAGTGGCCGTAGGCCCCCATCACGATCAGGTCCGCGTCCATGTCGGCGGCTCGCGACAGAATCTGCTCGCCGACGACTTCGCCTTTGCAGCCTTGCTGGGTGACCGTCACGTTGACCCCGTGGCGGGCGATGAAGAGACCGAAATCGGCTCCGGGAATCTCGCCGTGCCGCGAGGGTCGTTCCTTCGGGTCGAAGACGATCACCTTGACCAGATCCGCCCCGGCGAGGAGCGGAAGGGCGTCGCTCACCGCGCGCGCCGCTTCGCGCGCTCCGTTCCAGGCGACGAGGACGCGCTTGCCGATCCCGGCAAAGCGACCGGCGTAGGGAATGAGCAGCACCGGCCTGCCTGCGGACAGAACCACCTCTTCGACATATTCGGGCGCGAGCCCCGCATCCTCTTCGGCCCCGCGCTCCCGCTGGCCGATTATCACGAGGTCCGAATAGCGCGCGCTGAGACGCACGACCTCGAGCGCATCCTGTCCGGAGGTCCTCCATTCGGCCTTGACCCCGGTGTTCCTCGTCGTCGCGGCGCGAAAAACCGCTTCCGCATCGCGCGCGGCCTCGGCCCGGAAGCGGTGCTGCATCTCGATGATCTGCGCGCCGGCGTCGGCGCGCGCGGAGGACGGAACGTAGAAAGCGCTCAGGGCGAACAGACCGACGAGGTGCGCGTCGAATCGTCCGGCCAAACCGAACGCCAGCTCCAGCCGCTGCGCGCTTCGCGCACCCCGGTCGAGGTGCACGAGAATGGTCTTATAGCCCATGCTCTCTCCCTTGATCCCGAAAAACAAGGCTCAACGGGTCACCGGAGCGCGTCCTCCACCGGCCGCCGCGGCCTCGGGCGCGGCCTGTCCGGACTAGTGGCTCATGCAGCGTTTCAGGCCCGCGACGTCGCGAATGCAGATGTGCCTCTGATGGACGCTGATGAGGCCGTCTTCCTGGAACTTGGAAAATGCACGGCTCACGGTCTCCAGCTTCAGCCCGAGATAGCTGCCGATTTCCTCGCGCGTCATGCGCAGGTTGAATTCGGAGGGCGAGTAGCCGCGCGCAGTGAATCGCTGCGACAGGTTGAGGAGGAAGGTGGCGAGCCGCTCCTCCGCGCGCATGGTTCCCAGAAGAAGCATGACGCTGTGCTCCTGCGCGATTTCGCGGCTCATTACCTTGTGAAACTGGCGTTGCAGCCCGTGCATGTCGTGGCCGAGGTTCACCAGCCTGGAATAGGGGATCACGCACACTTCGCTGTCTTCCAGTGCAACGGCGCTGCTGCTGTGCTTTTCCGGTCCGATTCCGTCCATTCCCATGATCTCGCCGGCCATGTGAAAGCCGGTGACCTGCTCGCGCCCGTCCTCGAGGTTCTGCATCGTCTTGAAAAATCCGGTGCGCACGGCGTAGAGCGAGTTGAATTCGTCCCCGGCCCGATAGAGACTCTCGCCGCGTCCCAGGCGCCGGCGCGTGTAGACCAGCTCCTCCACCCGGTCCATGTCCTGCCCGCTGAGACCGCAAGGCAGGCACACCTCGCGCAGGTTGCAGCTCGAACATTTGGTGGGAACCTTGGCGACGTTCGGCGGCGTGACGCTGCGCGGCGCAATCGCGTCTCTCGGGGTGGATTTGAAGGCGGCTAAGGTGGCTGCGGTTCCCATGGCGTTCTCCCTCTGGTCCAGTTTCGGGGTACCCGGCGTAGACGACACGCCAAGGCCGGCGACGATTTCCTTAACTCGGGCGAATTCGGTGGTCTTGTCGAGGAAGTGGCTCGCGCCCGCTTCCATGCAAATGCGGCGATATTGCGGAGTGGCGTTGTTGGTCAGGACGACGAAAACGACCTCCGGCGCCCGCGGATGCACTTCGCGGAGCACGTCGATGCCGCTGCCGCCCACGAGCTGTATGTCGAGCAATACCGATTCCGGCCGCATGCGCAGAATTCCCTCGACGGCGGCTTGAACCGAGTCCGCCTCGCCGACGACCGATACGCCCTCGATAGCATTGAGCAATCCCGTGAGGCGCTCGCGAATCGGAGCCGAGTCCTCGACGACAAAGACGTTGGTGCAGGTTTCTGACAGCGCGTTTTCCATGCCGTGAGTATGGGAGCGGGCGTCGCCCCGAACCATCGGCGGCGCCTGAATTTGCCCGTCGGCGGTTTCTGAAAAGCGCCGTAGGAGAAGCTGCCCGGAACTGTAGGACGAGTCCTACAAGGGCGGAGGTCCGGCGGATTTTGCGGCCGATGAGGCGAGATAAGGACCGGGTGCCGTTCATCACAACCTCCTTGAGACCCGATTATCTCCATCAGCCCAAGATGCTCTGTGCGCTGGCGCACATAAGGAGAAGTTTTCATCTCATCCCGGCCCCTGCCAGCCGGGCGACGAGATTCCGACATTACGGCCCGCCGCTGGAAGATGGATCAACGACGGACGATGAGGCCGATCACGTCGGCTGCGCCGGGAATGCTTCTAAAGGGAGAGAGACGCTCAGGCGGGGCCCGAGTCGGAATCGTCGATCAGGCCGTGCTGGATGGCGTAGCGGATGAGCTCCGTGGGGTTGCTCATGTTCATCTTCTGCATGGTGCGCGCCTTGTGCGTGCTCACCGTGTTGACCGACAGATTCAATTGCTCAGCGACTTCGGAGACGGTCTTCCCGGCCACGAGCAGCCTGAACACCTGGAACTCGCGGTCCGAGAGCAAGCGGTGCGGCGGTCCGTCGGCCTGCGGCATCGCGCCGAGGGCGAGCTGTTCGGCGACCGCGTCGGTGATGAACGCGCCGCCGGCCGCGACCTTGCGGATCGCCGAGACGAGCTGCGCCGCGGCGCTTTCCTTGGTGAGGTAGCCGGAGGCGCCCGCCCTGATCGCCCGCACCGCATATTGGGGTTCCTGGTGCATGCTGAGCACCATGATGCGCAGCTTGGGTTTCTCGGCGCGCACCTGCTTGATGAGCTCGATGCCGCTCTTGCCGGGCATGGACATATCGAGCAGCAATACGTCGAAGTCCTGCTCGCGCACGCGTTGCAGCACTTCATGGCCGTTCTGCGCCTCTCCGACGACCGTCAGATCGGACGCCGCCGAGAGCACCTGCTTCAGCCCTTCGCGCACGATGGTGTGATCGTCGGCGATGACGATCCGGATCATGATTGCGATGCCTTCCCCTCGACCGGAATGCGCACTTCGACGATCGTGCCCCGGCCGGGCTCGCTCTCGATTCTGACTTCGCCGCCGAGCAGATAGGCGCGCTCGCGCAGGCCCATCAGTCCGTAGGAGTGGGGCTTGCGCGGCTCTTCCGTGGAAAACCCGCGGCCGTTGTCGCGCACCGTGAGGCTGACTGCCCCGTTGCTCCGATCGAGCGTGACTTCGACAAGCGACGCCTGAGCATGCCGGCCGGCGTTGGTGAGCGATTCCTGGAGGATGCGGAACACCGCGCTGGCGTGCGGGTCCCCGAGCTGCAGATCGGGCGCGCCGATCGCGAGCTGGCAGTGGATCCCGGTGCGCTCGATGAAGCTCTGCACCAGCCATTCGGCCGCGGGCACGAGTCCCAGATCGTCGAGCATCAGCGGCCGCAGATCGGCCGCGATGCGCCGGGTCGCCGCCACCGTGCCGTCCAGCATGGATTGCATCGCGGCGAGCTTATCGGAGAGAGCCTTCTGCCCGGAGGGCAATTGATCGCTACACCATGCGACGTCCATCTTCAGCGCGGTGAGCGCTTGGGCAAGCTCGTCGTGCAGTTCCCGGGCGATGCGGCTTTTCTCCTGCTCCCTTGCGGAGTGGGCAACCGAGGCGAGCTCGCGCAGCTCCTCTTTGGAGCGGCGCAGCGCCTGTTCCGCGCGCACGCGTTCGGTGACGTCGCGCAGGATCACGGTGTAGAACTTCCTTCCGCTTTCTTCGATTTGCGAGATCGAGGCGTCGATCGGGAATTCTTCGCCGTTGCTCCTCAAGCCCATCACGATGCGCTGCCCGCCCATGCGGCGCGACAAGGTGCGGGTCTCGCCGAAGCGCCTGATGTGGTGTTCGTGCTCGGTGCGGAAGCGCTCGGGGATGAACCGGGCGAGCGTCGCGCCGATCGCCTGTTCGCGCGGGCAGCCGAACAGCGCCTCGGCCGCGGCGTTGAAAAGCACGATGTGCTGGCTTTCGTCGACGGTGATGAGCGCGTCCATCGCCGACTCGACGATGCCCGTCAGGCGCTCC
>Ga0137463_1000167_pt1 | contig 25422 bp, 16 predicted proteins | sample EasRivERMGT800_2_FD_102333 | JGI IMG/M metagenome (GOLD analysis project Ga0137463, IMG submission 102333) | Soil microbial communities from meander-bound floodplain in the East River, Colorado, USA - East River MetaG ERMGT800_2 | ecosystem: Environmental > Terrestrial > Soil > Floodplain ...
CTGCCACATCGAGGCCGATTCCGGATCGGTGACTCTTTTCCGGTAATCGAGTCCGTTCTTGCTCTCGGCGATCTGTTCGACCCAATCGGTGAAGCCCCCCATAAACTCTCGATAGTTGTGCGTGTAGCAGGCCGAGAAATTGAAACCGCCATCGGGCGAAATCGCACCCACAGGGCAGGCTGCCACGCACAGCTTGCACTCCAGGCACGGGTTGTAGTCGATCTGCTGATCGTAATCGCTCGCTTCAGCTTCGATGAGCACCGTTCCCAGCAGGATGAAGTTGCCGAACTTCGGGTGAATAACGTTGCGATGAATGCCCATCATCCCCAGTCCTGCCGCCACGGCCACTGGCTTGTGCGAGACGACCCAGACCTTCCGTCCCGGAAAGCGGTCCATTTCCATCGGGAAACCCATCGCCGGATTGACCGCGCGAATCCCTTTGCGTTCGAGTGCGGCGACGATTTTACGGGCAACTTCATTGACCTCATCGCCCGTGTGATGAAACTCGAGGTTGGCAACCGACCTGGCCGGGCTGCGAATTGGTTCGCGGTTCATGCGACAGACAAAGCTGACGAGCGTCCTCGTCGGAGGAAAGAAGCGCAGGATGTCCTCCCGCTGGTCATCGAGGGCCGGGCGGCCAATTTCGACCAGCCCCACGTCGTCGGCGCCGCTTTCGAGGCAGAGCTGGCGAAGCCAGGCGGCATCGACCGGCGGCTCTGGCACGAGGGAGGCGGCGTGCTGGCTGCGAGATTCCTGGAACTTGCGCACGGTCGGGTGATCGGTCAATTTCATGATCGCCTCATGTATTTGTATATGCAACTAAGTGACGAAAAAAACGGAACGAATCAGCCTCTGGTCGTGGGACGATGCAACTTCTGCGCGGCCTTTTCGAGGACTTTGACCCCGGCGTCCCCCAGCAGTTCCCGGGCCTGACGCTGCCCTTCATTCCAGGCCGGGACGGCCTTCTCGATCAGCTTTCGCCCCTGCGGTGTCAGGCGGAACGGCTGGGCACGGGCATCTTCGTCGGGCACGACTTCGAGCCAGCCGTGCGCGAGCATCCGCTCGAGGTTGCGGCTCAGCGTGGACGTATCGAGCTGCAGGATCTCGCAAACCCGGGCGGGCCGGGCGAGGCCTAGCTTGGCGGCGACGATGAGGATGTTCAACTGGCTCGCTTTCAGTCCCAGAGGACGCAAGGCATCGTCGTAGAAGTTCGTCACGACCCGATTTAATAGCCGCACGCGGACGGCGATACAGTTTGCGGCGATCGTGTCGATGGTCGTGCGTGAGTCGTTCATGATTTCATAGAATCCCGTGCTGACTATCGTTGTATATACAACAATCTGGTTTGTCAAGTGCATTTCACTCGGGACTCGCTCATTCGTTGATGACCGGGGTGACGGTCAGTGCGGCGGCACCTCGACTTCGACGCCGTACCTGGGTGCCACAGCCAGAAATCTGTCGATCTCGGCTTTCGTCGGGAGTGGGGTGGTTTTTGTGCCGGCCGGGAACGGCTGCCCGATTTCGAAGAACATCTGTTCCAGGCCCGCCGGGGCGACCGAGATCAGCATTTTTGCCGGGCGATCCGACGCATTGGTAAATGAGTGCGGCGTTCCAACCGGCATGTTGGCGAACATTCCTGCCGTCGCCACGAGCTGTTCGTCGCCAATTTTGAAAGTGATCTCCCCTTCGAGGATATAAAAGCCCTCTTCCTCCCGGCTGTGGACGTGCGGCGGCGGCCCGCCCCCCGGAGGAACGATAGCTTCCCACAAGGCATACTTGCCGTCGGTCTCTGCGCCGACAGCCAGAAATCGGTACACGTCGCCGGCGACGGCCAGCGTCCGGCCTTCGGTTGTTTTGCTCACGATTGGGAGGCGGGTCATCGCAGTTCCTTTACTTCTGAAACAACAGCGGCGCGAACTCCGACAGATAAATCCGCCAGTTGATCCACGTGTGTCCTCCCGACGTTTCGTTGTACACCACGTTGAAGTTGTGCTTTTTGAGCAGCTCCACCGTACGCCGCGAGGATTCGACCAGGAAGTCATCTTTCCCGGTGGCAAACCAGGCCAGCTTGAGTCCCGGCTTCAAGTCGTCCCGATCAAGAAACTCTTTCTGTCGCTCTTCCCACGGTGGGCCTGCGTCTCTGCCGTCACCGCCTCCCCGGCCCGGGGTTCGAAACACCCCCGAACTGTAGACGCCGAACCAGGCAAACTTGTCGAGGTTGGGAATCGCGATGTTGAGCGTCTGACTCCCCCCCATCGACAAGCCGGCAATCGCGCGGTCCTGACGTTCGTTCGAGACGCGGAAGGTCTTTTCGACGAAGGGCATGATGTCCCCCACGAAGTCTTGGACGAACTCATCGACGGGAGGCCGCTCGGGTGTTCCTTCGCCGCCGCCCCTCCGACCTCCTCCCGTCGCCCGCGTGTGACCGGCCGGCATCACGACCACCATCGGGCGCGCCTTCCCGGCTGCGATCAGGTTGTCGAGGATGAAACCGGCCCGGCCGATCGACGTCCACGATTCGTCACTGTCTCCCGACCCGTGCAGCAAGTAGAAGACCGGATATTTCTCGCTCCCCATTCCATATCCGGGAGGCGTATAAACGTGCAGCCGGCGGACCTTTCCGAGTGACTTTGAGTGATACGTCACCGCGGCGACGGCGCCGTGCGGGACGTCGGTCGTATCCGAAAACTCCGATCCGGGGACGTAGATGATGCTCGAGACGCTGTTATTTGACTCGCTAATCGCCGGGTTCCGCGGATCGACTACTGTCACGCCATCGACGTTGAAGGTGTACCGATACGCCCCCGGATCGAGGGGGCCGACCGCCACTTCCCAGACCCCTTCCTCCCCCTTCTTCAACTCGGGCCCCGGACCGCTACCGGGAATGTCGCCGCGGTTGAGCCGCACCGTCTCTGCTTTGGGAGCCAGGATCCGAAACGTGACCATGCGCTCCGCCGAGATTTCAGGTGAAACGACCCGCGGAGGTTCCGCACCCCGATTGCCTTCCTGGGCCGGAAGATCGAACGGGGAGACAGCCAGCCATGCCGCAATCGCCAGGACGGAAATACTCGAACGGTGCGCGCTCATGAGATTACTCCTGACGATCGAAGTTGCAGAAAAGTCCTGTTCGAATGGCGCTGGCTGATCGGCCAGATTCGTCACTTCTTTCGGGACTCGAGCCATTTGTGATATTGCGGCGATTCTACGAATTCAGCAAATGGGGCGACTTGTTCCAGATCTTTCCACTGATATCCGAATTTGTCGGTCAGCAGATTCAGCAGCGAAGCCGTCGCATAAAAGTCTTTGGCGGCCAGGACCACATCGAGGCTGACGACGTACGGATCGCGGAGGTCGGGTTCCAGTTTGATCGCTTCGTCCAGAACTTTCCGGGCTTCGACCAGATCTTTCTTCGCCAGGAGGATATTTGCCCGGCGGGCCAGCAAAGCGGCATCCGGGCCGATGGAACCGATCACGCGATCGAGACATTTGAGGGCTTCGGCCGGCTGTTGGCGATGAAGGTACGCGTCGACCATCACGAACGCGACCGCACCATCCTCCGGGAAGAATTTTTGCATATCGTCAATGCATTGGAGTTGTTCATCGGTTGAAATTGCCTGGGCGGCCTTGAAACGGAGTATCAGCATGGTTTTGTCGCTTCTGAGCGACGCGGGAAACTTGTAGTAGAAATTCAGGGCGTCGGCATTCTTGCCAGCCTGAACGAACTCGGCAAATTGCCGCATCCGTTCGGCGCTCGACAATAGATCGGTAGTCGCCTCGTCACTCCTGGCGGCGCTCGATTTCAGTGCAGCCTTCGCTATCGGCAGCCACGAGCGGTGCAGGGTCTCCGAAACCTTTTCTGCCGTCAGCAGAATGAACAGGTCGGCGGCAACGACTTGCTTGGACGAATTCCGTTTGAGGTAAAACCGATGGTAATTGAGCGATTGATGATCCGGCGTGAGCAGGCGGAACGTTACGACGGTCTCGTTCGCGCTCACGTCGGCGCGCAAAACTTTGTATTCGCCACCCTTTTTTACGATCTCGCAGATCTGGCCCGCCAGCCCGCCGCCCGACGTCTTAAGCCCCTGTTGCACTCCCGATTTGAATCCGTCGCGAGCTTTTTGCAATTCCGGAAGATTCGGAACCATCGTTGCCGCTGACACGATTGAGTCCCAATCGAGCATTCGATTGAAAGTATTGAAGTCCCCCTGCGCGACCGCCTTGGACAATTCGTTCGCGAATTGCTGCGACTCCTCGGTGGTAATCTGCTTGGCAGCGTCGGCAGCGAGAACCGGCGGGTCTTCGCCACCGCGGGCTGTCGGGAGACAGCCGGTCGCGGCGATCAGGCCCGCGATCAATCCCACAAACAGCGTGCGACAAATCCGAGCGGAAGAATCACCAGTCGGAAAAGAACTCATAGAGCCTCGTGGCGTCAATTGATTCGAATGGCTGTCCGGGCGATGCGCGGGTCAGGATACACCGAATCTCCCGATCCACGCCACTGTGGACGGCACAGCGCTGTCGTGGCTGCGCGGTCGCGTCAGCCGAGCAGGAAGCGGAATTCCGCGGGGAGAAGCGGCGTCGCGCCCGACTGAGAGCAGACCCAGGCGGCCACACGATTGGCCAGATCGCTGATGGCCGCCAGTGGGCGCTGTTGCAACAGCCCCAGCGTCAGTACGGCAGTGAACGCATCACCGGCCCCGACGGTGTCTTTCACGGTCGTGGGCACTCCGGGATGATCGTTCATCTCCCCCGTGCGACGGATGAGCAGGGACCCCCGGTTGCCGCGCGTCAGTGCCACCAGATCGAGCGAGAATCGCTCGCACAGGCTGGCCATGATCTCCCGATCCGAACCTGCCAGGCCCGCGAGCCGGGCCACAATCGGCAATTCGTCGTCGTTGAGTTTGAGAACGTTCGCCAGTTCCAGCGATTCACGGATCACAGAGTCGCTGTAGAACGGCGGTCGCAGGTTAATATCGAACACGCGCAGCGCCTGGGATGATGTGGCGCCGACAAACCGCTGTATCGTTCCCCGCGACGCGGCGCTGCGCTGCGCCAATGTTCCAAAGCAAACAGCCTGAGCCTGGCCGGCAAGGTTATCGAGCGATTCCGACCAGCGCAGGTCATCCCAGGCGATCTCGGGTTGAAATTCGAACGACGCCTTGCCCGCCCCGTCGAGAGTCACCTGAACTGTTCCCGTACCCCGCTCGGCATGCATCGTGACCGCCGTAACGTCGATCGATCGCCCGCTCAATTCGCTGAGTGCGGCCCGCCCCAGGTCGTCAGCGCCAACTGCCGACACAATCGCGACGTTCGCCCCGAGTCCCGCGGCATGGCAGGCAAAATTCGCCGGCGCTCCGCCGAACCGGGGACCATCGGGAAACAGGTCCCACAGGATTTCTCCCACAGCGACGATGGCCGGATTGCCAGCCATAACCTTCCTCTCTCAGAGCGATGGAAATCGATGCGATCCGAAGCAGCCCGACCTGTCGGCCACGTATCGTGATGCCAATGTGGGCAAATTGCAACGTCAGCGTTGCTGGAGCTGAGCGGCTCCCGGTCATTCACTCGGGCCGCGATTTCCCGGCGACTGGTGCAGGTTCCGCGTCAACGGCGGCGCCGTCCGCGAGGTCTGCCGGCGGTTTGACGATCACCTGATCATCGACAGAGAGACCGGAAACGATTTCGGTGCGGGGGCCGTCGTCCTGCCCCACTTCGACCGGGGTCAGCCGGGCTTTGCCGTCGCGCACCACGAATACCGAATCTTTCCTGGTCTTGGAGCTTTCCACCAGGCTCGATGAGGGTACGGTGAGTCCATTCTTTCCCGCGTCGACGAGAATCGTCACGCGGCCGAACATTCCGTCGCGCAATCGATTCGACGAATTCGGTACGTCGATCTCGGTCCGCATCGTGCGCGTGGTCCGATCTTCCGAATTGGCGATCCGCGAGACCTTCGCCTGGAGTTTCGTGCCTCCCAGAGCCGCCAGTTCGATGATCGCCGGATCACCGACCTCGGTGTAGGGGACGTCCCGTTCGGGGACCTGCACGATGACTCGCATCAGATCAGTCCGGGCGACGGTCAGCAGCGGCTGGTTTCCCCCCTGATCGGCCGCACGGATGAAATCGCCGACGTGGAAGTTCCGTCTGGTCACGACGCCGTCATACGGTGAGACGATTTTCGTGTAGTCGACAAAGACCTGCGCCTTGGCGACGTTGGCGGTCGCCACCTGAACTTTGGCTTTGGCGTCCACGACGTCGGCCTCGGCCTGCGCAATGCGGGCGTCGGCGGCGGCAGCCTGAGACCGGCTGGTCAGGATTGCGGCCCGGGCGGCCCGCTCGGCGGCCCGAGCCGCTTCGAGCTGTTCGTGCTTTTCATCGACCAGCCGTTCGTCGACGGAATTCAGCTTGAACAGTTGCTTGACCCTGTTGTACTGGATGTCGCGAAACGCGAGATACGAAGTTTCCTTGTCGAGGTCGGCCTCGGCCTGGGCGATTGCCGCGGTTGCGGCGTCGAACTCGGCCCGCGCCGTCTTCACCCGGGCTTGCATCTGCAACACCTGGGCATCGGCCTGAGCCAGTGCCGCCCGATCGCGATTGAGTTCCTGCTCAAGCTCGGGCATGTCGATGATCGCCAGCACCTGGCCGCGCTTGACCGTGGCCCCGATGTCGACATCCTGCTGCTTGACGTAACCCGACACCTTGGCGTAGAGATCGGCAAAGTCGAACGATTCCATCGTTCCCGGTTGCGTCGTACTGCGGGGGATGCCTCCGGTCTGTGGCCGGGTGACAGTCACCCGGGGGCGCGAACGTTCGGGTTCCTGCGCCGGAGCTGCAATCGCGGTATGCACTGTGGATGGCAGCTCACCCGCACCGCGAAAACCGGTCCGCGGTAACAACGCCACCACTGCCAGAATGGCCGCCAATCCGAGGAGCCAGAATCGCTTCTGTAACAACGACCGTGTCATCGTGCGAACTCCGCGATCAACATACGCCGCCTCGTGCGGAACAAGAAACCGCAGAGTACAAGAAGCGCTCAGCCCCGACCCGTAACCAACTCTAGCTCCCGGCGCGCTGGACAGTCAACGGCATATGCGATACCGCAAGTTTCGGCTTACAGAATTGTAACCGGCGGTACCCTCATAACCTGCGTGACACGCAATGGGCGCGAAAGGCGGAGAAAGATTGTTGCCGGGCTGGAAAGCGCCTTGCCCCGGCGCGGCAGGAAAGCAGCACGGCCCTTTGCGAACTTAATGGAACCCGGCGTGAATGATCCCGGCTATTCGCCGGGTCCACCGGGCGCCGGCAGCTTTGCCGCCTGACGCGGGTCTGGCAGGGCGGCATGCGGCGTCTGGCCGATGGCAACGAACAGCTCGAACTGCGCCAGGTCGTACTCGCCGATCGCTTCCACCAGGGCCCGCCCGGCTTCTGCCAGCAGGTTCACACTGTTGAGCGCTTCGATGGGGAGCCCTTCACCGCCTCGCGTGCGGGCGATTTCTTCGCGCGCTCCGGCGCGAGCTGCCTCGAGCCTCCCCCGGGCGACGACCACCTGTTGGCGTCGCGATTCCGAGCGGGCATATGCATCTCCCACTTCCCGGGCAATGCGATTGGCCACGATGCCGCGTGCCGCCGTCGCCTGGTCGCGCTCGGCCCGACGCTGCTTCTGCAACGCCGCATTTCCCCACCCCAGGTTCTGCATCGACCAGACTGCCATGACGTCGAAGTCGGTGCGGGTCCCGAGCGTCTGAAAGAACGACGGCACGCCCAGGTCCTGGCGGTTGCTGCCACCGCCAAACGCGCCGCCGCTGAATCCGACCGAGACCACCGGCAGCAGAGGGCGGACGTTTTCCTGCTGCACGCGATACTCAGTGGCTGCCAGTTCGGCGCTGCGCGCCGCCACTTCAGGCCGCGCTCCCTGCGCCAGTTGCACCAGGGACGGCAAGTCATATCCCTGATCGATCAGTTGCACCATCTCGATCGCGCCCGCTTGCGTCTTGAGTCGAATCGACGGATCGAGGTGCAGCACGCGTGACAGTTCGGCGGCCGCCACGGCGACAGCTTCCTGCGAGCGCTGCTCGGTCGAATGCAGGAGCAAAGCATCGGTACAGGCGCGGTTGAAATCGCCGCTGCGTCCCTGGCCCGTCCGGGCAAAGGCCGCCGTCGCCAGCACGATCTGCCGCATCTGGGCCTCACCCTGGTGAATGGCGTCGAGGGTCGACTCGGCCATCGCCAGTTCGAGATAACGCTGGACGACGGCCAGCAATGTGGCATTGCCGATGGCGATCGATTCGCACGACCGCGCCGAAACAATCTGCCCGGCTGCCAGCGGTGCGTAGACGGCGTCCCCGAGGTGGCTGAAAATGCGCACGCCGGGGATCGCCACTGTTTCGGCAGCGACCGTCCGGGCCCCGGCGCCGAAGTAGATCGACTGGGAATTGACGTCTCGAATCTGACCGAACGACGCCTGCAGGTTTCCCTGGTGCAGGTGATAGTTCGAGCCGGCATTCAATGTCGGCAGCAACAGCCCCCGCGCGCCGGTCTGCAGCGCGACTGCCTCGGCGATCGCCTGCCGACCGAGGGCGATCGTCGGGTTCTCGGCTTCCGCCAGCCGCAGCGCCGTCGGCAAGTCAATGATCCGTTCCTCGGACGACGCAGGAACGACCTCGCTGAACGCCAGCGCCGCCAGCACCTCGTCGAGTTCGATCGAGGGAAGCGATTCGTGACCGGACGGGACCGAAGTTTTTCGGTTGGGTAGTGCGAGGTCGTCATCATCATCGATCACTGCGGCCGGTCGCGGGCCAAAGTGTGCCACTCCCAGAACGGGTCGAATCGGCGCCCGGTCAGGCCGCCCGGTTCGGTTTCCGGAGCGAGGGACGACGGGGCGATCAGCGCCGGAACAGACCAACGCCAGCAGCGTACTGCACAGCAGCACGCAGGAGAGGAGTCGGGCGATGATGATCGGCGAGAATGGCATCTGGTGATTGACTGAATCGCAGCGAGGAGCAGGTCGTAAGTCATCCCGTCCTGACCTGGGTCCTGTCATTGATCGGGGGGCGGATCCGGGCTGTCCTGATCGTCCGGCACCACCGGCCGCATCAGGAGCTCTGCCGGAGGCTTCCCGAGGGCGACATACAATTGAAACTGGGCCTGGTTGTAATCAAGGATGGCGTTCAGGTATTCAATTCGCGATCTGCCCAGGAGGCGGAGCGAGTCGACCGCTTCCAGCGGGAGTCCTTCCTGTCCCTGGATCCGATGCATGTCTTCCGCGAAGCCGCGGAGGCCGGTTTGAACGGCCAGTTCGCAGGATCGAATTTGTGCGAAGCGGGCGTGAGTGCGGGCGTGGGCGCCGGCGACTTCCGACCGGATGCGATCGAGCGTCACGAGCAGTTCGAAGTCGGCACTCGAGAGCCGGCTGCGCGCCGCATCGATCTGCGACTTGTTTCCGACCCCCAGGTTCTGGAGTGTCCAGTACGCCATCGCGTCGAGATCTTCCCGGTCGTCGAACCGTCCGAAGCGGGGATCGCCGCGTCCGAACGGAATCGATGTGATGGGTTGGGCGGCCAGGTTGCTTCCGCCGGCGAGACCGCCGGCGCTGAATCCGATCAATACGGTTGGCGAGAAAGGAAGCGTTTGCGCTCCTTTCAGGCTCAGCAGGGATTTGGCGACGGCCACGCGCCGCTCGTTGAGCTCGGGACGGTGCAAGAGGGCGATTGCCAGCAGCTCCGGGAGCGGAATTGGATCGGGAACGAGCGAACGGGGCAGCACCTGATTGTCCACCGCGTGCAGGCACAGCGAGGGGTCGAGGTGCAGCAGCCGGCAGAGCGCGGCCGAGGCACTGACCACGCCCCCTTCCGCCCGCACGACCTCGGCCTCGCGGCGCGTCTGTTCGGTGGAGGCGCGGTCGGCGTCGGCCTTCCGCCCGGCCCCGGTCTCCAGGTAGGCCGCGGTGATCCGCGCCAGTTCGCGGGCGTCGCCGCGCGTCACGATGGCAACGCTGCGCGTCCCTTCGGCACGAACCAGATTGATGTAGGCCAAAGCGACGCCGAGCAGCACATCCTGTCGGGAGGCCTGGCTCGCGAATCCGGCCCGGTCGATCTCCTGGCAGGCCGTGAGACTGTTGTAGATCGCGTCCGAGATGTTCAGGTTCCACATCACGCCGGGAATATTGACCGTCCCGGCGGCGATGGCGTTGGCCCCGGCGCCGACGAACACGTCTTCCCGTCGAACCGACAGAATGTTGCCGTTCGATTGCTGCAAGACCCCCCAATGCGCGTCGGTGCTGGCGCCGAGGTTGATGGTCGGCAAAAACTGCGCCGCCGCAAGCTGGCTCAAGGCGACCGCCTCGACGACCCGGCTCTCGGCCACCAGGATTTCCGGATTCTGGACTCCGGCCAGTTGCAGCGCGCTGCGCAGGTCGATTGGCGTGACATTTTCATCGAGCAGGAATTTCAGCGGATCGAGCTCACCCTCGGTGTCGACGGCAGGGAGCTTTGGTGCCGCGGCGGGAGCATCGTCGGCCTCGGTGTACTGCGCTTTGACGATCTTTCGAGAGGTCGGCTTTTGAACGTTTGCCGGGGCCGCCGGAGTTCTTCCCGCAGGTTGCCGGAGAACCGGTTCGCGAGCTGCCGTCGCCGGTTCGTTCTCGCGAATCCGGACCCGGCCGGGTGCTTCGTCGCGCGCCGCCAGCGGGGCAGGCTGGATCGCCGTGACGATCAGCCAGATTACGCTCGCTGCAGTGAGACTTTTCAAACGCACGGCAAATTCCGGAAACGGCGCATTCGCAGAAATGGAGAACGGGAGAGTGAGTCACTTCGATCCCGCAGGGGATCGCGACAGTCTGTCGAGATTCTCGGGGACGGGGCGGGCCAGCGTGTCGGCGGGGGGCTTGCCCAGTGCAACGTACAGGTCAAACTGGGCCTGGTTGTACTCGATGATCGCATCGAGATAATCGCGGCGTGAGTCGGACAGGCGCCGCAGGCTGTCGAGGACTTCGATCGGCCGACCTTCCCGCCCCTTCACGCGAATCATGTCTTCAGAGAAGGCTTCAGCCCCCGACACGACGCCGCGGCTGCGCGTCTCGATTTCAGCGAAGCGGGCATGGGTCCGCACAAAGCTGTCGGCGACTTCGTAGCGGACGCGGTCGAGAGTCGCCAGTTGCTCGAAATCTGCATTTCGCGCACGGGCGCGGGCCGCGTCGATCAGCGCCTTGTTTCCCAGCCCCATGTTCCTGAGCGACCAGTACAATACGAGATCGATATCAAGTCGATCGTCGAAGTTTCCAAACCGGGGTTGATTGGGAGGCAGGCCGACGACGGGTGGCGTGGAACTGGCGACCAGATTGCTCCCGCCGCCGAACACGCCCCCGCTGAAACCGGCGATCATCTGCGGCGAGAAGGGGAGCATTTTCGCCGAGTCGAGTTCGAGGAGCGCTCCGCGGATCGCCGCCTGGCGGGATTTGAGTTCCGGCCGATCGAGCAGGGCGATCGTCAGCAGTTGCGGCAGCGGGACCTGGTTGGGGACGATCGGCTGCGGTACGAGCTGCGACTCCACAGGGCGTAATTGTACAGTGCTGTCGAGATTGAGAAGTTCGCTCAAGCGCCTGGAGGCCTGGCCGATGCGCGCGTCGGATTCGACGACAGCCGCCTCGCGGCGCGCCAGTTCGGTCGCGGCGCGCTCGGCATCGGCCTGGCGCCCGTCGCCGGTGAGAGCATAGTTCTTCGTGAGTCGCGCCACTTCGCGCGCGTCATTGCGGGTCAGGAGGGCCACGCTCCGCAGGGCGCGGGCCCGCAGCAGATCGGTGTAGGCCGAGGCCACCTTGAGCAGGACTTCGTTTTCCGCGGCCTGACTGGCAAACCGCGCCGCCTCGGCGCGCTGCCGGTTCACGTAGTAGTTGTAGATGCTCTCAGACACGTTCAGGTTATACTGCAATCCGGGGATCGAAACGGACCCCGCCGCGACGGCGTTGGCCCCGGCGCCGGCGTAGAGTGCGCTGCGCGAGACATTGAGGATCTTGCCGCTCGATTGCTGCAAGAGGCCGGTGTGCGAGTCAAAGTTCGTTCCGAGGTTGAGGTTCGGCAGAATCTGGGCCGCCGCCAGTTGCTGGAGAGCGACGACCGCTTCGACGCGCTGGCGGGCCACCACCAGTTCGAGGTTTTCGATCCCCGCCAGCCTCAGAGCCGACGCGAGATCGATTGGCGTCGTACGCAGATTCGAAAGGTCGGAATTTAAGGAATCCGAATTGTCGGGCGGATCTGCCTCGCCGGGAAGTGCGATGTCATCGTCCGCCGCGGCGGCCTGACGAATTGGGCGCGGCTTGGGAACCGTGGGCTTTCCCAGTCGAATGCGCGCGGGGGGATCCTGTCGGGCCTCCACGACTTGGCGCCGCGGCATCGCAGGTGTCTGGCCAAGTGCGCGCAGCATTCCGGCCGACCCCAGACCTAGGGTCAGGGCCGCCACCAAAGGCCATCGGACGCCTCTGCCGGTGCAGTCGGCGAATCGCATCGGCTTCTTCCCCCGCAATGACTCTCCCGGCACCGAAGAGCTGATCCATTCAATACAATCAGAAGATCCATCAAACTCGCACTCCTGTAGTATCGGACGGTCCGGACAGTGCTAACATTACAAATGGTTGCGGCGAGGATTTCGTACCGGTGCGGTCGATCTGGCCTTGCCACAAACTCAATCCCCGATTCGTCTTAACAGTCCTCGATCTGATTTCGGAAGCAGGGGGGGCATTTGACGGAAAGTTTCATTACTCTTTGGCAAGAAACTACCCATAGCAAATCGGTTTTGGAGCGTGATCTTTCCCAGCGCGCGCGACGCAACATCAATTTGACAAATGGCTTACGAATCAATTCGAGGGTCAATCGCGATCTAGCGGAATGGCATTTGCCGTTTCAGCGTGGGAAGCATGGCGTCCATGGCCCGTTGGCGGTAGTTTGGCCGTGTGTGACCTGTTCGATCGACGCCGCGGGGCCTCAATCCAGGTTACTCTCGCGGTGGGGCCGCGCCGGGAACCTAGGACTTCTTCCTGAAGGATGAGTCTGTGAACGGCCTGATCCGCGCATCGCTCGGGAATCCGCACGCGGTCGTGGTGTTCTCGCTGACGATTATCGTGCTGGGGGTGCTCGCCGTCCTGCGGATCCCCGTCGATATCCTGCCGGTCTTCACCAGCCCCGCAGTGCAGGTGCTGACGTTCTACGGCGGCATGCCCCCGAACGAGATGGAGAAAGACATCACCAACCGCATGGAGCGGTGGACCGGGCAGGCCAACGGCATGAAGCTTCAGGAGTCGCGCTCGATCATGGGGGCGAGCGTGATCCGCAACATGTTTCACGACGACGTGGACGTGAACGGCGCCCTGACGCAGGTAAATTCGCTGGCGCTCGGGGCAGTGCCGCAGTTGCCACCCGGAACGCTCCCCCCGGTGGTGATGCCGTTCGATCCGACCAGCACGGTCCCTGTCAGCCTCGTGGCTCTCAACAGCAAAACGCAGAGCGAATCGATTCTGTATGACGTGGCCCGCTATGAAGTTCGGCCGATGATCATGGCGAATCCGGGGGCGTCTGCTCCCGTTGTCTTCGGCGGTAAAATTCGCGCCGTGATGCTGTACCTCGACCACATGCAGATGCAGGCCCGCAACCTGTCGCTGATGGACGTTCAGAAGGCGGTCGACAATTTCAACGTCTTCGTGCCATCGGGAGACGTCAAGATCGGGGATCTGGACTACGCCGTGTTGTCGAATTCGATGTACGAAAAGGTCCCCGACATGGGGCTGATGCCGCTCACGGCAGCCGCCGATTCGTCGGAGACGGCGCGATTCCTTCGCGATGTGGCGCAGCCTACCGACTCGGCCTTTATTCAAACGAATATCGTGCGCGTCGACGGACGGCCGCAGGTTTACATTCCCGTTTACCGGCAGCAGGGATCCAGCACGCTGGCGGTGGTGAGCGACCTCAAGTCGTCGATCAACGACATGGAATCCCGCTTGTCGAAGCCCGACATCGATCTGAAGGTGGTGATGGATCAGTCGGTGTTTGTCCGCGCGTCAATCGCAGCCCTGGTCCAGGAAGGGGCGCTCGGCGCAATTCTGTGCTCGCTGGTGATCATGCTGTTCCTGGGGCAGATCCGCATGACGGCGATTGCGATTTTTACCATCCCGTTGTCGGTGCTGGCGGCCGTCGTGGCACTGCTAGCCTGCGGACAAACGATCAACGTGATGACGCTGGCGGGTTTGATGCTGGCCATCGGGCCAATGGTTGACAGCGCCATTATCTGTCTCGAAAACACCCACCGGCATATGAGCCTGGGGACCGACGTCCGCGACGCCGCCTACCTGGGGGCCAGCGAAGTCGCCATGCCGGAACTGGTTTCGACGCTATGTACGTTTCTGGTCCTCTCGCCGCTGGCCCTGATGCCCGGCCTGGGACGATTCCTGTTCATGCCGATGGCGCTGGCGGTGGCGTTTTCGATGATCTCGGCGTACGTCCTGTCGCGATCGTTCGTCCCGTCGTTCAGCGCATTACTGCTGAAGCCCCATGCGCAGGACGGACACGCTCCCCGGGGCTCGATCGCCCGGGCATTCGCCCGCTGGGAAGCTCTCATCGACCTCGGCATCGCCGGCTACGTGCGGATCCTGGATGTCTGTCTGCGAAATCGTGCCAAGATGATCATCGCCAGTTTTGCCGTGCTGGGGGTCGTGCTGACCGTAATGGCCCCCATTCTGCGGCGCGATTTCTTTCCCGAGGTCGACGCCGGCGCTTTCGAAATGTACGTGCGGGCTCCCTCTGGAACGCGCATCGAACGTACGCAGGAAATCATCGCGCACGTGGAAGAGGTGATCCGCCAGGAAATCCCCGAACACGATCTCGACCTGTTCATTTCGGAGCTGGGAGTGACTCCCGACTGGTCTGCCGCATACACGCCGAATGCCGGGCCGATGGATGCTGTGATCAAGGTGCAGCTCCAGGAACACCGCCAGCACACGGCCCAGCATTACGTGGAGCACATGCGGAACACACTGCTGGCCGATGAACGGTTCGGCAGCCTGGATTTTGCGTTCGACGCCGGCGGCATGGTGCGCGGAGCGCTCAACGAGGGGAAGTCGACCCCCATCAATATCCGGCTCACCGGGAAAGACCAGCAGAAACTGATCGAAATTGCGCGGAGCATCCGTGACGAAGTCAAAGGGATTCCGGGAGTCGTCGATGCGCGGGTCATCCAGCGCATGGATGCCCCGGCATTCCGCATCGACGTCGATCGCAACAAAGCGGCCACCCTGGGACTCACGCAGTCGGAAATCATGAAGAACGTGATCGCCGCCACGAATTCCAGCATCAGTTTCCACAAATCCAACTTCTGGATCGACCCCGTGAGCAAGAACCAGTACTACGTGGGGGTCCAGTACCCTGAGAAAGACATCGACTCGGTCCAGATGCTGCGCAACGTCCCGATCACCGGCCACAGCCAGAGCGCGCCGATCACGCTGGGGGACCTGGCGACACTCAAACGGGAAACAATTCCCGCCGACATCAAACACGTCAACCTGCAGGCCACGATCGACCTGTCGATGGGAGTCCAGGGACGCGATCTGGGGCACATCTCGGACGACGTCACGAAAGTCGTCAACCGGTTCGGAGCCCGCGAGGCCGGTGCCTGGGTTCCCTACGATCCAGATGCGAAGGACAGCCAGACGACGATGATCGGATCCAAAATGAGCCTGAGCGGGGAGTACACCAAAATGCATGATACGTTTCACAACCTGGGATTCGGCCTGATCCTGGCGTCGCTGCTCATTTACTTCCTGATGGTCGGGCTGGGCAAATCATTCGTCGTTCCGCTCACGGTGATGCTCAATGTCCCCCTGAGTCTGATCGGCATCCTGCCAATGCTGTTCATCACCGGCAGCGCAGTGAACATGCAGTCGCTGCTGGGGTTCATCTTCATCGTCGGTATCAACGTCGCCAATACGGTGTTGATGACCGACTACGCCCAGCACTTGCGGCAGCACGAGGGGCTGACGCCGACGCAGGCGATCCGCAAGGCTGCCTCAGTGCGTGCCCGCCCCGTGACAATGACGGCCCTGGCGGCCTTTTTCGCCATGATTCCCACCGCCCTGGCGCTCGAGCACGGGAGCGAAGCCAACGCACCCCTGGCCCGCGCGATTCTCGGCGGACTGCTCGCGGGTGGACCGGCCACGCTGTTTGTGCTGCCGGCCCTGTTTTCGATCTTCGTCCGCGACAAGATCCCCCGGTTGCCACTCGTGCCAGAGCCTACCTCGCACTGAGAGCGCGGGTTCCCCTTGACGCTATTCTTGCGACCGGCATAAACTCCGCGGCCTTCGCCCGGGCAGACTAGCCAGTCTGTCGACGGAGAGTGCTCAAGGCTTCTTTCGGGGCTTGCCGAGATGCCACGGTTTGCTGAACGCCCGGCGGAATTCCGCTGGACGATTTTCACTTGCGCCCTCGCCAGACTGCTCGTGATCTGTGCGGCGATCGCCGGAGTGCCGTCGCTCGTCCGGGCAGATGCAACGTCACCCCTCGTCGGTGACTTTACGTTCGGTCGTGACGGCCGGTTTATCATTCTGCCGGTGGCGAGCGCCGATCGGCACTTTCTGTGCCTGGTCGATACCGGCGCCAGCGTGAGCGCCTTCGACGTGAGTTTGAAAGAAGCGCTTGGCAGGCAGCGCGGTCACAAGCTGTTGAAGACTCCGGCGGGGCACGTTCGTCGGGAAACGTTTGACTGGCCCGTCGTAAAACTGGGGAGTCAGCCGCTCCAGTCAGAGCAGCCGGTCGTCTGTCTCGACTTGAGCGAGATGCGGCAGGCAACCAATGCCGAGATCTACGGCGTGATTGGCATGGATATTTTAAGGAACTGCCGAGTGCAGATCGATTTTGACCAGGGTCGCCTGAAATTCCTCGAATCGTTGCCTGCCGATCGGAGCGCCCTGGGCGAATCGATCTCGATGCCGACTGGCGCGGGAGGCACGCCTCAACTCGTCGGACGGATCGGCACAGACCAGGCCGTCCGGTTTGTGATCGATACGGGAGCCCAGGGCAATTCGCTGGATGCCGCCCTGTTCGACGACCTGGTCGATGAACAATTGATTCAACCGGGCCGTTCGTTTGCTAGTCTGACGATTGTCGGCGAACTGCGCGGCCAGCGCGGGAAGCTGGACAGCCTGACGGTGGGACCGTTCACCCAGCATGGGTTGCGCGTGTCGCGGATCAATCTCAATTCGGTGGGATTGCGGTATTTCTCTCGCTATCAGGTCACATTCGACTTTCCTGGCGAGAGACTGTTTTTGAAGCGGGGCGCCGCCTATGGTCGGGCCGAACCGGCAGCGACGAGCGGCCTGACGATCGTCTGGAACAACGGCGAGCCGACGATCGAAACGGTTCGGCCGAAAGGTGCGGGGGCGGCAGCCGGGCTGGAACCGGGCGATGTGCTCGTGCGGGTGAGCGGCCACCCGGCAACTGATTTCGATCCCTTTGCCTTGCGCGAACTGTTTACTTCGACCGCCGGCCGCAAATTGCCGCTGCAGGTCCGCCGCGCTGGCCGCGAATCCGCCGCCGAACTGGTGCTCGAAGAAGATTGAGACCATTCGGGCTCGCGGCATCGACAAGGCCGGAAAAGATCGCCCGGGGCACTCGCAGTCACCAGCCTGGCCGATGGCGCCGCGACGGTGGGGCGGGGCGGAAGTCTATCGTGGATCTGATTCAGGGCCAGATACAACTCCAGCTGCACTTCGAACTCCATTCGAAGATCAGCGATTTGGACGCCCGACGGCAAGGCTTTTGCGGTCATTTCGCAAGGCGATTCGGCAAGTCTTGAAAGGCGGTTTTGTTGCGACTCGCAGATACCGTCGGCTCGAAGGCCGTCTGGAAAAAGATTTGCCGTCGGTGAAAGCCCTCTTCCGATGCCAGGCTGACGGTCTGCGAAATGAACAAACGCGAAAAAGGCATCCAGGCACTTTTGGCTGATTGTCGCGTTCATCCAAAGCTGGTCGGGAACACTCGGATTCGCGATAATGCAGTTGGGGCGATCTGTCGTCGCTGGCTGTTCCCCGGAAATGTCATCGTGTCGTCGCGAGATTTCGGCATGTGGAAAAAAATCGCGACGCCGATGTTGATCGTGTGCCTGTTCTGGCTGGTCGTCAGTTGTACGACGACATTCTACATCCTCTGGTCGCGACAGGCCCGCGCCCGCAATCTCACTGAAAATGTCGCATCCATTCAGGCTGCCGGGCTGTTGCAGGAATCTTTGTGGAAGCTGCAAGCGACATTTTCGCACGCGATGCTCAACAGCGAATCGGCCGATCAACAGGAAATCCCCGAGCTCGAGCGCAAATTCGAAAGCGCGCTGGACCTGGCCCGGCGCGCCGCAGTTGTGCCCGCCGAACGGGAGCTGGTCGGCACGATCGGTGAACGGTTCTCGGAATACCGCGATTTGATCGACCGGAGTCGGATGAACCGTACAGGCGACCCCGTAACGGCGGGAGCCGTTGTCGAGCGATCTGCTGAAATTGCGCGACGGGTTGCGAAACCGTGCACTGACTTGCTGGAGTTCAACGAACGGCTGCTCACGGAATCAGGGAAACAAACGGCCCAGGTCGAAGAAACCCTGGTGCTGGCACGACTGCTATTCTTCATCACCGGACCGGCAGTCGGGATCTATGTCGGGCTGCGGATCGCCCGTAACCTGCATCATTCAATTTCGCAAATCCGCGTCACGCTGAACGACGCCTCCGGTGAGCTCGATCAGGAAGTCGGTTGCGTCGAGATTGCGCCAGCCGGCAATCCCGACGATCTGTCGCGATTGAATCAGGAAGTCCAGGCCATCTCGACGCGCATCCGGCAAGTTGTGTCCGAGCTCAGTCGAGCGCGGCACGAAGCCGTCGTGGCCGAGCGGCTGGCCGTCGTCGGAGAACTGGCCGCCGGCATCGCGCACGAACTGCGAAATCCGCTGACGTCGGTCAAGCTGCTGGTCCAGACGGCGCCTCGCGCCGAATCCGGAATCGCCCTTCAGGACCGGCACGCACAGATCGTGCTCCAGGAGATCGGGCGGATGGAGGAGACGATCCAGGGGTTGCTGGATTTTGCCAGGCCCTCTGAATTGCATCGCCTCCGCCACGACGTTCGCGAAACGTTGCGCAGGGGGCTGAACCTGGTCGACGGCCGGGCAGTGCACGACGGCATTACGATCGCCGAACGTCTGGCAGACGCGCCCCTGATTGTCGATGCCGATCCCGGGCAGCTCATTCAGGTCTTCGTGAACCTGTTCATCAACGGCATCGAGGCGATGCACCGCGGGGACGTGCTGGATGTCGCGGCCGCGGTATCCAACCAGAATTCACGGATCTGCCTGATTACCGTGGCAGATCGCGGTAACGGAATTCCCCAGGAATTATTGGACAAGGTCTTCGAACCGTTTGTCACGACCAAAGAGCGGGGCATCGGGCTGGGACTGGCCGTCAGCCGGCGAATCATCCGGGAACACGGGGGAAGAATTGTCGCGGGAAATCGTCCTGAAGGGGGAGCCGTATTTGTCGTTGAATTACCGCTGGTTGAGATCCCGGCATCGGCCAGCCAGGATCCCGCTGCGCACGACCGGTCGCCGAACGGCAGCCTGCTGAACATGAGCCGCGCGGTGTAGGAGCAAAGTGATGCCGAAATTGCTGGTGGTGGACGACGAACCCTTCGTCAGGTTCAGCATTTCCCAGGTGTTTGCGCATGGGGAGGTAAAGCTGCTCGAAGCGGCCAGTGCCGACGAGGGCTTGCGCCTGGCTGCTGAACAATCACCCGACGTCATTCTGCTCGACATCAGACTGGGAATGCGATCGGGGCTCGACGTCTTTCAGGAATTGCGGCGGATGAATCCGAAATGTCTGGTGATCTTCATCACCGGGCATGGAACGTCAGAAACCGCGATCGAGGCGATGAAACTGGGGGCGTATGACTATCTCGTCAAGCCGCTCGATGCCGACCGCCTGCGCGAGGTCGTCCAGCAGGCATTCACCATCAGCCGGCTGATGCACGTTCCCGGGCTGGTTGAACCCGAGGACCAGTCGGCCGACAACCCGGATCGCCTGATCGGCAGTGGACCTGCCATGCAGACGATCTGCAAGCAGATTGGCCGCGTCGCCCCCCAGGACGTCAATCTGCTGATTCTGGGGGAAAGCGGCACCGGGAAAGAGCTGATCGCCCGGGCCGTGTATCACCACAGCCGCAGGAGCCAGGCGACGTTTCTGGCGATCAACTGCGCGGCCATACCCGAATCATTACTGGAAAGCGAACTGTTCGGACACGAACGGGGCGCCTTTACCGGCGCCGATCAACGCCGCATCGGCAAATTTGAACAGTGCGACGGGGGGACGCTGTTTCTCGACGAAGTGGGGGACATGTCGGCCGGGACGCAAGCCAAGATTCTGCGTCTCCTGCAGGAAGGGGGGTTCGAGCGAGTCGGCGGGAGTGAAACGCTGTCAGCGAATGTGCGCATCATTGCGGCGACCAATCAGGACCTCGACAGCCTCATTGAATCCGGCCGGTTCCGCAAGGACCTCTATTACCGGCTAAAAGGGGTGACGATCCAGTTGCCCCCCCTGCGCGAACGCCGCGAGGACATTGCCGAACTCGCCCACTATTTTCTGTTTCGCTTCAATCGACAACTGGGTACACAGGTCCAGTCGATTTCCGAAGAATCCCTCGACCTGTTGCAGCGGTATGACTGGCCGGGCAACGTGCGCGAGATGCAGAGCGTAATCCGCGAGGCACTCATCGTCTCGGCAGGACCGACGCTCCTGCCGGAATTCCTGCCGGCAGAACTGCGCCGTGTAGAGACGGCTGAGCCGGAGCGCGCGGCAGACAGCTTGCCGCTGGTCGATGTCGACTGGACGGCACTGGGCCAGCTTGTCGAGAGTTCGCTGAAGACCGGGAAGCCGGAACTCTATCGTCTGGCACTCGATCATTTCGACCGCCTGATCGTTTCGCAGACGCTGCGGCAGACGGGGGGAAACCAGGCGCAGGCGGCGGAGATTCTCGGAATCAGCCGCCCGACGTTGCGCGCCAAACTCCGCGCGCTGAACCTGACGATTACCAAGTCGGTTGAGCCGGGCAAGCCTCTCTGAGCCGGTCCCGTGGTGTCAGGGCATCCAGCACGACAAGACTTTTTCCAGTCAGGAAAATTCCAACTGCCCCTCGACTACTCAATTGCCAGAGGGATGGAAGAGTCTGTAAGTCGTGTACCCACCACCGATGTTCGCCGCCGCGAAGCCGTTCTGCCGCAGGATTCTGGTTGCCAGGTATCCGCGTTGTCCCACCTGACAGCAGGTGATGATGTCGCGGTCCCGCGAAAGTTCATCGAGTCGGGAACGCAGTTCATCCACCGGCAGATTGACAGCGCCTGGTACGTGCCCGGCGGCAAATTCCGGTGGCGTCCGGACGTCCAGCAACAGCGGGCGTTCTGCCTCCGGAGCATTCAGGACGTCTTCGAGATCGATCTGCGGATGTTCGCCCCGCAATAATCCTCCGGCGACGAAGCCCGCCATATTGATCGGGTCTTTGGCAGAGCCGTATTGCGGTGCATAGGCCAGTTCCATTTCTTCGAGGTCGAACACCGTCATACCGGCCTGGATCGCAACGGCCAGCACGTCAATCCGTTTATCGACGCCGGCGCCCCCGACAGCCTGCGCGCCCAGCACTCGCCCCGATTGCGGATCGAACAGGAGCTTGAGTGTCATCTGCTCGGCCCCTGGGTAGTAGCCGGCGTGATGCGCCGGATGGATGTAGACCTTGCGAAACGGGCGATTGGTCCGCCGCAGTACCTTTTCGGAAGCCCCGGTCATGGCGGCCGTGCGGTCGAAGACGCCGACAATCGCAGTTCCCTGCGTTCCGCGGTATCTGACCGCGCGGCCGAAGACGTTGTCCGCCGCAATGCGACCCTGCCGATTGGCCGGCCCGGCCAGCGGCACCTGGGTTGGGTCCCCGCTCACGAAGTCCTTGACTTCGATGGTGTCTCCCACGGCGTAAATGTCGGGGTCACTGGTCTGCAGAAAGTCGTTGACCTGGATGCCGCCGCGAGGTCCGACCGCGAGCCCCGCATCGACCGCCAGTTTATTCTCGGGGCGGACACCGATCCCGAAGACGACCCTTTGAGCCGGGAGCCGCCGACCGGACTTCAAGGACACGACCAGCCCCTGGGCAGCCTGTTCGACTGCTTCGGCAGACTGGCCGAGCAGCAGCGTGACGCCCTTTCTCGCCAACTCCTCAACGATGGGCGTGGTCATCTCTTTGTCGAAGGGGGTGAGAATCTGGTCGTTCTTCTCGACCACCGTGGTCGAGATCCCCAGGCGGACGAAATTTTCGGCCATTTCCAGACTGATGAAGCCGCCTCCCAGGAGAACGGCCTGCTTGACACCCCGATTCACCTGCGCCTTGATGCGGTCTGTGTCGTGAAGGTTCCGCAGCGTGAAGACGCCGGGCAGATCGATCCCGGGGATCGAGGGACGAAAGGGAGCCGCCCCGGTGGCGAGGATCAGCTTGTCGTAGGATTCCTCGTAGTCCCGGTTCGCAGCCAAGTCGCGGATTCGAACCTTCCTGGCCGTGCGGTCGATGGCTTCGACCGACGATTGGGTTCGCACATCGAGCCCGAAACGATTGCGCAATCGCTCGGGCGAAGTGACGAGCAGCTTGTTCCTCTCGGCGATCTGGCCACCAATGTAATAGGGCAGGCCGCAATTGGCGAACGACACGTCCGGTCCCCGCTCGAAGACGACGATCTCGGCGTCTTCCGACAGTCGCCTGGCGCGCGCCGCTGCCGATGCTCCGCCGGCGACGCCACCTACGATGAGCAATTTCATGATCGCCACTCCGAGTTAGATTGACTGGTATGGTTCAGCGGGCGCAGCTGTTCGGCGAGTCCGACGGGCACCGGTTCCAGGGCATGCGGGCCAGCAGCATTCCCATTCCACAGGTGTCGGTGATCCCGGCAAAGATCAGGCCGGCGCCGACAAAGGCCGAGAGTCCGATGAATGCAGGATGGACGAGCCAGGCGAGAGTCGCTCCCGATAAGACCAGCGAGCCGGCTGCGATCCGCACCTGCCGTTCCAGCGAGATGGCCTGTTTGCCACGGACGACCGGGAGGCCGGCGTCTACGCACGCCTGCGTGCCCCCTTTGACGTTGACGACGTTCGAGAATCCCGCCGTTCGGAACTTCTCGCAGGCCTGCCGGCCCCGTGTACCGGATTGACAGATCACATACAGCGGATCACCGGCCGAGCCGTTTCGGGCCGCGATCACCGCCGCTGCGTCGAGCTGGTCGAGCGGGATATTCTGTGCCGCTTCAAGGTGCACCTCCCGATACTCGACCGGAGTGCGGACGTCGATGAGATCGATCGTCCTGCCGTTCCGGCATAGTTCGGCCAGGTCCTGCGGATGGATGGTGGTGATGCTCATGGTTTGCTCCCGGGTTCGAGTATTCCTGGTATGGCTGCACGCATTTGCTGAATACACAAAAAGGTATCGATGTTACGACATATATTCTGAAAAAAGCTCACGCCTTCTGGCCGCCGAAACGGGCTTCGATGCAGGCCATGATGTTCGCCAGGTGAGTCTCCACAATCTGATAGTAGGCCTTGCGCCCCTCCTTCTGGCTGGTCAGGAAGCCGCAGCGTTGCATGAGCCGCAGGTGTTCCGAAGCCATGTGGCTGGGGATCTCACACGCTTCGGCCAGTTCGCCGACCGTGTAACGCCCCTGGAGAAGCATCTGCACCATCCGCAGTCGATGCGGATGGGCCAGCGTTTTCAGGCATTCGGCTGCCTGCGCCAGTGCTTTCAGGGAGGTGAGCCGCGGGCGGCTGCTGGATTTCGTTCTGGTCACCATGTTTCTGCTCCGTTCACTCCATTATATCGGAATATTCCGACATGTCAATCATTGATTCCCGGTGTGGCTGCGACGAGAGCCATGTTTTCTCGACTCAGCAGGCCCTTTGAGCGATTTTCGAGCACCAACGCGACGGTGGCCGGAATCAGCGGTCGCCAGTTCGGCAGCGAACCCGTGCTTGGGGAGGTCAAGGGACGGCTGACGACCCCGCCCCTCAGATCATGAAGTACCAGCCCTCCTTCCCTTCCAGGCTCTCGGCGTGGCGGGGGCAATTCTGGCAGACATCGTGACCGATGATTTCGTAAGCGAAGCGGATGGCCTCCAGCGTGCTCGACCAGATGGCACCGGTTTCTTCAAACACAAACACGTGATCCTTCCCTAACCGGCGCATGAGTCCGCTGGAAGCAATCACCTTCGTCAGGTCGGGGCGCAAGCCACACAACAGGACCGAGACCTGTTGTGACTGCATCCGGGTAATGAATCGGTCCAGCACGGTGAGGCACACGGCGTCGGTATTCCGGGCGCGCTTGAGCCGTAGGACGATCACGCGCACTCCCAGTTTCGTCGTCTCACCGATTGCGTCCAGATGTTCCTCAAGCTCGGGCGCCGCTCCGAAAAACAGTTCACCCTCGAGACTGTAAATGCGAATGCGATTGCAGACCGGGTCGGTGGAGATGCGCTCTCGAACGACCCGCTCGGGAGTGAGCGTCAGCTCGGTTACGTGGACGCGGGCCGCCTGCGGCACATAGAGCACGAACGACAGGAATACGCCGATCATCACGCAGAACTCGACCGAAACGGCGACTGCCGAGATGGCCGTCACGATGACGATGCAGGCATCATAGCGCGTCGTCTTCAAGTGATACGCCAGTTCGCGCCGATCGACGAGCCGCCATGCCGAGAGCATGAGAATGCCAGCCAGTCCCGACCTGGGGATGTAATACGCGTAGGGAGCGAACATGACGACGGTGAGCGCCACGACCGCGGCCGAAATTACCCCCGACCATTGGGTCTTCGCTCCCGCCAGGTGATTGATGGTGGAGCGCGTCAGCGACCCCGAGCCGGGAAAGCAGTGAAACAGGCTGCCAGCCAGATTCGCCAGCCCTTCGCTGAGGCACTGCTGATTCATGTCGAGCTTCTGGCGGGTCTGGTTGGCGATCGCCTTGGCCATGGCGATGGCCTCCAGCAGGCCGAGCAGCGCAATCGCAAAACTGCTGCTGGCCAGCTCGCGCACGCGGCTCCACTCGACTTCGGGGAGGGCAAATGAGGGAAGTTCAGCGGGAATCGAACCGACAACTTTGACCCATTGCTCGGGTTTCTCTCCTCGCTTGTCGAGCCCCAGGCCCCACACGACGACTGCCATCGCGATCAGCGCCAGCAGAAATTCGGGGAGTCTGATCCGGAAACGCCTGTTAATCCAGTACAACAGGAGCGAAATCACGACGGTGGCCAGCCCCACCGCCAGCGTGGCGGGATTGTATTGATCGGCATGCGACAGCGTCAGATAAAACCGCTTGAGGAAGTGATCTTCGCCGGTTCCCTGCGCCGGGA
>Ga0137463_1000168_pt1 | contig 25212 bp, 22 predicted proteins | sample EasRivERMGT800_2_FD_102333 | JGI IMG/M metagenome (GOLD analysis project Ga0137463, IMG submission 102333) | Soil microbial communities from meander-bound floodplain in the East River, Colorado, USA - East River MetaG ERMGT800_2 | ecosystem: Environmental > Terrestrial > Soil > Floodplain ...
AGCGGGGTATCCCTCGTGGGTGGCGCCGGTCCTCTCGCGCAAGCGGCTGTATCTCAACCTGGCGAAAGAAGCGCGCGACGCGCTGGGACGGTACGTTCACGAGTACCATCTCGTGTGCCTGGATCTGGCGAAGCGGTGAGCCTCGCGATTTGGGGCATCGCCAATTTGGCCAGTGGCGGGGCGTGACACGCCCGCAGTCTGAGCGCGCGGATGCATGCTTCGAGAAGGGGACCTGCCCCAGCCACACGATGTGGCATTTAGCCGACGGCGGCGACTTCGACGTTGACGCGGCGGCCTTCCTGATCGAAGTAAACTTTGCCTTCGACGAGCGAGAAGATCGTGTAATCGCTTCCCAGACCGACGTTCCGACCGGGGCGCCACTTGGTGCCGCACTGGCGAACAATGATGTTGCCCGGGATGACAGCTTCGCCGCCGAATTTCTTGATGCCCAGCCGTTGTGCGCGTGAATCACGACCGTTGCGGGTCGATCCCTGTCCCTTCTTGTGTGCCATTGCTCAGAGTGCCTTTCCCTGTGATACATGGGGCGCGTCGGGGATTGCTCCCCGGGCAGCCCGCCTCAACGATAAATCCATTGTGGCTCGCCTTTGAGCCTGATTTCTTCTTCGTTCTGGTCGTACCGGTCTCCCGGGCGCCAGAATTTCTGCATCAGCGTCCGGCGGGTGACGACTTCTTCGCCCTTGGGCCCCGCGGAAACCTTGTAGCCGTTCGAAAACCCCGACATGTAAACCGTGAAAAAGACGACGTCGGGATCGATGCCGACCCACGTCGCCACGCCATCGACCGACGTCTGGATCTTTGCCCGATCGGGGGTCACGTTCGGCAACGGTCCGACGATCTCGACCGAATTCTTGTATTTGTGAAGTTCGCGGCGGTTGATGGCAACCTGCGCGGCGGGCAAGACGCGGTCCTGATAAATCTCAGGTCCATCCTTGCCGTCAACGACGAGCGTAAATTCGGGGACGAAAATCGGCCGGTCTGCCGGGTTGTCGGCCGTGTCGGGAACCCCTGATGATTTACGGACGATGGCCCGATACGCCAGATACCAGACCAGTTGCTTCCCGGCCTTGCCCGTCGGCGATTCGGGGAGATCGGCCACGATCATGCGGACTGGTTTGTAATTGACTTCGAGCGCCCAGATATCAGGCTGGGCGTTTCGCTCTTCACCGGAAATCAGGGGGGCGACGACGGTTTCCACCCCCGGAACAGTTGCCGCAAAGCTCCCCCGCGGCAACGCGAGCAGAGTGCCCGCGGCCAGCAGTGAACTTTCCAGAAATTGTCTGCGGTTCAGGTGTTGCATCGAAAAATGCTCCAGAAGATGGAGCCGGTCTGTCCCTGGTCGGCGTCGCCTTCCCTGGGTAGCACTTCAGTATAACAGCCGGCTTTCAGGACGGTCAAGGTGGGGAAACGGCGGATTTTGAACGACGTTTCCCGATTCAGCAGTGGAGAATCCAGCGTGCGTCGATGATACATTAATGTGTCGGGAAGCCCTGCCTCCCGCATGAGGTTTGTGACGTCCGGTTCCCTGGGCCGCGAAATCCATTGTCGGGAAGGCTCCGAATATGCCGGTAGTGCCGTCAATCCGGGTGGTGGCTCTGTCCCTGGCCTGTCTGCTGGTCGCCCCCCCGCTCAGGGCCGGCGAAAACCGGTCGGCAACCGCCTCGTCCCCAGCGGCAACTGGAAAGGCCGACGCGCGCATGGCACCGTTCGATGACTTGCTGTCGAAATTCGTAGAGGAGCACAAAATCCCCGGTGCGGCGCTGGCCGTCGCGCGAAACGGCCGCCTCGTCTACTCCCGCGGCTTTGGCTATGCAGATCTGGAAGCGAAATCGCCGGTTGAGCCGGAGGCTCTCTTTCGAATCGCCAGTATTTCAAAGCCCATCACGGCAGTCGCCCTCCTCAAACTCGTCGAACAGGGAAAGCTCGCTCTCGACGAGCGTGCCTTCGACCGGCTCGGCGAGGATCAGCGCTTCAGCCCGCACGGGACTCCCGACGCACGCCTGGCGCAGATTACGATTCGGCAACTCCTGCAGCACACGGGGGGTTGGGATCGGGATGTCTCGTTTGATCCCATGTTTCGTCCGCTGGAGATCTCCCGAACGCTGAGTTCTGAACCTCCGGCCGGTCCGGCCGAGGTCATTCGCTACATGCGCGGTCAGCCGCTCGATTTTCAGCCGGGAGAAAGATACGCCTATTCGAACTTCGGTTATTGCCTGCTGGGCAGGTTGATCGAGAAAGCCTCAGGCGAGCCGTATGACACGTACGTGAAAGAACACGTGCTCAAACCGCTGGGCATTACCCGGATGCAACTGGGCAAGACACTGCTCGAACGACGAGCCGCAGGAGAGGTTCGCTATTACGAGCCCGGCGAGCGTCGCGGTCCGGCTGTCGTCGGCCCACAGCTCGGGCAAGACGTGCCGCTCCCGTACGGAACGTGGTATCTCGAAGCGATGGATGCGCATGGGGGCTGGATTGCATCGGCTGTCGATCTGGTGCGGTTCGCATCCGCCTTCGACGATCCCCGCGCCTGTCCGATCCTCAAGGCCGAGACGATCGCCGAGATGTTCGCCTGCCCCGCGGGCCTGGCTGGTCACGATCCCGAGGGGAAGCCCAAGCCGGTCCATTACGGCCTGGGCTGGAGCGTCCGTCCGACGGGGTATCCCTCCTGCCCCATCCACTGGCACACCGGCTCACTGGACGGCACGTCGACGATCCTCGTGCACCGCAACGACGGCCTCACCTGGGCAATGCTGTTCAATTCACGCAACGGCGCCGCTGCGGAGAAGGCGCCCGCGCGGGTGATCGATCCCCTGCTCCACGGGGCGGCCGAGAAAGTTCGCGAATGGCCCGAAGGGACGCCGTTCGGAGCACAATAACGGGCGCGCTGGCAGCTTTGGGAGTTACGAGGGAATAAGGCCGCCATCGTCGTTCGCTCCGCAGGCGTGCGTTCATGTAGGGTGGACTTCAATCCACCCGAGATGTCATCAGGGAAGATTTCAATTTCTGTGCTGCGATGTTTCGGGTGGACCGAAGTCCACCCTACAGCATCTCATTCGCGCGCAGCGAAAGGCGGCATGGCTTTTTGCGAGGCACTCCAGCCGCCACTCACGCGTGATATTGTCTGCAAAATCACGCCCAGTCTCGGGACACAGGTGGTGACTGACTGGCGCCAACTCAATACAATTCGCGGTCGCCGAACGCGGCAATTGATTTTATTCGCACAATCAGGAACAGAGCGGATGAGCGAAACAGCGCCTTCCGACAGCAGCGAATTGCCGGTCTCGCTCTGGCGCGACCATTCGTTCTGGGGCATGACGGCGACGCAGTTTCTCGGTGCGTTCAACGACAACCTGTACAAGCAGGCGGCTCTGCTGGTCTGCACCGACATGGCGCTCAAGGAACGGTCGAGCATCGATCTCCAGGACGTGGCAATGGGACTGTTTGCGCTCCCGTTCGTCATGTTTTCGGGATTTGCGGGATTTCTGTCGGATCGCACGAGCAAACGCCGGATCGTCGTGCTGTGCAAACTGGCGGAGATCGGCATCGTCGCGCTGGGAGCCGTGGCGCTGCTGGCGAATCAGTTTTCCGCCGTGCTGGCGGTGGTGTTTCTGATGGGGACGCACAGTGCGTTCTTCGGACCGGCGAAGTACGGCATCCTGCCGGAGATCGTCCGCGAGAAGAACCTTCCCCAAGCGAACGGTATTTTTCTGATGACCACGTTTCTGGCGATCATCCTGGGGGTGGGAGCCGCCGGCTTCGTCAAGAAACCGATCTGGGACCACGGCGAATGGGGGTACAGCGCGGCATTTCTGGGAGTGGCGCTCACGGGCGTTCTCACATCGCTGCTGGTGCGCAAGACGCCGGTGGCGCATCCCGGACTGCCGTTCCGCTGGTCGTCGCTGGCGATCTCGGGGGAAACAGTGGCCGTCATGCGCCGCGACAGGCCGCTCCTAGTGGCGCTGGTCATGTATTCGCTGTTCTGGCTGATCGCCGGTGTCGTGCACCCGTCGATCAATGCGTTCGGCAAGCTGCAGCTCGGGCTGGATGACGAAAAGACGAGCCTGATGCCGGCGTTTCTGTCGCTGGGAATCGCCGCCGGCTGTGCGCTGGCGGGAGCCCTGTCGAAAGAGCGGGTCAACTTCAAACTGGTGTCGTGGGGCGCCTGGGGCATTTGCGTTTCGCTGGCGCTGGTCGCAACGTGCGCGCGGCTGCCGCTCCCGATCAATGTCACTTACGCGCTGGTCTCGGCGTTCCTGTTCATCGCCGGCGGGGCCACGGGGCTGTTTTCAGTGCCGCTGCAGGTGTTTCTCCAGGGCCGGCCGCCGGCCGACCAAAAGGGGCGCGTGATCGGCGCCATGAACCTGCTCAACTGGGTCGGCATCTTTTTGGCCGCCGCGACGTACGGCGGGCTGACGCGCGCAATCCATCTGCTCGGGGTCAGCCAATGGGCGCTGTTCGCCTGCACCGCCGTGATGTTTCTGCCCGTGGCGATTTTCTACCGCCCGCACGAAACGCCCCGGCCGTAGCGAGCTATTTCGCCGCCGCCGATTCCAGTTCGACAATCTGCTCTTGCGACAGCTTGCGCATATCTTCGTTGATGCGCATCGAACAGAATTTCGGGCCGCACATCGAGCAGAATTTGGCGCTCTTGAACGTCTCCTGCGGCAGCGTTTCATCGTGCATGCTGCGGGCTCGTTCGGGATCGAGCGACAGGCGGAACTGTTCGTTCCAGTCGAACTCGTAGCGGGCCTTCGACAGGGCATCGTCCCGGTCGCGGGCCCCCTTGCGCTGGCGGGCCACGTCGGCCGCATGGGCGGCGATCTTGTAGGCGATCACGCCGTTGCGCACGTCTTCGGCATCGGGGAGGCCGAGATGTTCCTTGGGAGTGACGTAACAGAGCATCGCCGCCCCGTGTTGACCGGCGATCGCTGCGCCGATGGCGCTGGTGATGTGGTCGTAGCCGGGAGCGATATCGGTGACGAGCGGCCCCAAGACGTAAAACGGCGCGCCGGCGCACACCTCGATCTGCCGCTCGATGTTCATCGGGATCTGGTCCATGGGAACATGCCCCGGACCTTCGACCATCACCTGGTTGTTCTTCGCCCAGGCGCGGCGAGTGAGCTCGCCGAGCGTGTCGAGTTCGGCGAACTGCGCGTCATCTGAAGCGTCAGCCAGGCACCCCGGGCGGAGGCCGTCGCCCAGGCTCCAGGTAACGTCGTATTCGTACATGATGTCGCACAGATCTTCGAAATGGGTGTACAGCGGGTTCTGCTGGCGGTGGGCCATCATCCACTGCGCCATCAGCGAGCCACCGCGGCTGACGATCCCGGTGATGCGCCCCATCGTTTTCGAAAGGTGCTCGATCAGCACGCCCGCGTGGAGCGTCATGTAGTCGACCCCCTGCCTGGCCTGGTGCTCGACCATGTCGAGCATGTGCTGGGGCCGCATGTCGAGGAAATCTTTGAGGTTCTGGGCCACCTGGTAGACCGGGACGGTGCCGATGGGAACCGGCGAGGCGTCGATGATCGCCTGGCGGATGGAGTCGATATTTCCGCCGGTGGAGAGGTCCATCACGGTGTCGGCCCCGAAATGGACTGCCGTGTGCAATTTCTCGAGTTCGCCGTCGATATCGCTCGTGACGGCGCTGTTGCCGATGTTGGCGTTGATCTTGCAGGCGGAGGCGATCCCGATGGCCATCGGCTCGAGCCGCTTGGTCAGGTGCACTTTGTTGGCCGGAATGACCATTCGGCCGGCGGCGACTTCGGCGCGAATCAACTCGGGTTCGAGATTTTCACGGCGGGCGACATATTCCATTTCGGGGGTGATGTCCCCCCGGCGGGCGGCTTCGATCTGGGTCATGACAGAGGTGCTTTCCGTAAAGAGACAATCACCGGCACGGGTGTGCCGAGCAGACCACCCGCGCTTTCCACACCGGCGCCGCGAAGAAAGAATCCGTTGACTGCAGCGTCGCTTCTGTATCGTAGTTTGGCGGGATAGAATGTTCAACGCCGTGCAAACGGCACCGAACCGGGGCGGGCCCCGGCGGGCCAAATATCAGAGCGCGACAGCCAGTTTCCGCATTCAGTGCCGGGCTGGTCTTGCCAGCCAGACAGGAATGATTCATGACTTATGACGTTTATGGAGTGGGGAATTCGCTGGTGGACATTCAGGCGCGCGTTTCGGACGAAGTCGTCGCGCGGCTGGGTTTCCACAAAGGGGTGATGACGCTCGTCAACGAAACGATTCAGCACGATGTCCTCGGAGCACTCGAAGGAGTGCCCCTGTCGCGCTGCGCCGGTGGATCGGCCGCCAATACCGTGATTGCCCTGGCCGACTTCGGCGGGAAGGCGGCCTATGCCGGTAAGGTGGGAGCCGATGGGCTGGGCCACTTCTTTCTCGACGACATGCGCAAGATCGGCGTGACAATCGAGGTCCCAACCGCCCCGGGAGACACCGGCACGTGCGTGATCCTGATCACCGCCGACGCGCAGCGGACGATGCTCACACACCTGGGTGTGTCGGCCAACCTCGGACCCGACGACGTCAACGAGGCTGAAATCCGCAATTCGAAGTATGTCTATGTCGAAGGCTACCTGTTCGGTGGAGAACCGACCCGCTCGGCCGCACTGAAGACCATGGAGCTGGCCAAACGCAACGGTGTGAAGGTGGCGTTTACCGTGTCAGACCCGTTTCTGATCAACAGTCATCGCGACGAATTCTGGGAGCTGATCAAAGGCCCGGTGGACCTCCTGTTCTGCAATCTAGAAGAAGCCCGGAGCCTGACCGGCAAACAATCGGCGGTCGATTGTGCCACCGAGATCCACCGTCACGCAGAGAACGTGGCGCTGACTCTGGGAGCGGACGGATCAATTCTGATGCACGAAGGCCGCGTGATCCCGATCGAGGGTGTTCCCGCGCGGGCCATCGATACGACCGGGGCCGGCGACATGTATGCCGGCGCCCTGCTCTACGGAATCACAAATGGCTTGAGCTGGAACGTGGCCGGCCGCGTTGCGTCTCATGCGGCGGCACGAATCGTCGAGCAGATGGGCGCCCGGCTGCAGCGCCGCTTCACCATCGCCGAGATCCGCGAACTCTCGATGTGAGAATTCGCCCGGTGAGGGCTCGATCGCGTCAACGATCTTCGGGCGCACCCGCTACGGGTCGCGGCAGCCGCTCGAGGTTGGCGCCGGCGTCCGAGAGGTTGGTCGCACCGGAAACTGCCGGATTGACGGCTGCCTGCCGGTCGAGCGCGAAGTCGGCGGCGGTCAACTCGGCACAGGGACGCACCGTCCACGCGCGGTTCTTCCAGACGACCGAATCAAACCGCGGATTCGGCTCGGACGCCTCGGTCCAGCGGCGCCACTCGCGTGAATCCCACGATTCGCTGCGAACGCCGGTTTCCTCCATCGCTGTAATCGACCACAATGTCTGATACCGGTCGTAGAAATTGTGCTGTCCCGACCACGACAAGAGAGCGCGAAAATCCTGCGGGGGCGCGTTGCCGATCATGGAAATCAGGGGAACCGCGGCGCTGTTATTGAAGATGCTGTCCGACGCAGAGACCTGCAACGGCAGCAGCTTGCGGGGTGTATTGCCGCTGTCGAAGCGGATCAGCCCCCCACCCAGCACACTGGTCACGTGTTCGAGGCGCAACTCAAGTTGAGTATTATCGTGCATCATTTCCGAGTTGCCGCGCGCGGCAAGCAACGTTCCCTGAAGCGCCACGACCGTCTGCTTCACCGACAATCGGGCCGGATCCGCGTGTCGCACGGAAAACAGATCGGCATCGCCGCGGACAAGCGAATCGATTACTTCCACCTCGAGCGGCGGCCTGGGCTGCGCTCCGACCACCGGCATGTCGGGCATCACGCCCGCGGCGGCGGCACGCAGCTCGATGACGGCCGCGGGGCGCTGCCGGGGATTGACGACGGTGACATTCGCCTGTTCGATCCGCAACGAATCGCAGCGTTCAAGCGAAAATAAGGACCATTGGCCAGCCGCCACGACGTCGTCGACGGCCAGGACGAAATCAACCCCTACAAGATCGAGTGACCCCGAAGGAATCCAGACGGCACGCGCCTGGTCGTCATCGGAAGCGGTGCGGATTGGGCGAAATTCGATCAACGGACGATATCCGCGGGCGGCGCGAATCGCCACCTTGCGATTGATCCGCACGCCGGTTTCCACTTTGCGCCCGTTGAACCTGAGTTCGATGATGGCGCCGTTCTCGCGGGCCGAGGTGCAGGCCGACTCGAGCGTCGTGCAGCGGCGGATCAGGGCGCCGTCGCGGCCCAGGAGAAAGATCCCCTCGTCATCGGTCGGCGCGGACGCCGGCACTTCGTCTTCGGGCGCGCCACCGGTCGTCGCCGGGCGCGTCGCCGCGCTCTCCGTTGCACCGACACCTTCCGGCTGCGTGCCACCGGTCGTCAATGATGCGCCCGAACCGGTCCCGGGCCGCGCCGGAATTTCGGCAGGCCCGGCCGCGGCTTTCGCCACCTGCACGCCGGGGCCGGCGGCGGCAGAAACGTAGGGCTGCTGTCCGGCAGCTCCGTCGCTGGCAGGGCGTGATTTACCGTCCGTCAGCGGGAACGGAGTGATCGATCCGCGCTGGTCGGGGTTCTTCTCGTCGAATTCACCTTCCCAGGCCTCCGATTCGGTCTCATCCGGACCCTGGCCGGCGCCGAAGTTTGACGACTTGTTGTCGCCGGTGGCCGACCTCCGTTTTGTTTCGTCAGCCCCGGCCGTGGCGGTCCGACGTCCGGCCCCATCGCGATCGGCTGGTCCCTTACGCGTCCCACCGCTCCCGTTAGCCGACTTGCGCTGTGAATCGGTCGACCGTTTCGAACCGGCCAATCCTTCAGCGTCTCCCATCGGACCGGACTGCGCGAAACCGTCGGCCGCCGAACTGTGGAGCCAATTATTGAATTCCATCGCCCCGACGATGACCAGGAGCAGCGCCGCGGTCGCCATCCACGCCAGATGCCGTTCCCAGAAGGAAGCCCGCTCCGGCTGCGAAGCGAGCCAGACGAGTCCTTCGGGGCTGATGCTTCTCAAGCCGATGGTGCCGGCCACCAGCATCAGATCGCGAACGAGCTGCTCGGGAGTCTGGTAACGACGGCGCGGGTCCTTAGCCATCATCTTACGGACAATCATCGACAGGTCGTCGGGGACCTGCCGATTCTTCAGCGCCGGGTCGGGCGCTTCGTCCCCCTGGTGCTGCAACAGCTTCTGCAGAACCGTCCCCTCGGGATAGGGTGGCTCGCCCGTCAGCATGTGATAGATCGTGCAGCCGAGCGAGTAAATGTCGCTGCGGACGTCGGCACTGCGCGGATCGCGGGCCTGCTCGGGGGAAATGTAGTCGAATGTCCCGAGCGTCGTCCCGGCAACCGTCAGATCGACCGCCTGATCGTCTTTGGTTTCTTTGCGCGCCAAACCAAGATCGACCAGCTTCGCCCGGCCGGCGGGCGTAATGATGATATTCGAGGGCTTGATATCGCGATGCACGACTCCCTGCGCCGCGGTATGCACGAGTGCCGAACCGATCTGCAGCGCGTAGTTCAGGGTATCCCCGACCGGCAGGTGCCCATGCTCTGCAATCAATTCGCGGATGTTCGTTCCATTGATGAACTCGAACGCGATGTAGTGCAGGCCGTACTCTTCGCCGATGAAGTACACGCGCGCGACGTTTTCATGGTCGAGCTGCGCCGCCGACTGCCCTTCATTTTTGAAGCGCTGCACAATCAACGGATCGCGCGACAGCACCGGCGGCAGAACTTTCAGCGCCACGACCCGGTTCAACCGCGTGTCGAGGGCCCGGAATACGGCCCCCATTCCTCCGGTGCGCAGGCGCTCGATAATGGCAAAGTGGCCAAGCTGGACCCCGGCCTGTGCATCAAACGTCGAGGTCGCCGATTCGTCGTCGGGAGGGAACAACAACCGCACAATGCCCGATTTCGCCCCGGTTGCGACCGAAGGGGTCGCTCCTGGAGGGGGGAGACCCGCCGGTGCGCGCCGTTCGGGGTTGATGACGGTTTCCGGCCCGCCCTGCGGGCGGAGCTTGCCCGGTTCTCCCGGCCTGACGGGCAAGGAGACGGATGATCCGGATGGCGAGCCGCTATCGGGCATCGTTGCATCGCGAGCAGGAAATCGACCGCAAGGCCCCGCGCGGGGCCAGAATGTACTCTGTGGACGGGCTGGTGATCAAATTGGTTCGCGCAAACGAGCGCCTGGCCGCCAGTTGCAAAAGGCAAGGCAGAGCCGGTCCTGCCGCAACGAATTTCCGACGACTGAGTCAGATTGCCTTCTGACTCCGACGACTCCGTGCGCCAAATCTGATAAGATGGGTAACAGGAATTCCATTTCCAATAGTCTATTTTTCAGTTCTCGGAGCGGCACTACTTACTGGCTGCCGATTTCCGAAAACCAGGCCCAGCTTCCGACGTCCCTGAGTAACATCTGACGATCACTTCGCACTGATCGCTGTCTGCGACCGCTCCTCAATCGCAGCCAGATAGCGATCCAGCTTCTGGAAAAGCACCTGAGAATAATCATCGCTGCCGAGCAATGCGGCTACCTGAGAACGAACTGCTCCGTCCGAAATCGTATCCCGTTCGGCGGGAACGTTAAACGTGCGAACCAGTTCCATCAATTCGCGCGACTTGGGGTGAAACGACTGTCGAAGATGTTCCGTGAGGTCACGAATCAACCACTCCGCATTGGTGAACATTTCACGCAGGGTCAGCTGTTCGATCGAACGCTCTGCCATCGGACGGCCCCTTCGGAGAACGCAGTTCTGTAGCACCATTAGACACCATCTTCCGGGCCTCGGTCAAGCAGGATGCCGGCCGGTTTGACGCAACCTATTGTCCTGGAACATTAAACCGATCCATGAAGATTCTGGTTCTGGCGGACATCCATGCCAACTGGCCTGCACTCTCGGCGATCCGCGAGTCATTCGACGCATGTTTCTTTCTCGGCGACCTGGTCGACTACGCTTCGAACCCGGTCCCGTGCATCGAATGGGTGCAGGCGCACGCGACAGCCGCGGTGCGCGGCAATCACGACCACGCCGTGGCCCAGCGAATCGTCGCCCGGGGAGGCTCGGGATTCCGACAACTGGCTGCGGCCACGCGCCCACTGCAATGGCAGGCGCTGACACCCCGGCACCTGAAGTACCTGGCGCGGCTGCCGGTCACTCGACACATCCGCGTGGGCGAGACGCGGTTCGTGCTGATGCATGCCACGCCGCGAGACCCGATGGATGAGTACCTGGCAGATGACCCGGCGGGCTGGCAATCACGCCTGGCCGGGATTGATGCCGACATTGTGTGCGTGGGGCACAGCCACATTCAATTCCGTCTCGAATTCGACGGCCTGCAGGTCATCAATCCGGGGAGCGTCGGCCAGCCTCGCGACGGCGACCCGCGCTGCGCGTACGCCATCATCGAAGACGGGCGGGTCGAGTTGCGGCGCGTCGCCTATGACATTGATGCCACGCTGGCTCACATGAAGGCAGCGGGCATCGATCCCGACACGCTGGCGATGGCGGAAGCCGCCCTGCGTACGGGAGGCCGGCTCCCTGCCAAATTGATGAATAATGGCGAGTCAGCGCGGGCCGATCAGCGGGCCTAGCCCTGCTTCTTGGGGAGCGCGACTGCGTAGAGCATCGTGACGGTTCCGATCGACATCAGGCTGAACGCCGCCCAGTCGGGAGGATCGACGACCATCTTGCGCGCCGTTGCCGCCCCGCCAAACAATCCGCGAAAAGTCCCCTGCGCCGGCGAACCTGAGTCGGTGTTCAGCACCATCTTATCGATGATCAGGAAGGCTCCGCCCCAGAGGGTAATGAACAAACCGAGGGAGAAAAAAATGGATCGGACCATTGTCAGTACCTCGCTCACGGACTGCAGGCTTTGTCAGCAGGGGGCGCGCGGCGGTTCAGTCTGAGGCCGCGGCGTCGCTCTCATTGAATCGGAGCCTCGCCCGGCGGACTTGAACCGTGCCATCCGGGGTTCCGTTTTTTCGGAATCAGCCGGCTCTCGAAAACCGCCTGTAACTGTTGTACGATGCAGTCCCATTTGCGGACCGCGGCCGGTCGCCGGAACGTCCCGCGAATCCCCACCAGTTTGACGTGACCCAACCTGACTTCTGCACCTTCTGCAAAGGATAATTCTTCGTGGATGCGCAACTGGTTCTCTTGCCGGGCGATGGTATCGGCCCCGAGGTCGTGGTCGAAGCCGAACGCGTACTCGACGTGATCGGCCGCCGCTTCGGCCATCGTTTTCAGACGCGCTCTCTGCCGATGGGGGGCAACGCCATCGACAACCACGGCGATCCCTTGCCGGCCGAAACACTGGCCGCCTGCCGGGAAGCGAGCGCAATTCTGCTGGGAGCGGTCGGGGGCCCCAAATGGGATGATCCCCGTGCAAAAACGCGCCCCGAGGCGGGCCTGCTCAGGATCCGCAAGGAACTCGGTTTGTTTGCCAATCTGCGACCGATCAAACCTTCACCGCATCTGCTCGACGCGTCGCCGCTGAAATCGTCGATCATCGCCGGCACCGATATCCTGTTCGTGCGCGAGCTGACGGGAGGTCTGTATTTCGGCGAATCGGGGCGGCGCCCACACGCCAGCGGCGAAGAAGCCTACAGCACGATGACCTACAACACGGGGGAGATCGAGCGGGTGGTGCGCGTCTCTGCTCAGGCCGCACGGAAGCGCCGCGGACGGTTGACGATGGTCGATAAGGCCAACGTGCTCGAAGCATCGCGACTGTGGCGCAGCGTATCAGCCCAACTGATGGCCGCCGAATTTCCCGACGTGAAGTACGACGTCGTCCTCGTGGATTCCATGGCGATGCATCTGATTTCCCGGCCGCGGGATTTCGACGTCGTCGTCACCGAAAATATGTTCGGCGATATCCTCACCGACGAGGGATCGATGCTCACCGGTTCGATGGGGCTGTTGCCATCGGCGTCGCTGGGGAGTTCCGGCCCGGGGCTGTACGAGCCGATTCACGGCTCGGCCCCGGATATCGCCGGCAAGGGGGTCGCCAATCCGCTGGCGACAATTCTGGCCCTGGCCATGCTGCTGCGCCATTCGCTCAACCTCGAGCAGGAGGCAATACTCATCGAGACTGCCGTTGACAGCGTTCTTGCCCAGGGCTATCGCACCCGAGATATTGCCGGCACCGGTCCGAGCATCGGGACCGTCGAAATGGGAACGAAGGTCATCGAGGCGCTGGGTTCGTAGCCACGCCAGACAGGGAGCCATTCTGGAAGACTGCGTACCTGCCATGAACGCTTCGGACCCTCTGCCGCTGTTCACATACGGCACGCTGCGGCGTGGTGAACCGAATCACTGCTATCTCGAAGGCAACTATGCCAGTTGTCTGACCGCGACGCTGCGTGGCTACGAACGCGGGTGCACCGTTCACGGGTTTTCGGTCGTCATTCCCTCACCTGGTGCCCAGGTCGACGGTGAGCTGTTTTTTCTGCGTCCCGACGCCTACGCCGAGACCATGCGCCGCTGCGATCTTCTGGAAGATATCGAGCCGGGCAAACTGACCGGGCGCTATTACCGGAAGGCGCAGATCGTCGTAGAAACGACTGCGGGAACTTTTACGGCCTGGGCTTATATCGACCCGAACTGACCTTCCAGGCGCGAGCGTCAGTGGGCTCCCGCCGCGGAATCTTTGAGCAGCGCCAGCAAACGATCCAGGAACTCGGTCTGGTCGGGATGCAACCGCCGTCGGGCCTCAGGCAAAGGCACGAATTCCGCGCCGTCAACTTCCCAGGAAGCGCAACACGGCGCGGCGTCGGCAGGAGCCGGTCCGGCAAAGCAGTGAATCTGCTTTCCGCTTTTCTGGTACTTGATCATCCCCAGCGCGGTGAGCTGGCCGGCGATGACTCCCGTCTCTTCCACCGTTTCGCGCCGGGCAGCAGCCTCGAGGGTTTCTCCCTCGTCCGGATTCCCCTTAGGGATACTCCACGGCTTACCGCGGTTGTAGTTTCCCGAGGCGTGCACGAGGAGGACTTCGATGCCGGTGCCCGGATCGCGATAGAGCAGCGTGCCTGAGGATTCCTTGACCATGGATGTCACTTCCCTGTGTCCCTGGTGGTGCGCCTATCCCGTAGGGATTGTGTAGCACAGACCGGCGTTGGCCGACGCAGGAGGCCTACGCCGGGGATCGGTCGAAAAAGCATTGTGAATCCTGTAAGGATTCTGCAGAGCGTCAAGTCCCATGAACAATCGCGACACTCTGCGTCTCCGCTGGTCGTCGACACAATCATGAACGGTCTGCACAATCCTTTCAGGATTGGGGTTGTTTTTTGTGATCGTGATCCAGGGTAGCCGACGTTCGTCGGCAACCCTGGCCTCTGCTGCAGTACGCCTTCAGCGTACACGGACTCGGGGGCGTTCGCCCCCTCGCTGGCCTCCTAGGCGTCGGGCACGCCGACCTGAATTTCATCGTCGACGACTCGCGTCTCGAATACTTCCTGCCGCAGGCTCGATTGGGGGTTGTCGAGCCAGGTTCCGGTGGACACGCAGAAGCGCCAGGCGTGCCAGGGACAGGTCACGCCCCCACCTTCGACATAACCGGCCGCCAGCGACGCCCCCATGTGCGGACAGGTGTCGTAAATGGCGGTGTATTTTCCATTGACGAGGAACACGGCGATCAATCGCCCGGCGACTTCGAAGCACCGGCCTTCACCCTCGGGAATCTCGCCCACGCGGGCGACCGTGTGAAATTCTGCCATGCTTGCGAAACGCTCCTGCCATGAACTAAGTTGTCGAATCAGAATTGTCAGTTTTAGCGACCACCCTACATCGTGTGCAATCTTCTCGCGTAGATCGCAGTCCCCGAAAGAACAGGAATGAAACGCAATCCCGTCAAGGCGGCTCTCAAGGCCGGCAAACCTCAAGTCGGCACCTGGCTGTCGCTGGCCGATATGTATGCTTCACGCGTCCTGGCCCGGGTCGGGTTTCCGTGGCTGACGGTCGACATGGAGCATTCGCCGATCGACATTCGCCAGGCCGCCGGCGTCTTCGGCGCGATTGCTGAAGGAGGCTGCGTGCCGCTGGCTCGCGTGCCGCGCGGGACACACGAGAACATCAAGCGTGTGCTCGACGCCGGCGCGTGGGGCATCGTGGTCCCGATGGTGAACACCGTCGAGGAGGCGAAGCTGGCCATCGCCGCGGCCAAGTATCCACCCGTCGGAAACCGCTCGATCGGCGGGGGCTTGCACGCCCTCAATTTCGATGCCACGCCAGGAGACTATTTCAACAAGGCCAATGACGAAGTGCTGGTCGTGCTCCAGACCGAGTCGCCGCTGGGGGTCGAAAATGCCGAGGCAATCTACAGCCTGCCCGGCGTGGATGCCATTTTCGTCGGCCCCAATGACCTGACCTTCCAGATGCGCACGGCGGAGGGTGTCGACCCCACTCCCGACGAGCTCGAAGCCATGCTCCAGCGGATCCTGGCGATCGGCAAAAAGGTGGGGACGCCGGTCGGCCTGCATGTTCTGACAATTGACGACGTCAAGAAGCGAGCCGACGAAGGCTGGCAGTTCATCGCGATCGGCAGCGAACTGCGATTCATGACCAGCGAGGCCCAGCGGATCGTCAGCGGCCTGAACCTCAAGAAGGCCGCTGACCTGGCGCGGTACTAACACAGACGACCGGCACACACACGGAGGTGTTTCATGACCACAGGCGAATACTGGCGCTCGCTGTTTGAAAACTGGCCGGCCAGCGTTCCGCGGCGGGGCCTCTTGATCACGTCATTCAATGAGAACGTTCCGTTCGTGAATTACATGATGTCGGGAGGCATTCTGTTGCTCGAGCGCGACAAACCCGATACGGTGGGAGCGCGGAAAGTGATGGTGGCCTACGATGCGATTGCCGCCGTCAAAATCACCGACGTCGTCGAGCTGGCCAATTTTCAGGCGCTCGGCTTTCAGCCCCCGATGTAATTCCGAATCCGATTTTTGAAATCGCCTTTTGCTTTGAGGTTTGATCCATGCGTGCCATTGCCGTTCGCCCCGGTCGTCCAAACAGCGTCCATCTGGCCGAGCTTCCCAAACCGAAACTCGACGACATTCCAGGCGGACGCGGCATTCTGGTCCGGGTCCTCAAGGTCGGCGTCGACGCCACGGACCGCGAAATCAACGACGCCCTGTACGGCAATGCGCCCCCGGGATACGAGTTTCTCGTCCTCGGGCATGAGTCGTTTGGCATCGTGGAAGCGATCGGACCGAACGTCAAGCACGTGAAGCCCGGCGATTACGTGACCTGCACGGTGCGCCGGCCCGGCACATCGATTTACGATCGGATCGGTCGTTCTGACATCACGAGCGAAGAAACGTATTACGAACGGGGCATCAATCTGCTGCACGGATTCCTGACCGAGTATTACGTCGACGACGCCGAGTTTGTGGTCAAGATGCCGGTGGGACTCAAGCATCTGCACGTGCTGGCCGAGCCGATGAGCTGCGCCGCCAAGGCGGTCCAGCAGGCGTTTGAAGCCCAGAAGCGGCTGCAGATCTGGAGCCCGAAGCTGGCCTTCGTGACTGGAGCCGGGCAGATCGGACTGCTCTCGACGCTGATCCTGCGGCTGCGGGGACTCGAAGTGTACACGTTCGCCCGGGGCGAAGCGCCGTGCCTGAAATCCGAAATCGTGACCGGAATGGGGGCCACCTATGTCAGCACGAAGCAGAAGTCACTGAAGGAGGTCGCTGCGGCCGTCGGCAAGCCCGACCTGATCATCGAAGCCACCGGTTCGAGTGCGATTGCCTTCGAGACGATGGAGGTGCTCGGGCACAACGGCGTCGAAGTCTGGACCAGCATCACCGGTGGCCAGCGCCGCGTTGACGTTCCGTCAGATAACGTGAACCTCAACTGGGTGCTGGGCAACAAGCTGTTGCTCGGCTCGGTGAATGCGAACTACCGGCATTTCGAAATCGGCATTTCCGACCTGGCACTCGGGGAAGTCACCTATCCCGGCGTGATCGGGAAGATCCTGACCAACCCCGTTGCCGGAATCGACAACTACAAGGAAATGATGCGGCTACTGGTCGAAGACAAGGACGCACTCAAAGTCTACGTCGATGTCGCGGAAGGCTGAGATCGAGTGTCGGACGATTCAATTCGTCAGGTGCGACCTACGTGATCGCCAGAAACCGTCCGAGGATTGTCGCCGGGACCAGGAGCAGGACCACGACAATGGCCAGAGACCTGTCTTCCTGAACAAAGAAGACGAGCGATCCGTCGAGCATGATCAGCGACAACAGCAGAGTCCGGATCGCCGCCTGAACGTTGCCCGGCGCTGGATCGCGCAGCGCTACGAGCAACCGGCGATTGAAGACCGCCCCGATGCAGGCCAGCGCCAGAGCCGTGTTCCAGCTCCGCCCCAGCAAATCGGGCCAGTGCAATGCGAAGGCGATCAGTATGATGAGCCCCGTGTTGATTGCCAGCATCGCCCCGCCCAGTTGCAGACGTCGGCTCGTGTCCGCCTCGTTCCGGGCAAACCAGGTCACACCGGTAATGTAGATTCCCAGCCCGCCGGCGACTGCCAGTTGCGGGAGCGCCCAGACCGTCGGTTCGCCGATCTCGATTGGCGGAACGGCGCTGGCGCCGAGCATCACATTCAAAAACCGGCACGCACCCATTAGGACCGGCCCCAGCAGTGTCGACTTGAGCAGCCCGTCGTAAAGGAGGATACACCCGACGAGCAAGCCGGCCACCAGCCCGCTCGGAGTTCCCACCGTAAACGCAACACAGCTCCCGGCGACGAGCAGCAGGACTCCCAGGATCACGGCTCCGCGAACCGACACCCGTCCCGAAGGAATCGGTCGCTCGGGCCGTTCGAGTGCGTCCACCTCCCGATCGAAGACGTCGTTGAAGACCATCCCCGCCAGGTACAGGCACGAGGAAGAAGCGAGCAACAGGCCGAAATCGCGGCCCGACTCCAGCCCCGGATGCGTCAGCAGGTAGCCGAGGAAAATGTCGGCCATCGCGGTAAAGACCGCCGCAAACCGGCACAGTTGCAACCAGGTGAGCAATTTCTGCATTCCGCGATGATAGCGACTGGCACCCGCCAATCCCAATCAGCCGGCGCCGCGGCGATGCTCAACCGCCCGCTGAGCGCAGCCCCGGAGGGGCGGCATGGAGACGCCATGAGCTTCCAGACGACAATTCCATGTCGCCCCTCCGGGGCTTTGTAATTCACATTGAACCGTACCAGTGGCTGGCGCCACTGGCTACATTATTTCGCCGCTCCGCGGCTGTCAGGATGGATGGTGATTTTTGCTGCAGAATCCTTACAGGATTCACAATGCTTTTTCGACCGATACCCGGCGTAGGCCTCCTGCGTCGGCCAACGCCGGTCTGTGCTGCACAATCCCTTCGGGATAGACGCATGTGTTTCCCACAACCGGCCACACATGCATCGTGTCCCTCGCTGACGCGTCGGGCTACCAGAGAAACGCGACCACCCCCGCTCAGCGGATGCACCCCCAGTCAATTTCCCGCTGCGACTGCGTCGGCCCATTGTTCCAGCAGCGTATACTGCTTATGGAATTCGGGTGGAACGCCGGCTCCCATCGGGCTCTTGAAGAACGACGACAGGTGGGTCATCACGCCCGACTTACCGCGGCGATGCTCGCGCTCGGTGAATCGCACCAGATCGAGAACAAGAGGCGCCGCCAGCAGCGAATCGCATCCCTGCCAGGTGAACTGGAGCGTCATCTTCGTGTCGAGAAAACCACGGAAGTGAATGTGGTCCCAGGCGGTCTTCCAATCGGCCATGTCTTCAATGTATTCGATTGTGACCAGCGTACTCGGCTTATAGCCGAGAATTTCGGTCAGCAGGTGATCTTTCGAGCGGACTTTATTGGCCTTGTTGATCGGGTCGTCGAGCACCTTGCCGTCCATGTTGCCGAAGATGTTGTGCCCGACCCAGCTTAAGACATTGAGATTGCGGGCGGCAAACATGGGTGCCAGCACGGCCTTCATCAGCGTTTCGCCGGTTTTTCCGTCGCGCCCGACGTGCAGCGCGCCCTTTTGAATCGCCAGCTCTTCGAGCGCCGCGAGATCAGACCCAACCGACGGTGTGAAGTTGACGTAATCGCAACCCGCCTGCATGGAGGCGACGGCATAGATCGAACTGGCCGGAATCGGCGACTCGGCGTCGCGATCGAGTTTCTGCTTCAGGGCCGGCCATGTCAACTGGCGGACCTCGTCGGCGACGGGAGGCTCGGTCGAGGAAACGTTGACGACGATCACGTGCTCGAGCTTCCGCTGGCGGCGAAATTCAGTCAGGTCGGCAACGATCCGCTCAATGGCGGCGGCGGGACGTTCGCCTCGAGTTTTAAGAACTGTGCCACCGGCCAGCGATTCGATCGTGCGGCCGACGTTGATCAGCGTCCCGGTCCGAATGTTGCCGCTATACTCATCGAGAATCGGCTGAATTTCGCGCAAGCGAGATTCGTCAAAAACGCCTGATTTCTCGTGCAATTGCCGCGCCTCGGCGGCATACGTCGTCTCGCGGATTTCATGCCCGCCGACGGTGAATGCCGACCAGTCGGCCAGGCCGAGTTTCTGGAACCGCGGCAAGGCGCTGACGAGCCCGGCTTCATCAGTCAGTTTTTTCCGGAGCGAGGCCAGGCCGACGCTGACGGTCGTCGCGATGCCGCCATGTGCGCCGATGAACCAGATGCCGATCTTGGGTTGGGCCATTGTCTTTTACAGAGAGTGGGGGGAGGGCGGTGCGGGATGCATTGTGCGGGAAGTATTGATCAGCGAAGCCCGCCCTGTTCGGCCATAGGTATCTACACAAGTCAAAACTCGTGTCGCTGAAATTGATTCCTTCCCCCTCGATGGGGGAAGGTTAGGATGGGGGTGGGAGAGTCAATCGACGCCCGCCCCCCCCACCCCGGCCCTCCCCCACAACGGGGGGAGGGAGAATGTTTGAAGTCGGCTCAAAATGAGATGTGTAGATACCCATGCTGTTCAGTCGGCGGATTTCGGGAAAGCGCTGGTGGGAAGGTTAGGTAGACCAGATGTTGTGGACCCAGGCCGACAAAGCGTCCTGAAATTCGCGCAGCCGCGTTTCGGTGAGTAACTTCACTTCGGCAAGGGACTTTTCGGGTGGGGTAGACTGCTGCGATTCGGCGGCGGCGACCGGCGGCGGTGTCACGCGGGCACGGGCGAAAAAGTAAAACTTGATTTTCGGTTCGGTTCCCGAAGGGCGCGCCGCGAAGCTGATCGTGCAGTCCGAGTCGGCCGACTCGAAGAACACCAGTTCGCCCCGCGGCTCGGGCAAGTCGCCCGTCCGTTCGTTCTTGGGGAGCGAGCGCGTCTCATGACGCTGGTAATCGCGGACGCTGACGAGGTCGATTCCAGCAAGATTCCGCGGAGGATCGTTCGTCAGGACTTCCATCAGACGCTCGATCATCGCCCGGCCTTTGGGACCTTTGCAAGTTTCCGACCGCTGCCCTTCCAGGAAATAGCCGTGGATCGAGTACAGTTCATCGAGCCGGTCGAGCAGCGTCTTTTTCTGCCGCTGCAATTCGGCGGCGCATTCGCATAGATACAGCGCGGCGACGGCGGCGTCTTTGTCGCGAGCGTAGGTGCCGGCCAGATAACCGAGCGACTCTTCGGCCCCGAACACAAACCGTTCGGGCCCCTCGCGATCCATCGTCTGGGCGATGTATTTGAAGCCCACGAGCAGGTTGTCGATGGCCCGCAGCTTGTACGACCGGGCGATCGCAGCGACGAGCGGCGTGGTGACGAGCGTCTCGACCACAAAGTGCTGCGGGCCGAGCGTGCCGGCCGCCTTGCGCTTGCGCAAAATATAATCGGCCAGGAGGACGGCGATCCGGTTGCCCGTCAGATGCACGAATTCCCCCGCGGCGCTGCGCACAGAAACCCCCAGGCGATCGGCGTCGGGATCACTGGCCAGCACCAGCCCTGCTTTGCTCTGCTGCGCCTGCTCGATCGCCGGTCCGAAGACGGCCGGCAATTCGGGATTGGGGAGTTGATTCGGGACGTTGGGAAAGTTCCCGTTCGGCTCCCGCTGCGCGTGGCAGATCTCGATCTCTTCGAACCCCGCTTCCTCCAGAACACGGTACACCGATGTTTCTCCCACGCCGTGCAGCGGAGTGAAAACGGCCTTCAGGCTGCGGGCTGGAGAAAGGCTCATCAGCGAGACCGTCCGAACGTAAGCTTCATCGACGTCGGAGCCGATCAGCTCAATTTTTCCCTCGCTGATGGCCGTGTCGAAGTCTGCGACCGGAATCTCATTCGACTGATAGACGCAAACAATGATGCCCTCATCGTGCGGGGGCAAAACCTGGCCTCCGCTCGCCCAATACACCTTCACGCCGTTGTCAGATGGCGGATTGTGCGATGCGGTGATCATCACGCCCACGTCGCACTTCAGATAGCGGACGGCAAACGACAATTCCGGGGTTGACCGGTGCGATTCAAACAGGGAAACGTGCATGCCGTGGGCGGCGAACACGCACGCCGTCAATTTGGCGAATTCCCCGGATCGCAGCCGCGTGTCGCAGGCAATCACGGCTCGGCCGCCGGGTCGCTGCCGCGTCGCCTTGAGGTAAACGGCAACCCCGTTGGCCGATTCGGCAACCGTTCGCTCATTCATCGTCGCCGACCCGAACTCGGTCATCAGGCCCCGCCGGCCTCCGGTCCCGAACGGAATCACCTCCCAGAACAGCGAATCGAGCTCTTCGAACTTTCCGGAGTCAACCAAGGCCAGCAGTCTGGAAACGTAAGCCGCATAGCCAGGCTCGGTGAGCCAGCGACGGACATTCTCGAGTGCCGATTCTGACAACCGGCCCGCCCCCTTTGCCGATTCGAGCGCCGCCAGCGCCGTTTCAACTTTTGGGTCAGAAATCGGGGTCAGTTCGCTCATGGGTTGTTCTCCGCGACCAGCGTGGCGGTTGTGATGCTGCTCGATTGTGCGGGATCCAATCTAACAGGTCTAAAGCCGCTCGACGAGGGACGCGCAGGCCGACCGGGCGCGGAGGGGTGCATCCGTTAAATTGGTGGTGCAGTCGCCGATTTCAAATCCCTCCGCTCAATGGCGGACATCGGTGGGTCCTGGTGTTGTGTCGTGTCGAGAGCTTGCTCCGACCGTCAATGAGCGGAGACACGGGCACACGTACGTCAATCCCGAAGGGATTGTGCAGCACAGACCGGGGTTGGCAGGAGGCCTACCCCGGGTATCCGTTCAACGAAACACCGAATCCTGTAAGGATTCTGCAGAACGTCAATCCCACATGAGTGACTGCGACACCGTGAGTCCCCTGTGTTGGCCGAGACATCGTGAACGGTCTGCACAATCCTTACAGGATTGGGGTGATTTTTTCTGATCGTGATCCAGGGTAGCCGACGTTCGTCGGCAACCGCTGGCCTATGCTGCAGTACGCTTTCAGCGTACACGGACTCGGGGGCTTTCGCCCCTTCGCGGGAGTCGGTCGGAACGGTCTGCTCATCATAAGCCCAGTCGCCTCGGTGCCGGTTGAATTCAGAATCCGTGCATCCGGCACGCCGGCCGGTTTGGCACAGATCGCAGAAATCTGCGTGGCGGCTGTCGCCGTCCGCTGCCAATTTGGCCGAAACAGCAGAATCGGCGAATCCAGCCAATATGGCAGCGGACATTCGATGGCCTTTTTCAACGGCGTAAGATGTACGTTCCGGGAGCATCAAAACTTGCGGAACTCCCGCAAAATCGGTCGGTTCCAACGAGAGACGGCCGGCAGAATTCCGATCCTATGAGGCGGTCTCTAGCCGCCGTTGCGGCGATCGGGAATCATTCGAGAAGAGTGCCAGGGATGGGAACTCGCTTCGCAGGCTCGCCGCGAGTGGGGGACCGGCGTCGTCGCCTGATGGCGGCCGGGGGTGACGACGTCGCCGGTGATTCTGCGCCCCTTGAGCACCTTCCGGCACCGGTTGGAAATACCCGGGTCGTCGATCGAGGCCATGCGGCCGACCATTCGAGCGCCCCGCAGATTGCGATCGGGCAGCCGCTTTCAAAACTCGTTCCGCATGCCTGGTGGCAATACCTCGTGGCCGGGCTCGGTGGCCTGATTGTCGGCGGCGCGATCACCGCCGCCGGGTGCTACACGTCTGTGCTGGGTGCTTTCCTCGGCCCCGAAGTCGGCGCCCTGTTCGAACTTCCGAACGGGCCGGTCGCCAAATGGTATTCGAGCTTGCTGCTGTCACTTGCGGCACAAGTCGCGCTCCTCATCTGGTGGACACGAGCCCAGAGTCTCAAGGACTTTGACGGTCGGTACTGGCTCTGGATTCGCGTCGCCTGCGGCTGTCTTGTCTTCAGTGCCTGCGTTGCAACAGATGCCCACGGCGTCTGCCAATCGATCGTGCGCCATTTTCGCCCCCAGACTGGTGGGTGGCGGCTGGCACTGGGCTGGCTGGTTCCGGCAGCGATTGTCGGAGGCCTGATCGTGCGCGGTCTGTCACGGGAAATGAGAGGCTGTCGGGTCAGCCGGCTGTTGATACTCACAACAGCGGGCTGCTATCTGGCGGCTGCCCTGCTGGGGCTTGAGTTTGAGAACCTGTGTTCACGAGTGACGCGCCACCTGTTGATGCAGTCCAGCCTGCTGGCCGGACATATCGCCCTCTTCGTCGGATTGTGGTTTCACGCCCGGCACGTGATGTATTGCACAGCGGACCCGGCCAGCGCTCCGGTCCGCACGTGGCGCATTCCGCGACCGCACTTCAAGATCCCCTCGCTCCGATTGTCCCGTCGTAAAAGGAGTGAGAATGAGTCGGTTCATGAGGATCACCAATCCGAGGCAACGAAATCGCGACGAAAGCGTCCCGCCAGAACTGCGGCCACCGAGCCAGAGTCGCGGCCCGCTCCGGACGCCGGCTCGGCACGGGAGCCGGCAAACGTCGAACTGGCTTCGAAACCGAAGTTCAGATTCGACAGCCGGCACGAGAGTCCCTCAGGGACAAATGAACGAACGACATTCGAATCAACGGGAGGCAGTGTCCGGCCGGACCAGCGCGGCGTCAGAGATCAGGTCTCGATCGCGCGGCAGCCATTACAGCCGGCGCCTGTCGAATTGTCGGACCTCGACGGCGATACCGCGGGCGAGAGCTCTCTGGGCGAACGTGAAGCATCGGCTGACGACGACGTGTCGGAAACTCACTCGGCCAGGCCCGATCTGCGAGGCCTCAGCAAAAAGCAGCGCCGCCGCCTGATGCAGGAATTGCGCGACCGCGAGCGTTCCGCCGGCCGGTAGCATCGTTCCTTTTTCGAGTGATTCTGTGTATTCTACGATCACGGTATGAGGTCCCGGGGCTGAAAATGTCCCGGCAGGCCGCATTTCGGTGCGGCAGCCACGCTGAGCCTGTTCGCTGATCCAAACCATTACGCCATCGCGCTCTGACGCCCAGACGAGAAAGCCTGCCCCATGTCGACGAATGACGATTTCACCGATGCGCCGCCGAAAAAGGGAATGAGTTCAACCTCCAAGGTCCTGATCATTCTGGGCTCGATCGGCGGACTGTGCCTCCTGGTCTGCTGCGGAGGCGGCGTGTTTGTGTTTTACAAAGCCAAGGACATCGTTTCCTTTTCAGTTGACCCGGTGGTGGTGAAGAAGACGGCCGACGAAATTATCCTGATTGACGTCCCGTCGGAATTCACCCCGACCACGTCGATGAAATTTTCGATGGGGATGAGCATGAGGATGGCGATGTTTGCCAAGGCCGCCGCGCCTGGCGCGCAACCGCAATCGATGCTCATGCTGATGGAAATGAACCAGCCCGGAATGGCCGCCCAGGGAGGCGGAGCCGGCGCCAAACAACAACGGGACCAGATGCTGCAGGCGATCCGCCAGCAGCAGGCTCAGCAGGGGGGCAGTATCGAAACGGAGATCGACCGCAAGGCGTCCAAGACGCGCAAATTCAAAATCAACGGCGAAGCGGTGGAATTTGAGTTTGTCCAGGGTACGCGGCCGAATAACGGGGGCGGCGTCCATCAGGTTGCAGCCGTTTTTCAGGGCAAGGGTGGCGTTGTCATGCTGATGATGATGATCGATGAAAAGGATTATGACGAAGAGGCCGTCGTGACGATGATCAAGTCGATTCGAATGGATGCCAATACCCCCGCGGGGAGCGTCACCGAGATCGAAGAAGACGACGCC